>ERZ1673738.3430-NODE-3430-length-17685-cov-5.734600_pt1 | contig 17685 bp, 19 predicted proteins | sample MGYA00580198_ERZ1673738 | MGnify/ENA primary metagenome ERZ1673738 (study PRJEB41218, sample SAMN15661784) | gut metagenome | host: Homo sapiens | place: Canada: London | collected 2015-08-20/2019-03-30 | study: EMG produced TPA metagenomics assembly of... | reverse complement strand
TCTCTGAAAAGTTTACCAACTCCTGTGCCTGTTTGCAAAGCCGATTTCCCTGTGGGTAAGTCTCTGAGAAGTTTTCCAACTTTTGTGCCTGTTGGCGAATATCTTCTACAAGTATAAACTTAATGAGTTTCATCTTAATCTCCTTTCGGACAAATAGGTCACTGACAATATGTTTACTTTAGGGCGAAATAGGTCACATGTCAAGGCTTAAAGAATTAGGGAAAAATATTGCAAGGTATAGACAAGCAAGAGGTTTGTCTCAAGAAAAGCTTGCAGAGATTGTTGATTTGTCCCGAGAATACGTTACCAGAGTGGAAAACGGACAAAAAAACATAAGCCTTAAAAAATTGTTTGCAATAGCTGATGCTTTAGAAGTTGACTTTTGTTTGTTAACAAATTTTAAATAACTAGCAAAATTATTTATTTTCAGGTTTTGAATTAATAACGTAGAACTGTGAGGTTATCCTGTGACAGATGCATCAATGAATACTTATTATTCAAGCTATCAGCCTTCACCTGCCGTAAGCCGAAAGAAAAAAGTCGGCGCAATGCTAGCAGGCGGTTTGATAGGTATGAATGCTTATTATTTCCCTGTAAAAAAGGATGTTTTTGTTCAGAACGCTTTTGATTTAACCAAAGCCGAAGCAGATAATCAGATTGCTGTTTTAACTAAAATTGCGCAAGAAGTGGACAAGAAAAATGTAAGTACTCAAAGTAAAATGATTTTGCAGGAAATGGGGTTGGCAGAAGATGTTGTACAGATTACAAATAAATGCATTGCTCTTGATAAAAGCGTTACAGATCCGGCTGCGGTAAAAAAATTAAAAGCAGGATTTGATGCTAACTTTGCAAATTATAAAAAACAGCCGAGCCTTATGGATAATACTTGCGCAGAAGCATTCAGAACAATTAAGAGAAATAAATTCAAATGGGGCACAGGTATAGGTGCTGCAATAGGACTTGCTTTAGGTTTAATTCTTAGCAGGAATTAACGTTGTGCCAATATATCAGGCTTATTTACAACATCAATTACATTGAAGTCTTTAAATGTAGAAATTACTTTTATATTGTTGTTGTTATTTGTATTTTCTTTTGCCAGAAGTGCTCCGACGATAGCTTCAAGCTGTGACATCGGCATCATATTTGCAGGTAAATCAATTCCCCATTCGTTTTTTAGTGCCTGTTGCAGAAATTTGCAATCAGCAGGAGAGCGCTCTTTATAGCAGGAATTCAAATTTAGGCTTTGTCTTGTAAGATATAATTCAAAACGATTAATCTCAATTCCTTTATCAGTAAGGGATTTAAAGTATTCACACCCTCTGGTTGAATATCTTTGAGTCCAGCTGTCACGATTTGGAATTAACGGGTTTGTTGATACAAGCTGGTATGGTTTTGAAAGTATTCGCCATTTGCCGTTAAGCATTGTTCTGTCCCAAACCAGCGAAGCACATATTTTTGAATATTTTAATGAGGGGAAGTTGTCAAAGAAATACATAATGTCGTTAATTGTATAGAGCTTATCGACAAGTATTAAATTGTTATCTTCATCCATAACAGCGACTCCGGTGTCCATACCGGAGGATGCTGCCAATGATAGTCCTATATAGTAATTCATTTATTCTCCTAAGGAATTAATTTAGTTAGGATTAAAGGTTCTTCTTCTGTAACAAGAACAGTATGTTCAAAGTGTGCGGAAGGTTTTTTATCAACTGTGCTTACAGTCCATTCGTCATCTGCCACTTCAACTTCATCAACGCCCAGATTTAACATTGGTTCGATAGCGATTGCCATTCCCTGTTTTAAAAGAGTTTTATCTCCAACTTTGTAATTAAACAAAAACGGATCTTCATGCATTTGATGACCTACGCCATGACCGCCATATTGTCTTACTATACCAAGTTTTTCTCTGGTAGCGACAGATTCTATTGCTCCTGATACATCATCTAAAACATTACCAGCGCGCATTTGATTTGCACCTGCATATAGTGCTTCTTCGGTAACTTTCAAAAGACGTTGAACTTCTGCGCTAACATTTCCAACAGGATAAGTCCATGCTCCGTCGCCAACCATACCTGCATAAGTAGCACCGACATCAATACTTATAATATCGCCTTCTTTTACAACAACATTTTCGTGAGGAATTCCATGTACAACCTGTTCGTTTATTGAAGCGCAGATTGAGCCTGGAAAACCGTGATATCCTAAAAATGTTGGTATTGCACGTTCTTTTTTTATAATTCTGAAGGCAATATCATCAAGTTCTTTTGTGCTGATACCCGGTTCTATAACCTTTGCCATTTCCTGATGTACAAGTGCAACTATGTGACCTGCATAGCGCATTCTTTTAATTTCATCACGTGATTTTCTATTTATCATTCAATTACCTGTAATAGTCTTTCCCATACTTCGTCAATTGTACCGTTTGCATCAATTGATTTTAAAACGCCTTTTTTAGTATAGTATTCAATTAACGGAGCTGTTTCTTTATTATAAGTGTCAAATCTTGATTGTGCAACTTCTCTTGTGTCATCTTTACGTTGAGTAAGTTCTGCACCGTCTTTGTCACAGTGTCCTGCAGTTTTTGGAGGCTTAAATTCGAGGTTATAAATTTCTCCGCAAACAGGGCAAGAGCGACGGTTAACAATTCTTTCTACCAAAATGCTTGTGTCTATGTCAAAGTAAATTGCGATAAACTGAGTGTCTTCATCTTTGTTAATTTCTTTATTCATTATTTCAAGCTGTTCTGCTTGTTCAACGCTTCTTGGAAAACCGTCTAAGATATATCCGTTTTTGCAGTCAGGTTGTGAAAGCCTGTTTTTAATAATTCTTGAAACTAATTCAACAGGCACCAGTTGTCCTTTATCAATAAAAGATTTTGCTTCTTTTCCTGCTTCGGTTTCGCATTTAATTTCTTCTCTTAATAATGAGCCTGTATCAACGTGCGGAAAGTTCAAATATTCTGCTAATTTGTTGGTTTGAGTGCCTTTTCCGCAGGCCGGGGGTCCTAAAAAAATAAGTTCTTTTTTTGTCATTTGTATATTCTCTCTTTCGTCTGATTATACAATAATCTTACATCAAGAAAATTATGAATTCAAATATTATTGAAAACATATTAAAAATATTTTAATGGTAAAAAAGTAGCAATTTATTAAAACCAGCGTAGCCGCTGAAAAAAGAGGACTTTTAAGTCCTCTTTTTTTATTATGTATCAATGTTTGTTGCGTATACCGCATTGGCTTCAATAAAGTTTCTTCGAGGATCGACTTTATCACCCATTAATATATCAAATAACTGGTCGCAAAGCATTGCATCTTCTACATTAACTTTCAGTAAAGTTCTTGTAGCAGGATCCATTGTGGTTTCCCACAGCTGCTGCGGCATCATTTCACCAAGACCTTTGAAACGTTGGATTTGTAACCCTTTTTGACCTCTGTCATCAATGATTTTTTGAAGTTTTTCAAAAGAATTAATTTCATATTGTTCGGTATCTGTTTCGAGAATTAAATTTTCTTCTTCTTCAATCAGATAATCTCTGATTAAAGGATATGATGCTTTTAATCTCTTGTATTCAGAACTCTTAATAATATTTTGAGTAATGATTACATGTTCTTCTTCATTAAGATTTAATTGAATTGAATATTTTGCATTTTCAGCATTGTATTTTGCAGAAACAACATAACTTGAAGCTTCATGAATATTGTAGTTTTTAGCGTGGTCTTGAAGATAATGATTCAAGTATGCAATTATTTCATTCATTTTAGATTGATCTTCAAAGCATTCAACAGTAATATTTGAACGGACAAGACCTCTCAATACAACAGCAGGATACAAGTTTAAAATAGGGTTGTTGTATGAATTATAGAAAGAAGACATGTTTTTAATTAATTCTAATAATTCATCTCCTGTTTTTGTTCTTGATTTAGTTTTGTCAGAAAGACTTAAGTTTTTAATACCGCGTTCCTTAAGCATTTTATCAAGTGCGTGTTCGTCATATAAGTATTCTGAATTTTTGCCTTGAGTAACCTTAAATAAAGGCGGCTGTGCAATATATACATATCCGTTTTCAATCAACGGTCTTGCATATCTGAAGAAGAATGTTAAAAGAAGTGTTCTAATGTGAGCACCGTCAACATCCGCATCAGTCATGATAATAATTTTGTGATAACGTAATTTTTCTAAATCTACTTCATCAGCGTTTCTGCTTATATTTATGCCGAAAGCCTGAACCATTGATTGAATTTCGTTATTTCCGTAGATTTTATCAAGTCTGGCTTTTTCAACGTTTAAGATTTTACCTCTCAATGGCAAAATAGCCTGAAACATTCTGTTTCTGCCCTGTTTAGCAGAACCGCCCGCAGAATCACCCTCAACTATATAAATTTCACATTTTTCAGGTTCTCTGTTAGAACAGTCAGCAAGTTTACCGGGTAATGTAGAGTTTTCAAGAACTGATTTTCTTCTTGTCAATTCTCTTGCTTTTCTTGCGGCTTCTCTTGCACGTTGAGCCTGTAATGTCTTTTCTATAATAATTTTTGCAATTTTCGGGTTAAATTCCAACCACTCTTGAAGTTTGTCTCGAACGGCATCTTGAGTCGCTCCCATAGCTTCCTGATTACCGAGTTTTTCTTTTGTTTGACCTTCGAATTCCGGGTTAGGAATTTTTACACTTACTATTGCTGTCAATCCTTCGCGGACATCTTCACCTGAAAGGTTTGTGTCAGAATCTTTTAAAATATTATTTTTTCTTGCATAATCATTAAATACACGTGTTAAAGAGTTTCTGAAACCTGTTAAGTGGGTACCGCCTGAATTTGTGTTAATGTTGTTAGCAAAAGATAAAACGCTTTCGCTGTAAGCATCAGTATATTGCATTGCAACTTCAATCTGCATACCGTCAACAACTTTGTCGATATAGATAGGTTTTTCATGCAATACATTTTTATTTTGGTTTAAAAATTCAACATAACTTGCAATACCGCCTACATAGTGGAAAATTTCCTGTTCATTTGTTTTTCCGTCAATGAAAATTATTTTCAAACCTTTGTTTAAAAATGCCATTTCACGTAATCTGTTAGCGATAACATCTTTGTCGATTTCTGTTGTATCAGTAAAGATTTCAGGATCAGGCCAGAAAGTAGTTTTTGTACCTGTTTTTTCTGTGGCTTCTCCTTTTTCAACAGGAGCAACAGGTTCTCCTCTCATATATTCCTGACGCCATACAAATCCTTGTCTTGAAACTTCAACTATGTATTTTTCCGAAAGCGCGTTTACAACAGATGCACCAACGCCGTGAAGACCGCCTGATACTTTATAACCGCCGTCACCGAATTTTCCGCCCGCGTGAAGAACTGTGTGAACAATTTCCAAAGCAGATTTACCTGATTCTGGTTTAATATCAACAGGAATACCGCGTCCGTTGTCTTCAACGGTTACACTGTTATCTTTATTAACTGTTACATATATATCTGTACAGAAGCCTGCAAGAGATTCGTCAATCGAGTTATCCACAATTTCATAAATACAGTGGTGCAAACCTCTTTGAGATGTTGAACCGATATACATACCGGGCCTCATTCTTACGGCTTCCAATCCTTCTAATACACGAATATTGCTGGCATCATAGGATTGAGAAGTTTTTGTTTCAATAGCTTCATCGTTATCGGGAAGCTCGACAACTTCAATTTTTTCCGCAGGTTGAGCCTGTGTATTTTGTTCATTGGTTACTTCTGTAATTCCATCAGCCATATTCTTATATTCTCCCCTTAAATTAGTCTTTTTCCCTTACCAATATTGTAACACAAACATATTAAATTTCCTAATTTATGACAAAAAGTAAAGGAATCGGCACTTGAAAACAGTTTGAAAATGTATTATAATAATTTAGCGGGTATTAATTTGCATACCAAATTGGAGTTGATGATTTTGAAACTTGGAGCTGAAAAATTTTCTAAAATAAATAATGCTTTTGCAGCATTCACTCTCGCTGAAGTTCTCATCACACTTGGTATAATTGGTGTGGTTGCAGCTATGACTATGCCCTCTCTTGTTAATGAACACAGAAATAAACAATATGTTGTGGCATTTAAAAAGCTTTATTCAAACTTTTCCAATGCAATAATTATGTATAAGGCTGACCAAGGATGTGACGGTATCGATATTTCAACCTGTATTGAAGCAATGGGCTTTGGTGACAATAACTGTGCTGCATTTGCTGAAGTTGCTAAGAAAATGAAATATGTAAAAATGGCACCCGACGGTCCGACTGCTGCCGGCTGGGTTGCAGATACAAGTTATAATTATTATGGTGATAAAGTTAGTAACGGGTATGGAATGGTTAACAGCACAGGGATTGGCTGTTTTTACGGGCTTCCTGACGGAATGGTTTTAAATGTTGATGTTGACCCAAACGGTTTTAAAGTTTTTGTAGATACAAACGGTAGAAAAGGACCTAACAGAATGGGCAAAGATGTACACACATTCACAGTCGGATGTGGTTCTGCATCAGCTGATAAAGTTGCAGCGTGTATTGCATCAGGTAAAGATATATTCCCGTTTGTTCATGAATCTTTCCCACAGCCTATTATAAAAGGCTTATGTACAATGGGAAGTTTTTTAGATGACAGATGTGACCAGGATAATATGTTTCCTAATGTTTCAGGCGGCGCTTCACCATCAGCCTATATTTTGATTAATGACAAACTGCCTGATTATAGAGAAATAGCATCTAGAGTTTCAGGTTTTAAACCATAAAGATAATATTATAAATAAGCGAAAGGAGCAATTTATGAAACAATTAAGTTATGTCGGGGGGGGGGCAACCGTTTAAGCTCCAACCGTAAGGGATTTACTCTCGCCGAAGGTGCTACGCAGCGGATTTCTGTACGGCATTTATGCCGGATAGCGAACAGACCGAAACTGCAAGAGCAAGCTCAACAGTTGAGGCTCTGTGAGCGTGGAAGAAATCCAAGACACGTAGCCATGTTGAACAGTCTAAGAAAGTATGCGTTTACTCTTGCTGAGGTATTGGTCACACTCGGCATTATTGGTGTTGTTGCGGCTATGACGATACCTTCAATGATTAATAAAACCCATAACAAAGAGCTTCATGCCCAGTATAAAAAGGTTTATGCTGAATTAAACCAGATTTCCCAATTGTTTATGAAGGATAACGGGCTTTCTGCGACTGATTTTTGCCAAACATACAGTACAGCATATTTTGTAAAGACACAGCTGCCCAAATATTTTAAAGGAGTTACTTTAATTGATGATACTTCTCACGGTTCAACAGATGATGAAGGTAATAAAAAATCAAATGCTTATCCAATGTATACGCTTAATGGAACAAAAATAACCTTAGGAACTTGTGACGATTTAGGATTTCGAACAGAATCTGGGGGAAGAGTTTTTTCTTTTGTAGGTGATGCTATCAAAGATGAGGAACAGGGACCTGTTGTATGTGTGGATATAAACGGACAAAAAAGACCTAATAAATGGGGATATGATATTTTTATATTCAGGTTTACCCGTAACGGTTATGTTCTTCCTATGGGGCAAGAGTATAATGGAGCAGAAGAAAATTACGGACATTCGGGAGATAGAGCATCAAGTAATTTTTTTATAAAAAATCAATGTAAATATACAAGCAATGTTTCTAATCAAGTTTCTTGTTCGTACTATGCTCTTGCAGATAAGCACCCGACAATTGAGGGTAAGAATTATTGGCAGGATTTTTTAGGAACATCTAAATAGCCTTATGGAGTAATTATATTTTTCATATTCTCCTATATACTTCATTTGTAGAAATTATATAGGAGAATTTTTTATGTCTAAACATTTAATCAAATCTATCGGCAAAATTATTGAAGACAGCGGTTCTGATAAAATTACTATTTTTACGGGACATTTAAAAATAGACGGCAACGTATTTCAGCCTGAAGGCAGATGCGAAGAATGCCATGATGATTTTATTACATTAGAAAATGCACTTGTTTGCAGACTTAATGATTACTGCACTTGTGATGAAGATGATTGTGAATGCAATGATTATGTTTGTTTCAGATATGATTGGCTGAATATAGCAATTGATGATATCGTAGCATTCAGTATTGTTAAAGAATAACAAAAAAAGAGCCGATTATATCGGCTCTTTTTATATTTTAATTTATTTGATAACTTCGGAAAGTGCTTCTATTACCACCGGATCCCATTTAGAGCCGGCTTCAGAGTGCATAATCTCAAAAGCTTTTTCGACAGGCATGGCTTTCCTGTACGGTCTGTCAGATGTCATCGCAGAATATGCATCAGCAGCTGCAATAATTCTTGAGCCGAAAGGAATAGACTGTCCTTTTAAGCCTTCAGGAGTTCCTGAACCGTCATATCTTTCTTTCTGGTAAGTTATGTATGGTACAACTTCAGACAGGAAGTTAATGTTCATTAATAAATGTACGCCTACATTTGAATGATTTTGAATTTTTTTGAAGTCTTCATCGGAAAGCTTGCCGTTTTCTGCAAAAATCTTTTCAGGTAATGCAATTTTGCCGATGTTTTGTAAAAGTCCTGCGTAATATATTAAATCTGTGGTTTTTTCGTTCAATCCAAGTTCTCTGCAAATTTTTCTTGCTATGTTTGCTGTATTTTTGGAATGTGAAACTGTATATTGACCTTTTGTATCAACAGCATTTGCAAGATGTTCGACAAAGCTTTGCTGATAATCGCATAAATCACCGATTAAAGCTGTCAGCTCTGCTCTAATATGCTGCAAATCACTTGTTTGCGAACGTTCATCTTCGATAAGTTTATTAGTATCATCAATGGTTTGCTGCAAGGTCATTGATGTTGCAAATAAAATTGCAATACTTTCAACCAATTCCAAATATTCTTCATTTACAGCTTTATCTGAATTGTTTTCAAGAACTATTACCCCTGAAGACTTAATATTACAGTGCATTGGAACTGCAATAACATCTTCTAAAACAGTTTCTCTTGAAATGAAAGCTTTCCCGACAGTTGAAGATGCATCAACTTTATAATTAGGAGCAGCTTTGGAAGTTGTTCCTGCTAATTCAAGTGTGTTATCTTTTTCAAGATAAATATGGCATGCTTCTATATCAAGCATCTGCTTGATAGATTCAGTTATAGAAGTAAATATTGCCTGTTTTTCGGTCGAATCAAAACTCAAAACGCAAAGCGTGTTTTGCATTGAATATATTGAAATAAGCTCTTTAAGCTGGTTAATTAAACCTTCTTTTTTATCCTTAACATTAGCGCCTATTTTTTTTGCGAGTTCTTCCGAAATAAGATTTTCAGCAATAAAATCACCTAAATTAAGTGCAAAAATTTCTTCTATTGGATCCTGATCAATTAAGTAATCTGATTGGGAAAAAAGTGAAACACCATTATTCTTCTCTTCTTTTTTCATTAAAATTTTCCTTACTTACATACATGCCTTCCTTTATACTTACGGCACAATGTAGAAAAAACTTTAATGATTTTTACAAAAGTTCATACTTTAGTATGGGAAAGTTCAAACTTTTGTATAAAAAATAAAGAAAATTATATGATTAATATCCGATAGCCCAATTAAAAGATGCTGTTTTTTCAGGTTTTGCAGCAGCAGGAACTGCTGTGCTTACAGCCTGAACTTCTATAACTTTAGCTGCTTTTTGAAGCATATTATACTGCATCATTTTGCTATCGACATTATTAAATGATTTTAGTCTGTCTAAATGATTTTGGAGTTCTGCATTTTCATCATTCAGAGTTGTAATCTGGCGGCTTAGTTTGTTAAGGCTTAATTCGTTAGACATAGCAAAATAATAGCTGATAAATGCGAACACTATTGCTATTCCTAATAAACCGCATAAAGTTTTGTTTACTTTTCTGATTGCCATAGCTTTTTGTGAAATCTCCTTATGGAAATAACCTTCAATAACCTGATTTTCTTCTTTTATAGGATTGTTTACGTATGATTGATTATCTTGCTGTGAATAATAATTTGTTCTTACTCTGGCTGTATTCAACTTCTCTACCCCAACTACTGTTTTTTAATCAGCTAACTATGTCTTATACATCTGGCAATTCTTAACTTTGCGCTTCTTGAAGGCGGATTTTCCGTTACTTCCTTTTCACCTGCCTCAATCGGTTTTTTGTTTACCAGTTCCAATATCGGAGGCGGACATTTGCAAATCATTTGATTTCTGTCGCAGTGACACCTCTGTGAATGATATTTGAATAAGTGTTTCACTAATCTATCCTCCAGGGAGTGAAAACTTATTACACTTATTATAGCACCAAAGTCAAGCAAATCCAACACATCGTTTAGAGTATTTTTTACATTTGTTAACTCTTGATTTACTTCTATTCTTATTGCCTGAAAAACCCTTGTAGCAGGGTGAATTGACGATTTTATGCGAGGTGTGCAGTTAATTATTAAATCGGCTAATTCGGTAGTTGTTTCAAGCTTTTTGAGCTTTCTTTGTTCAACAATTTTTTTTGCAATTCTTTTTGAAAATCTTTCTTCACCGTACTCGGAAAATATCCTGATTAAATCGTCTTCAGAATAACTGTTTACAACGTCATAGGCTGAAAAATCAGCATCCTGATTAAACCTCATGTCAAGAGGTGCTTCTTTGGAAAATGAAAAACCTCGTTCGCCTTTATGGAATTGGTGATATGAAGCTCCAAGGTCAAAAAGCACGCCGCCGGTGATTTTTTCAATTCCCAAGTCATGTAACACTTTTTTAATATTTGTATAAGAATTTTTAACAATTGTAATGTTTTTGTAATCTTTCAAACGTTCTGAGGCTGCTTTTATCGCATCATCGTCGACATCAAAAGCTATTAAACGCCCGTCAGGCTGTATTCTTTTTAAGATTAAACCTGAATGACCGCCTCCTCCTAAGGTGCAGTCAACATAAATTTTACCGTTTGTGCATTCCAGCGCATCAACAGCTTCATTTTTCATCACCGTATAATGTTTAAATTCTTCCATAAAGCAATTGTAGCACGAAAAAGCATATTTAAGATTTATTCCGCAATTTGATTAAGTCCATAGTGATCATAAGTGCTTATAAAGTGTTCATAAGCCATTTTTTTGACGTTGCATTCACTGTCCGCAATGTTAATCATCATGCCGCTTTGCTCAAGTACTCTTGGAAATACTGCATTAAATAATACAATTAAAAAGATATACTTCTTAATTTCATTAGCATGTATATTTATTTCGACCATAAGCAAAAAACTCCGTTACCCCAATTTTTAACAATACATATATATATGTATTAACGGCATAATTTGAATTTTCTTTAGGAATATTTTGGATATGTAAATATATATTAAAAAATAAAAACAAGTCCGATTATCAAAAACGGACTTGTTAATTCTGAGCTTATAAAAATCTTAAACAGTTTGTTTAATTGCGGCATTAACGCGTTTAAGAATTTTATCTTTACCTAAAATTGCAAGGATTGCAGTCATATCAGCTCCGCGTGTTCTTCCTGTAACGGCAGCTCTTATTGCCCACATTGTAACTTTAGGTTTAATACCTTGTTCTTTAAAGTATCCTCTGAAAGCTTCAAGTTTTTCGTGAAGATTTTCTTCCTCAAATTTCCAATTTTCAGCTTGCTTTGCAAATTCTTTCAAAACCTGTTGTGAAACATCTGTATCAAGTACATCAGTTTGAACTTCAGGTTCTATTTCAACTGAAGTTCCGAAGAAATAAGGTACAGCATCAGTAATATCTGAAAGAAGTGTTAAAGGTTCACGTGTAACTTCAACCATTCTTGTATACTGTTCATCAGAAAGTTCTGTTAAATCGTATTGTGTTAAATACGGTTTTAATCTTTCTTTTAATTCTTCAATCGGAAGCATTTTAATATAATGACTGTTCATCCAGTTTAATTTGTCATATTCAAAGATTGAATTTGATGATGAAATTTCACCGATTCTAAAATCTTGAGCAATCTCATCAACGGTTTTAATCTCCTGACCGTCAGAAGGTGACCATCCGAGAAGTGCTACAAAGTTAATCAAAGCATCTGTTAAATATCCTTTTTCAACGAATTCTGAAACAGCAGTTGCGCCGTGACGTTTTGAAAGTTTGCTTCTGTCAGGTGCTAAAATCATGCCTAAGTGACCGAAATGCGGAACTTCAGCACCTAAAGCTTCGAAAATCAAAATTTGTTTAAATGTATTTGAAATATGGTCTTCACCTCTGATAACGTGAGAAATTTTCATTAACATATCATCAATTACAACTGCAAAGTTATATGTTGGTGAACCGTTTGATTTCATAATTACAAAGTCGCCCAAAAGATTTGTATCCATATGTAATTCACCTTTTACAAGGTCTTCAAAAGTTAGCATTGAAGAATTATGGAAAGCTTTTTGGGCTTTTGCAATATTAAATCTGATAGCAGGTTTTCTACCTTCTGCTCTTAATTTTTCTTTTTCTTCATCTGTTAAATTTTCACATTTTTTAGAATAAACATAAGCTTTTTTATTTTGTGTAGCTTCTTCTTTTTCTGCTTCCAATTCTTCCGGAGTGCAGAAACATTCGTAAGCAAAGCCTTTGTCTAAAAGTTCCTGAACATATTTAGGATATATATCAAATCTTTCTGATTGAGTATAAGGACCGTAAGGACCTCCAACATCGGGACCTTCATCCCAGTTCAAGCCTAAAGCTTTTAAGCTGTCAAAGATGTTATCAATATATGCCTGGCTTGTACGTTCAGCATCTGTATCTTCAATTCTCAGTACGAATTTACCGTTATTTTTTTTAGCGAACAAATAGTTAAATAAAGCTGTTCTTGCAGTTCCTACGTGTAAATTTCCGCTTGGTGACGGAGCTATTCTGACTCTGACTTCTGACATTTTTATCCTTCTTTCTTATTTATAAATCAGCATAAAAAGGATATCACGATAAGAAACTGATTTCAAGTAGAGCTTAATATGTCATTTGCCAGTTATCGTTTAATATTTTGCCAAAGCAGCCGTGAAATCCTTCTCCGGATGAACTGCAAGCTTTATTAAACATATCTTCACGTTCATCTTTAGTGAGAGTAGTATTATTTCCGTCCCAAGATGTACAATTTTTATCATCTTCATCGTTACAGCTTGTTTTTAAATCATCTACCATCCCATTTGAATAAATATATAAAAGAAATAAATCCCGTCCGGCTATATTAGGACCTTTTTGTGCATTTATATCAATAGCAATTTGTGATAAAACATTTCCCTGTCCGCGGAAAGTGCATAATCCTGCTCCGCTTGCGAGTGTAAAACATTTTCTGGCAGAGTTTCCTCCTACTCTGCTTAACGAAATGGATTGACCTGACAATTTTTTATAACTTTCTGACATGCAAGGTGAAAAATTATTACCACAAGATGTTACTACTTTGAAATGTTTTTTTATAAAATCTTCAGCAGAGTTTACAGTTGTTGTTAAGCCTGCTTCTTTGATGTTTATGGCATTTTGTTCTGTAACATATTGAACAATAGCCTGAGAAAGTTCATTGTAAAACTTATTCAGCTGCGTTACATAACTTTGGCGTTGATAGTTCTGCATTAACGAAGGAACCGTCATTGCGGATACCACACCAATAATGCCGAGTGTGACCAATACCTCAGCAAGAGTAAAAGCCCCAAAATTGCGAATTAAGCGGTTATGCTCGGGGGGGGGGCAAGTCTTAATGCTTTAATATTCATAATTTCAGCCTCCTTTTTTTTTAATTTATGAATAGCTTCTTGTCTTTTTATTATTTACTATATTGCATTGTTTGTCAATATGTATTGGGGAAGTAAAATTTAATGTATCTAAACGATTTGACCTGATGCTATAAGGGTATAAAATAGTATTATGAAGAAAGTTTTGTTATTGTCGGCGGTAATATTAATTTTCGGATTGCCGGTTTTTTCTGCAGAAGGAGAGGATATCAGGCTTCCGAATATTTTCATCTACACAATTCCCGATAATATAAAACAAAAACCTGAGGTTCAGGAAGATACAGACGCTCCTGAAGATGCTTATGTAAACGAAACTCCGGTGTCAGATAAAGCGGATAAAGTGTCTGAAGATGAAATTAATTTGAGTTTAGATGGTGATGATTACGATAATGAAGATGATTTTACCCTTAACGCAACTACTTTAAAGGGATATGCAGAATACATGGAGGATGCTAATACTATTCATCTGAAAGACGATAACAATAACTTTGTGTTAAACCTTAAAGTTCCGCAAAAAATATCAGCTTCAAAAGGAATGGATTTGCAAGATGCGATAAATTCTAAACGTATGGCAAGATATTCTGATGCAGAATATAATATTGCTCCTAATTCTGTCAGAACTGCAAGCAAAAAAGGAGATTTTACTTTCGGAGCTTTGTATGGAAATGAAGTTGACAGTATTGCAATGCTTGAATCAGAAACAGGGCTTTTTACAAAATATGAAAAAAGCAGATTTGCGTTGAGTACAACTTATAAAAAGAATTTAAACACTACGTATAATCAGTTCTATGACACAATCTCGCTTGCGCCGGAATTTAAGCTTAATAACTATATGTCTATTAAAAATGAATATAAAGCGGATTTGACAAGAAATAGAAAATCAGGTGCACTTATTTTCTCATTTAATCCTTTCGGGAAAAAGGATTCGGACAGAATGAGGCTGGAACTCGGCGCAAAGCAGACAATCTATGAAGATAATGTGACAACCAAAACCGAATTCAGTTTTTCTACACAATTTAAATTGTAAATTTATACTAATTTTATTGTTTAAATCGTTTATTTTAGTTATAATTCAGGTGTGAGGTTTTATGTCTGAAAACGCAGAACGACAAAATATTCAGGAAGAAAATGCCAGACCTTCTTCCTCTAAAAATAAAAACAAGAACAAAACAGGATTTTATTACTCGTTTTTAACTCTTGTTCTTTTATTCTGCCTTATTCAGATAGGTTTTGGAGCTATCTTAAACATTTCTAAAACAATCTCATACAGAGCTAAGATTTCTACATTGACCAAAATCCGTGATGCGGCAGAAGCTCAAAATCAGGATTTAAAACAAGATATTAAACTGTTTTCTTCAATGTCAAGCCTTGAAGGTATTGCAAGAAATAACCTTAAAATGGCAGGTGAAGACGAAGTGCTGATTTTGATTAACCCTAATCAGCCTCAAACTGTTAAAAAGAAGAAGAATAAGAAAAAACAACATAAAAAATAATCGGAGAGTAAATGCAGGAAACTATTGAATATATTAAGCAGGCATTTGAATTGAAATCACAGCAATGCTATAAGCAGGCTATTGAAATGCTTTATAAGGCTTTGGAACTTGAAAATGATAATTTGGAAATCCTTTTTCAACTCGGCGAACTGTATTATCTTTTGAAAAATTTCCCGCGTGCAGCCGGATATTTGGAAAAGGTTACCGCAAAAAACAGTGAGCATATTGAAAGCTTAAATATATTAAAACAAATACATATATTTCAAAACGAATATAAAGAGGCTTACCAAATCTCAGAACGTGTTTTTAATATTCAAAAAACTCCGAAAAACCTTTCAGAACTTATCAAAATTGCGGCTAAAACAGGCAGCATTGATAAGATAAAAGAATTTGAAAAATCAGATATTGCTGATGGCAATGTTATATATTGCTGTGCTAAAGCATATTATGACAATTCAAAGCTTGATGATGCGAAAAGGGCTTTAAATAAAGCTCTTGAACTTGAACCTGATAATGAAGATGCGCTTGTTTTACTTGGTAAAATATATTTTGATGAGAGTGAGTTTGATAAATCCAAAGAGATTTTTAACAGATTTTCTAAAACTTCTGAAAATCCTGAAATTCTTAATTATCTCGGACTTTTTGCTCTTGAAGATATGAAGTTTATTGATGCCGTAAAATATTTCTCTAAAGCATCGGCATTAGATAAACAAAATCATAAATATTTTTATAACCTCGCCAATGCATATTTTTATAACGGCTGGTTTGATGAAGCTTCAAAGGCATACTTGCAGGCAATATGTCTTGCACCGGATATCGTTGATTACAGATATTCTCTGGCTTATTTATATTTTGAAGATAAAAAATTTGACAAAGCTCAAAAAGAGGTTGATTACATTCTTTCAATTGATAAGAATCATCCTCAGACAAAAGTTCTTAATGCACTGTTAAAGTTTGAAAATAAAGACTTTCTCGGTGCTCAAAATGAGCTTGAAAGCAACCTAAAATCAGGTATTGAGGATAATTTTACGCTTGTTTCGCTCTCAAAGGTTTACAGCGAACTGGGGATGTATGAAAAAGCCGAAAATACTGTGAAAAAAGTTATTGCGAACAACCCTGAAAGCCTAAATTATAATTGTAAGCTTGCAGAAGTTTATATTGCCGAGAAAAAATATGAAGAAGCCATAAAATTGGTTCAGGATGTAATAGACAAGAACGAAAATTATATTACTGCATACATAATCGGTGCAAAAGCATGTTATGAAACAGGGGATTTAGAACATACCAAAGCTTTTGCGCAGGAAGCTATTTCACTCGATATGAACTATGCTCAGGGATATTATTATCTTGCCCTGGTTCGTTTTGCCGAAAAAGATTACGAGGAAGCGGTTGAATGTATGAAAAGAGCAATAATGTACGATGTAAATAATGCCTCTTATTATGCTAAAATGAGTGAAATATACAAAGCATTGGAAGATTATAAAACCGCTCTTGAATATATAAAAGAAGCTGAAAGCATATCCGGAAGTACCGAATATAAGATAATGTTTACGGAATTAGCAGGATTGAACAGGAAATCTAAATAAGATTTGACCTCTAAATAAATATAATTATAATGTAATTATCTGCTACAAGAGTAGTTTTTAATTGGAGGAGATTTAGTGGATAGAAAAAATTTAAACAAAATGATATGTGTGACTATGCTCGTTGTAGCGTTTCAATTACCTGCTTTTTCGGCTAAGAAAACTCAAGAACTTATTGAAATGCCTAAAACATATCCGGCAAAATACAGTGCACAGTATGTTAAACAAATTACACCAATGTATAAAGATGTCGGTAAAGACGAAATTATTTATGTTGCATTGGATATGCTGAGAGGTACAAACGGTGAGTTTTCTCGTAATGCAATTTTAGGTAAAAACCTTTCCGGCAAACCTGTAAAAATCGAATTTAGGGATTTGGGAGCGATAAACAGCGAATATGCTGAATTTGATGCTCTTGGCTGGAAGAAAAAGAACCAGCTTTATATTTATATAAATCCTCGTCATAAAGATGCCCCTCCGGGTGCGCTTGCTGCTTTGTTATCTCACGAAGCTCTGCATCAGGATGAATATAATTCTTTGGCTGAAGAAACTTATGCCTGGACAATGGAAGCATCTGTCTGGTATGAAATAGTCAAGCTTTATCCTGAAAGTAATGACCAGCTTCATCCTCTTGTAAACCGTGAAAATCAACTGAAACAGCTGTTTGAACGAGGAAATTATTCTAATAAATATATTAAAAAGTCGGTTATGTCTAACAAAGGTTATGCAAATTTACCTTCAACCTCTCCCGGATTTGAAGATTTGTAAACAAGTGTGCTATGTATAATCACATGTAACGAATTGTAACGAAGTCTTTAAAAAGTCTGAAACACAGTTATAATCCCTCATAGGATAGGATAGGATAGGATGCGAGGCGAGGTGTAAAG
>ERZ1673738.3420-NODE-3420-length-17746-cov-10.502120_pt1 | contig 17746 bp, 12 predicted proteins | sample MGYA00580198_ERZ1673738 | MGnify/ENA primary metagenome ERZ1673738 (study PRJEB41218, sample SAMN15661784) | gut metagenome | host: Homo sapiens | place: Canada: London | collected 2015-08-20/2019-03-30 | study: EMG produced TPA metagenomics assembly of... | reverse complement strand
AAAAATTAAAAGTCTCAAAGAAAGGAGAAAACTATATGGCAACTAAATTAAAATTTAACAAAAAAGTCGGCAAAAAGATACTTGCGTTGCTGTTATCAGTGTTAACAGTGTTTACTTGTATAACACCTGTTATGTCAGTATTAGCTGATTCATCAATAAAAGATGTATGGTCATCAAGCGGAATGGCACACCATCGCCTTGAAGTAGACGGTAAAGATGCTTTTTGTATTAACTATGGTGCAAGTTCGTCAGGCAAGTTTAAAACAGATTCAGAAGCTGTGAAGTATTGGAATGCGCTTGGCTCATCAAAGAAAAACAAAATACAAAACATTCTTTCATGTGCCGGAGCAAAAGGATACATGAACGGTACTGATGCTCAATATTTCGGTATTCAAAGAGCAATTTGGAAGGTTGTTACTTCCAAATCAGAAAAAGAACTTTCTGATTATTTTAAAAGCCAAACAAAAGATGTTTATGAAACTCTAATTTCAAATTACTCAAAATATTCAAATAAAAAACCTAATTTTGGTACCATAATTCTTAGTCCACAATATGATGGACAGGGTAATGTTACCTCATACAAAGGCTCTGCAACTGATAGTAATGGCGTTTTAAGTAAATTTGATATTACTGATAAAGCAGGACTTACGACTTCTATTTCGGGTAACAAACTCACTGTGAAATCATCAGTATCTATTAATGGAAAGAAAACTATTAAGATGAAAGCCAAATATAGCAGGTACACAATAAGTGATAGTCAGGTTGGTCATTTCGGTGATCAGCAAGTTATAGCTACTGGCAGTCCGAGTGATTTAACTGCAAATGTTAGTGTTAGAACTAATATTGATTTCGGTGCAATACAAATAACAAAGGTCACTGATTCAAATGAACCGATGAGTGATATTCAATTTAATTTGTATGATTCAAACGGAACTTATGTTGCTTCGGACTGGACTGATGAAACTGGTGTTGCTAAATTTGACGACTTAAATGTTGGTACATACACAGTAACAGAAATTACTCCTGCTGGATATGTACCATACGGTAATATCGGTAGTGTACAAGTAACAGTTGTTGCTAACCAAACAACCAATGTAGCAAATCATCCAAGCGGTAATTGGGTAAATACCTTGCAGCGTGGTGATATTTACATCCATAAAACGATTGAGGATACAAATACACCGTACCAAGCACAATTCACATTGTATGATTCAGACGGTAATTATGTATTGTCGGGAACAACAAATACTGCCGGTGATTTGTATTTTTGTAATGTACCGATTGGATATTATCAACTTAAAGAAACCAATACATTTAACGGTAATGTTATAGATTGGCAAAAAGTATATTATACTTACGATTATAATTCCGGTCAGTATGTAGCAAATAAGGGTGATTCGATATATGTAGCATGGGATGGTCAAACAAGTTATCCATATGCAAATCAAGTATGTCATAACGGTTGGTTGAACGATAATGATGATGCAACAAAAGGTGGCGTAAATCTTTGCGATTGGTATAACCTTATTAACTATTCAGGTGAAAATACAATAGTTAATAGATATAAGCGTGGCGATTTAAGATTGCATAAATTAGCAGAAGAGCCAGTAGAAGTATCGGAAAACGGTTATACATATAAGTACACATCAAATGATAATGTAGGAACATATAAATCATTATCCGGTGCAACATTTACTGCTACAAGCTACTCAAATCAAAATGTTTTGGGTAGAGATTTAACATTTACAACCACTACCGGCGCAGATGGATATGCATATTTCTGCGATATGCCAATTGGTGTATATACAACAGATGAAAAAGGTGGATATTGGGATTTACATCAGCGTTTTTTAGATGTGTTTTGATAATAATTTTATTGACATTCATAATATTTTTTGTTAAACTGATACATAATGATACTAAATAATATCAAAGGAATGATACTATGGATATTCAAAAATTTCACAATATGTTCAGCGATAAATATTTTTGCAATATAAAAAAGCTGGGGTACAAATATCCCGATGATATGGCTGATTTCATCTCAACGCTGAAAGATTTTTATTACAAGCTGTTACCGATTTATGATTTTGACGGAAAAAATCTTGTTTACATCGACAGCAAGGCGAATATAAATATGGACAGCTACAAGCTTTTGATGATGAACCAGAGCAAGTCTTACGGCGAAAAGGCTGTTGAAGAGGAGATTATTTCGACTGCGAAAATCGAGAGCATTGACTACAGCAGGGACAGCGTTCGCAATATTCTCAAGGGTTACGCACCGAAAGATGACGCTGAAAATCGCATTTTAGGTATGAAAAATGGCTTTGATTTTATCGCAGATAAGAATAACAAAATCACCGAAGAAAACATTTATAAGCTTTATATGATGGCTGTCGGCGACTTTCTTGACGATGAAAACAAACTGCTTGCAGGCAACAAATACCGTCACGATTCTGTGCATATTCAAGACCTTGCAGGCGAGGTTGCACACACTGGAATTAACCATAATGGCCTGCCTAATGCTATGGCAAATTTGGTCGAATTTATAAATGAAAACGACGGTATGAATGAGCTTGTAAAGGCTGCAATTATTCATTTTTATATTGCATATTTGCACCCATATTTTGACGGAAACGGTCGTATGGCTCGTCTTGTTCACCTTTGGTATTTGGTGCAGCAGGGCTTTGATAATACGCTGTTTATCCCGTTTTCAAGCTATATAGTGAAGTCGGTCAAAAAGTATTACGAGGCATATACCTTGATTGAAGATAATCAAAAGCTGACCGGCGTAATTGATGTAACTCCGTTCATAATCTACTTTGCCGAAAATGTTTACGGCAAGTTTGAAAAACAAGAGATTTCCGTTGATGTGTTCGACTTGTTCAAACAAGCACTTGCAAAAGGTGAAGTGACTGCGAAAGAGGAACAGCTTTGGCAGTTTGTTGTTGCAAATTACGGCACTTCAGCCTTCTCAACAAAGCAACTTGAAAAAGACTACGGAAACGCAGCTTATGCAACTATTCGTGCTTTTGTTCTTAAATTTAAAAATCTTGGTTTGCTTTCATCTCAAAGCTTTGGAAATAGAGTGAGGTATAAAATTAAGTAATGGTTTTCTGCATTTATTTGCAATTATTATTGTAATGATTTCGCTATTATTAAATTTTTGTTGCATTTTTGCAATTTTATGATATACTATTAGTGATGAGACTCCCCGCACCTCTGCTTTGCATGTGTCCCAGTGGGAGATTTTTTTATTTTAGGTAATATTAATTATGTGTGATGAAAACAAAGAAGCAAGAGATGTTAAACAGCCTACATCTTTTGAAGAACAGCTTAATAAAATTGAAAAGCGTGGCTGTATTATTGGCGATAAGACATGGGCAAAAGAAGTATTAAAACAAATTAACTATTATAGATTAACTGCGTATTTTTTGCCGTACAAAGAAGTAGATGAAACATATGTTGAAGGTACTACTTTTAATAATATGTATCGCACATATGAATTTGACAGGAAGTTAAGGCAGTTGCTGTTTTCGGCTATTGAAGAAATAGAAATTATGCTTAGAGCACAATTATCTTATTATTATGCCCATAAATACGGTCCACTTGGATATGAAGATGAAAATAATTTTAACAAAAAGCATAATCACGAAAATTTTTTAAAACAAATTAGGAAAGATATCAAAAGTAATAAAAATCAGCCAATGGTTAAACATCATGAAGAACATTATGGTGGAAAATTTCCGATTTGGGTAGTTGTTGAATTATTTACAATAGGGCAGTTGTCGTTCTTTTATTCTGATATGATTAGAGCTGATAAAAAAGCAATTGCAAAGAGATTGTATGGCACAACGGATAAAAATGTGGAAAGCTGGATAAAGTGCTTGACTGATTTAAGGAATTTTTGCGCACATTATTCAAGGCTGTATAATGCAAATTTAGTTTCTATACCTGCAACACCGGACGGCTTTTCTTATCGCTTGAAACGAAAAGTTTTTGATTATATTATTGTATTGAAATTTTTGTATTTTGATAAAGTCAAATGGTCAAACGAGATAGTATTACAAATTGAAACATTGATTGAAGAATATAGTGACTCAATAGAACTTGAAAGAATTGGTTTTCCTGAAAATTGGAAAGAAATATTAAAAGAAAAAATGCCGACAATGCCAAATATTGATAAATAAAAATCTAAGCACTTGTTAAATTAGCAAAGTGACATCTAAAGTGACAAACAAAATGTCACTTTAGAATAAAAAATATTCTATTTGAATATACCAAAATTAGGAAAAATATAATTATGGAAAATGAAAGAAATACGACTTTTTCACCGCTTTTTAATGATTTAAAAATATATAGAAAAGAAATTGAAAAAGTTAAAAATATGAAACTGAAAAGTCATAATACAAATTACGCATTCTATTTTTTATGCCTTTATTCAAAAGCTATATGTGAAAATGTTGATACCAAAGGTGTTACAAAAATGATAGGGAAGCCTAATTTTTATTTCCTTAATGAAGAAATAAGAAATGTTTTTGGAGTTTCAACAGATAAGCAGGGCTTTGATATTCTCGATACTTTAAAGAACAAATATAAAGTAATTGATTATGAAAGAGTAAAAAGTGAAAAGCTGAGTATTTCAAAAAGTAAAATTTATGTTTATATAAATCTAAAAAGTGAAAGCTTGCCAAAAGGCGATTATAACGACAAAAATAAAAATGCTTTAAATAATAAAACTGCAATAAGAACTAATGATGGCTTTGTTTTGATTAACAAGCTTGATTTTTTTAATAAGTTTTACAGTAACAGAGAATGTAAGCCTAATGTGAAAGATTTGTATTTTTTGTTTAGGTTGAACACAGTTTTTAATGAAGAAAAATTATATGATGTTATTCCTGAAAGTTTGCAGAAAAAACATATTGCATTATGGCGTCCGACTAAACTTAAAAATACCGAAGTTAATTTTTCGTTTTATGCAAAATTAAATAGTATTTTCAGTTATTATGGAATTGATGAACGAAACATGCCTAGGTATCTTGGAAAATTAGAAGACGAAAACCTTCTTAGTTTGATTCGTCTTCCTAACAGAGGTACGGTTGTCATTTTTAGTTATTTGGATGAATTGTTTAATTGTGAAAAAGTAGACAAGTTAGCAGTAACGGAAGATATTAAAGTATTTTTCAAAGAATTTGAAATGGAGAATAATATACCGTATTTGTTTTCAAATAAAGAATTTGCTCTTTTAACAAATGTTAATTTGAAAGATTCATTGTCATATTCATCGGATGATTATGATGAGGATGGAGAGTTATTGCCACATGTAAGACGAAGATAAAAGGGTGACAAAATAAAAAATATAATACCTGACATTTTTAAAATAACACCTGACAAAATTCGAAAAAGTACCTATTAAATATTGGTAGTTCTACTTATATTTGTATTATACATTATATTTCTTACTATTTCTTTTCTTACAATAACAGGAAGTTATATTTCTTATATAGATAGTGTATATTATACAGTATCTATTGCCGTTTGGAGTTTGGCATGAAATTTAAAAAATCGAACAAAAATTTTAAAAAACTATTGACTTTAGTATTCGACTAGAGTTACAATTTATTTGTAAGGAAAACCAGCTCCTTGCAATTATGTTATTTTAGCCTCTCGGCTTTTTAAGTTATCTTTTTAGTTAAGTCATAATTATTTGCGATTTGCGGATTATTATGGCTTTTTTATTTTTTTGTGGAAAAGTTTAAAATTTTTACTATATACTTTTGAAAGGGGTGGAAAGAAATGAAACAAAGTTTAGAAATGAATGATTTGATAGCGTATCAAGCTTTACTTGATGATATTTGTAGTAAGATTCATATAGTGGAACAATCAAAAAAATCTTCAGTAGATTTAAAATTCTACACCCAAAAAGATGTGGAACGAATGACCGGAATGAGCATGCAAACAATTCAAAAACTCTTCAATGACCCTGAATTTCCGGCTTGTAATTATGGTAAAAGCTTCGTCGTTGAAGCTAATGCGTTAATGGGTTTCTTTGCTAAAAGAAGAAATAAACATGATAGTCGATATTGGAAAAAATTAAACAATTAGATAACTTAAAAGAGGGAGGCTAAAATATGCGCCAACTAAATAAAGAACCAACAATAAGTTTTAGAAATGACAAAAATCTATTTTATGCTTCGATAACATATCATGATTACTTCGGCAATTCCCAAAGAAAAACATTTTATGGAGCAAGTGTAAATATAGTCAAAAATAAAATTGCTGAATTTCAAAAAATACAAGCCCTTGATGTGCCGGAAGAGGAAAAGTTTGCAACAATTCCTCAGTTGCTGAAAATCAAGGCTTATAAAGATTATAAAATGAACACAATTCGTCAGTCATCCTATAAACGCCGTCTTGAAACGATTAAAATAATCGAAAAGCATAAAATTGCAATAGTTCCTATTATTGATATTGACGAAAAAATATTGAACTCATTTTTGATATTTCTTGTTAATTGCAATTATTCTAATTCTACAATTCGAAAAGTTTATGAATCAATAAAAAGCATACTAAATGACGCCGTAAACAGAGGTCATATTCCTGTAAGTCCGATTGTTAAATTTAATATCAAAGCACCAAAATCAAATAAGGCTGACAAGGTCGTTGTTGCGCTTACAGTCGATGAACAAAAAGCGCTTGTTAAGGCTATTGATGCCTATAAACCTCATAAGAACACAGTGAATAAAACATTGCAAATTTTAGTTCAACTTTATTCCGGTATGCGAATAGGCGAAGTGAATGCATTAAGAATTTCAGATGTAGATTTTACGAAAAAAAAGCTTACAGTTTGCGGTACTATTGAAAATGGAATTGATGGAAAACCGTTTAGAATAGATATGACTAAAACAAAATCAGGTATGCGTAAAATACCTATAAATGACAAATTGGAAAGCGTGCTTAAAAGAGCAATAGATGCGTATGTTACTAATGATGAAAATTTGCTTTTTTACGATAATATTCGTAACCGACCTTTTTCAAATCAGTCTATGAATACGCTTTTAACTGAATTGTGCAAAATGGCAAATATTCGTAAAATCAGCACTCATACGCTTCGTCATACTTTCGCTACACGCTTGGTTGAAATGAATGTGCCGTTTAAAATAATTCAGCAAATTCTCGGTCATAATGATATTCGTATCACCCTAAATACCTACGCTTCCGTTCTTGATGACTATGAAAATTCAGCTTTAAATCAAATTAACAACGGTTTTAATGAATTGTAAAGGGGATTCATTAGGAATTTGACAAATTGTCACAGATAATACCTAAAGAAACTATATAAGGTAAGATATTGAAGAACAAGCGGGAAATATGTTTATTCTGTTTAGTAGATGAACTTGCGGAAAAAGAAGATGTTACGCAAGCATTCAAAGTCGATAACTCTGTGGGCAGGTACAGAAAATGAATAATATCCACAATCATGCAATGAATACTGAGGCGATTTATAGCTGAAATAAATGAACGGCACAGTAAAAGGGTAAGTGGAAGTTATATTTTCTGCTTGCCCTTTTACATTTTCAAAATTTGGAATATTGTGTTATAAAATCTTTAAGCAAGTTGAATTACGATATAATTAATGGTATAATACGATATAATGGTTTTAACTATATTTGTAAGATTTTGAAGTTAAATGTTGACAAAGTATATGAAAATTTTGTAAGACAGATTGCCGGAGATAAACTTCAAACTAAAAATGAGGAAAGTTTAAAAGATTCCGTGGCAAGAGACAAACAGCGTCAAAATCTGCAAAAACAGATAAATAAATTACAAAAACAAATACGCCAAGAAAAGCAACTTAATAAACAGATTCAGATGAATGCAATATTGAAGAGAATGAGGAAGGAGTTGGATAGTATTTGAAAAATTGGGCAAAGAAAAATTATAAAATTATCTTGATTGTATTAGGTTTTATCTTGATAGGACCTATTATAATAAATTATCTTTATAAACTACATGTTTCGGTAGATTTCTTTGTTGCAGAGTGGGATGCAGCAGCAATGCTTTCTTATTATGGAACTATTGTTGCAGCAGTAATCGCTATTTTTGGAATATTTGTAACGATACGATATAGCCAGAAAAGTTACAAAGAAGATGTAAGAAATCGCTCAATGCCGTTTATTGTAATAGATATATTAAAAGCAAGTTCATATAGAAATTTTTTCAACTTTTTAAAATCGGAAGATATAGAGACAAAGCCAAAACAAACAGAAGGTTATAGAGAATATAAACTTACGGATTATTATTGTATTTTAGAAAATGGTAAAATTGAATATAAAACGGAATTAACAAAAACTCAGCAGGAGTTACTCAACAATGGAGGAATAAGTATTGTCCATTGTGAAAATAGTAATATCCTGCAAAACAAAGACTATGTTTGTATTCCAATTGAAATTGAAAATGTTGGAAATGGTACAGCAATAAGAATGAGGTATGGTATAAATAGTAAAGAAACAAGTGTTTCGGATAGAAAATGTTTTCCAGTAATATCGTTAAAACAAGGTACGCAAATGATGCTTCGTGTATTTTCTGAAGATTGTTCAAAGAATAGTGCAAATTTAGGACAATATGTACTATCATTCTGTTATGAAGATATATATTCAAATAAATATGAGCAATATTTTGACATAAATATTGAATATGATGAAGAAAATAATCGTCCTAAATTGTCAGTAGATATGAGTCATGTTCAAAAATTTTTAGGAGGAACAAACTAATGGGGAAAATGAGAATGGAATCAGTTGATATGACTGCGCAAAATATAGAAAAAATCGGTGATTTGTTCCCAAACTGCATAACTGAAATGCTGGATGAAGAAAAAAGTACGCCGGACAAGAAGGTATATAAAAAAGCTGTTAATTTTGAATTACTCCGTCAGATGTTATCAGATGATGTAATCGAAGGCGATGAAGCTTATGAATTTACCTGGGTTGGTAAGAAAGCGGCGATTGTTGAGGCTAATAAACCTATCCGTAAGACACTCCGCCCGTATCCAGCAGAAAGTGTTGACTGGGATACTACGCAAAACCTATACATCGAAGGCGATAACATTGATGTGCTCAAAATGCTTCAGGAAAGCTACTTGGGTGCTGTGAAATTAATTTATATCGACCCTCCGTATAATACGGGTTCTGACAATTTTGTGTATCCAGATGATTACACTATGGATGAAGATGAGTACGAAGGCAGAATTGGATTATACGATGTTGATGGAAATAAGCTGTTTAAAGAGAATAATAGCGAAAATCCAAGATTTCATTCCGATTGGTGTTCAATGCTTTACTCGAGGTTGCTGCTTGCAAAAAATTTATTATCTAACGATGGTGTTATCTGTATTCAGATTGATGATAACGAATATGGCAATTTAAAGAAAATATGCGATGAAGTATTTGGGGTCGCAAATTTTATGACCACGATTGTTGTAAAAATGTCCGAGCCTACTGGTATGAAAATGGCACATGCAGATGTACGTATTCCAAAATTAAAGGAGTATATTCTGGTTTATACCGGTGGTACAAGAGTTAAGTTAGGTGAAGTTAGTATTCCCAAAGAGAAGTGGGATAACGAGTATAAAACCTACTTGGAAAATATTTCTCACGAAGATATTTCTATAATTAAATCCATACGAGAGAATGAAGATAGAACAATTGCTGACATCAAACTATGCGACGAGATATTATCAAAGGTCAAATACATATCTTTGAGTGCTGCATATAAGAAATATGAAGTAAAAGATTCAGAACAGCAAGAGTTTAACTTCCAAAACGCTTGGAGAATAGTACAAACGGTGTCTATGACTGGCGGTGCAAAACAATTAGCTGATAAAAAGCGTGAGGAAACGAGTTCTGTATTTTATTCGATTGTTACTCCTCAAAAAAAGATGTATTTCATCAAAGGTGATTACTCTGGTGAGATTGCGAAACCTCGTATTAAGATATTGTTTGCGGATGATTATTTAACTGTTAATCCTTGCGATTTTTGGCAGGATATAAAAACAACCGGTTTAGATAATGAGGGATATGTTGATTTTAGAAATGGCAAAAAGCCATTAAAATTGATTGATAGAATAATTACGCTATTCACAAACAAGGACGATATTGTTCTTGATTTCTTTTCTGGTTCTGGTACTACAGGTCAAGCAATAATGGAATTCAATATTAAATCTGATGTCAAAAGAAAATTTATTCTTGTTCAGTTACCAGAAGATTTAGATGCTGAAGTTGAGAAACAAACAGCAACCAGCAAAAAGGAAACGCAAGAACTTATAGATTACCTTGACAGCGTTAATAGACCACATCTTCTGAGTGAAATTGCAAAAGAAAGATTATTTCAAACAGGTAATGCTTTAAAGACAACAGGTATTGATACTGGTTTTAGAGTATTAAAACTTGATGACACCAACATGAAAGATGTTTATTATGCTCCGAATGACTATAATCAAATATTTCTCGATATGTTGGAAAGTAATATCAAAGATGACCGTACAGATTTGGATCTTCTCTTTGGTTGTCTGCTTGAATGGGGACTTCCTTTGTCTTTGCCTTACAGCTCTGAACAAATAGAAGACTGTACAATTCACAACTACAATGACGGTGACTTGATAGCATGTTTTGATGATAATATTCCTGATAATGTTATTAAGGAGATCGCTAAGCGTCAGCCACTTCGTGCAGTGTTCCGTGACAGCAGTTTTGCAAACAGTCCGTCAAAGATCAATGTGGACGAAGTATTCAAACTTCTTGCCCCGGATACATCTGTAAAAGTTATTTAAGGAGGCACTGCGAAATGAAACTAAGGTTTAAACATCAAAAGTTCCAAGCAGATGCCGCCAAAGCTGTGGTCGATGTCTTTGCGGGACAGCCATATCTAACTCCGTCTTATATGATTGACAGAGGCTTGGAGCCTGCTCAGAAGTTTTTTTATAATGAACAGGACTTTACCGGTTGGAGCAATCAAAAAATTGTGCCGCAATTAAGTGATCGTGTAATTTTAGAGCATTTGCAGACAATACAAAGAAATAATCAAATAAAACCTTCCGACAAACTGGAAGGTAGATATAACCTGACTATTGAAATGGAAACCGGTGTTGGTAAGACTTATACATACATTAAAACTATGTACGAGTTAAATAAGCATTATGGCTGGTGTAAGTTTATCGTAGTTGTACCGTCTATAGCTATCCGTGAGGGTGTGTATAAATCTTTTGAAGTAACACAGGACCACTTTGCAGAAGAGTATGGTAAAAAGATTAGATTTTTCATCTACAACTCTGCCAGGTTGACAGACATTGACAGATTTGCTTCAGACAGTTCTATTAATGTGATGATTATCAACTCTCAGGCTTTTAATGCCAGAGGTAAGGATGCTCGCCGTATTTACATGAAATTGGACGAATTTCGTTCACGCAGACCGATTGATGTTATTGCAAAAACAAACCCGATTGTTATTATTGATGAACCACAGTCTGTGGAAGGCAAGCAAACAAAGAAGAATCTTGAAGAATTTAATCCTTTGATGACTCTTAGATATTCTGCTACTCATAAAAGCGACAGTATTTACAATATGGTTTATCGCTTGGATGCAATGGAAGCTTATAATAAGCGTTTGGTTAAGAAAATTGCAGTAAAAGGTATTACAGAATCGGGAAGTACAGCTACAGAAAGTTATGTGTATTTGGAGAGTATAAATCTTTCAAAAAGTGATCCGACCGCTAATATCCGATTTGATTGTAAAGGTGCCACAGGTATTCGTCAAGTTACTAAAAAACTATATGAACATGATAATCTTTATGATAAATCCGGTTACTTGGAGGAATATAAACAAGGCTTTGTAGTAAAAGAAATTAACGGTCGTGATGATTCTGTTGAATTTATGAATGGCATTAAGATTTATGCAGGTGATGTCATTGGCAAGGTATCAGAAGAACAAATTCGTCGTATTCAAATTAGAGAGACAATTATTTCTCACATTCAAAGAGAGCGTGAACTGTTCTATAAAGGAATTAAGGTTTTGTCATTGTTCTTTATTGACGAGGTTGCTAAGTACAAACAGTACGATGAATCCGGAAATCCAATGAATGGTATTTATGCAGATATTTTTGAAGAAGAATATAACGATGTCGTTGGTAAATTACAGCTTAATATTGGTGAAGAAGATTATATGAAATATCTGAATTCTATATCAGCTGATAAAACTCATGCAGGATATTTTTCTATTGACAAAAAAGGCAAGATGATTGACTCAAAGGTAGGACGCAAGGAAACTACAACTGATGATGTAAATGCCTATGATTTAATCATGAAAAACAAAGAACTATTACTGGATCGAAATCCAAAGAAGAGCCCGGTTCGATTTATCTTTTCACATTCGGCACTGCGTGAAGGTTGGGATAATCCTAATGTATTCCAAATTTGCACTTTGAAGCAGAGTAGCTCTGATGTGCGTAAGCGTCAGGAAGTAGGTCGAGGACTTCGTCTTTGTGTAAATCAGGATGGTGAACGCATGGATACGAATGTCTTGGGAATTGATGTTCATAATGTCAATGTTTTGACTGTTATTGCAAGCGAAAGCTATGACAGTTTTGCAAAAGGGCTCCAGACAGAAATTGCAGAAGCAGTGGCAGACAGACCAAGAGCGATAACAGCAGATTTGTTTATCGGAAAAGTTATCAGGGATGCTCATGATAACGAGCAGGTTGTTGACCCGGATACAGCCAATGCAATTTACTTTGACCTTATTGTTAATAAATATATTGATAAGAAAGGTGCTTTGACTGATAAGTACTATGAGGATAAAGCAAATGGAGAAATCAAGGTGGCAGAGGAAGTTGCAGATTCTACAGTATCCGTTATCGAGATTATTGATTCTATTTACGATAGTCGTTCAATGATGCTTGATAATGCTCGCAGTAATAATGTTGAATTGACATTAGATGAGGACAAGATTGCTATGCCTGAATTTAAGGCATTGTGGTCAAAAATAAACTCTAAGTCTGCATATGTTGTCGATTTTGACACTAATGAACTTGTGAAGAAAACGATCGCATCCTTGGATAGTAAACTTCGTGTTTCAAAGATTTATTTAAAAGTAGAAACCGGAGCAATGGAGCAGATTAAATCTAAGGAAGAATTAGCCGATGGAACTTCTTTCGTAAAAGAGGAGTCTTCAAATTACGATAATCAGATTGCAACAAGTTCTAATGTGAAATATGATCTTGTTGGAAAGCTTGTGGATGAGACCGGTTTGACAAGAAAAGCTGTAATTCAAATTCTAAAGGGAATTCAACCATCTGTATTTAATCAGTTTAAGGATAATCCGGAAGAATTTATCATCAAGGCTGCTACTTTGATTAATGATGAGAAGGCTACATCAATTATTGAACATATTACTTATAACGCTTTAGACGAAAAGTACGGAATGGAAGTGTTTACTGATTCAACAATCAAAGGTCGTCTTGATGTCAATGCTATGAAAGCAAAGAAACATTTGTATGATCATATTGTATACGACTCTACAAATGAGAAAAATTTTGCAACCGAACTTGATACTAATAAAGATGTTGCCGTTTATGTAAAATTGCCGGATGGATTTTATATTTCAACTCCTGTCGGTCATTATAATCCTGACTGGGCAATAGCTTTCTATGAGGGTAGTGTAAAGCATATTTATTTTGTTGCAGAAACAAAGGGTTCAATGAGTTCTATGCAATTGCGATTGATAGAAGAATCAAAAATTCACTGTGCAAAAGAACATTTCAAAGCAATTAGTAACGGTGAAGTTGTTTATGATGTAGTGGATAGCTATGAAAAATTGCTTGATTTGGTGACAAGGTAGTATAGGACTTTTGATATGAAAATCACATAAAATAAAATTATATTGTTGCTGTAAAATAAAACTTAAATAATAACCCCAATTCACACTAAAACATAACAGTTTGAAGTGAATTTGGGTGGTCTTTTTTAGCAATTTATAATAAGAAAAATAAATGAATAAAACAAAAATATAAAAAGAAAATAATTGAAATGCTGTACAAATTGTTGTACAAGTATTTTACAATGCTCACAAACGCCCTAAAATAAACAACTTTTCAGTACAAAATAATAGTTCAATACGGACATCTCCACCAAATATTAAAACCCTACATAGTACCTAACTATGTGGGGTTTTACTTATGTTTGCGTACTACTCACTACTACATACTGTACCACGGTTGGTAACAAGTTGGTAGCACGTTGGTAACAAATATTCTATGTATGAATTGTGTTTACTGCATCAATTTTTGTCTTTAAATAAATATGAGTATAAACTCTTTCTGTAAACGATTGAGCTGATTTGTGTCCGACTATCTCTTTTATAACACTTTCATTTACATTATGTATTGTCATTTGAGTAATGCAAGTGTGTCGAGCCTCATGCGTAGTGTGTTTCATCGATAATGAAGTTAATACACTTTGCTGTTGTTTTCTGTACCAACTGTCAGCAAGTCTGCCACCGTATTCGGCTGTTATAACCCATTGTAATGATTTTAGCTATATGATATAATACTATAAAAAATTAGTGATTTTATCACATTGTATAAATTAAATTTAGGAGGAAAATAAATGAAAAACAAAACTAAAATGTTATCAATCGTTTTGGCGATTGTTATGATTCTAACAAGTGTCAGCATTGGTGTGCCGACATTCGCAGCAAGTAAACCGAGTGCAACGCAAATTACTTCAATTAAGGCTGTTGATAATGGCTTTAAAGTTAAGTGGAAAAAGAAGTCTTGTACCGGCTATCAAATCCAGTATTCTACAAGCAAAAAGTTTGCTAAAAAAGGTACTAAGGTTTTGAAAGTAAACAAGGCAAAAACAACTTCTAAAACTGTAAAGAAGTTAAAAGCTAAAAAAAAGTATTATGTAAGAGTAAGAACATACAAGACTGTTAAGAAAAAGAACTACTACTCAAAGTGGTCAGCTAAATACAGCGTGACTACTAAGGCAAAGAAAGGTTCTTCAAGCAGCAGTTCAAGTGTTCCTACTATCAAATCTATTTCTTATCTTGATAAGGGATATGGTTTTAAGCTTGCTTGGAACAAAGTCTCTAAAGCTTATGGTTATGAGATTCAGTATAGCACAAATAAGAAATTCTCTGATGTTTATGATGATGAGGGCTATGTATTTGACAATATGCATAAGGATGTAAGCAAGGGCAGTACCTCTGTAAACTTCAAAGTCGGTGATAAAGATCCTGCTGCTGATAACACTTGGTATGTAAGAGTCAGAGCAGAAAAGTCCGGTGGAAAGTATTCTGGTTGGTCTAAGACCGTTTCAATCCTTACTCCTGAAAGAAAAGATTATCTCAGGCTTATGGATAAGGCTTATGGTGAAATGGGTATTACTGCACAAATGACCGATATTCAAAAACTTGCAGCTATTCAAAATTGGATAGGCAATAACTGGTATTATGATGCAGATACAGAGCATGAAGATGCAGTCGGTAAATATCAAATTGCAAAATATCATCACAATGGCTGTAATTCATTTGCAAATGCTTTCAATTATTTTGCAAACAAAGCAGGTATTGAAAGTTACACAATTGGTGGAATGAGAAAGAAACTTTCTGGTGGTCATTATTGGAATTTTATTTGTATCCAAGGCAAATGGTTTAATTATGATTGTGAATCTGGAAACGGAATAGGCGGATTTTACCCGGAAACTCGTGCTACCGAATACTACGAACTTGATTTGGAAAGTAAAAAAATATATGAGTCAAAGCAACCTCTTGGTACGCATGATGAATATATTAGTATGAATGAACAATTTAAACTTCTTTATCCAAAATGTGTAAATACTATTTATAAATAAATTTGTGTTTTTTGAGAACTATCAATGTAAAAGTTGATAGTTCTTTTTTTATACCTTTTTAGCAAAAAAGATGCCGTTCTACTTCTTTTCACTTTGGAGAATAGATGAAAGCCTACGCTCACATTCAAAATATGGAAGTGACTGTATTTTGAACGCCAAAGAAACTGTGTGAGGAGTCGAGGTCAGTGACACTTTGGCAATATTTTTTCAATATTATAATAAATTTATAATTTTATTAAAAATTGAAAGGTGGTGAACAGTAATGAAAAGATATTTTTAAGGATTCATTTAGAATGAAATTGAAAGATTTTATTTTATTTTCCGGAAAGTAAATTAAACAAAAATTAAAAGTCTCAAAGAAAGGAGAAAACTATATGGCAACTAAATTAAAATTCAACAAAAAAATTGGCAAAAAGATACTTGCGTTGCTGTTATCAGTGTTAACAGTGTTTACATGTATAACACCTGTTATGTCGGTATTAGCTGATTCATCAATCAAAGATGTATGGTCATCAAGCGGAATGGCACACCATAGGCTTGAAATAGACGGAAAAGATGCTTTTTGCTGCCATAAGGCAACACGCTTATTTTGATTTTATATCTGCCTCCTTTAATTTATTATGCCTTTTGATTTTGTGTTTGTTTTCATATTGTATTCCTCCTTTTCAAGCACACAATACGCTAATACTTTTTAGAAGTCAAGTACTATATTTTGCACGATTTTTCGCTCACAGGGTTTCACAAATCGCCTACAAGCCGTTTTTAGTTTTAGTCCGACGAGTTACTCTGTTTTAGAGCAAACTCGTCAATTTTTGCTTACAGTGTTGCCTGATTTTTCATAAATAGGTTTATCATACTGCAACACTCAAGTGAATACGCAAAAACCTTGAAATTCTGCGAAAAACAGCCCTAACTGCATACGAATTTCATATCATACGCAAAAGTATTACGAATCGAAAAGCCGACAGGCTTTGCCAGACGGCGTTTTCGGGCATTTCAATGCCCGAAAATCATACCCCTTTATCCTGCTTTAAAATCGACGGCTTGAAAATTGTTCCAAAACCAACTCAAAAGCCATCAATTTTCGTTTCAAAAATCATAAAATTTCAAAATCAAAGCCTTTTCATATTCTTTGCCGATAAACCCTAAAGCACGGTGCACTAAATCTTGTTGACTGTGTATAGATTGCTCTTTTGCTCGCCGCCGATAAACCGCTTCGAGATCGTTATGTACCCGTCGCTTTCCAGCGAATGCAAAACTTTTCTGCAAGTGGATGCACACATCGAACAGCTTTTTGCAATCATAGGCACCGACCAAAAACTTTGCCCTGCCGAGTCCTTTGCCCGAACGAGAAAAGAATAAACGATAAACTCGTTGGGCGATAACCGTTCATCAAAAATTCTGTTTGGCAAAAGAAAAAATTGACCATTGCAATTTTTACGCATACGAAAACCTCCTTCCAAATTATTCGAGAGAATATTTTTATAAAGTGAAAACAAAAAAACATCGTTCAAAAAACTCCCTCTACTATACGGAGAAAAATTCCCGTTTTGTTCGGGTGTTTTTCAAAAATCTTTACACCTTGTTTACATTTGATTTCACAATAGAAAAAATGTCCCTCTATAATACAGAGAAAAAACTCGCTTTTGTTGATGTGTTTTGAGAAAAATTTACAAATTATTTTCACGCAAAAAGAGGTTCGCCCCAAATTGCAGAGCAAACCTCTTTTTATACTTGCAACTTTTATTTTTTCAAGTTAATATGCAACACAATGTAATATAAAAAGATTTCTCGGAATAGACAGTTCTGAGAAATCCTTAATACTATTATTATATTATATT
>ERZ1673738.3418-NODE-3418-length-17758-cov-89.243123_pt1 | contig 17758 bp, 8 predicted proteins | sample MGYA00580198_ERZ1673738 | MGnify/ENA primary metagenome ERZ1673738 (study PRJEB41218, sample SAMN15661784) | gut metagenome | host: Homo sapiens | place: Canada: London | collected 2015-08-20/2019-03-30 | study: EMG produced TPA metagenomics assembly of... | reverse complement strand
AAAACCATTGATTTTATTAGCTTTTTGCCGCTATCGCTATCACACCTCATTATTCGACCGCCCCGGCTGGAAAAGCCTGATTGCCGACGTGGAAGCCGGAAAGGTTGGCGTGATTCTGGCGAAGGATATGAGCCGAATCGGGCGTAACTATCTTGAAACAGGATTTTATACGGAAGTGGTGTTCCGTAAGCACAATGTCCGATTTATCGCCATTGCCAACGGCGTGGACAACGATCATCCCGAAACGGGCGAATTTGTGCCGTTCCTGAACATCATGAACGAATGGTACCTGAAAGACCAGTCCAAGAAAGTTACGGCGGCTTATCAGCTGCGCGGCAAATCCGGCTTACCCACCAACAACAACTGCTTATACGGCTACCGAAAAGACCCAGACATCAAGCACCACTGGCTGGTTGACGAGGAAGCGGCGGCGATTGTCCGCAGAATCTATCAGATGGCTTGCGAGGGACACGGGCCGTCTGAAATTGCACGGATTCTGACGAAGGAGAAAGTGGATAATCCCGGCTACTACTATACGAAACACGCCTGTGGGATGCGCAGCGACTATACAAAAGAAGCCCATGCGCACGACTGGAACAGTTTGACAATCAGCAGAATTTTGACCCATCAGGAGTATTTGGGACATACGGTCAATTTTCGTTCCGGCAAACGGTATTACAAGGATAAACGACGCGCCAACCCGCCGGAAAAGCTGCTGATCTTCGAGAATACCCATGAACCCATTGTAACGAAAGAAACATGGGAGCTTGCCCAATGCGCGCTGAAAAGCATAAAGCGGACAGATACGCTGGGCGTGGCGAATCCGTTGACAGGTCTGGTTTACTGCGCAGAGTGCGGGCAAAGGCTTTATAACCATCGGCATGGAGCGAAAGATGCGCAAGGCGTATTCAAAAGCGATTCCTACAACTGCTCGACCTATATGCTGTCCCGAAAACGGGAAACGAGAGAATGCGTTTCCCATCAGGTAGCTACAAAAGCATTGCGGGAACTGATTTTGAAAACCATTCAGACCGTCAGCCACTATGCCCTCTCCAATGAAGTCGAGTTTGCACGCAAAGTTCGGGAAGCGTCTGAATTACAGCAGGCACAGGCGGCAAAAGAAACGAAAGCCAGAATCCGCAAGGCGCAGAAACGCTGTAAGGAACTGGATGTGCTGATTCAGAAGCTGTATGAATCGTATGCGCTTGAAAAGATTTCTGAAAAGCGTTTTGATGATTTTCTTGCAGCGTATGAGAAAGAACAGGCTGAACTGAAAGCCGTTTTGGAAACGGATACGGAGGAACTTCGGGCGTATGAAGTCGATTCCGATAACATCGCTTCTTTTCTCAAACTTGCCAGAAAATACAGGGCAGCCGATGAACTGACCACGCCCATGATCTATGCGTTTGTTGAAAAAATCATTGTCCATGCGCCGGAAAAAATCGACGGAGAGCGGCACATGCAGATCGACATTTACCTGAAATTCATCGGCAATTTCCAGGTGCCGCAGGACGAGCCGACGGCAGAAGAAATGGCAGAGGAAGAAAAGCAAAAACAGCGGCGCGCGAAAAATCGGGAAAAAGTCGTCCGCTGCATGGAGAGAAAGAAATTGAAAGACGCACAGGAGAAGGAGGATGCAGCCCATGAAAATGACAGCGCTGTATGAGCGTATATCCCGCGAGGACAGAAACGAAGGAGAGTCCTTTTCGATTCTTCGGCAGAAGGAATATCTTGAAACCTATGCCGCCGCAAACGGCTTTGAAAACTGCCGGCATTATACGGACGACGGATTCAGCGGACGAAACTTTGAACGTCCGGGCTGGCAGCAGATGATGACGGATATTGACAGCGGGAAAATCGGAACGGTGCTGGTCAAAGACATGAGCCGCGTCGGGCGCGATTACCTGCAAACGGGTTTTTATACCGAAATCTATTTCAAAGAGAAAGATGTGCGGTTTATCGCTATTGACAGTCATGTGGACAACAGCCGTTCCGACAGTTTGGAGTTTGCGCCCATGCTGAATGTTTTGAATGAAATGTATCTGCATGATCTATCCAAGAAAGTCAACATCGGGTTTCGGGCAAAAGGAATGTCGGGGCAATCGCTTACGTCAACGCCGCTGTTCGGCTATAAGCGAGATCCCGAAGATAAGAACCATTGGGTGATTGAACCTGAAACCGCCGAGATCGTGCGGCGGATTTTTGAACTGGCGGCGACAGGAATGAACCCGCACCGCATTGCCAAAACCTTACAGACAGAGCGGAGGATTACACCGAGTACATATTTCCGCAGATCGGATATGGGGAACCGATATCACGCCAGAAGGCAGGAAACAGGCGACTATGACTGGCACAGAGGGACGGTCATCGGTATTTTGAACAAGCGCGAGTATCTGGGCATGACGGTCAATTTCAAGACATGTACGCCTTCTTACAAAGCCAAACAGATTCAAAATCCGATAGAAAAGCAGGTGGTTTTTGAAAATACCCATGAAGCGATTGTGGATAGGCAGGCATGGGAAAAAGCGCATGAAGCGTTTGAAAAGCCCAAGAGGGCTAAGGCGGAAAATGCCGACAGCAATTTTAAGGACTTTGTATTCTGCGCCCGATGCGGCGCGCCCATGAGCAATCTCCATCATGCGCAGCACCTGAAAACCGGCACGATCTGTTACTATGACTTCTTTATATGTTCCACCTATCGAAAGTCTGAGCATTTGGAAGAACGGCAATGTGTTCAGAACGCATTCAGTGCAAAAGCGCTTCGTCCGTTACTGAAAGAAACGATTCAAACGGTCAGCCGATACGCATTGACGAATCAGGAAGAATTTCTGGCGCGGCTGCAACGGGAAATGCTGGCGGAGCAGCCGGAACAGACAAAACAGCTTAAAAAAAGGATTGCGGCAAAGAACAAAAGAGTGGCGGAACTCGACCGGTTTTTGAAAAAACTCTATGAGAATTATGCGCTCGAAAAAATCCCGGAGGAACGGTTCGATGCGCTGTCTGCCGAGTATGAAAGCGAACAGACACAGCTTGAAAAAGCGGTTTTGGATGAACAGCGTCAGTTGGATGAAATTCAATCCGGCGAAGATAAGATTGAACGGTTTATGGCGCTTGTTGAGCGCTACCGCGACTGCACGGAATATTCCGATGAAGTGCTGCGTCAATTCGTGGAAAAAGTCATCGTCCATGAAACCGTGAAGGACGAGGACGGCGAGCGCTCCCGCGAGATTGAAGTGTATTTGAATTTCATCGGGAAGTTTGACGTTCCCGTGCAGTCCGTCGAGCTTTCGCCGAAAGAACAGAAACGTCAGGAGGCATTGAAAAAGCGAAGAATCCATGAAAGAAATAAACGCACGCAGAAGCGACAGGAGAGGATGAACGCACAGCTTAAAAACGAATCCCCAATTTGAAACAGAGAACTGAACAGACAGAAAAGGCGATGCCCCGTTTTTCATCGGGCTGCATCGTCTTTTGTGTTGAGCGGAAAGGAGCGCCTATGACCGAAAAACGTACTCCCATTTTTACCTTTACCCAGCGGATTGGCAACACCAATTTCACCGTCCGCGCATATTGCGATGACGATATCGCCGTGACTTACGAGGACAAACTGCTGGAGCTGATCCGCAGCGGCGTGTTGCAGGCGGATGCTTCCGAAAAGCCGAAGGAACCGCCTGCCGAACACGCGGCGTAACGCTTAAAACGCGAACTGATTTTTTGACCGAGGAGGAATGTTCAATGGCATCCGAACGAATCGAAAAACTGCTTGCGATGCAGCAGAAAGCCGAAGCGCAGAAACGAAAAGCCGAGCAGCAGCTCAAGGCGGCGAAACACAAAATCTCTATTCAGAGAAACAAGGAAAGGACGCATCGTCTCTGCGAGCGAGGCGGACATTTGGAGCATTATCTGCCCAATCCCGAACTGCTGACGAATGAAGATGTGTTCCTGCTGATCGACTACTTCTTTTCTTCTCCCCGTGTGCGCGAGCTGGCAGAACAGATGATCGCCAGCCGACGCGGGGAGCTTCCGCAAAGCCCGAAGAAGCTGATCGACGCGGCTATGCAGCGTATGCCGAAACCATCCGTGTCAAGCGTGACATGGCATGATACAGACGAGGACGACGCGGAGAGCGACGGAAGCAGCCCCATCCCGTGAGGGCGCACTTATACGCATCTTCGATGCGCCGTGCGTTCTCCGAAGGCCCCTGCGGGGTGCTCGATGCCTTCGGCATCAACAGGGGCAAGCCCCTGCGCCGATTGCATCGGCTACCCCATGACGGCGCTTTGCGCTAAGAAACGGAGGTGAACCTATGCCCTGCCCGACGGGGAGCTTTAAGATCATCAGCCGTGGAAAAGGTCAATCCTGCATGGCTTCCTGCGCATATTATTCAGGCGAAAAGAAGTATTCCGAATACGAGTGCTGCTGGAAATATCCGCACAGCAGCTCATCGCGCGTGAAGTGGGTGGAAGTCATGCTGCCGCCCAACGCGCCGAGAGCGTATGCCGATCCGCAGACGCTTTGGAACGCGGTGGACGCAGCGGAAACAAGCGTCAACGCGCAGACGGCGCGCTCGATGCTCTTTGCCTTGCCGCGCGAACTGACTGACGAGCAGAACCTCGCCCTCGTCCGCGATTTCTGTCAAAAGGAATTTGTGGACAAGGGCATGGTCTGCAATTTCTTTTATCACGACAAAGGCGACGGCAACCCGCACGTTCACATCATGCTGACGCTTCGCGCGATGGACGAAAACGGCAAGTGGCTGCCCAAATCGAAGAATGTTTACGCGCTCGATGAGAATGGAAACCGCATCCGCGCGCTGAACGGAAGCTGGAAGCGCGTCAAGGTCGATACTGTCGATTGGAACGAGCGCAAGTACGGCGAAATCTGGCGGCAGGATTGGGCGGCTGCACAAAACGCGGCGCTCAAAGCAGCGGGACGGATGGAGCGCGTTGATATGCGTTCTCTTGAGCGGCAGGGCGTTGAAGATCGCCTGCCGCAAAAGCATCTCGGCCCGACCGCTTCCGCGCTGGAACGCAAGGGCGTTTCCAGCGAACGCGGTGACGAGAATCGAAAGATCATCAGCGGGAATAAAATGCTGGCTTCTTTGCAGAAAACCGTGCGCGGGATCGGCGCTTGGCTGGATGAATTGTGCAAGGCGGTCAGCCGCCAGCAGATCATTGAAAGCCCGGATGATTACCCGCTTAGCGACGTAATTACCGCCTATTTGGATATGCGAAAGGATGGGCGCGAAACATGGAGTCGCTATGCGCAGGAAAAAGGCGCTGTCCATGATTTGAAGGATGGTTTCAAGGCGGTTTCCTTCCTCTCGAATCACGAGCTTTACACGGTCGGTCAGCTCGGACAATACATCATCGAAACGAAACAGGAATTTTCCAAAATCAAAGCGGAATTCACGGCAAAGGAACGCAGAATCCGCGACATCGACGCACTGTTTGGCGCGATTCAAACCATCCGAGAATTGAAGCCAGTTCAGCAGGAATACGAAAGCATTCACTGGAATGGCAAGCGAGAAAAGTACAAAGCCGAACATGGCGACGAATTGAGCCGGCTGCAAAAAGCGATCTGGCTGCGCGAAAAGCTCGTGAAGTCGCTGGGGCTTGCGTCTCCTCTCGATAAGGAGCAGCGCATGGCACTGAAAGCAGAACGCACACGGCTAGAAGCGGAACGCGAAGCCCTTCTTCCCAAACTTGAAGAAGTCAAGGGTGAATTGGCGGAACTAAACCGCATCCGATACTGGACGCGCAAGGTCATTCCCGACGCGTTGCCGCGGGTGTCGGATGGGCGGGTTTCGGTTGAGGATGCGATGGAAACGGCGGTCAATCGGAAGGAGTTGGAACAGGTTGAGGATGAAGCGACGCAGACAGCCGCGCGGCAGCCACAGGAACAGGAAAAACAGAAGGTGAAACAGCAGGAAAAAATTGTTCCTATGTAAAAAAATCCACTCCCAAAAAACAAGAGCTGAATATCGTCCATCACATGCTGGCGGTATTCAGCTTTTTTCCTTTTGCCAAACAAAAAACGCATGTCATTTTAACGTGAAAGCAGGAAAAAAAGACGCAGGGATCTGCAAGATGCGCACGTTCGGGGATGATGAACTGAAAAGTGGCGAAAATGTGAAGAATGTGAATAAAAACGCAGGAAACGTATTTGATAAAATGGAAAGCTATGTTATACTGATGCTGAATAGATACATCCGAAAAAGCACAAAAATACTTTTGGAGGCATGAAGAATGAAACGTTGTATTGCATCCATCCTTTCGGCAGCCATGTTGTTGAACGGCCTTGCGCCCGCTTATGCGGCGGCGGAACAGGACGGGAAGAAATCCGCAACTGTTAAACACTTCACATTTACGGCTGATGTGATTCCGGGAAAGCTGGAAGAACTGGAGCAATACGACGTTTCCATGATTGATCACGGAGACGTGTTGGAAAACGAGGAAGGCGTCGTCGTCTCCGAGATACAGGGAACGTACTATCGAAACCAGAAGCTCACTCAATCTTCGCTTTCGGGGACGAGCTTTGCGTTTGCGCCGATCATGCTGGATAACTATTTCCCACTGCCGGAAGAAACGCCTACGCCGGAGCCGACCGTTACGCCCGAACCGACCATTACGCCTGAAGTATCGGTCACGCCTGAAGTATCGGTCACGCCTGAAGTATCGGTCACGCCTGAAGCGTCGGTTACGCCGGACGCATCGGTTACGCCTAAAGCATCGGCCACGCCGAGCTTATCGCCCGAAGATACCGACACGCCGGAACCCAACGAAAGCCCGAAAGGAGAAGAAACGCCGTCTCCGACCGAAGAACCGGCGGATCAGCCTACGGATGAACCCGCGGAACAGCCGACCGAAGAACCTACGAAAGAACCTGTGGAGCAACCCACCGAAAAGCCTACGGAAGAACCGGCTGAACAGCCGACAGAACAACCCACGGATGAACCCGCAACAGAACCCACGGAGAAGCCGGAAGAAACCCCCGACGAGCAGCCGACCGAAGAACCTGCCGAGCAGCCGGAGAAAAAGCCGGAACAGGAAACGGAAAACAACGAGCCGGAACCCGAAGAATCGCCAGATGAGATTTCGGAAGAATCGGCTGACGAACCCGAAGAACAGCCTGCCGGGGAAAATGCAGAAGAAAACGAGCCTGCACAAAGCGCGTCTGTTTGGCATTGGCTTTTTCACGCTGCTCATGCGGAAGAAAGCGCGCCGTCTAGCATCCGGGGCGAACGGCAGTCGTATTCCCGAAGCGCAGGCTGCGAGTGGATCACCTACCCCGGACTGTTTGACGCTGTGACGGACGTTGAGCTTTCCATGACCTCCACGGGCATCAAGGAAAACATCATCGTCAATCGGTATACGGGCAACCATGTCTACGCGTATCAGATGACGACGGAAGGATTGACCGCCGCTCAAAACGGGCGGGAAATTCTGCTCTATAACGAGAACGGCGACATGATGGCAAAGGTCGAAGCGCCGCACATGACGGACGCAGAAGGCCGTTACAGCACGGATATCGCCGTTTCACTGGAGGGCGGCGGCGGAAGCTACCGCGTTACCTATCGTCCCAATGACGAATGGATGCAGAGCGCCGCTTACCCTGTAACCATCGACCCGACGGGCAATTATTTCAACGATCTCGCCACGGGAATCGGCGACGTGTTTGTTTCCAGCGATAACCCGTCTCATCATTACGACCATACGGTTAAAAAAGGCAATCCGCAATATAATCATGACCTTGAAGGAACGAATCTGTATGCAGGCAACGGCAACATTGCCTATATCATTCCTTCCCTGACGGGCTTTTCCGGGAGCGACAATAAAGTATCGGAGTTCCCGACGACCAGCGGTCTCATGATTCTGAACGCCACATGGAAGGTCTTTGTTCATGAGGGCGGCGGCACGTTTGAAGTGGCGCTTGTGACAAGCGACTGGAATACCAGCTCGGTAACGTATAATTCACGCCCAAGCCTCAGTTCGGATATCCGCCAGACGATTACCCTGCACACGGGCGAAAATAACGTGGATTTGACGAAGATTTTCTCCGCATGGTTTAATACGTCGGATCAGAAAAGAAATTACGGATTTGCGGTGACAAGCAACAGCTCGTGGGCGAGAATCTGTTCGTCGGATGTGCTGCCCAGAAAGGAGCGTATGTCGTTCTCCGCTTCCTATACGAACGATCTGCCCGCGCCTACGGTAAAGGCGACAGGCTACGGAAACGGCGTCAATTCGCAGAGCGGTTATATCGACGTATCGTGGAACAGCGTTCCGCTGGCCAGTGGGTATCGGCTGGGCATATCGAACGGCAGCACGTTCCAGTATATCGACGTGGGCAATACGACCTCGTATTCGACGCGCGGCAAAAAGATTTGGCCGACCGACGCTGAAATAGCCGCGGGCAACTATACCCTGCACTGGGACGGAACCGGGCAGGAGCTGCCCAATATTCCTCGCAAGGATAAAACAGACCTGAATTATTATTTCGTGGTCTTGCCTGCCAACGCTTACGGGCAGACAGGCTCGCAGCATGGTCAGGCGCAGGCTTCGCTGCCGGACACCACGCCGCCCAACCAGCCGTCTACGGTCAGCGTATCTCCGGCAGACTGGAGCAACGCGGAGGCTCGGACGGTCACGTGGGCAGGCTTGACGGATATGCCGCTGAACAGGGATACGCTGGGCGACAACGGGCATGTTCAGTTTATCCTTGATCCTGCAATCGGAACGGATGCGAACGCATGGGCGTGGCAGAATACGGCTTCCAACGCTGCAAACGGCTCACAGATCGTCTCGACGGCGGGCTTGGAGGATGGCGTTCATGCGGTCTATGTGCGCGGCGTAGACACCTACGGCAACTACGGCGCGCCCAAAGGCGCGGAACTCAAGGTGGACAGAACGCCGCCGACGCAGCCGGACGTGTCCGTACTGCCTGACGATTGGACAAAGGAAAATACCGCGTCGATCTCATGGACGAATATCGCCGATTTGAACGATTTGAATCGCGTGGAGCTTTCGTGGGACGGCGGTGCATACCAGACAACCGGGCTTTCCGATAAAACCTGTTCGGGATATGAAGCGGATATCTCGTCGTTTGCGGACGGGCTGCATACGCTGAGCATCCGGGGCGTGGATATCGCCGAAAACGTCGGAGAAGCCGGGACTGCGTCGATTCAGATCGACCGCAGCGCGCCGACGCTGACCCAATCTTCCGTTAAACCCGCAGCATGGACGGCGGCGGACAGCGTTATGCTGACGTGGGAAGGCGCGGCGGACGCATACAGCGGTCTTGCCCGGATGGAGTATGCCGTTGACGGCGGCGCTTGGGAAGCGCTCGACGTGAACGAAAACGGAAGCCGGGAAATTGAAATCGGCGGGCTGGCGGACGGCGAACATCGAATTACGCTGCGTCTGACGGATGCGCTTGAAAACGCTGCGGCATGGGAACATACGATCTATCTGGATCACACTCCGCCTGTTGTCGAGCTGCTTACGCCGCAGAACGGCGCGGTTGTGACGGGCGTTCTGGATATTTGGGGCGTTGTCTCGGATATTTCGCTGACGGACTGGACGCTGACGGCCAAAGGCTCGTCCGGCAAAGAAGTGACCGTTCACGCCGATTCGACCGAAAGGCTGTCCGAACAGCTCGGCGTGTTGGACACGGGTGAATTTGCGGATGGAGAAACCATTGAAATCATCCTGACTGCGCATGACGCTGCCGCGCACGAGAGCACGGTTCAGGGCATATACGTCAAGGCCGATCACAGCGCAAAGCCTGTTTCGGCAGACGTAACGATTACCGCGCCGCAGCAGGGCGAGTGCCTGACCGTCTCCTATAAGCAGGGCGAATATACCGCCGATTACAGCGGCTCGGAGAGCAGCGGCGTTTTCGTGCTGGACGGACAGCCGGGCGGCGCAACGTCCCATTTGAAATTCCCGATATACCCGATTCTCTACCCGGAAAACAGCGTTCATGCCCTCTCCGTGCTTTCTCTTGACCGTCAGGGCGCGCTGCATTATTCGCAGGGCATGGCCGGATCGCTGATTCTGAGCGATATCTGGAAAGACGAAAATAAAGTTGAATCTGCCGACGGACTTGCATTGTCGGATATGGGCGCGGAAGTGATGGCGGATTCCGGCACACTGGTGTCCAAAAACTTTACAGCCGCGCAACCTGTGTTGGCTGTGCGACTGCATACCATTGAAAATCCGGCGGCGGGCGGCTCTATCTCCTATGAGGTATCGACCGACCACGGCGCAACGTGGACGGCGATTCGAGAAGGATACGATGTCAAATTTGACACGCCGCAGAATCAAGTGGCGGTTCGCACCCATTTGAAAGGGACGGGAACGGTTCTTCAAGGTCTGGACATTGTGGGTGTATACGAATCGAATCCCGTTCATTTCAGCGTCAGACTGCTTCGGCCTGTGACGGCGTTTAATCTGACGCATGAAGAAGAACAGACGGAAGCCATGCCGACCCTCTCGACGGACTGTGCGGCGCAGTTGACGGTTCAGCGCCTGTACATGGACGGACAATGGAACAGCAACAGCTTTACGGCGGATATGCTTCCCTTTGAGGACGGAACAACTCATCAGGCTGCGGCGCTGGGTCTGGATGCGGACGGCGCGCTTTACGGAAGCGGTGCGGCTGCGTCGATTCTCATGCGAACCGCGCTGAACGCGACAGACACATGGCAATCCACGGCGCTGGAGCTTGCAGACGAAACGTATGCCATTCGTTTGGAAACGCTCTGCATCGACGCGGCGGGAAAAACGGTAGAAAACGGCAAGTATGCGTATTCGTATGATGGAACGACGTGGACGGATTTCACGACGGGCGGCTATACCTTCCTGAGCAAAGGCACGAAAAAGCTGTATATCCGGGCAACCATGCCCTCCGGCGTGACGCTCAGAGCCATTCATCTGGAAGGCGTGACGGCCAAGACGCGGGCGCTGAAAACGACGTTGGTGAAAGCGCCTTATAACGTGCAGGCGACGGACTACGGCGACTACTACGAAAACGAAAAGCTCCGCCGCTACGAACTCACATGGACGGACGCGAACCGCGACGACGGCACATGCGGAAACGAGCTCTGGTTTGACATTTACCGCAACGGGCGGAAGATTGCATCGACGCAGAAAAATCGGTATACCGACTACGATTATGAGGCAGATGCAGTCTATCATGTTCGGGCGCGCAGAGAATACGACGATCCGGGCGACGGGCTTTCTTCGATACTCACCCGAACGAGCGGATGGGTGAAGGCGGCCATGACGCGTCTGGCGGCGGAGGAACGCATTGAAGGCGTACAGCGCAACGTTGAAAACTTCACGCAGTCGGAATACCTCAACGACCTGTACGGCGGCAACTATACCTTCTCCGACACGCCCAATCCGCCGAGCCTGAGCTTCGCGCTGGATCAAAGCCTGCTGGGGCCGCATCGCTTCTGCTCGCTCGGCTTTGAACCGATTAACTTCAATACGGGCAATTTCTATTTGCAGACGCGGGATTACGCGCTGGCAGATTTGGGAACGTCCGGCTTTGATGTGGTCAGAACGTATAACACGCAGAGCAACGAAACGGACGGGCCGTTCGGCGCAAAGTGGACGACGGAATACAGCCAGCACCTCCGCCTGTTCAATGACGGCAGCGTCGGCTACCGCAGAGCGGACGGCAGCGAAGTGATCTTCTATGCGCAGGCGGACGGGGCGTTTGAAAGCAACTCGACGGAGTATGAATTCCTCTCCTATGACGCGGCGCACACCGAATATCGAATCAGCCTGACGGACGGGACGGTTTATGCGTTTGCGTCCGGCGGTCTGCTCAAACGCATTGAAAAGGACAGCGGACAGCATATTACGGAAATCGTCCGGGACGAGGACGGCCTGATGACGAAGATCATCTCGCCCAGTCAGGAAGAACTGCTGGTCGAAATGGATCAGGCCGGACATATCGTCGGCATCACCACGCCGGGCGGCGCGACGCTGCGCTATACCTACTCCGGGAAGAAGCTCAGCTCCTTTACGGATGCCGAAGGCAAGACGACAAAGTATGCCTACGACAAAAAGGGCCGCATGACCGAATGGTATGACGGCAACGGTCAGCGTCAGGTGCTGAACAAATACGACGAACAGGATCGCGTTGTCGAGCAGCAAGACGGCAACCACGGTCGCTATCGGATGCAGTACGGCGACGGTCAGACGATAACAACGGATGCCGAAGGAAATGTCGTTACCTATTTCTTTGATGAGCAAAAGCGCACTACTCGAATTGTGGATGCGTTGGGCGGTGAAACCAGCTTTACCTACGGCGAGCAGGGCGAAATTGTCAGCAAGACGGACGCGCTGGGGCATGTGACCGCCTACGCCTATAACGATGCGGGCGATATCGTCACAACCGTGCTGGAAAACGGAGGCACGATTCACAGGGAATACAACGATCATCACCAGATTACAAAGCTGACCGATTTGAACGGCTCGGTGACGTTGTATGAATACGATGCGGATGGTAATCTGGTTCGGGAAACCGCGCCGAATGGCGGCGTGACAACCTACGCATACGACCACAAAGGCCGTCTGACCCAAAAGACGGACGCGCTGGGCAATCAGACGAGCTATGCGTATGTCAACGGCCTGCTGGCCAAAACCGTGGATGCGCTGGGCAACGAAACGGCGTACAGCTATGATGCGAACGGCAATCTGGCGAGCATGACGGACGCGCTGGGCAACGTGACGCAGTATGAATACGACGCAAACGGCAATCTGCTGAACGTCGTCTTTGCGGACGGAACAAGCGTCAGCTATACCTATGATGCGCTTGGCAGGCAGATCAGCGCGACCGACCCGCTGGGCAATGTAACGCGTTACAAGTACGACGCGCTGGGCAATGTGCTGGAAACGACGCTGCCGGATAAGACGACCCAGACGGCGACCTACACGCACAACAGCCAACTGGCGACAGTCAAGGACGCGCTGCTGAATCAGACGAAGTACACCTATGACGGCAATGGAAACCGCCTGACGGAAACGGATGCGCTCGGTCATACGACGACCAGCGAGTACGACGCGGCGGGCAATCTGATTTCCGAAACCAATGCGGCGGGCGGCGTGACGACCTATCGCTACGACGCGCAGGGCTTCCCGATCTCCGTGACGGATGCGGCGGGCGCAACGCAGACCTATCGCTACGACGTAATGGGCAACATGATCGAGCGGACGCTGCCCAACGACGCGACCATCCGAACGGATTATGACGAAAGCGGAAACGTCATTCGCGAAGTCAACGAGCTTGGCGGCGAAACGACCGTTGAATATGACCTGCTGGGCAGAATCATCGCAATCACCGACCCGATGGGCGCGGCAACGGCGTACAGCTACGATGCAAACGGCAATCTGCTCTCCGTGACGGATGCGCTGGGCAATGTGACGGCGTATGAATACGACGCGTTGAATCGCGTGACGGCGGAAATTGCGCCCAATGGCGGCAAAATTGTCTATGCGTATGACTGCGTGGGCAATCTCATCGAAACCACCGATGCGCTGGGCCATACGACGACATACAGCTATGACGCGGCAGGCAACCTCATCGGCATGACGGATGCGCTCGGACAGGCCGTCGGGCTGGAATACGACAAGAACAGGCGCGCGACGACGGCTATTCAGAAGAACGGCGGCGTGCTGGCGACGGCCTACGATAAAGCAGGACGCATTATTTCTGAAACGGATGCCAACAAGCACACGACGAGATACCGTTACGGCAAGACAGGACTGGTCAGCGAGATCACCGATGCACTGGGACAGAAAGCGCTGTTTGAATATGACGCGCTGGGCAACGTGACCAAGATCACAGCGCCGGGCAACGCCGTTACGCAGTATGCCTACGATATTTCCGGCAGACTGACGACGCAGACAGACGCAACCGGGCTTGTGACCGAATACGGCTATGACGAAAACAGCCAGTTGATCTCTGTTGTGACCAACGGAAACGAGAGCCTGTACGAGTATGACGCAATGGGCAACGTTTCCTCGGTTACGGATGCGGAAGGGCGCTGCATAAAGCTGACTTATGACCTGAACGGCAATCTGACAGAAATCATCTACCCGGATGGAACGAAGGACGTAACCGAATATGACGCACTGGGCCGTGTGGTTCAATCCACGCCGCGCACGGGGCTGGCGACAGCATACGCGTATGACGAAAGCGGAAACATCGTTCGCATGACGCAGGGCGAACAGACGACGGCCTACGAATACGACCTGCTCGGACGCATGGTCAGGCAGATTGCGGCGGACGGGACGGAAACCGTGTATGCCTATGACGCGCTGGGCAACCTTGTCGGTCAGACGGATGAACTGGGCAACCAGACGACGTTCAGCTACACGGCTGAGAGCCTGCTGGAGCAGGTGACGTATGCCAACGGTGCAAGTCAAAGCCTGAGCTATGACCTTGCAGGCAACATTACCGGCGAAACGGATGCGGAAGGCAACGCTAAGCAATACCAGTATGACAAGGCCAACAGGCTGATTGCGGTTGTTGACGAGCTGGGCGGCAAAACCAGCTATGCCTATGACGCAATGGATCATATTGTGCAGGTGACGGACGCGCTGCGCCATGCGACGAAGTACACCTACGACAAGGACGGAAACCTGACGAGCGAAACCGACGCGCTGGGCAACAGGGTGCAGTATGCCTACACGCCGGAGGGATGGCTGAGCAGCGTCACCAAGGCGGACGGTGCGGTGATGACGTTTGAATACGACAAAACGGGCGCATTGACCCGTCAGAACGTCGGAGATGGGCAGAGCGTCACGAGCAGCTACAACGAAATCGGAAAGCTCACAGAGGTATCCAGCGAAGCCGGAACGATTCGCTATCAGTACAATGAGCAGGGATTCCTGATCTCCGTGGAGAATGTCAATGGAGACGTGGTTTCGTATACCTACGACGCATACGGCAACAAAACGTCCATGACCTATCCTGACGGCAGGACGGTCAGCTATACCTATGACGCGATGAACCGAATGGCCGGCGTTGTGGGGCTGGATGGCGAAACGACGAGCTACGTCTACGACGCGGTGGGCAGAAGAATCCAGACGGTTTCCGGGAACATGACCACGCGCTATGCGTATGACAGCGTGGGCAACCTGACGGAGCAGGCCACCAGCGGCGCAAGCGACATTGCGTTCCGTTACAGCTATGACAGGAACGGCTACATCACGGGCGAAAAGCGCACGGAAAACGGAACGGAGACGGAAAACAGCTATGCGTATAACGCGCTCGGAGAGCTGACCAGCTTCCTGCAAAGTACGGGCTACGGCGAAAGCTACGCCTATGACAAGGCCGGAAACATGCTGGAAAAGGCGATTACCGGGACGGACGGCCAGAACGTGACACTGAAAATGGCGTATAATGCGGCCAATCAGCTCACGGGCATGACCAACGGTCAAAGCAAGATTGCGTACAGCTATGATAAGAACGGCAGCCTGATTCAAAAGACGCTGACCAGCAAGACCTACGGCAAGCTGACGGATCGCTATGCGCATGACGCGCTCGATCAGCTTACCTCCTACGTCGGGTATGACGGATATCAGCAGCAGTTTACCTACGATGCAAACGGTATGCGCCTGAGCAAAAAGGAAACGGGTGACACATCCCGCTCCACGTTGGAAGAACTGCTTCGCGGGAACATTGCAGGGCTGCCGGAGATCGTGGAGCCTGCACAGAGCCAGACCAACGCGAACGGAGCGGACGCGCCTACCGAGCTGGAATGGGCCACGACGGAATACCTGTACGATCTCACGCAGGAATACTACCAGGTGATTTCCGAAACAACAACATCCGCCAGCGGGACTTCCGCCACGACGGCATATGCCTACGGCCTGGAGCGTATTGCGGCGTACAATGAAAACGGCGTAACCCGCTATGTCTACGACGGCCGCGGGTCCGTGGCGCAGACTGTGAACGCACCTGTCGCGGGTGCAGCGGTATCCTCCGCTTTGCCGGATATCAGCGTAAAGGTGCAATCCTTCGCCTACACTGCCTTTGGCGAGCAGATGGGCGGCGTGAAGGTCAGCGGATTCACCTACAATGCCGAAGCCTATGACGCAGCCACCGGCATGCTGAATCTGCGCGCAAGGCAGTATGAGCCGGCATTGAACAGGTTCAGCCAGAAGGATATTTATCCTCCCAATCTGCTCATCACCTATTCCTTCAATGCATATCTGTTCACTTTTAATAGTCCGATTAGCTTTGTCGATGCGGACGGATTACAGGCAAGCAGCCTGCGTAATGTGTTGTCTTCCATTGGCAACACCGTGAAAAAAGTGGTTGGCGTTGTTGGAAGCGGAATTAAGAAAGTTGTTACTGCTATTGTGGGCGAAAAGGTAGTCAACACGTTTGTCTCCGGAGTGAAGAGTGCGGCGAAAACCGTTGCCCACGTTGTACAAAATGTAGCCATCGCCGCAGCTTCTTGGACAAGTAATGATCCCAAAACCATTGAGATCATTAAGGCTGCGCAGGAGGAGATCAACGCTCTTGATCAATCCGACCCGGAATATGTAAAAAAGGCTACCGCTATTTTCATCGCCGCATGTGAACTGGCTGCCTCACAAGTTAAAGAACAAGCGGCCAGACAAAAAGAACATGAAGAATTTATGCTTGACATGTATGGCTTTGAAAAAGAGGAAGTCCGTATCATGGACAAGATTCGGGTTGGGCTCAAGGCATTTGATCCAGGGCTTACCGACGATGAGATTGACTGGGTTTATACAAGAGCTATTGGGCGCCTGGTTTACGGGGACAGTAACGACAGCTTAAAGAATGGGCTGATATGATGATGTGGGATGGTACTGTTACAACTGAGCTAATTCCAGAGGAACAGCTTTTTACTAAAGTTATCGGACTTTCCCAGCAGGAGTATAAACTGTTACGCTATAAGGTGCGAGTTCAAAATCAGATTCTTGGAGCAGTAGAAACAATGTCTTATACAGCACTTCTTAATTATCCAAAAACACTGGCGCAATATAAGGCTTCAATGGAAATTGCCCTAGGCAAGCAGCTTTCTGATCTGGAATTTGAACGGCTATGGACTGATCAATATAATGCCATGTCTACTGCCAGTGATTATGCACATTACAATATTACAAAAGCTGCTATATTTGCAACTGACTATCCTCCATTTACTTTTGACGTCATAGAGTGGATTAAACGGAAATTGGCTAATCAACAAACAGGAGGCAGTGATTCAACGCGTGAAGATATGGCAGGATGGTTGGGCGATGCAACTATTCGCACCAATAATGGGAAAGTAGCCTTTTCACCAGATGATTATATGGCTGATCTTGATGCGGATAATGTGATGAACATTATGAAAACACAGAATATCTCGCATAGTGAGGCAGAAGCAATATACTTTAAAAGGTTGGAAAATGGCGAGACACGTGCGGAGATTTTCCTGTCGCATACGTCACTTGACTTTGTAATATCAGAGGTATTGAGTCGGCTAAATATTAATTCTCTAGAAGAATTGAAAACGATCGAGCCCGAAGCGTATGCATTTATAGTTAGTTTGGAACACGGGTCAAACGAATTGGAGGTTGTTCCATGAAACGGGGATTGAAGAACATATTAATCATCATACTAATACTTATTCTGACTATTGGAACGTTCAATTGCGCTAAAAAAATTATGATAACTATGAATGAGCAAATTCCAAAAAGCATCCAAACTTTTCTTTGAGCATAGC
>ERZ1673738.3404-NODE-3404-length-17812-cov-5.525032_pt1 | contig 17812 bp, 17 predicted proteins | sample MGYA00580198_ERZ1673738 | MGnify/ENA primary metagenome ERZ1673738 (study PRJEB41218, sample SAMN15661784) | gut metagenome | host: Homo sapiens | place: Canada: London | collected 2015-08-20/2019-03-30 | study: EMG produced TPA metagenomics assembly of... | reverse complement strand
GTGCTGTGGTGCAAGTGCTGCGGTGCAAGTGCTGCGGCGCGAGTGTTACGGCGCAGAGGGGGAAAGAAAAGGCCCCAGCAGGCGGACGGCGCCGTACTCCCGGCGCAACTTGCCCTCGGCGGCGAGGCGGGAGAGAGCGCGCGTCACGGTGACGCGGGACAGGCCGGAGAGCGACGCGAGCTCCTCGTGCGTCAGACGCACCGTGCCGTCCTCGTCCGCGAGGCGCAGAAGCAGCCGCTCGACGCGCTCGTCGGCGCGCAGGAAGGCCATGGCGTCCACCTGCGCCGAGAGGAGGCGGATCGTCGACGCGAGCGAGTGCATCAGATCCATGGCGAGCTGCGGGCGCAGCGCGATGCACCGCAGCAGCGCCGGGCGGTTGACGGAGACAATCTCCGACTTTTCCAGCGTGCGCGCCGACGAGACGCGCGGAGCCCCGTCGAAGAACGACGCTTCCCCGAACAGCTCCCCCGGCGCGACGAGGCGCAGGGTGTGTTCGTTTCCGTCCTCGGAGGAGAGAAAAATTTTCACGCTCCCGCGCCGCAGATAATAGAACTGCACCGCGGTGTCCTCCTGCACGTAGACCGTCTGATTTTTCGCGTAGAGCCTGACCGGCTGCGTCTCCTCAAATATTTTCCATGCATTTTCCATGCGAGGCATTTCTCCTTTCCGGCTTTCGCGCAGCCGTGCGTTTTTCTTTTTGTCCTCCTCGATTGTAACATATGATACATTCTTTTTGCAAGAAATGTGCGATACTGGAAAGCACACAAGAGACGCCGCCGGACAGGCGGCGCGGAAAAGGAGAGAGAAACATGGGAATGACGATGACCCAGAAGATTCTGGCGGCGCATGCCGGTCTGGACTTTGTGGAGCCCGGCCAGCTGATCGAGGCGAAGCTGGATCTGGTGCTCGGCAACGATATCACCTCCCCCGTCGCGATCAACGAATTTGAGAAGTGCGGGGCGGATTCCGTTTTTGACAAGTCGCGCATTGCGCTGGTGCTCGACCACTTCACGCCGAACAAGGACATCAAGGCGGCGGAGCTGTGCCGTCAGGTGCGCCAGTTTGCTTCCAAGTATGATATTGACAACTTCTTCGACGTGGGCCGCGTCGGCATTGAGCACGCGCTGCTTCCGGAGCAGGGCATTGTCGTGCCGGGCGACTGCGTCATCGGCGCGGACTCCCACACCTGCACCTACGGCGCGCTCGGCGCGTTCTCCACGGGCGTCGGCTCGACCGATATGGCCGCGGGCATGATCGCGGGCAAGACGTGGTTCAAGGTGCCGTCCGCCATCCGCGTGACGCTCAACGGCAAGCTGCCGGAGTATGTGAGCGGCAAGGACGTGATCCTGCACCTGATCGGCGAGATCGGCGTGGACGGCGCGCTGTACCAGTCGCTCGAGTTTACCGGCGAGGGCGTTAAGAGCCTCTCGATGGACGACCGCCTCTGCATCGCGAACATGGCCATTGAGGCCGGCGCGAAGAACGGCATTTTCCCGGTCGACGAGGTCACGCTCGCCTACGGCGAGAACCGCTTCCGCCGCGAGGCCGTCGTCTATGAGGCCGACCCGGACGCCGTCTATGACCGCGAGGTCGTCATCAACCTCGACACGCTGCGCCCGACCGTGGCGTTCCCGCATCTGCCGGAGAACACCCGCACCATCGACAACGTCGGCGAGGTCAAGATCGATCAGGCCGTGATCGGCTCGTGCACGAACGGGCGCATGGAGGATCTGCGCATGGCCGCCTCGATCCTCAAGGGCAGAAAGGTTGCCGACGGCGTGCGCTGCATCATCATCCCCGGCACGCAGCAGATTTATCTCGACGCGATCCGCGAGGGCCTCGCGGAGACGTTCATCCTCGCGGGAGCTGTTTTCAGCATGCCGACGTGCGGCCCCTGCCTCGGCGGACATATGGGCGTGCTCGGCAAGGGCGAGCGCGCCGTCTCCACGACGAACCGCAACTTTGTCGGCCGCATGGGCCACATCGAGAGCGAGATTTACCTCGCGAGCCCGGCTGTCGCCGCCGCCAGCGCGGTGACGGGCTATCTGACCGACCCCGCCAAGCTCAACTGAGGAGGAATAGACATGAACGCACATGGTTTTGTACACCGCTACGGCGACAACGTGGACACGGACGTGATCATCCCTGCCCGCTATCTGAATACGGCCTCGCACAGTGAGCTGGCCGCCCACTGCATGGAGGACATCGACAAGGAGTTCGTCAACAAGGTGAAGTCCGGCGACATCATCGTGGCGGGCAAGAATTTCGGGTGCGGCTCCTCGCGCGAGCACGCGCCGATCGCCATCAAGGCGAGCGGGATTTCCTGCGTGATTGCCCCGACCTTTGCCCGCATTTTCTACCGCAACGCGATCAACATCGGCCTCGCCATTCTCGAGTGCCCGGAGGCCGCAGCGGCGATTCAGGACGGCGACGAGGTCGCGGTCGATTTTGATACGGGCGTTATCACGGACGTGACCAGCGGGCAGACCTTCCAGGCCCAGCCCTTCCCCCCGTTCATTCAGAACATCATTCAGAAGGGCGGCCTGCTCAACAGCCTGTAAGAGGCCGGTTCGGCAGCCTGTAAGCGGCCCGCGGCTTTTCCCGCGCGTCCGCGTCGAAGAAAGTAAAATTTGCTGGTTCATGGCGGAGGGAGCCGGGCTTTGGGAGAGCCGGGCTCCCTTTCCTTTCGGTTGAAAAAACCCGCCTGATGTCGTATAATGAAGGGACAGAGAACGGGGGCGGAGGCTGCCCGCGAGGGGATAAGGGAGGGGCTTTGCCATGCAATTTGTTCTGTATTTTCTGATCTGTCTCGTGGCGACCACCGTGGGCGCTATCAGCGGCGTGGGCGGCGGCGTTGTGATCAAGCCGGTGTTCGACGCCATGTCCGGAATGGACGTTTCGCAGATCAGCTTTCTGTCCGGCTGCACCGTGCTGGCCATGACCATTGTCTCGCTGCTGCGCAGCCGGGGGGAAAAGATTGAACTGCGGCGCGGGACGCTGCTGGCTGTCGGCGCGGCGGTGGGAGGTCTTCTGGGCAAGGTCGTTTTCGACTGGGTCAAGTCCCTGACCGGCAGCGACGGCCTCGTCGGCGTGGTGCAGAGCGTGATCATGGTGCTGCTCACCGCGGGCGTGGGCGTGTACATGTTCTACCGCGCGAAGATCCCGACGCATAACGTGCAGAACGCCGTGCTGTGCGTCATCATCGGCCTCGGGCTCGGCCTGATGAGCGCTTTCCTCGGCATCGGCGGCGGGCCGATCAATCTGGTGGTGCTCTATTACTTCTTCTCCATGGATACGAAGCAGGCTGCCCTGCACTCCATCTACGTGATTTTCTTCAGCCAGGCCGCGAGCTTCGTGTCGAGCCTTGCGATGCAGAACGTCCCGGCCTTCGACCCGATTGCCCTCGCGGTGATGGTGGTCGGCGGCGTGGCGGGCGGCTTTGTGGGCCGCGCGCTCAATAAGAAGATGAGCGTCAAGCAGGTCGATACGCTCTTCACCGTTCTGCTGGCCGTGATTACTCTCATCAGCGTCTATAACGTCGTGCGCTACGCCTCCCTGCTGTGAGGCGGGCGCGGGACACGCGAAAAAACGCACAGCCTGCCGCGGGCCTGTTTACCGCGGCGGGCAGTGTGTCCGCTCTGTCGATTCACTGCGGTACTACAGGAAAAGATCCACAGAAAGTCAAAACAAAATTTGTCTGTTTTGCCGCGAGCGCCTTGCAGGATGGCGGCGATCGCATTATAATAGAGGGCGAGTATGATTTGCCGGGCGGACAAGCCCGGCCGACTGATGGAGGGACGTCACAACATGAGACATCTGATCGATCCGCTCGATTTCTCCGTGGAGGAGATTGACAGCCTGCTGGCCCTCGCGGGGGACATCGCCGCGGACAGGACGAAGTACGCGGAGGTGTGTCACGGCAAAAAGCTCGCGACGCTGTTTTACGAGCCGAGCACGCGCACACGGCTGAGCTTTGAGGCGGCCATGCTGAATCTCGGCGGCAGCGTTCTGGGCTTTGCGACGGCGGACTCGAGCTCCGCGACGAAGGGCGAGAGCATTGCCGACACCATCCGCGTGATTTCGTGCTACGCGGACATCTGCGCCATGCGTCACCCGAAGGAGGGCGCGCCGCTGCGCGCGGCCCGCTATTCCGGCATCCCGGTGATCAACGCGGGCGACGGCGGCCACCAGCACCCGACCCAGACGCTCACCGATCTGATGACGATCCGCCGCCGCAAGGGCCGCCTGGGCAACCTCACGATCGGCCTGTGCGGCGACCTGAAATTCGGCCGCACGGTCCACTCGCTCATCAAGTCGCTCGCGCGGTACGAGGGCGTGCGCTTCCTGCTCATCTCCCCCGAGGAGCTGCGCGTGCCGGACTATGTGATCAACGAGATCCTGCGCCCGAAGGGGATCCCGTTCGAGGAGGTCACCTCCCTCGAGGAGTCGATGCCGAAGCTCGACATTCTCTACATGACGCGCGTACAGAAGGAGCGCTTCTTCAACGAGGAGGACTACATCCGTCTGAAGGATACCTACATTCTCACCCCGGCGAAGATGAGCCTCGGCAAGCCGGATATGGCGGTGCTCCATCCCCTGCCCCGTGTGAACGAGATCACCCTCGAGGTGGACGACGATCCGCGCGCCGCGTACTTTGAGCAGGCGCAGAACGGCGTGTACGTCCGCATGGCCCTGATCATGACGCTGCTCGGGCTGGCCCCGAAGCAAAAGGAGGTTTGACCCATGCTGAACATTGACAGCCTGCAGAACGGCATTGTTATTGACCACATCAAGGCCGGGGCGAGCATGGCGATCTACGATCTGCTCAAGCTCGGCAAGCTCGACTGCTGCGTCGCCATCATTAAGAACGCGCGCAGCGCGAAATACGGCAAGAAGGACATCATCAAGATCGACGGCGAGCTGGAGATCGATCTCGATATGCTCGGCTTCCTCGATCCGAACATCACCGTCGGCATCATCCGCGACGGCAAGCTGGTGGAGAAGCGCAAGCTCGTGCTGCCCAAGGAGCTCCGGAACGTGATCAAGTGCAAGAATCCCCGCTGCATCACGAGCGTGGAGGAGGGCATCGACCACATTTTCCTGCTCGGCGAGAACCAGCGCTACCGCTGCGCCTACTGCGAGCAGGAGTACGATCCCCGCACGGGCAAGCGCAGCTGAGCGGCGATCAGGTTTTTGTAGTTTTCGGGGTGCTTCTGCGCGCCTGGCATGATTTCCCGGTTGACCGCGTTCGGCTGAAGCCGGAGGCCGTTCCTGCTCAAAGTCCGGGAGGTATTCCCGCCCGGCGTGGAGAACCACTTTGCACCTTTGCCTGCTAAGGGTGAACATTCCATATAACATTCTGAGGTTCACATATGGATCGAGAGAAAACGTCCAATTCGTCCGGGCGCAAGCGCCGCACCGTCACGCTTCGTGATATTGGCCTCGCCACCGGATATTCCGCGAATACCGTATCCCGTTCCCTGGCGGACAAACCGGATATCGCTCCGGAAACGAAGGAGAAAATCCGCAAGGCGGCAGAGCAGATGGGGTATATTGTCAATGCCTCCGCCAGCTTTCTGCGTTCGGGCGTCAGCAGGATCATCTCCATCATTGTGGGCGATATATCCAACCCCCATTTTTCCGTTATGGTGAAGGAAATGCAGACCCTGCTTCAAAAAAAGGGCTATACCTGCGTGATTTTCAACACGGAGGAAAAGCCCGCGCTGGAGAAGCAGGCGATTGTCACGTCCCTGAGCCAGAACGTGGATGGCATTTTGATCTGCCCCTGTCCGAACGGAGAGGAGAACATCGCTTTCCTTCGTTCCCACCATACCCCGTTTGTCCTGGTGGGCCGGCGTTTTTTCACGCAGGATACCAGCTATGTGATTTGCGACGATGAAGGGGGCGGTTATCTGGCCACCCGGTATCTGCTGACAATGGGCCACCGCGATATTTTGTTCCTCAACGGTCCGGGGGGGATTTCCAGCTCGGCGGAACGCTTGCTGGGCTATCAGCGCGCGCTGGAGGAGGCCAATGTTCCGTACCGCAGCGCGCTGGTGCGCACGGTTCCCATTATTTCCGGCAAAATGGAGGAAAAGATCCTGCAGGCTCTGGAAGACGGCATTTCCTATACGGCGATTCTGGCTTTCAGCGATCTGGTTGCCTGGCAGATGATTTGCCTGATTTGCCGGCGCGGGCAGTCCATTCCGAAGGATTACTCCGTGATTGGATTTGATAATATCAAAACCATGTATCCCCTGCGCCTGACCTCTGTCTCGTCCTCCAAGACCACCATGGCCAGGCGTGCGGTCGAGCTTTTGCTGGGAAAGCTTGAGCACCGCTCCGAGGAGGAAAAGCATTTTGTGCTGGAGACGAGGATTGTGGAGGGCGATACGGTCAGCCGCCGCGGATAAGCGGCGGGTAAAATGAAAATCCATGTATGACGGCGGAAGCGGGCCGGCCTTTCCCCCGCTTCCGTTTTCCGGGGGCGAAGTATGCCCCGATACATTAACGTTCACAATAACGATAATATAAAACCATTGTCTATTTTGACATTTTGCGTTGTGGAAGGAGTTTTCTTATGGGAAAAGCTGTCATCAAAATCGACAAAGATTACCGGGTGGGAAGCATTGATCCCCGTCTTTATGGTTCCTTTTTGGAGCATATCGGGCGGGCCGTTTACGGCGGAATTTACGATCCGGGCCATCCCCTTGCGGATGATCTGGGATTCCGGAAGGACGTTATCGCGCTCACCAGGGAGCTTCAGGTGCCGCTCCTGCTTTTTTGCGGTTCGGCTTGTCCGCGCGGACGTTCCCGATGCAGCGGATTGCCATGTGGGAAAGTCCCGCTCCGCCTGCCTTTTGCAGCGGTCAATTCCGGACGGTGCGGGCGTCCTTTTTCGCCGTTCAGGCGTTTTGCGGCGGCTCTCAAAGATTTCCAGCGGGCGGAAAGATTGACGGAGGGCACAGAATAAAGGTATAATAAGGATCGTTTTTATGCAGAAAGCAGGAGCCGGTTCAAAGGAGAGCTGTACCGCCGCGTTGCCGGGATGGTGCGGCTCCCCGGTTTTCCCGGAGGGATCCTTCCGGGCCCGGTTGAAGGAAACGGATGCAACAGAGACGGGAGGAGTACCGGTGAAGCTTTTTCGAAAAAAACAGAGCGTTTTTGCGGCATGGCTGCTGTCCTATGTTTCCATGCTGGCCATTCCCATTCTGCTCTGTATTTTTCTGTTTTCCGTGGCGCAGCAGTCGATCGAGGAGCAGATTACCCGCGCAAATGCGATTACCATGAGGCACATGCGGGAATCGCTTGACAGCCGGATCAGCGAGATGAAAACCATCCTGCTGGACGTGGCCTGGGATAAGGAGGTGGCGGGATTTCTCAGCGCTCAGGAGCCTCTGAGCACCGCGGGAAAGATCCAGGAGGTGGAGATCATTGATTATCTCAAGCAGCAGCTCAACCTCACGGATTTTGCGAGCTCCCTGTACATTTATTTCGGGAGCAGCGATCTTTTTCTTACCTCCACGGGGGCCTATCCTCCCGCGGATATGTACCAGCTGAATCTGAACCTTTCGGAGGAGGAGTATGAAGACTGGTACGACGGGCTGCAGAGCCGGGGCAGCGAGTATGAAATGCTGTCCTACCGCATGGGGAACCAGACCTATTGGGACGGCCTGACCATACATATGTATCTGCCGTTCGGGAGCAGAGGCTCCGCCACGGGACGCATCAGCATTGCGGCGAACGCCGATCAGCTGGTGCAGATCCTCCGGGAGATGGGCAACAGCGGTTCACAGAGCTTTATCCTTGACGGCGGTTCGGACGTTCTCGTTTCGTCCGGGGAGGACGCTTTTCCCGAGGAGCTTCTGGAGACGGGCTTTTCCGATCAGAACGGCACCGCGTATCTGAACACGGAGGACGGGGACTATGTGGTGGCCTATATCGGCTCCGAGGTGTGCGACTGGACCTATGTCAGCATCACGCCGAGGGAAATCTTTTTCAGCCACCTGACGGGCATTCAGCTGGCCACCTGGATCGGGATGCTTCTGTGCGTCCTTCTGGGCGTGGCGAACGCCTACATCTTTTCGCGCCGCAATTACCGCAAGGTAAGGGCTCTCACCGACCGGATTGTGGAGGAGGGAGAGCTCGCGGGCGCGCAGGGAAATGAGTTTGAGCAGCTCGGGCAGTATATCGAGCTGTCGCAGAATTACAAAAAGGAGATCCGGCAGAGGCTGGATTCGCACCGGGAAATTCTGCGCAAGAATTATCTTCACGATCTGCTTTTCGGGATTGCGCAGGAGAACAGCGCCGTGCAGGAATCTTTGGAGGGCTGCGGCGTTTCGTTCACCTCCCCCTATTTTGCGGCCGCGGTGGTGGACGGCGAAGGCGTGCAGAGCGCCCGCGGCCGTCTGGTTTTGGAGAGCCTGTTTGAGGAGCTTTCCGGCGAGCAGCTCGCCATCTGGAGCTGCCGGATCGGCAGCGGGTTGGCGCTGATTCTCAATCCGGCCTCGGCGGACGGCGGAAGCCTGATCAAGGCGGCGCTGGAGCGGGGCTGCTCCGCGGCGCTGGATCAGTTTTCGCTGCCGGTGTTTGCGGCGGTCAGTGCGATCCATGAAACCATCTACAGCCTTCCCGTCGCGTACGGAGAAGCGCGGGAAGCGCTCAGCTACCGCATTATCCGCAGCGATCCGGTGCTGCTGTACCACGAATTTCATGAGGAGGCGGGCGGAAGCCTGCGCAGCGTGTTCTCTCCGGAGCTGCAGCGGAAGCTTTCCAACTGCGTCCGCGCGGCGGATGTGGAGCAGTCCTGCGGCCTGATCCGCGATATCACGGAGAGCCTGGCGAAGGATGAGAGCATTTCCGCGGATCTTGCCCGGTGTGTTATGTTTGCCGTGATCAACACGGTGCTCAACGCGCTGGACGGCATGAAGGCGCTACCCGCCGGAAAGGAGCCCTCGCGCAGGCTTCTGGCCTGCCGCACCATGGGGGAGATGAGCGCCGTGCTGTCCGAGACGCTCGATGCGGTGGAGCAGTGCGCCGCGCAGCAGGCGCAGCAGAAGGAAAACGGCCTGGAGGACGGCGTGAAGGCTTTTGTCGCGGAGCATTACGCGGATTATTCCCTGAACATTTCCGTCATTTCCGAGGCCATGCAGATGAACCCGGCGTATTTGTCCCGCTGCTTCCGCGAGAAAAGCGGCGTGTCCCTGCTGGACTATCTCAATCTGTTCCGGATCAGCAAGGCGGAGGAGCTGATGCGGAAGACGAAGAGCAGCCTGCAGGAGATTGCCGAGCAGGTTGGGTATAACAACAGCAACGCGCTGATCCGCGCCTATAAGAAATACAGAGGCATTACGCCCGGAAAATACAGGGAACTGCTCTCTCAGGAGGAAGAGCAGCGCTCCTGAGAAGGTATTCGTCATTTTGCACAGGAATCAGCGGGCATAATTTGGGTTCGTGTATAAATTGTGAGATGGTTTTGAATTCAGCGATGCCGAAATGTACAATTTGGGCGATGAAATACGGTTTTGCAGATTCCTTTTCTTCGTCAATACTGCTAAGATAAGCGCATGAAAGCAGCTGCGAACAATCAAAAATAACGAAAACCGATGGAAAGTCATTCTTGTATTATTGGAGGAGGCAGTATTCATGAAGTATTCATCGTCTTTCTGGAAACGGATTTTCTGTGCGGCCCTGTGCGTGTCCATGGCGGCCGGTATGGCGGCGGGCTGCGCTTCCCAGGAGGCCGCAAGCTCCGCGGCTCCTTCCGGAAGCAGCGCGGCGGACGTCTCCGAGGCGGACGGGCAGGCGGAGGCCGAACCGATCGCCTACGATCCCGACTCCCCCACAGGCGGCCTGACGCTCCCTCTGACAGAGGAGGACGTCACCATTACATATTGGATCCCGCTCAACGATCAGGCCAAGGGCGTGATTCAGAATTATAATGAGAACCAGGCCATCCAGGAGCTCGAAAAGCGCACCGGCGTGAAGGTCGACTTCCAGCATCCTCCGGTCGGTCAGGAAACGGAGCAGTATAAGCTTCTGATTGTGTCGGACGATCTGCCGGACGTCATTGAGGAGCGCGGCACGGCCATGTATCCCGGCGGCGGCGACAAGGCCATTGAGGACGGCGTTTTCCTGCGCCTGAACGAGCTGATGGAGAACAACGCACCCAACTATATGCACCTGCGCGAGGAATCCGACGAGATCCGCAAGCTGACCATCACGGACGCGGGCAACATCTGGAGCTTCGGCATGATCCAGAACTTTGACGCTCTTGTGTGGAACGGCCCCATTGTGCGCAAGGATATCCTGGACGATCTCGGGATCGATCCGCCGGAGACCATCGAGGACTGGTACGCCATGCTCACCGCCATGAAGGAGAGCGGCGTGGAGATTCCGCTTCTGTTCCCGAAGACCGGCCGCGATTCCTACGGCTGCTTCCTCGGCTCGTACAACATTGCGGCTTCGTTCTATGTGGACGACGGCACGGTCAAGTTCGGCCCGTATGAAGAGGCCATGAAGGACTATCTCACGGAGATGAACAAGTGGTACACGGAGGGCCTGATTGACCAGGACTTCGCGTCGCGCGATTCCAAAATGACGGAGGCGCTTGCCACCTCCGGCCGGGCCGGCGCATGGATCGGCACTTCCGGCATTGAGATCGAGAGCTATCTGGTCTCCGGACAGAGCTCCAACCCGGATTTTGAGCTGTACGGCGCGTCCTATCCGCTGCAGCTTAACGGCGAAAAGTCGCAGTACCGTCAGGTGGACCAGAAGGTGCGCGGGTATAATGCCTCCATCACCACCTCGTGCGAGTGCCCGGAGCTGGTCACGCAGTGGCTCGACTACCGCTACAGCGAGGAAGGCAGCATGCTGTTCAACTACGGCACGACGGAGGGCGTGACGTATGAAATCAACGAGGACGGCGAGCCGCGCGTGCTGCAGGATGTTGTGCTCTCCTACCCCGAAAACGAGGGGCTTGCGTTCGCCAACGTGATGTGGAAATACAAGATCAACGACGGAGCCATGAACCGCATGAACACCGCTCCCCTGGATTCCCTGATTCCCGAGTCGCAGCAGGCCCGTGTGGAGTGGGGCGAATCCGCCGGGACGGACAACGTGCTCCCCACGCTGACCATGACGACTGAGGAAGCCAGCGAGTACAACAGCATCATGAACGAGATCAACACCTATACCGATCAGATGATTCTGAAATTCTTCATCGGCGACGAATCCCTCGATGCGTTTGACAGCTACCGTGAGCAGCTGCAAAAGATGAACATTGAGCGCGCCATTGAGATTCAGCAGGCGGCGTATGACCGCTATCTGGCCCGCTGAGTTTCGCTTCGCACCGCCAGGGAGGGGCAGCAAAGGCCTGCCGCCCCTCCCCTTTTTTACCCTTTTTTGACTTGTTACAGGAGGCGCGCACCATGAAAAAGGCATCTGCAGCCGCGTCAGCGTCCGCCGGGCGATCCTACCGGCAGATGCTCCGGCGCGATTTCAGCATGCACCGCGGCGTATACGCTCTGGCGATCCCCGTGGTGGTTTACTATCTGTTGTTTCATTATCTGCCCATGTACGGCAGCATCATCGCGTTCAAGGATTTTTCTCCCGGCAAGGGAATTTGGGGAAGTCCGTGGACCTCGATGGGCGGCATGAAGCACTTTATTGATTTTTTCACGAGCTATAATTTTTCCAGCCTTGTCACCAACACGCTGGCGATCAGTCTTTTGGAGATCCTCTTTGCTTTTCCGGCTCCCATTATCTTTGCACTGCTTCTCAATGAAGTGCGCTGCAAGCCGTTTCAGAAGAGCGTCCAGACGCTGACCTATCTGCCGCATTTCCTCTCCCTGGTGGTGGTGTGCGGCCTGATCAAGGAGTTTACCACAACGGACGGCCTGATCACGTCGATTTACGCCCTGTTCGGCAACGAGCCCGAGAATCTTCTGATGAATCCCGACTATTTCCGCACGATCTACGTGGGCAGCAGCGTCTGGCAGACGCTGGGATGGAACAGCATTATTTACATCGCGGCTCTGACGAACGTGGATCAGAACCTGTACGAGGCGGCGCGGATCGACGGCGCTTCGCGCTGGAAGCAGACGCTGCACGTCACGCTTCCGTGCATCCTGCCGACAATCATCATCATGCTGATCCTCAAGCTCGGAAGCGTGTTCAGCCTGGGCTTTGAGAAGATCATTCTGCTCTACAACCCGCTCACCTACGACACGGCGGACGTCATCTCCTCCTACGTGTACCGGCGCGGCCTGCTGGACGCCGATTACAGCGGAGCCTCGGCGATCGGGCTTTTCAACTCCGTTTTGAATTTTGCCATTCTGATCCTTGCGAACCGGATCAGCCGCAGATTCTCGGAAACGAGTCTTTGGTGAAAGGAGGAGCGACACATGAACCAACGAACGGCCGGGGAACGGGTGTTTTCCTTTTTCAATACGGTCATCCTCACAGGCATCGCTCTGATCTGCCTGTATCCGATGCTCTATGTCGTGTTTGCGTCCTTCAGCGAGCCCACGCAGCTTTCGCAGCACAGCGGCCTGCTGTTTTCGTCGCTCGGGTTTACGGGGAAGGGCTATGAGCTTGTGTTCCGCAACCGCGATATCGCGACAGGCTACCTGAACACGCTGTTTTACGTCACGGCGGGAACCGCTGTAAACATTGTGATGACCACAATAGCGGCCTATGTGCTGTCCCGCAAGGCGTACTGGTCGCAGAAGCTGATGTTCCTGGTGACGTTTACCATGTTCTTCAGCGGCGGCATTGTGCCGTTTTATCTCACCGTCAAGGATCTGGGGCTGGAGGGGAGCCGTCTGGCTCTGATTCTCCCCACCGCCATTTCCACCTGGAATCTGATCGTGATGCGCACCTCGTTTCAGGCGATTCCCTCCACCATTGAGGAGGCGGCCCGCATTGACGGGGCGGGCGATCTGCGTATTCTGACGAGGATTATGCTTCCGCTGTCGATTCCGATCATTGCCGTCATGATTCTGTTTTACGGCGTGGGGCACTGGAATTCGTGGTTTTATGCCATGGTGTTCCTCCGCAAGCGGGAGATGTATCCTCTGCAGCTGTTCCTGCGCGAGATCCTGATCGACAATGTGAGCGAATCCATGGTGATGACAAGCGACGTGGACCCGTCGAGCAACCCGGATATGTACCGGCAGCTGGTGCAGTACTGCACCGTGGTGGTCGCCACCGCGCCAATCCTGTTTTTGTATCCGTTTTTGCAGAAATACTTTGTCAAGGGCGTCATGGTAGGCGCTATCAAGGGCTGAAAGGAGAATGGACATGAGCGAATCCGTAACCTTCGCTGTGTTTGCCGATCTGCATGTGGATATTATGCATGATTCCATCGCCCGGGTGCAGGCGGTCATCGGGGCGGCGAAGCAAAAGGGAGCGCAGTTTCTCGTTCATCTGGGCGATTTGACGTATCCGGAGGAGGAATTCATGCGCGAGCGTTTCGGAAAAACGCAGAGCGATATGGATCCCATCGCGTTCCGCTGCACGCGCAACGAGGAAAAGCGCGAGGTCATGCGGCTTCTGCGGGAATGCGGCCTTCCCGTCTGGCACACGCTGGGAAACCATGAATGCGACGCCGGAACGAAGGAGATGGCCGAGGCGTATTTCGGCATGAGCGCGCCGTTTTACTCGTTTGACTGCGGCGGCTTCCATTTTGTTGTTCTGGATGCGAATTTCATGCAGGAGGACGGCCGGATTCTGGACTACGAAAACACCAACTACCAGCACCATCCGCGCGCGGTCATGCCGGTTCTGCCGCAGGAGCAGATCCGGTGGCTGGAGGAGGACGTGATCCGAAGCGGGAAGCCCACTGTTGTGTTTTCACACCAGTCGCTCACGGATACGCAGCTGGGGATCCGCAATCACGAGGAATTTCAGGCGGCGCTGGATCGCCTGAACGCGCACGAAAAGCGCGTCCTGCTCTGCGCCAACGGCCACGCCCACATTGACGGCGTGCGGCGGCACGGCGGCGTGTATTTCTGGGACGTCAACAGCATTTCGAATATCTGGATCGGGATGCGGTACGCCTGCGTGCGGTACAGCGAGGCGATCGACCGGGACTATCCCTATCTCAAGGGGACCGCGCCCTATCGCGATCCGCTCTATGCCATTGTGACCCTTACGCCGGAGCGGGCGGTCATTGAGGGAACCCGAAGCGAATTTGCCGGTCCCTCCCCCTACGATCTCGGATTCCCCCTTTCCGGCAGCGAGTATCCGAGCACGGCGGAAATCCAAAGCCGCACGCTGGTGTTCTGAATCGGGCGTTGCCGCCGCCCCTCTTCCTGCGCGGGTTTCTGCGCAGGCATGGGAGCATTTTCTGCGAACCGTTTGCCCTGCTCATGCGGGCGCGGACAGTATTCTGCCTGGAAAGTTTTCCCTTTTCCGCCGGACATGACGTTTTCCCCGCACAGCTTTTCCCCGCCTTTCTTCCCATGCAGGCGCGAAAACGTAAGAAAAACGTAGGAAAGACGTAAGGGAAAACAGAAGAACCCCCGCGCTTTGTCTGATACAATAGCTGTCAGAAGGGAAGATTTTCCCGGGAAAGGCGGCATTTTCGATGAAAAGACAAGGCAGGCACAGACGGCGGTCGCTGTTTTTCCGCCGGGCGGCCATTCTTTTGACGGGCGCGGCGATTGTGATCGCCGCCGGATGGGGCGGAATGCAGGCGCTGCGGCTCGCGGAGCCTGTGCTCAGCTCTCTGCCGCAGCCGCTGAGCGCGCTCTCCTTCGCGCAGGGGTCCTCCCTGACGCCCGCTGCGGCCGACAGCGAAACGGTGCAGCAGCTGCGGGAGCTTGCCGGCGAGGAGCCGCGTCTGCAGGAGATTGTGGACAACAGCGGGGAGTACCCGGAGGAGCTGCTCCGGATGCTCGTCAAAAACATGGACATGCTCGACTTTGTGCTCGGCTATCCGGAGCACCGGGGAGAGGCGGACGAGGACGCCGTCGTGGAGACCGGGACGGGCGGGGTTCCCCTCCTCCTGCAGTACGATCCCCGGTGGGGCTACGGCAGGTACGGGGATTCCATCCTCGCCGTGAACGGCTGCGGCCCCACGTGCCTTTCCATGGTGGCCGCGGCTCTGACGGGGGACGGTACGGCGACGCCGTACCGCATCGCGCAGTACGCGGACAGTCACGGCTACTATGCCGTGGGAGCGGGGACGAGCTGGTCCCTCATGACGGAGGGCTGCGCGTCGTTCGGCCTGTGCGGGGAGGAGCTTCCCCTGTCCGAGTCCGGGATGCAGCGGGCGCTGGAGGAAGGCAGACTGATCATCTGCAGCATGGGGCCGGGGGACTTCACCACCTCGGGACATTTCATCGTGCTGACCGGGTACGGGGACGGCGGCTTTTCCGTCCATGACCCGAACAGCCGGGAGCGCAGCGCCCAGACATGGGACTATGAGCGTCTCGCCCCGCAGATCCGCAACCTCTGGGCCTTTTCTGCCGCATAAGAGAAAAAGGGGCTGCTGCAGAATGAAAACGGAAGGGCAATCTGCGCAGAAAATGAAAAACAGGCAAGGAAAATCGGCCACCGGGAAAAGCGGTTCTGCTTTTTCCGAGGGCCGATTTTTGTGCATCATTTTTTGGTGAGGCTATTTTGCAGCAGCCTCGTTTCTGTATGAAACCGGAGGAAGCAGGCGCTTCGGCAGGCCGGTCTTATTTCTTCTGAGAGGCCACCTCGATGAAGTGCCAGGAATCGCGGCACATGTCGTCAAGGCCGAGCTTGGCTTCCCAGCCGAGCTCACGCTTGGCCTTGGACGCGTCCGCGTAGCACTCGGCGATGTCGCCGGGGCGGCGGGGCGCGATCTTGTAGTTGACCTTGCGGCCGCTGGCCTTCTCGAACGCGGCGACGACCTCGAGGACGGAGCAGCCCTTGCCGGTGCCGAGGTTGTAGGCCTCCGCGCCGCGGATGCTGTCGAGCTTCTCAAGCGCCTTGAGATGGCCGTTGGCGAGGTCGCACACATGGATGTAGTCGCGCACGCCGGTGCCGTCCGGGGTCGGGTAGTCGTTGCCGTAGACGCTCAGGCACTCCAGCTGTCCGGCGGCGACGCGGGCGATATAAGGCATGAGGTTGTTCGGGATGCCGTTCGGGTTCTCGCCGATGAGGCCGCTCTTGTGCGCGCCGATCGGGTTGAAGTAGCGCAGCAGGGCGATGCTCCAGCTGTCGTCGGCGAAGGCCACGTCGCGCAGGATCTGCTCGATGAAGTACTTCGTCGTGCCGTAGGGGTTCGTCGTGCCGCCGACCGGCATATCCTCGCGGAACGGAACCGGATTGTTCATGCCGTACACCGTTGCGGAGGAGGAGAAGACGAGCTTCTTCACGTCGTACTTTCTCATCAGGCGCAGCAGGTTCAGCGTGCCGGTGATGTTGTTGTGGTAGTACTCGAGCGGCTTCGATACGCTCTCGCCGACCGCCTTGAGGCCCGCGAAGTGAATGACGGCGTCGATCTTGTTCTCCTCGAAGATCTTCTCGAAGTTGTCATAATCGAGCATGTCGCACTCGTAGATGGGGAACGTCTTGCCCGTGATCTGCTCCACGGCGCGCAGGGCGTCGGGGGAGGAATTGCAGTAATTGTCCATCACAACGATGTCAATGTTGTTCTCGAGCAGCTCGACGCAGGTGTGACTGCCGATGAAGCCGGCGCCTCCGGTAACCAGTACGTTCATGATACTGTCTCCTTTCCGTTATAACGCGGGTTGATTATACACGCTGGATTTTATCCTCGTTCTCCTTGTACTTCGCGTACGCGGCGCGGAGCTCCTTGGAGGTCTCCTCGGGGCAGGTCGGATTGCAGCAGGCCCATGCGCCGGTCTCGCTGGAGGCGTTGAACTTCTGCTTGTCGGCGCTGCGCATCGGCGGGAAGAACTCGATATGGAAGTGGAAGTCCTTGGAGAAGTCGCCGCTGTTGACGGGCGCGTTGTGCATGCACATCATATAGGGGAACTTGTAGTCGAAGAGGCTGTCGAGCATGCCGACGACGTCGCGGATCGTCAGGCCGAGGCTCATGCGCTCCTCCTCGGTGAAATCGGTGATGTACTGCTTGTGCGCGTTCGACATGATGTACACGCCGTACGGATACTCGCAGTAGAAGGGCAGGAATACGGTGAAATGCTCGTTGCGGAAAATGATGCGCTTCTCGGCCTCGACCTCATGCTCGAGCATATCGCAGAACAGGCACTTGCCGTGCTCCTCGTAATACTCGCGGGCGGCCTCGGTCTCGAGCTGGAGCTTCTTCGGGATGACGGAGTAGCCGTAGATCTGGCCGTGCGGGTGAGGCATGGTCACGCCGACGACGTCGCCGCGGTTCTCAAACGGGAAAACATACTTGATTTTCTCGTCGGAGCTCAGATCCGTGAAGCGCTCGCACCACAGGTCGACGAGCTTTTTCATGTGGCTGTCGGAGAGCTCGGGCACGGCGGTGGTGTGGCCGGGGGCGTAGAGGATGACTTCGCACTTGCCGTAGGAGGGACGCACCTTGAAGAAGTCGTTCGCCACGTCGTCCGGCTCCGGCGGATTCTGCGAGAGGGCGGGGAAATCGTTGTCGTACTTGAGCACCTCATACTCCGGCACGTTGCCGAAGCTGGGGCAGAACGGACAGTAATCCTTGGGCATCTGCGGACGGCCCTGACGGTTGCCCGCAATCATGACCCAGTCTTTGATCAGAGGATGCCAGCGAAGTTCAGCCATGATAATTACCTCCAATAAAATAAAGTAAGAAGTAATAGTGAATCGATGGGACTGCGGAGCAGTCCCGTCTGAAGCATCAGTCTGCGGTTCTTGC
>ERZ1673738.3401-NODE-3401-length-17823-cov-5.614081_pt1 | contig 17823 bp, 10 predicted proteins | sample MGYA00580198_ERZ1673738 | MGnify/ENA primary metagenome ERZ1673738 (study PRJEB41218, sample SAMN15661784) | gut metagenome | host: Homo sapiens | place: Canada: London | collected 2015-08-20/2019-03-30 | study: EMG produced TPA metagenomics assembly of... | reverse complement strand
GAAATGCTGGAAGCTAAAGGTGGCCAAGTAGACCTTAAAATCGATGCTACTATTCCTGCTAAATATTTTAACAAGAAAGTAACTTTGGTTGCTACTCCGGTTTTAAAATTCCAAAATGGTGGAGAAAAAGCTTATGAACCTAAAACTTTCCAGGGCGAAAAAGTGCAGGGAAACAACGAGGTTGTACCTTATGCTACCGAAAAGACTGTCAATTATAGTGGAACCGTTCCTTTTGAAGAAGGAATGAGAGTTTCCGGCTTGTATGTGAAATTTCAGGGATCTAAAGGTAAAAAATCTGCTGATTACGAATCCCGTAAAATTGCTGATGGTGTGATTGCTACCGCTACTATGGTGAATAATGCTCCGGCTATCGCTATCGGTGCGGATCAGTTCGAAAGAATCACCAAGGAAGAACAGGAAGCTGCTATCTATTATTTGATCAATTCTGCTCAGATCCGTACTAAAGAAATGAGTTCAAAAGAAATCAAGGCAATGGAAAAATTCATCAAAGATGCGAAAGCTGCAGAAGATATGGAATTGAAAAATATCCAGATTCAGTCTTATGCTTCTCCTGATGGTCCGATGTCTTTTAACGAGAATTTGGCTAACAACCGGGAAGGTGCTGCTGACAAGTTCGTTAAAAACAACATGAAGAAAAATAAAGTAGAAGAATACAAAGACTTGGATTTCTTCAAAAAATATGTTGTGGCTGAAGACTGGGAAGGTTTCAAAAAAGCGATGGAAGAATCTAATATCCGCGACAAAGAATTGATCTTGCGTGTACTGGCTATGTATTCAGATCCTGAAGTAAGAGAAAGAGAAATCAAAAATATTTCTTCTGCTTATTCTGTAGTGGCTGAACAAATCCTGCCGAAACTGAGACGTTCTAAATTTGTTGTAAATGCAGAACGCATCGGTAAATCGGATGAAGAAATCCGTAACCTGGCAAAATCTAATCCTTCTGCTCTGAATGTTGAAGAATTACTGTATGCAGCTACGCTGTTCGATAATAATGGAGATAAATTAGCTATCTACGAAGCTGCTATGAGACAATTCCCGAACGATTGGAGAGGTTTCAATGACGCAGGTATGATTCTGTTCGAAACGGGTAAAGTTGCTCAGGCTAAAGCTGACTTCGAAAAAGCGAATGCTCTGTCTGCAAACAATAAAACGATTAAGAACAACTTAGGTGCTGTTGAATTGATCAACGGTAACGTAAAAGAAGCTGAAGTACTGTTCGGTGCTGCTACCGGTGCTGGCAACGAAGTAAACTACAACAAAGGTATCGTGGCTATCATGAAAGGTGACTATAAAGCTGCTGTAGACTATTTCGGAAAATGCAACTGTGTCAATGCTGCTTTAGCTAATATCCTGGCAGGTAACAATAACGAAGCTGCTAAAAAACTGAATGAAGGTAAAGATGATTCTGCTTTGGCTTCTTACCTGAAAGCTGTTATCGCTGCCCGTAACAACGATAATAGTGCAGTGCTTTCTAACTTGAAAACTGCTTGTAGCAAAGATGCTTCTATGAAGAAATTAGCTGCTACTGATATGGAATTCGCTAAATTGTTTGACAATGCTGATTTCCAGGCTATTGTAAAATAAGTTGAATGCCATAGTTCAATATAAAGCTGCGGATTTTATTTCCGCAGCTTTTTTTATTTTCTTATTCAGAACAATCTTTTCTTTTAGCCTTTCTTTAACATATTTTTCCCGATTGTTGTTTTATATTTGCTAATCAGAGTAATATGGCTTATTATGGCTGATAATTGGCTGAAAAATAATGAAAGAAATAATTGTTTTAATATTGGTGCTGGTTTCTTTGTTTTCATGTTCGAAAAGTGACGTTGTACAAGTCAGTGGACGGATTGAGAACGGAGATTCTATTGTCAGTATTTTGGTAGACGACAGCATTTATACTTTGTCCTTGGATCAGCAAGGTTTTTTTTCAGGTAAGATCGATATGGTAAAAGGTGGATATGCCACGATGTTACATAATGCCCTGAATCTTTATCTGAGTCCGGGAGAGGATCTGGAAATCTATGTGAATGCAAAAAATTTCTCAGGGTCTTTGTATTTTCGGGGGAGTTTGGGTGGGATCAATAGCTACCTGAAAGAACAGGAGATTGCAGTCTTTTTCGATAAAGACTATTACGCGCTGAACGAAGAAGAGTTCGTGCAGAAGATGAGGGCACTTATCGATGAAAAGGTGAAATTGCTGGAAGCGAAAAATTTTGACGATTCTTTTACAGAATTGGAAAAACAACGAATCGGATATTCCATTGCTGTAAGAGCGTCGTTGTATCCCTCTTTCCGGAGGAATATGTATCCGGACGAAGACTATCGTCCGGGGAGTGTTTTTTCCGATTTCTTATCCTCTTTCTCGATTAATAATGAAAGGCTGATCGGAGCAAAAGATTACCGTGATTTCTTGTTGAATTATGTTTATATACAAGGAAGTCGCGGTGCTCAGGGATGGGAGAATTATTCCGACGGGATTGCCGATTATATACTGGCTACCGTAAATAGTCCGACGATTAAGAGTTTCTTACTGACTCAGCTCGTTTATAATTATATCTGTGAAAATAACGGAATTGAGGGAGCTGATTATTTGTTGTCCGTTTTTCATCAGGAATGTACGGATCCGAATAAAATCGCTTATATCGACGGTATGGTAGAATTATGGGAAAAGATTCTACCGGGACACGATGCTCCTGATTTTGCCCTTCGGGATACCGAGGGGAAAACAGTGACTTTAGAAGCTTTCCGGGGATCCTATTTGTATATCATGGTATGGGCGACTTGGTGTGTACCTTGTAAAAGTGAGTTGCCTTATTTGAATTTATTACAAAAGAAATATGCCGGTAAAAATATTCAATTTTTGACTGTCGCGGTGGGAAGAAACGCTGACGAGCAGAATACCTGGCTAAATTTTCTGCATCAGAATCCCTATGCTGGAAATCATACCTTTAGTGGGGCTGCAGATAAATTTGCAGAAGATTATATGATTATCAGTGTGCCGAGATTTATCCTGATCGGGCCTGATGGGAAAATTTTAAATTCGAATGCGCCCAGACCTTCGGGACAGATTTTGCAATTATTTGAAACATTGGAGCTTTAAGGGTACACGCTTTTTAACTTTTGCAACCGAAACAAATTCTTAAGTTTTCTTGGTTCATTTGGTTTTTTTATATCTTTGTAGAAAATTGCGCTATAAAATTTACAAAGTGAGATAAGAAAATGAAAAGGATTTGTTTATTTTTAATTGCTTTTACGCTTTTATTAGCCGGATGTAATTCTAATAAGGTAAAAGTCAGAGGAAAAGTTATTGGTTTACAGGGTACTGTAAAATTGTTGGCAGAGATGCCGGGACAACAAGGATTGGTGATCTTAGCCCAGCAAGATGTTACTGACGGTAATATCGATCTCGAAACAGAGGCATTGCAAATACCAGCTAGAGTATGGGTGGATGTGGCAGGAAAAAATACATTGGAATTTATTCTCGATAGTAAAGATCAGATATGGATTCAGGGAAAAATTAAATTCCCTGATCAAATTGAAGTGAAAGGTTCGGGCTTGGATATGGAATATGCGAAGTTGAAAAAAATGTTCAAGGAGAAATATGAAGGACCGATCGAACCGATCGACAAAGCAATCAAAAAGATCATGGAAAAACCCAAAAGATCGAAAGAAGAAGAAGTATTGTTGGGAGTTCATCAGTTGCAAAGACAACGTTATATCCGCGCTCGTGCTAAATATGTCAAGAACCTGATCGAAGTTAACCCGACGATGGAATTGTCTCTTTTCTTATTACAAGACGAACTGAAAGATAGTCTCGATTTACAGAGAGAGCTGTTCAAGAAATTGGAAATTGCCAATAAGGAAAGTAATATTTATAAGACTACTGCAGAAAAATTGCAATAAAAGTAAAGCCATGTAAATGGTTTTGTTTTCCCGTTTTTATTACTTAGTTGTTTTTAGGGGTACCTGTCCGGTACCCCCTTTTTATTTTCATATCATACAGATTTTGATTATTTTGTAATAAATACTATTTTTACGGAGATATTCCTGGAGTATGATAAAGAAGACAATTATTAAAATTCTTTTGGTTGTGATGATGGCTGCATTTACGGCAGTAGTCGTTGTGCAATGGCTGTGGATAAAATATGCTATCCGGGAACGGGAAACGAAATTTACTTCGCAGGTATACGATGTATTGAACCGGGTGGTCAACCGGATCGATGAATTCAATTACCTGAGATACAAACAGGAAATGAATGAACAGATCGGGGAGATTAAAAACTACAATGACCTGATCGCTTCCCAGCAAGGGGGAACCTCCTCTGAATGGTATTCCAACAATTTGTTTAATATTCTGAATAACGATATCAATCGGTTGAAAGGTGAGCGTTCCTATTTGTTTTCGGTTGTCCCGTATGCCCGTTCCGGAATCGGGAAGAAAATAGATCAGGAATTTATCGAGCAAACGATCCGGTCGATGGAGTTACCTCAGCGGGATAGTACGGCGCGGGCTGCCAGACTGGCACAGTTCAGTCAGCAGATGCAAGAATTTCTGATACGTTTGCTTCATGAAAAAGATCCTGAAAATGTATCTGCCGAACAACGTCTGGCTCATATTGATATCGATAATTTATTATTGTATGGTTTCCGGACTTATAATATTCATTTGCCTTTCACTTATGAGATTATGACTAAACAGGGACTGCTGAACAGGGTAAAAGGTGGGGCTCCTAAGAATTTTTATTATGTGGAACTGTTTCAACAGGATTTAGTCAAAAAAGGATATTATCTGGGGGTGAGCTTTGAGTCGGTGCAGCCGGTTTTACTGGAAAATATGGGGTGGCTGTTTTTAGCTTCCGGATTCTGTATTTTCGGGTTGATGTTCGTATTTATTATTACGATCGTTATCATTATGCGTCAACAGAAATTATCGGTCATCAAGAACGATTTTATCAATAATATGACGCACGAATTCAAGACCCCGATAGCGACGATATCTCTGGCTACTTCTGCTATTATGAAAGATAAGGTATTGAACGACCGGGAACAGATCCTGAAATTCAATACCATGATTAAGAGTGAAAATGACCGGATGAATAAGTACGTCGAGCGGATCTTGCAACAAGCGAAGTTGGATCGGAGAGAATTGCAAATAAATAAGACTGAGGTAGATATCAATGAAATGGTCAGAGAAGCAGCTGAACATTTTATGCTCATTGTCCAAAATGCCGGCGGAACTTTGGAGTGCAAGTTTGAAGCCGATCATTTCATCCGTTCGGTAGATGAAGTTCATATGATGAATGCTGTATGCAATCTGATCGATAATGCCATTAAATATTCGGGCGGAAAACCGGAAATATTGGTATATACACAAGAAAAGACCGGAGCTTATCTGATCGGAGTGCAAGATCATGGTATCGGCATATCGAAAGAAGCCCAGAAGAAAGTATTCAAACGTTTTTACCGTGTCCCGAGTGGAAATTTACATAACGTGAAAGGATTCGGATTGGGGCTGAGTTATGTGAAGTCTATCGTAGAGTTGCACGGTGGAAGCGTGAAATTGACTTCCAGGAAAAATAAAGGAACTTTGGTAGAGATAGAATTTAAAAAAGAATAAAATAATTTAGATTTCAGATTTATGATTTACGAAAAGAGCTTTGAAAAGCCTTGCATTAAAAGTTGAAATCGTAAATTGTAAATCGTAAGTCAAAAATCAAAAAGTATGGCACAGAAAATATTGTTAGTGGAAGATGACCCCTGTTTTGGTTCGGTATTGAAATCTTATTTGGAATTATCCGATTATGAAGTTACTTTATGTGTGAATGGTAACGATGGTTTGGAGGCTTTCCGGAAAGATAAGTTCGACATCTGTTTACTGGATGTTATGATGCCTGAAATGGACGGTTTTACCTTAGGTAAAAAAATTCGTGAGATCGATGGAAATGTGCCCTTTGTTTATATCACGGCTAAAAGTATGAAAGAAGATATGAAACAAGGTTATGAGATCGGGGCGGATGATTATATTGTAAAGCCTTTTGATTCTGAAGTACTGATTTTGAAGATTAAAGCGATCCTTAGCCGTAGTAAACACGAAGAAGCCGAGCCTAAACCGAAATTTATCACTATCGGTGAATATGTGTTCAATACCGAATTGCGGACGATCACAAAAAATGAGGAACAAATCAAATTGACCCCGAAAGAGGCTCGTCTGCTGGAATTGCTGTATAATTATAAAGATGGCTTGTTACCCCGTGAGAAAGCATTGACCGAGATATGGGGGACCAATGATTATTTTACAGCCAGAAGTATGGATGTTTATGTGACTAAATTGAGGAAATATTTTAAAGATGATCAGAATATAAAGATAGAGAACGTTCACGGCTCCGGTTTCCGGTTGGTGATTGAAGAGTAAAAAAAGCTGAGGGTAAACCTCAGCTTTTTTTGTTACTTGGTTACGGTTATTTTTCCTGCCTCACTATAGGCCGTATATTCCGGGGCGTACATGCTTTGGAAAGTTGCGATCCCGTCCTGATAGGTGCCTGCCTGATTTACCCATACCGGGTATTCCAATACGTAGGTACCTTTGGCCAGAGAATTGAAAAAGAAATTGGTAACGGCATCTTTAGATTCTTCATAGTATACGGTACCGAATTTCCATTGATTGCCCGATAACTGCCCGATGGGTTCGAAACAGGCAGCTCTGAAATCTTTCAGGTAAAGAAAATCCATGTCTTGTTTTAAAGAAAGCGTTAGGCGGGTAATCACTTTATCTCCTGTTTTCAGTTTTTCCTTTCCGAGAGGAAGGAGTTCTTGCTTGCCATCCGACCCTATTTTTTCAATAAAGAGTTTTTTAGTGACACTGAGTATTCCTTTCTGTTGTTGTACCTGATCGAATTTTTCGAAGTATTGCAAATATAAACCGCCCCAGCTAGGAGAATCGGTCGTTTTGGTGATATCGGCATTCAGCATATCGGGTTGGATTTCGGATGATGTATAAGTATGCTTCAAATAACCTAATGGATTGGCGGTAGTGGGGATCGGTAACATCTGTTTCCCCAATTCGACAGTTATTTTTTCAGATTGATTCAGTTGATCTTTCCCTGTTAACAGCAGGGCATAGAGCGCGTCTACGGTAGAAGGAACGTTTCCCCAATTTTGAGTTTGTTTTTGCCGGAGTAACCATTGTTTCATCAATTCGGTCTCGGGCGTATTCCCTTCTAACTCGTAAAAAGCTTCCATCAAGGCAACGTGAGTCTGAATGGCTGAATTTCTGTAAATTTGTCTCCGGTTATTAGGCCAGTACATCCCTTGTTCATTATTCGTGACTGCATATTGGCGCAGGGATTTCAGTATGTTTTGTGCTTCTTGCTTAAAACCGTACCGGTTTAATGTAACGGCAGTTAAAGCTTTTTCATACAGAGTGAAATCGCTCCATTGCTTTTGAGCTAATGCTATAAAATATTTGTGTGCTTTCAAAGCATCTCCCAAGGGGATATCCCGATATAGACTCCTGACATAGAGGTAAAGGATTTGTTCGTATCCGATTCGTTGGGGAGTTGTCTCAAAATCTTTTCGGATTTCATTATCCAGGTAACGAAGTGCTTTTATTTGCATCTCTTTCTCTTGCTCATTGAAAGCCCGTTGGCCGGTAAGATTAGCCCTGGCCATAATCGCAAGAACATTGGCAGTCATAAAACGACTCGGATACATTCCTTTGAACCAACTCCAGCCTCCTGTCGGATTTTGTAATGCTGCAAGCTTTTGGAGTATACTTTTTTGTTGGTAATCTAATCTGTTTTGGTCGAATAATTGAACCAAACTCTGTATACATTCTGTTTCCGATTGTGCTTGCATTACCCAAGGAGAAGCTTCCAGCAAAATGGATTTCAGCTCTTGGTTCTGTTCCAGTTTGGACAATAAAGTCGGGTCGTCTGCGGATAGATGCCAGCTGCGGATAACTCCGGCGATATGAGGATTGGCATGTATAATACGCTGGGTTATGCTGTTGACATAATAGGCACCTGATAAGTCGGTGATATTTTCGTTCTGAGGTTGTTGTATGGAGGGGATAGCCAAAACAGCATACCAGATCGGATTCTCGGTTAATTCGAAAGTTAGCCGATAAGGAGTGATCGTGGTGTTGGGTTGTTTTAGCGTAAAGGTATGCTTGCCGGTCTGATTCGTGTAGATCGGTAAGGTCTGAGTGATTAAAGTTTCTGTCGGCAATACGGGGAGCAAATGTTGCTCGCCATCACTGAAGTGCCCGCTTTGAGCGGATACTCTGAATCCCAGCAAATCGATATCTGCCGGTACAGTGAACTGGAAAGTTAGCGTTTGACTGCCCTGGGGGTGTGTCCGGAAAGTCTGATTTTGCTGCATGAAAACTTTTTGATTTGCCGGATCGAAAAATTCAAAGTTTACTTTGCCTTGCTGAATAGTATCCGACAGGTTACTGACGGTTACTTGCAATTCCGTCTGATCGCCGGTTCTGAGGAAACGGGGCAGATTCGGGCGTACCATCAGCGGTTTGGAAGTAACGATCGTTTCGGATAATTGCCCGGTCCGTAAGGCGGGTGTCGTGGCGAGAGCTGTGAATTTCCATTGGGTTGTCGCGTCAGGTATAGTAAAACTGATATCGACATATCCTTCCGGATCTGTTTGTAGTTGGGGATAGAAAAAGGCGGTCTCCTGGAAGTTCTCCCGGTAGTTTATTTCGGGGGTTGGCATTCCGGATGATCCGGCTTCGTCTGATGCCGCTTCTGCAAAATCACTGGCAGCCAACTTGGCTGAACCGGTCATGTAGGTATTTCCCAACGCTTTGGTTGAAAACCGATAATGGGAATGTGAAGATACATAAGTCTGTAATTCACTGAAAGAAAGAGGTGTGACAGGATAAGAAGGACGTCTGAAAATATGATCCGACAAAATAATCCGGTTGTTGAAATTATAACGGAATGGACATATCCAGGCGTAAGGTGTGCCAGGATTTAAATAAATCGGCCGGAAATAAAAATGGTTCGGTACGATTTTGTCGAGAGAGGCATCGTACATCATAGCCAATAACTCGGCAGTCACCGGTTTTCCTGTTGCGTCGACAACCCGAAGTTTCCAGGTCTCCGATTGTCCTGGGATAAGATGGTCTCTGAAAACTTTGGTCTCTACGGTTAACTTACGATCCGGTTTTGCCCTTTGGATGGGAATGACCTGAGAAAAAAATTTTTTGTCTTTTACGTAGGAGATATACAGCCAGATTTGTTGTCCGTATTCCTCCAGGAAAGGAATATCGATCGGGATGACTTCGTTGGAAAGGATAGGGTAAGAGCGTTTGATTAATTTATCGGAAGTATAAATATCATATCTGACATAAGCTTCTTTGGCTGAAGTACCGAAAAGAATTCGGGCGGTTTCTCCCGGCCGGCAAGTGGTTTTTTCTCTGACAACCCACTCATAGGTAGGGAAAGGCGGTTTCTGATCCAGAGGGGAATAGAGGAAAAAGACTCGATTTGTCTTGATTTGGTTGCATTCCACTGTAAATAAATATATACCTGATGTTTGTTGGGTTAAATCCGGAAAAATAGAATCTTTTCGGAAGACGTCTAGATGACCTTCAAGGATGTTTTTTTCTACGATAGTGTCTTTGATTTCTAAATTGGTTTGTAATTGTTTGGGGGATACCAATTTTTGTATGGTGTACTTTACCGGATAAGCACTGGAGTCGTTGCCGATTTCCTCTAGTGAGATATGAAAAGCAGTACGTTGTTGTTTATTCACTTGTTCCGGGATTTGTAAAGCTGGGGTTGCTTTGCCGGAATAGATGGGAATACTCGTGCCCGCTTCCTCTGTTTCACCTTTGGTATCCGTCACTTTTACCTTTATTTCATAGAGATAGGAGTTGCGGAAAGAGGGATAGGACGGAATATCCTGGGCTTTAAAAGTAATCTCGAAATTTCCCTCGGCGTTACTTCTGGTAATACCGTGGATTGTGGTGTCTCTACGTGGAAAATAGAATATCGGCGATGATACCGAAATGGTATAATTGATTTCGGTATTAGCCATTTTTACGCCGGAAAAGCTTCCGACCTGTCCTTTCAGCCGGACGATATCACCGACAAAATAGGTTCGTGTCGGTTTGTGAAAGGTGATTTCGAATTCAGGTCGTTTGTAATCCGCAACCTCGATGGTAGTCTGACCTTTTTCGGTATAGAGGGTAAAATATCCGTTAAGGATGCGGGCCGGAATGACGAAACTTCCTGTGAAGGAACCATATCGGTTGGATGTTACTTCTTGTTGGGCGATTTCCTTGTCGTTGGCATCCTTAAAGCTGATTTTGTATTTTTGACCTTCCAGCGCATAAAGGGTATCTAGGGTTGCTTTCCAGCCGATACCTTTATAATAAACCGTTTGGCCTGGCCGGTAAATCCTTCTGTCGGTGATTAAGGTCGTATGGTTTTGAGAGGTAGGAGAGGTATACCACCGGTATATCGGGTTGATGGGACCATTAGGGTTCTCCGGATTGATTACCTGATAAGCCAGATTTTGTTTAGATAAATTTTGGGAAGAGAATGCCAGTCCCCGGGAATTGGTAAACACTGTGTCTAGTAGGGTGTAACCCGGATAGTTGGGTTTATAAAGAAGAATTTTGGCCTTGGGAATGGGTTTGCCACTCTTCGAATCGTATACGGAATAAATTTGCTGGTTCTTGCTGTTCTGAGAATTTGAAAATAAATGGGTGGCGATAACAGTTTGGGATACACTATGTTTTGTCTCCGTTGTATTTAATGAAATCTGATAGAGTCCGGCTTCGGGAAGGGGGATATGGATGGTGGTATCTTGTTCGATCAGACTGGGAGTTAAGGTGAAACGTTTTTCGTAAACTTTACGTTGGACATTGTTCTTATCCTGATTTTTCAATTGTTCGTATGCCTCGGTCGTGAGATCGATTCGGTAGATTTGTAAGGTGGCATTGTCCAGGTTCTGTGAAGTCAGTTTTAAGGCAACCTTTTCTTCCGGGTAGATTACTTCAGGGAGTTGGAGCGATAGTTTAGGAGCTTTCATTTCGCTGACGATCGAACGTAGCAAGTTGATACGTGTATATTTAGGATATAAATGTATCCCTTTTTCGCAGAAGTTGATGATCTTTTCTTTTTCTTTGATGAGTTGTTGTGGATCGGCAGATTGCCCAAATGTAAAGGAAGATAGGGCTTGTACATATTCATTGGCTTCTTTAGCCATCACTTCGATGACAAAAGGACTGCCGATGTATTTTTGGGTCAGTTCCTGCAAAGCTTTTAGATAAAGTGAATCTCTGTCTTCGGAAGAAAGTTTTTTGGCATATTCCAGACGGTCCAAGTCGGTGGTCAGAAGAGCTGGAAGATTAGCCTCGTTTTTCCGGAACCGGAGTAATTCTTGCCATATCTGTAAAATGGTAGCCGACCGCCCTTTTAGTTCTGCGGGAATAGGAGTGGCGATAAATTCGTCGGCCGGAGCGAATAGTAAAGGAGAATCGGAAGATGGTTCTGCAAAGCCGGGAGTATTGGTTTGCAAAAGAATATTTATAGCCCGGTAACAAAGAAAGTCGTAAAGTGTAGGACGTAATGAATCCGCTGGAGTCAAAGAAGTCAGTATGGCTTTGTATGCACTCAAAGGAGTTTCTTGTAATTTTCGGGCAGGAAGCAGAGAGGCTGCTACACATTTTTTGATTTTTTCGGCGAAAATATTACTGCTCCAGCTTGCTATATCTTCCGGAATATAATCGGTTACGGGGGTGCGTTGGTTGATCAGATAGCTGTTGTTATTGTAGTACTCTGCATAAAGCTGGGCACAATAGGAATTTATGACAGCTATACCGGCAGAATCCGTCTCCTGGGAAAGGTATTTTTCGACTTCGCTTAATATTGCCGGATAGTCCTCGTGATCGATCGCTAACGTAAAAGTAGTTTTTAAAATCAATGATTTGATCAGTAAAGGGGTATCGTTGTTTTTGATGGCTTGTCGGTATAGTGCCTCGGCGTCTTTGATGGCTTGTTGAGGATATCGATAGTAGTAGGCCGTCAAGGTGTCCTGCGGGGAGTGCTGTGCGTAAGTGGCTGAACCTATAAATAATAGTATGCCGATTAAAAGTTTACTTAGTCTCATCTGTTTCTATTTTTATGATACATACGAAATATTTATCGTCTTAGAGATGCAAAAACGAATGGAATTCCATAAAATTAAAAATAATTTGTGGTAAGAAAAGAAAAGTTTTGTCTTTTATTTTAGGATTGTTATCTTTATTGGCAATATGGAAAGTAGAAATAAGATATTGAAAAGTAAAAGATTGAAACTGATCCGGGGAGTGATGTATCTGGATGTTTTATCGATCTTGTTGAGTGTGATGATGATCGATATGCGTCATTTTACTTTTTCGTTGTATTCCGGGGTTTGTATGCGTATCCTTGTGTTGCTGGGGATTTTTATACTTCTTTTGATTGGTGAAAGAAGTTTGACACGTTATCTGCGCAAACATCGTAATGAATGAAAGAATTTCTTCGGGAATATCCCCAAAGCTTTTTTGACTTGGGGGATATTCTACTGAAGAAATCGCTGGGCTTTATTCGAAATCACCTTGTTTTAAAAATTCTGTGGCGGCATCGATGTCTTTATACATCACTCTGTCTTGCCCGTTGAAGGGGACGATGCTACGGAATTCTTTCAGGAACTCTTCCAGGTAAGGTGAGGTTTTGGTTGGCCGCTGTAAATCGATTGCCTGAGCTGCATTCATCAGTTCTATTGCTAAAATACGTTCTACGTTTTCGGCAACCTTAACCGTTTTCGTCGCTGCATTTCCTCCCATGCTGACATGGTCCTCCTGTTCGTTGGAAGAAGGAATAGAGTCTACAGAACAGGGAGTGCACAATTGTTTATTTTTGCTTACAATAGCTGCTGCTGCGTATTGAGGAATCATAAAACCGGAGTTCAGGCCCGGATTGGCTACCAGGAATTCAGGAATATTTCCCCGGTCACCTGAAATCAGCCGGTAAGTACGCCGCTCGGATATACTGCCTAACTCTGCCAAAGCAATACTCAGGAAGTCCATCACCAAAGCCAGAGGTTGACCGTGGAAGTTGCCGCCGGAAATAATCAAATCGTCTTCCATGAAAATGGTGGGATTGTCCGTTACGGAATTAATTTCCCGTTCTACAACAGAAGCGACATACATGATACTGTCTTTACTGGCTCCGTGAACTTGTGGCATACAACGGAAAGAGTAGGGATCCTGAACATGTGTTTTTTCTTTTTGCTGGAATTCGGACCCTTCCAGTAAAGTACGGATATTGCGTGCTGTTTCGATTTGACCCGGGTGAGGACGTGCGGCCTGGATCTGAGGTAAGAAAGGATCGATTCGACCGTCGTAAGCTTCTAATGAAAGCGCTCCGATGATATCGGCATATTTGGCAATCTTGAAAGCTTTCAATAAAGCATATACGGCATGAGAACTCATAAACTGAGTACCGTTTAATAGTGCCAATCCTTCTTTAGCTCCGAGTTCGATCGGGGCCCAACCCAATTTGGCATTGATTGCTTTTGCATCGCAAATCTTGCCTTTATACCACACTTCTCCTTCGTTAATTAAAGGTAAAAATAGATTGGCCAAAGGAGCTAAGTCGCCGGAGGCTCCCAAAGAACCTAATTCACGAACTACCGGCAATACATTATGATTGAACATATCGATGATCCGTTCGACGGTCACTAACTGCACGCCGGATTTCCCCAGCGACAAAGCATGTGCTTTCAGCAATAACATCAGACGAATGATATCCTGATGAATCGGTTCTCCAAGACTACAAGCGTGTGACATCACCAGGTTGGCCTGTAATTGGCTGAGGTCTTCTTTGGAAATACTGATTTTGCATAATGAACCGAAACCTGTCGTTATGCCATATAAAGGTTTGGCAGAACTCTCGATTTTATGATCCAGGTAGGCTTTACAATCGTTGATTAATTTTTTACTATCTTCGGAAAGAGCCAGTTTGTAATTCTTACTTAAAATTTTATCGATGACCTCGAATGTAAGAGGTGCTGGAGATATATAATGTACCATGATAATTGAATGTTGAAAATTAAAAATTGAAAAATGCACACATCACATGTAGTGAAAGTTGTTTCCCGTTTTCACTGTTCTTTTTCATTTTATCATGGACATCTGGAATCGTATCCGTGACTTTTCAGGGGACGATGTTCCTTTTTATATATCTGCATAAATACCGGTTGATGAATGTTTTATTCGTCTTATCGCTTGAGTCTTTCGACTAACTCTTCCATTGTAACATTATGCTGTTCACCCGATAGCATATTTTTCAGGGAGATAATACCTTCTTGCATTTCATTTTCGCCGATCAGGGCTACGAAAGGTATCTCTTTTTTATCTGCATAAGTCATCTGTTTTTTCATTTTAGCGGCTTCCGGATAAATTTCCGCATTGATACCGGCTTCCCGCAGTTGTTTGAGAAGTGGTAAACAATATCTTTCTTCCTGCTTACCGAAATTGACGAAAAGGATCTGAGTGGTTGTCATATTATCTTTGGGAAACAGATCCAGTTGATTCATGACATCGAAAATACGGTCGGCACCGAAGGATATACCTACTCCCGACATATTTTTTAATCCGAAAATACCGGTCAGGTCATCATAACGTCCACCTCCGGTGATACTACCGATCTGGACATCTAAGGCTTTTACTTCAAAAATAGCACCGGTATAATAACTCAAACCACGGGCCAGGGTAAGGTCCAGTTTGATTTCGGTCCGGATGTCCACATCCTTCAGATAATCGAATACCATGGATAGTTCTTCGACACCTTTTAAACCGATAGGGCTATCCTGTAAAATAGTTTTGAGTTTTTCCAGCTTCTCACTATTACTTCCTTCCAGGTTCAAAATAGGTTGCAATTTGACGATTGCTTCTTCGGTGATTCCTTTTTCCCGTAATTCAGCATTAACCTTGTCCAGACCGATTTTGTCCATTTTATCGATGGCTACTGTAATATCTGTCAGCTGGTCCGGATAACCTATGATTTCTGCAATTCCTGCCAGTATTTTCCGGTTATTGATTAATAAACGCACCTTGATTTTCAGACGCCGGTATACTTCGTCGACCATTTGAATCAACTCTACTTCATGCAAAAGCGAATCACTTCCGACAACATCTACGTCACATTGATAAAATTCCCGGTAACGTCCTTTCTGAGGCCGGTCGGCCCGCCAAACCGGCTGGATTTGATAACGTTTGAAAGGAAAGGTTAATTCGCTTTGATGTTGTACGACAAATCGTGCGAAAGGGACAGTCAGGTCATAACGTAATCCTTTTTCTGAGATCTTGTTGGTGAGCTTTATACTATTCTTTTCTAATAATTCCTGATCGGAGATGTTCCCGATAAAATCTCCTGAATTTAAGATTTTGAATAATAGCTTATCCCCTTCCTCTCCGTACTTGCCCATTAAAGTGGACAGGTTTTCCATGGCTGGCGTTTCCAGCGGCATATAACCGTATCGTTTAAAAACACTCTTGATCGTATCGAATATATAATTGCGCTTCACCATGATTTCAGGTGAATAATCTCTTGTTCCCTTTGGTATAGAAGGAAGTTGTGCCATAATTGTATTTGTTGTTTTTCCTTACAAAAGTATATAAAAAGTGTGATTGAAAAATAATGGTATTGGTGATATTTTTATTTTTTTGGAAAAAAATTGTTGGGTAGAATTGTGTTTGTATTTATTTTTTTCAATTTTGTAATTGAAATCATGTTAGATCAGATAACCATAAATAAGTTTATTGCCGGCGATGTGAAGGCTTTTGAACGTTTGTTCCGGAAATATGCGCGAAGTATGCAGCTTGTGGCATTAGGACTTTATCGGGATACAGCTGTGGCAGAAGATGCTGTTCAGGAAAGTTTTGTGTATTTGTGGAACCATCGGAAGGAGATGAAGCCTGATATTGCCATAGAGGGTTATTTATATTCTTGTGTGCGGCATTATGTGTTGAATTATATCCGGCATCAAAATATCCGGATCAGGCAGGAAAAAGAGATTGTGCGTGAGCAGGAATGGTTAGCGGGGTTGACGTACGATGAGATTGATGTAGATGCTAAATTATTGACTATAAAGAAAGTAATTGATGCATTGCCGGAAGGATGTAGAAAGATATTTGTGATGTCTGTAATTGAGGGAATGAGCTATACAGATACGGCCAAGGAATTGGGGGTGTCGGTGAATACAGTAAAGTCACAAGTGAAGATTGCTTATAAGAAATTAAAAAATACGGTTCAGAAATCTCCTGATAATATGTATCTTACTATTTTATTTTTACTTTCCTTAAAAAAAATACTATAATTTTTTCACCCTTTCGGGATGTTCATGTTCTTTATAAAAGAATTTCAAAATGCAGGAGCATGGATACAAGTACCAAAGAGGAATTATTCCGTAAAGTATGGGCAGCTCTTTATGAAGAGGGGAACAAAGATGAATTGCAGGTGCGGGAAGTTGTCGACCAAATGTATATGGCTGTGAAAGAACCGGAGTTGGATATAGAAGAAGTGTTTGATAAAGTACAAAGGGAGATAGGTACGGTAAGGAATAAGGAGCGGAGATTATGGTGGAATGTGATAAAGTATGCAGTTGCCGTAGTGTTACCTTTGGGGTTAGGTGTGGCGGGATATATCCTTTGGAATGGCCGTGGGAATGAGCAACAGCAGCAAATGGAAGGATATGTACGTCCGCAGAATGCCGTTATGCTGACTTTGGCATTTGGGAAAAAAATTGCGGTAGATGAGCAACAGCTGGAAGAATCTCTGACGACCGATGCGGTAACTATCCGCCGGGATAGTATCGGGGGACTTGTATATGAGGTAAGTGGACAGAAAAATAGGGCGGCAGAGCGGTTTAATATATTGGAAGTTCCTGTAGCGGCGGAATATCAGTTGCGCTTATCAGACGGAACGGTTGTGTATTTAAATTCGGACAGCCGCTTGAAATATCCGGAAGTATTTACGGGTAATGAACGTAAAGTATATTTGGAGGGTGAGGCGTATTTTGAAGTGGCTAAAGATAAGGAACATCCGTTTAAGGTTATGGCGCAGGGGGTGGAAGTGAATGTTTTGGGAACGCACTTTAATGTAAATGCTTACCCGGAACGTACCGATGTCGTGACAACGCTGGTAGAGGGGAAGGTAAGGGTTGGGAGAGGAACACGTCAGATTGTATTGGTTCCGGGAGAGCAGGCTGCTGCGTCGGCAGAGAGTTTGAACGTGAAGAAAGTGGATGTACGGGAATATATTGCCTGGAAAGATGGACTGTTTGTGTTTAGCCGGATGTCGTTGGAGGAGATTATGAGACAGGTGTACCGTTGGTATGGGGTGGAAACGGTGTTTTCCGACGAGACCGTGAGAGCTGTGACTTTTACGGGGGTAATCGATAAAAGTATGCCGTTGGAAGAATTGTTTAAAGTGATAGAGACGGTGGTGGACGTGCGTTTCGTAATGGATGAAAATAATCAGGTAGTTATTACTGCAAAATAAACACCGGCAATTTGTTCGTAGCTATGCCGGTGTTTGAGTGAGTTGTTTATTCCGGAATTGTTGGTAGCAATCCGGACATGTTTAATTTTAATGTTCAAATTTATGAAAAAAAAGCAATCGGAGGTTGCTGCGTTGTATTATTTATTTAAAAAATTACTGCGTGCAATGAAAATTACTCTTTTTCTTCTATTGGTTTTCACTACTGTCCCGTAAAAGTGGATGAATAGTTCTTTGAAATTATTGAAATATA
>ERZ1673738.3385-NODE-3385-length-17892-cov-8.329372_pt1 | contig 17892 bp, 16 predicted proteins | sample MGYA00580198_ERZ1673738 | MGnify/ENA primary metagenome ERZ1673738 (study PRJEB41218, sample SAMN15661784) | gut metagenome | host: Homo sapiens | place: Canada: London | collected 2015-08-20/2019-03-30 | study: EMG produced TPA metagenomics assembly of... | reverse complement strand
GCAAATGATAGCTGCGGTTTCTTTTCGTCGGCAAATTTGAGGATTCCTTTATAGGAGGACTCTCTCTTGCCATTTTCTTTTTGCATATACATTTACCCGCCTTTCCGTGTTATTTTCCAAACACAGTTTAGCATAGCAAAACTGCCTGCGCTTTTGTGACCGAATCCGGCGCTTTTATACCCCAATCCGGCAAATCTGCTTTTACAGCGACTTGCTTTTTGCATGTAAATGTGCTATTATATAGTTAGTCATTGCTAACCAAGATTTTTATGAAAGGAGTTTGGCATTATGCTTTTACAATGGTCCTCGCCCGAATATATGCCGCACTCTTTTCAGATTTCCGGCCTTTCGGGTACCATAGGATATAAACAAACCGGCAACTGCTTTGATCTCACAAAACAGGTTGCCGATGGTTTGGTGAACATGCAGGAGCTATCTAAGGGATTGTTTTTGGTGCAGTCCGAGATGGCTTTCAAAAAAGAAACGGAACTGTGTGAAGAATATCCAGAGCGCAAGGTGTTTCAGCTTTCCTTTTGCATGAACGGGATTTGTGAATGGAATTATCGGGAATCAGGCAGCGAGTGCTATCAGCTTTCCCCAACACAGTGCAGCTTGCAGTGCGGAACGCTTTCGCAGTGCGTGAGCCATTTCAGTGCGGAAAATCCTTACCGTACCCTGAGCATTTCGTTAGGACAAGAGCGGTTTGCCCCGCTGATGGAAGATTTAGAGGCTATGCACTTAGTCCGGCAGGATAACAAAATCTGTACCCATGTGTTTTCTACCACCCCAGAGATACGCCTTGTCTTGCAGCAGCTATTGGACTGCCCACCTGAACGAAAGCTGCGCAGGCTGTATCTCGAAGGAAAGGTTTTGGAACTCTTATCCCTGTTCTGCGATGAAGTGGTTGGAACACAAAAAAACGACAAGGGAATTTCCCGAGAGGACTACCGTTGTTTGATGAAGGCAAGAGAGATCATTGACAACCATTTTCTGCATCCTTTGACAATCGCACAGATTGCCGAACAATGCTTTTTGAGCGAAACCAAATTGAAGCAGGGCTTCAAGACCTGTTTTAATTGTACGGTCTATGAATACATAGTGGAAAAGCGTATGGAGATGGCCTACCGCCTGTTGCAAAGCGGAAAATACAAGGTGAAAGATGTGGTGTGGATGGTTGGCTATACCAATGCGAGCCATTTTATCGACGCTTTCAGAAAAAGATACGGCGTTACGCCCGGGGAAATTTAGTTTCTAACTTTGCGTGAAGATTTTCGGGGAATTGCTGCTTACCAATTTTCTGCATCATGTTAAATAGGAGAAAAATATGTCTTTCTTTCAAAACACTTGCAAACCAAAAGGATTTGCAGGGAAGGTTATGGTTAATATGATGAACGCCGGTCATGCCGCGCTTGCGGAGTGGGGGTTGACACATATAGAAATCCAAGACGATGATTTCTGTCTGGATATTGGCTGCGGTGGAGGTGCTAACCTCAAACGCCTTTTGAAAAAAAGCCCGAATGGACGGATAACTGGTATTGACTATTCCGAAGTTAGTGTTCAAAAATCGAAAAAACTCAATCGAGCAGCAATTCAGGAAGGCCGATGTGAAGTTTTGCAAGGTAATGTTATGAATCTGCCGTTTTCAAAAGACAGTTTTCATTTGGCAACCGCCTTTGAAACGATCTACTTTTGGCCCGATATTCAAGTTGCTTTCCAGCAAGTATATCGTGTGCTTAAAAACGGTGGAACATTTCTAATCTGTAATGAGTCCAATGGAAAAAATACAAAGGACGAAAAATGGACGAGCATCATCCAAGGTATGACAATTTACACTTCCGGGCGGATCGAGAAAGCATTGAAAAATGCCGGGTTTTCAAAAATCGAGGTAGACCAAAACAAAAAAGATTGGCTTTGTTTGGTTTGCAAAAAAGATAATTAAAAGGTGCGATAGCATACAACGCTGTCACACCTTTCATTTTACTTCAAATCCATATTCACAGATTGGCAAGCAATGCAAACATGTACATGTTTGCGATTTTGGCGGGGAGCAGACCCGCCAAAACGCTTGTTGAGGGATAACCCCCAAGCCCCAAGATCGCTACCTTTGGTAGCGGCTGCGCGTCCTGCGAACGCTGAATAATTTTCAATAAGCAAAAGAAAAACTCTATGCAAATGGTTCGTCCATTCACATAGAGTTTTCTTATTTCCCGTTCACTTGGCATAGGTTAGTATTTTCGCAATACTTCTATATGTTCCTCTGCCATTCGCGGGACGTCTCTTTTTGCGCGGGAAGGGAAGGATAGGCTCGTTTCAGAGCCATAGGAAAAGGCACGAGGAAATGTCCGCTTGAGAGGCTTGAGCGGCAGGCTGCCGGAACGGCGGCTGCGGACAGCGGGCGGCTTCCCAAAGCCGGCCGCCGAGAGGGAAGAGCGGCCGGCGTGCATGCACGCCGCTCTGCGGCGGCGCGGCCCTTTCGGCTTGCGTTTGACGCGAAACAGGCTTTCCGTCTCGGCGGGCTTTTCGGAGACCGCTGTACGACCGGCTTTTGCCGTGTTCACGCCCGTCCCCGCCCGCTGCTCGGTGTATTTTGGGGCTTATGCGATTGCATATCGAGGATGCGGCGTCCTCTCGCCGCTGTCGGTGTGTGATGACCCGATTCGAACCGATCTGCTTCCGCTCTAAAATGCCCCTATTGCAGCCTGCGATTTTTGCGCGGGAAACGGATGGGGCTTGACTTTTTGTGCGAACTGTGCTATACTGCGGCTACCCAATGAGAAAGAGGTGAAAGGATGTACAGCTTTTCCCGCAAATGAAACGGAATATGCGCTGCGGGTGGTCTTTTGGACGGTACCGCTGCGCCCGCTTGCAGGAAAAGGGCACATTCTTCGCGCATATACGGCGGATAGGCGTCTGTCGCTTGGACGCTCTGCCGCCGATATGGGATTGTGGGATACAGAAAAGCGCAAGGCCGGCTTTTCCTGCTGTCTGCATTCTTTCGCAAAGGGGATTTTTTTATGTCACGGATACAGGTAGAGCATCTGACGTTTTCCTATCCTTCGGGCTGGGATACGATTTTCGACGACGTGAGCTTTCAGATCGATACGGACTGGAGGCTCGGCTTTGTCGGGCGGAACGGCAAGGGCAAAACGACGTTTCTCCGGCTGCTGATGGGCGAATACGAGTATCGGGGGAGGATTCTTTCCTCCGTGCCGTTCGATTATTTTCCGTATGCCGTCGCGGACCCGGGCCGGCCGACGGCGGAGGTCCTGCAAAGCGTCTGCCCGCAGGCCGCGGCGTGGGAGCTGCTGCGCGAGCTGTCCTGTCTGGAGGTGCGCGCGGACGTGCTGCAAAGGCCGTTTGAAACGCTTTCCAACGGCGAACGGACGAAGGCGCTGTTGGCCGCGCTTTTCCTCAACGAAGGCCGTTTCCTGCTCATCGACGAGCCGACCAACCATCTCGACGCCAAGGCGCGGGCGGTGACGGCGGCGTATTTGCAGCGGAAAAAGGGCTTTATCCTCGTTTCGCACGACCGCCGCTTTTTGGACGCCTGCGTCGACCATATCCTGTCGCTCAACCGCGCCGACATCGAGGTGCAGAGCGGCAACTTTACGTCGTGGATGGAAAATTTCGAGAACCGGCAGGCGTCGGAGCTGGCGCAGAACGAGCGCCTGCAAAGCGATATCAAGCGCCTAAAGCAGGCCGCCGCGCGCACCGCCGTCTGGTCCGACCGCGTGGAGGCGTCCAAGGCCGGCAGCGCGGACAAGGGCTACGTCGGCCACAAGGCCGCTAAGATGATGAAGCGCTCCAAATTCATCGAGGCGCGGCAGCAGAAGGCCGTCGAGGAAAAGTCCGGCCTGCTTAAGAATATCGAGCGGGCCGAGCCGCTCAAGCTCTCGCCGCTGCGCTATCACAGCGAACGGCTGGCCGCCTTCGACGAGGTCGCCGTCTCCTACGACGGCGTCCCGGTCTGCGGGCCGCTGTCGTTTGAAATCCGGCAGGGCGACCGCATCGCGCTGGCGGGGAAAAACGGCAGCGGCAAGAGCAGCCTGCTTAAACTGCTGACCGGCGCGCCGGTCCCGCATTCCGGGACGGTCTCGGTCGGGAGCGGGCTGGTGATTTCCTATGTGCCGCAGGACGCGTCCCACTTGCAGGGGCTTTTGTCCGATTACGCGCGGGAACACCGGCTCGACGAAAGTCTGTTCAAGGCGATTTTGCGGAAGCTGGACTTCGAGCGCGTGATGTTTGAAAAGGACATCCGCGACTTTTCGGGCGGCCAGAAGAAAAAGGTTCTCCTTGCCGGAAGCCTCTGCGAGCGGGCGCACTTGTATATCTGGGACGAACCGCTCAACTACATCGACGTGTATTCCCGTATGCAGCTCGAAAATCTCATCCGCGCGTTCGGCCCGACGATGCTTTTTGTCGAGCATGACGCCGCCTTTCTGGAGGCGACGGCGACCAAAACCGTGCGGCTGTAAGCTGTGCGGGGATGGGGCTTTCCCGTTTTGCGATTTTTGAGAGAAAGCGGCGGTGCTGCCGATGGAAACGACCTTCCGTTTTGCCGGCGATACATTTCCCGGCTTTATGAAAATAACGGCCGGCGGACGGACATCCTTTTTTCGGAACGAGATTACGATCCGGTTCGAGCCATGCCGGACATTGACCGTAGAACTGGAGCGCGTCGGCGTTCGCGCTTATGCCGCGCGGCGGATTCGGAACCCGCTGCTGCGCGTGCTGCTGTATTTACCGGCTTGCGTCGCTTTGTTTCTGCTGTCCGTGTTTGTTTTTTTCGCCGATACGGAGGACACGCCGCCCGGCGTCAGAGCCGAGAAGGTGTTTGCTGATTTTTCGCCCTTCACCGTTAAAAAGACGTTTGCCGTTTCCGACCCGGACGGTGCCGTCGTGCTGCTGCGCTTTGCAGAGGCGGAATATGACCCGGCCGGCCGAAGATATGGGCCGCCCGACCTCCTGCCCGACGGCGGATTTGCGGCAAACGCCATTTGCGTGGATTCCCAAATCGCCTTTTCGGCTTCGCTTTTGCGCGCGCAGTGGTGCGCGTATACGCTCCCGGCTTTCTGCACGATGTGGGCGGTTCTTGCGCTGCTGCTTGTGCTTTGCATTGTGATTTTCGCAAAGGTTCTGCGCGAAATGCCTGAGAGCAGCGCCGCCTTCAACGCTTTCGGAATCGCCGGCATGACGGCGAGTCTGCTGGTCGTTTTGACGCTGTCTGCCGTTTGGACTGTCATTTTCGTTTGGCTGCATCGAGCGTATGGGGAATTGTGAAAAACCATGAATCGTAACAACGGCGCCGCATACGGCAGAGGAGCATAAAAAGTATGACAAAAATACGGCTCTATGCCAAGCGAACGGGGAAATGAGAAAGCTCTATGGAAATGGGCAAACCATTTGCATAGAGCTTTTCTTTTGCTTCTTCACATTTTTTGCGTCCGCAGGAAATGCAGCCGCAGACGAAGGAAAGCGAGCCGGCGGGCTTGGTGGTTACTCCACTGCAAGCCGTCGGGCAGAACGGTACTATGCGAAGCGGGAATCCCTATGAGAAAAAGCGGTGAGAAACCGTATTTAGAAGGGATTGCGTCGGCTCCATCCACAGGACCTCACGGCATAAATGGTGGAAGCGGCAACCGGGCCGTGCTGCAAACCGGCGAGCGGCCGTTCCTCATTTTGCTGAAAAAGGTTCGGAAGGGCCCCCCAAACAAAGCAAAGCCGGCGTGTTACATCACGCCGGCTTTTGCATGGACTCTTTTTGCTTCCTTGATGGGGTGTTTCCAAAGCGGCGCTGTTCCTGTGCTTTTGCAGAAGTGGCCTCCGCATCCGCGTTGGCGGAGCGCTCGACGCTCAGGGGGGTCGGCGTGCCGGTTTGCACGGCGGCCGGCTTTTCTTCGGAAAGCGGCGGTATTCGTCCCGCGCCGTTTTCCGCTTTTCGTTTTTGTTTTGGGCTCCCCGCGCTTCGTCTCTTGGCCGATTTCGGATGCGCGGCGCGCCGCATTTTTCGGCGCGTCTCGGGAAAGGGGGTAAAAAATAGGAAAAAGGGCTTGACAACGTAACAATGTTATGCTATGATAGATTTGCAGCGTAACACTGTTACGTTCAGAAGGGAGGCAGGCACAACCGTGGCGGCTGCGGAGGAAAAACTGATTGCGAAAAAGGAACTGCTGTCGCGCTACGGCATCTCCTACGGGGCGCTGTACCGGTGGAAGCGGAAGGGACTGATCCCGGAGGAGTGGTTCATCCGCCGTTCGACGGTGACGGGACAGGAGACTTTTTTCCGGGAATCGCAGATCTGCGCGCGCATAGAGGAAATTCTGGCGCTCAAGGACGGAAGCTCGCTGGACGAGCTGGCGGCGCGGTATAAAGAGAAAAGCGCAGCCGACGGACTGGCGCTGCGGGTGTCGACGTCGTTCGGCAGCCGGCTGTACCGGGCCGAAGACGGGCTGACGATTATCGCCGTCCGGCCGGACGGAAGCGAAACAGACATCACGGCGGCGGTCCTGCGGACGGCGGGCGCCGGCGGGCAGGAAAAGGAAGGAGATTCGTAATGGAAAACATCAGCATTGCAGGCAGCGGCAAAATCAGCGGCGGCGAGTACGCCGCGGTCACAATCAGCGGCTCGGGACGGGTGACGGGCAATCTCCGCTGCACCGAAATGCGCTGCGCCGGCTCGGCGCATACCGAGGGGGACGTGGCGTGCGCGGGCGTCGTGAAGTGCGCCGGCTCGTTCCGGTGCGGCGGGAATATGCAGGCCGGCGAGCTGCACGCCTCGGGGAGCTGCTCGCTCGGCGGCGACGTCCGCGCGGATGTGCTCAAGACGGCGGGCAGCGTTTCCGTAGCCGGCCGCGTGCAGGCGGGACAGCTTTCGGGCGCGGGCAGCTTTGCCGTCGACGGGGACGTCGAGGGCGACGACGTCAGCCTTGCCGGCAGTATCCGTATAGGCGGCCTGCTCAACGCCGAGCGGCTTTGCATCCGGCTGGGCGGCAACAGCCGCGTCGGCAGCATCGGCGGCGGGGAAATCCGCGTCGAGCGCGGCAGGGAGGGCGGCGGTTTTCTCGGCCTGTTTCGTAAAAACGGCTCGGGTATGCTGTCGGTCTCCACGATTGAAGGCGACACGGTCGCTCTGGAGAACACCGAGGCCGAAACCGTCCGCGGACGCGAGGTCGTCATCTCCTCGGGCTGCAAGATCGGCTGCGTGGAATACACCGTTTCGCTGCGGGTCGAGGGGGACGGACAGGTGGCCGAGCGGCGGCAGGTCTGAGCCGCCGGCCCGAAGCGGCGCGGCGCTTGGGGAAAGCATATCTTTTGCTTTTGAAATTCCGAAAAACGGCGGCGCCCCTTGCAAAGCGCCGCCGTTTCTGCTATAATGCGGGCAGAACGATACGGGCGCGGCGGCCCCGAAGCAAGCCGCGCCCTTTTGACGGCGGCGTATTCAGACCGAAATCGGAAAAGGAGTTTGGCAGTTATGAACGGCATACCGCGTCCCGAGCATCCGCGTCCGCGCTTCTTCCGCAAAAGCTGGGAGAACCTCAACGGCGTATGGGAATACGCATTCGATTTTTCGCTTTCCGGCAGGGAAAAGGGCTGGAATGCGCGCACCTCGCTTGACGGGACGATCACGGTGCCCTTCTGCCCGGAAAGCGCGCGCTCGGGCGTCGGCTTCACCGACTTCCTCCCCGCCGTCTGGCTGCTGCGCCGCTTCGACGTCCCCGCCGAACGGCTGGCGGGCGACGTCCTGCTGCATTTCGGCGCGGTGGACTACGAAGCCGAGGTGTTCGTCAACGGCGCGTTCGCCGGCCGGCATACCGGCGGCTACACCCCATTTGCACTGGACGTCACGGCGCTGCTGCGCGCCGGAGAGAACATCCTTGTCGTGTACGCGCGGGACGACGTCCGCAGCGGCCTCCAGCCGTCGGGCAAGCAGTCGGCGGCGCTGGCGTCCGAGGGCTGCTACTACACCCGCACCACCGGCGTCTGGCAGACCGTCTGGCTGGAATTCGTGCCGAAGCAGCGTCTCTCCGACTGGCAGGCTTCTCCCGACGCGCGCAACGGCAAGCTGGATTTCGCCGCCTTCTTCCACGGGGACACGGACGGCTGCGCGCTGCGCGTCCGGGCGTCTTTGGGCGGCAAGCCCGCCGGAGAGACGCTGCTGCGGCTCGGCGGCGCGGCGGTGCGCGGCTCGCTGGCGGTGCAGCCCGTGCGGCTGTGGAGCGTAGAGTCGCCTGCGCTGTACGATTTGGAGCTGACGCTGGAACGCGGCGGGACGGTTCTCGACCGCGTGGAGAGCTATTTCGGCCTGCGCAGTGTGGAGCTGCGCGAGGGCTGTCTGTTCCTCAACGGGACGCCGGTGTTCCAGCGGCTTGTGCTGGACCAGGGGTTCTACCCGGACGGGGTTTATACCGCGCCGGACGACGAGGCCATCCGGCGGGACATCCTGCTTTCCAAGTCGCTCGGCTTCAACGGCGCGCGGATGCACGAGAAGGTGTTCGAGGAACGCTATCTGTACTGGGCCGATCGTCTGGGCTATCTCGTCTGGGGCGAATTCCCGAACTGGGGGCTGGACATCACGACTTCGGCGGGGCTGGAAATCTTTCTGCCGCAATGGGCGGAGGCGATGCGCCGCGACTTCGGCAGCCCCGCGCTCATCGGCTGGTGTCCCTTCAACGAGACGTGGGACTTCGGCGGCGTCCGGCAGGACGACGGGGTGCTGGCCGAGGTGTACCGCTATACCAAGATGGCCGATCCGCTTCGCCCCTGCATCGACACCAGCGGCAACTATCACGTCGCAACGGACATTTTCGACATACACGACTACGAGCAGGACCCCAAAGCCTTCGCGGCGCACTACGCGGGCGGGCCGCACGTCACCTTCGGCGACCGCCAGCGCTACGGCGGCGAGCCGTATATGGTCAGCGAGTACGGCGGCGCGCGCTGGGACCCGTCCGGCGGCGCGGGCTGGGGCTACGGCAGCGACCCGCGCAGCGAGGACGAGTTCGCCGCGCGCTACGAGGCGCTCACGCGCACGCTGATGCAGACGCCCTACTGCTGCGGCTTCTGCTACACGCAGCTTTACGACGTCGAGCAGGAGCGCAACGGGCTGTTCACCTATGCGCGCAAAGCCAAGTTCTCGCAGAAGGTCTACGACCGCATCCGAAACGTCAATACGGAAACCGCGGCGATCGAAAAGCGCCTGCTCTGAGACGGCAAAAGCCGTGCGGAATGTATCCGCACGGCTTTTTCCTATGGCGGCCGGTCAGCTTTCCGCGCCGTAGGCCTCCAGCTCCGCGACGCTGATGAAATGCGCATCGCCGCCCGCGTGTCCGAGCAGCCGCACGCCCCTGCATCGGATAGGCGCAAAGGCAAACGTGTAGCTCTCAAAATGCGCGCCGAACGCATCCGCCGCGTCTCCGACAGGGTAAGCGGGGGAAACGGCCGCGTCGACCCTCTGCCACACGAACGCATCACCGTCGGCGACGAGTACCTGCACCTCCGGGCTTCCGCCGGCAAAATAGCCGCCGTTGTTGTTCGTCACGGTCAGCGTAACGGTATACAGGCCCGCCTTTTCGTATTTGTAGGAACTTAAGGCATCGTAAAACACCGCACCGTCGCCCATATCCAGACGGATGCTGCGGACGCCGGATTTGTCCACCGCGTTCATACGGAGCGCAACGCTCCCGTCCGCACGGACGGCCGCTTGAAATTCCGCCGCGGGCATATCCGGCCACTGTTCGTAGGCGCGCGCCGCCGCTTTGTCCGGCGCGCCCGGGTAAAGCTGACCGACGAAATCGGCGTTGATCTGCCAGTCCAGATTGTCGCAGTGCAGGTTGTACAGGTAGCTGCCCGAAGCCGGCGTCTCTATACCGTTTTGCAGGTTTTCCCGCCCGAGCTTGTTCGTATGGTCGGGCGGATAGGCAGAATCCTTAAAGGTGTCAGCTGTCTGCTTCATCATCCGTCCTTTCTTTCCATACGCAGAAAGCAGCAAGGCCATACCGCCGCAATCGGCGGTATGGCCTTTTGTTTCCCGTTATTCGACCGTCACCCAGTGGCGGATGCCGCCGTTGGAGTTGCCGAGGATGAGGTAATCGACCGAGATGCGCTCGACCTGTCCGGGCGCGACCTCCAGCGTGCAGACGAGCGCGCGCTCGTCCACCTGCTCCCAGTAGGGGCGTCCGTTCAGGACGTACCAGAAATGCCCGTCCTTTTCGGCCAAAAGCGAGCGGTCGGCGTAGGGCGGAATATGGTCTTTTTCATACACATACGGGTGGCACTTGAGCATCGCGTCCAGAACATTCCCCGCCTCGTCGCGCACGGCGACCGCGAGCGCGCCCGAGACGGCGCCCTTTTTGTAGATGCGGAAGCGGCGCGTTTTCGTTCCGGCGTTGATGAAGGTGAAGGCGTCGGTGTACTGCACCATCCAGTTGCCGGTGTTCGCGGGACTGCCGCTGCCGTCGGCGTGCTCGTTGTCGATGCAGATAGGCTTTCCGTCCGGCGTGACGCAGGCGAAGACCATCATATCGTCGCCGATGGCCTCATGGCTGGTGTTGGGGTTGAGCGCGGACAGCCAGCTTTCGCCGCCGAACGTATAGGACTGCGGCGCATAGGCGGCGTAAGGCGCGCTCTTGCTCTGCCAGTCGGGATCGCGGCGGTTGGTGCAGCGCACCGGCATGGCGCCCTGCGTCGCGTCGCCGACGGCCCAGACGATTTCGGTCTCGAGCAGGCCGGCGTGGCCGTGGTCGACGCCCTTGTACTGCGAAGCGTAGTTTTTGCCGTTCCGCGTCACGATATAGCCCTGCTCGGGCGGCGCGGCCTGCACCTGCGCGGGGTCGTCGTAGCAGCAGAACGTGCAGGTCGGGTCGCCGCCCTCCAGCTCGAACAGCATCGCGCCGTTGCAGCATTTGCCCGCGCCGACCGGGCGGTCGGCCGTGCCGCCGATGTCGGTGTGCGCGTAGGCGTCCGCCGTCGTGCCGCCGAACAGATAGATGTATTCGCCGGGCGGGACGGTGACCTGCTGCGCCTCATAGCGGCGCGGCGTGTAGGCGACGTAGTCGCAGCCGACGTAAACGGGGTTGACCGAGCCGTCGGGCAGGAAATACTCGGCGGGCAGCCGGAATTCGAGGTTGAAATAGTCGCTCCACGAGCGCTGGCCGAGCCATTCGCCGTCGTTCTGGTAGCCGATGTTGTACACCGTCGCCGTGACCGGCGTGTCGCCGGCGTTGTAAAGCTGATAGCCCAGCCAGAAGGGCTTGCCCGTATAGTTGGAATGCTCAAAGGTGAACATATACCGCCCCCGCATATGCTCGCTGCGCAGCAGCGCGGCGCCGACGTCCTCCGGCGCGAGCATCTCGGGGTTGTTGCTGTAAATGTAGCTGCCGCCGGTCCGCTTCGTGCAGACGATGTCATTGACGCAGACCGGCGCGCCGTCCGCGCCTATGGGGAATATGCGCGGCTCGGACGAAAAGCGGTTGTCAAACGGAAATCCCGTGTCCTCGTGTCTCTGCTGCGGCTCGGGACGGTATTCGAGCGCCCGCGCGCCGTTCTGCTCGATGTAGCGAATCATGCTCTGTACCTGCCTTCTTATATTATTTATAATAGTACCATCTCGAACCGAGCTTCACCGCATAGTCCGTGCGCGTGACAAGCTGCGTACCGTCGGCGTAGATGGTCAGCTTCAGCCTCGCGAACGCCGCGACGTCCGACGCGTCCGCGACGGACGCGTACTCGGCGCGCAGCGTCTCGTATTCCTCGCTGCCCGGCTCGATCGTTTCCGTGCCGGAAAAGCGAACCTCAATCTCCTTCCCGCTGTACACGCTCTGCTGCTGCGCGTAGATGTCCTTTAGGTAGCGCTTCAGCTCGCCGGCGCTTTCGGGCGTGCGGCTGCGGTAAAGGACGTAACGGTTGTAGTCGCTCGAATAGCGCACCATGCCGTCCGCGTCGTAGAGCATACACGCTTCCTCGTAATGCTGCACGGCCAGCTCGGGGCTTGACGCGCCCGGACGCAGCAGCGTCAGCAGCACAAGCGCGGCGGCCGCGCCCAGCAGCAGAACGGAGAGCGCCAGAACGACGGCGCTTTTCTTTTTTGCTTTGCTCATAATGGCTGTTTCCTTTCCCCCGTTCGGGGTTCCTTGCGTTATTCTATCATAGCGTTTGTGAAAAGTCAACCATGACCATGCAAATCTCGGGCGGCCTTTTGTGCGGGTTTCTTTTCTTTTAACAATTCCGTTATTGCTTTTCCGAGAATAGTTAAGTATAATAACTATTAACCTATTGAACTAATCGGAAGGGAGGTTTTTCCCATCGACGATCAGGAGCTGGCAAATGAATTTATGGAAACGCTGCACAGCTTTGTCAAGGCGTCGCGCCTGCCGCCGCCGAGCGGGGGGGCGCGGATGCCGGAGATGCTTGTCGTCGGCCAAATGATGGAGTATTTCGAGCGTCACCCGGATAAAAACGCTATGGCGACCGGCGAGCTGAGCCGTCAGCTCGGGTTCACGAAGCCGATGCTGACGCATATACTGGACCGGCTGGAGCAGAACGGGGTGATTCTGCGCACGCAGTCGCAGACCGACCGGCGGGTCACGCTGCTTTCGTTCTCGGAATCGGGCGTGCAGTCGTTTATGAAGGACCGCGAGCTGACGCTGGCGCGCATCCGCCGGATCATCGAGCGCTTCGGCTATGAGGACGCGCGCACGCTGCTTTCGCTGCTGCGCCGTCTGACGCTGATCTATGAATCGGAGACGCAGACGGACAAGTGACGCGTCCTCGTCCTGCGCAAAGTCCGCGCGGCTGAAAACGGTTTCCCTTTGCTTTCTTTCGCGCCGTCTGCGAATCCGGCGGCGGACGCAGAACCCGAAGGGCGCGCAGAAACGGCGGCTTATGTGTTTGCCGGAGCTGCGGCTTTGGCCGGGAATGGCCATTCCATTTGCTGCGAATCAAGATTCAAAAATCCGAAGAAAGGATATGTTATGAAAAAAATCCTCCAATGCCTCAAGAAGCTCACGCTGCCCATCCTGCTGGCGGTGGTCCTGCTGGCGGTGCAGGCGCAGTGTGATCTGGCGCTGCCGGATTATATGTCCGACGTCGTAAACGTGGGCATCCAGCAGGGCGGCATCGAAAATGCCACGCCGGAAAAAATACGCGAGCGCGAGATGGAATACCTCCTCATGTTCACCGATGCGGACGAGGACATCCTGAGCGCCTATACGCTTGCCGACGGCGTCTATACCCTCAACGACAAATCGCATAAAAATAAGGAGGCGCTCAGCGAGCGCTTCACGATGCCGATGGTCTGCGTTTCGATGCTGCGCGCCGGCGGCGACGAAATGAAGGCGATGCTGACGGCCTCGCTGCCCGAGGGCAGCTACGACCCGTCGGCCGAAGCGGCGGAAATCCTGTACAGCCTGCCCGAGCAGCTTCGCGAGCCGATGACCGCCGGTCTGCGCGAGCAGTTCAGCGAATACCTGACGCTGGGCACGATGGTCGACCAGATGGCCGTCGAGTACGTCAAGACCGAGTACGAGGCCGTCGGAATGGATCTGGACAGCATCCAGATGCGCTACATTATGACCGCAGGTCTGAAAATGCTGGGCTTTTCGCTGCTGATTGTGGCGGCGGCAATCCTGATTTCGCTGTTCGCGTCGCGCGTGGCCGCCAAATTCGGCGAAAGCCTGCGTTTGGCGGTATTCCGGCAGGTTGTCTCCTTCTCGGGAAGCGAATTCAACACGTTTTCCACCGCCTCGCTGATCACGCGCTGCACCAACGACATCCAGCAGATCCAAATGCTGGTCGTGATGCTGCTGCGCATGGTGCTGTACGCGCCGATTCTGGGCGTCGGCGCCCTGCTGAAGATCGGCGGGTCGGGGATGATGTGGGTCATCGGACTGGCGATCCTGTGTATCGTGTGCATCATCATTTTCCTGCTGATCTTTGCGATGCCGAAGTTCAATAAGCTGCAGAAAATGATCGATAAAATCAACCTCGTCTCCCGCGAAATCCTCACCGGCATCCCCGTCATCCGCGCCTTTTCGCGCGAGCGGCACGAGGAAAAGCGGTTTGACAAGGCCAATGTCGAGCTGACCAGGACCAACCTGTTCGTCAACCGCACGATGACGCTGATGATGCCGCTGATGACGTTCATCATGAACGGCGTTTCGCTGCTGATCATCTGGGTCGGCGCGGATTTGATTGACGGCGGCACGATGCAGGTCGGCGACCTGATGGCCTTCATCCAGTATTCGATGATGATTATTATGTCCTTCCTGATGCTGTCGATGACCTCGATTATGCTGCCCCGCGCGTGGGTCGCCGCAAAGCGCGTCGCCGCGGTGCTGAACACCGAGAATTCGATCCGCGAGGTCGAAACCGGCAAGCCGTTTGACGAGACGAAGAAGGGCACCGTCGAGTTCCGCGACGTCTCCTTCCGGTATCCGAACGCGGAGGAAAACGTCATCGAGCATATCAGCTTCACCGCCGGACGCGGCGAGACGACGGCCTTCATCGGCGCGACGGGCGCAGGGAAGTCAACGCTGATCAACCTCATCCCGCGCTTTTACGACGTCACCGAGGGCCAGATTCTCGTCGACGGCGTGGACGTGCGCGAGGTGAAGCTCGCCGACCTGCGCGACCGCATCGGACTGGTCCCGCAGAAGGGCGTGCTGTTCTCGGGCACGATTGAATCGAACATCGCCTATGCCGGCAACGTGACCGACGGCGATACCGTCCGCTGGGCGGCGAAAATCGCGCAGGCGGACACCTTCATCGGCGAAAAGCCGGACGGCTACGACAGCGAAATCGCGCAGGGCGGCACGAACGTGTCCGGCGGACAGCGGCAGCGGCTGGCCATCGCGCGGGCCATCGCCAAGCGGCCGGAAATCTATATATTTGACGACTCCTTCTCCGCGCTCGACTACGCGACCGACCAGAAGCTCCGCGAGGCGCTGCGCGAGGTCTCGGCCGAAAGCACGGTGCTGATCGTGGCGCAGCGCATTTCGACCGTGCTCAACGCGGATAGGATCATCGTGCTGGACGGCGGCCGCGTCGCCGGCATGGGCACACATAAGGAATTGATGGAAAGCTGCGAGGAATACCGGCAGATTGCGCTGTCGCAGCTTTCGGCAGAGGAGGCGGGAAGATGAGCGCACCGAGAAGACGGCCCGGCCCCGGCGGTCCGGGCGGACCGATGATGGGCGAAAAGGCCAAGGATTTCAAGGGAACGGTCGGCAAGCTGCTGACCTATATGGGCGTGTATAAAATCGCGCTGCTTTTCGTGGCGATCTTCTCCATCGTCAGCACGATTCTCTCCATTCAGGGCCCGAAGATTCTCGGCGGCGCGACCGACGAGCTGTTCAACGGCCTGATTGCAAAAATCCAGGGCACCGGCGGCATCGATTACGACGCGCTGGCCGATATCCTCATCAAGCTCGTGGTCATTTACGCCGTGAGCGCCATCCTGTCGCTGCTGATGGGCTTCATTATGACGCACATCACGCAGAAGATCACCTACCGTATGCGCAAGGAGCTTAACGAGAAGATCAACCGGCTGCCGATGCGCTTCTTCGACCGCCAGCAGCACGGCGAAGTCCTTTCGATCATCACCAACGACGTCGATACGCTGTCGATGAACCTCAACCAGAGCATCATTCAGCTCATCACCTCTATCACGACGATGCTCGGCGTGCTGTGGATGATGTTCTCCATCGACTGGGTGCTGACCATCGTCGCGCTGCTGATCCTGCCGATCTCAGTGGTGTTCGTCTCGGTCGTGGTCAAGCGGAGCCAGAAGTACTTCCGCGCGCAGCAGGAGCACCTCGGCCACGTCAACGGCCATATCGAGGAGACCTTCGGCGGCATCAACGTGATCCAGGCCTTCAACAAGGAGGACGAGATCATCACGGTGTTTGAAAAGGAAAACCGCCTGCTCTGCGAAAGCGCCTGGAAAAGCCAGTTTCTTTCCGGCCTGATGCAGCCGATTATGCAGTTCATCGGCAATCTGGGCTATGTGGCCATCTCGATTCTGGGCGGCTATTTCGCCATCAGCGGCCGGATTACGGTCGGCAACATCCAGTCCTTCATCACCTATACGCGCAACTTCACCCAGCCGATTTCGCAGATCGCGCAGGTGTCGAATATGCTCCAGTCGATGGCCGCGGCTGCGGAACGCGTGTTCCGTATGCTCGACGAGGAGGAAGAGGAGCAGACCGCAGGCGTCCATGCGAGCCGCGAGGTCGTCCGCGACGGACAGACCGTGACCGAGCCGGTGCGCATCGAGGACGTCGAGGCCAGCGTGACGTTTGACCATGTGCGGTTCGGCTACACGGAGGATAAAATCATCATCAACGACTTCTCGGCAGACATCCGCAGCGGCAAGAAGATTGCCATCGTCGGTCCCACCGGCGCCGGGAAGACGACCATCGTCAAGCTGCTGATGCGCTTCTACGACCTCAACGGCGGCAGCATCTCCATCGGCGGGTATGACGCGGCGTCCTTCGACCGCAGCGAGCTGCGCGAGATGTTCGGTATGGTGCTTCAGGACACTTGGCTGTTCTCCGATACGATTATGGAAAACATCCGCTACGGCCGTCTGGACGCGACCGACGAGGAGGTCATAGAGGCGGCCAAGGCCGCGCGCGTCCACCGCTTCGTGCAGACGCTGCCCGAGGGCTACGGAATGGTGCTCAACGAGGACGCGACCAACGTCTCGCAGGGGCAGAAGCAGCTTTTGACCATCGCGCGCACCATCCTCGCCGACCCGAAGATTCTTATCCTCGACGAAGCGACCAGCTCGGTTGACACGCGCACCGAGGTTCAGATTCAGAAGGCGATGGACACCTTGATGCAGGGGCGCACCAGCTTCATCATCGCGCACCGCCTCTCCACCATCCGCGACGCCGACCTGATTCTGGTGATGCGCGACGGCGACATCGTCGAGCAGGGCACGCACGAGGAGCTGCTCTCCTACGACAGCTTCTACTCCACGATGTACAATTCGCAGTTCAAATAGAGGAGTGAAACCGCTGTGAACAAGGTCAAAATCACCGTCCTCAAGACCACGCTCGACCGTGAGCTGGCCGCCGAATACGGCGTGCCGGGCCTGAAAGCCTGCCCGATGCTTCGCGAGGGCCAGACCTTTCTGGCCGATTACGCCAAGCCCGACGGTCTGTGCGACGAGGCGTGGAAGGCGATCTACCAGTATGTGTTCGCGCTCGCCCACCGCGCGCCGGACGACAATAGCCTGTTTTATTACGGCGATTGGATTCGGAAGCCCGGCGTCGCCATCTGCAGCTGCAACGACGGCCTGCGGCCTGTGATTTTCAAGCTGGAGGTCACCGGCGAGGAAGCCCGCCCCGATTATACGCCCGTCCGCTGACGGACGGAAAAGCCCGAAAAAGCAAAGTAGGACGCCCCCTGTGTGCGTCCTACTTTTTTGCATAAAGCGTTCTGGCGGCGCGCGGCGCGGGATACCGTTCTCAGACGTGAAAAACATTACGGCGTGTATACAGAATACGGCGCTTTGCATTTTCAAGCATCTTGCCTTATGCGGAAATCGGAGAAACCCGCCATAGGGAAATTGCACAGCCGAACAGCGGCGGATGATTCGGATTAAGCGGGGAGAATAGGTATTGCATTCCGCTTCCTCTGCGGCGGCTTTGCCGCCGCAGAGGAAGCGGGTTGGGCCTGCATCAAGCAGCCGGCCGTCGGCTTTGCCGACGGCCGGCTGCTTGATGCAGAAATGCAAATTCTGTTCTCAGACGGCAAACGCGAACACTGACCGCATATCCAGAGCCGCACTGCGCTTTAAGTCCTTGGGGGGGCACGCCCGGCACGGCGGTAAAGCCGCCGTGCCGGGCGTGCCCCCCAAGGCAGAAGCGGGACGTCGGTTTTACCGACGTC
>ERZ1673738.3375-NODE-3375-length-17943-cov-23.146579_pt1 | contig 17943 bp, 17 predicted proteins | sample MGYA00580198_ERZ1673738 | MGnify/ENA primary metagenome ERZ1673738 (study PRJEB41218, sample SAMN15661784) | gut metagenome | host: Homo sapiens | place: Canada: London | collected 2015-08-20/2019-03-30 | study: EMG produced TPA metagenomics assembly of... | reverse complement strand
CGGCGCAGGCGCTCTCGGTCTGGGCGCTGTTGGGGCTGGCGTGGTTCCGGCGGTCCCGCCGCCAGATCTTCCACGCCCCTTTTGCGTCATTGCGGGTAAAGGCCGCGGCAGCCACCCACAGCAGGGCGGCAAGGCGGCTGGGAAGGTAATTTGCCGCATCGTCCAGCTTGGCCGGGATGCGGCCAAAGTAGAGGTATTTTTCGTTTTTGTAGCCCAGCATACTGTCCATCGTGTTGATGGCCTTGTAGGTCAGGGCCAGCGGTGCCCCGCCGATGAGCATATAGAGCAGGGGCGCGATCACGCCGTCGCTGGCGTTTTCGGCCACCGTCTCCACAGCGGCTCTGGTCACGCCCTCCAGCGTCAGGTCCTGGGTGTCCCGCCCCACGATGCGGCTGACCGCCCTGCGGGCGGCAGGCAGATCGGGCTTGACCAGTTCCCGGTAAACATTGGTGCTCTCCTGCGCCAGCCCCTTTGCGGCCAGTGCCTGCCCGCACCAGAACATCTGGACGGCCAGCCCCAGCCACGGGCTGATGCGGGCAGCTCCCAGGCAGACAAGGCTCGTCAGCAGAAAGGTGCCCACCGGCAGGCAGAAGGCCACAATGGCACCGCCCAGCAGTTCCCCCTGAGGCGTTTTTGGCAGGCGGGCCCGCAGGCGCTTTTCCAGCGCCGAGATGGCCTTGCCCATGTACACCACCGGGTGGGGCAGCCAGGCCGGGTCGCCAAAGAGGCAGTCCAGCACAAAACCGCCGAGTACTGCGTATTCGATCATCGGGCATCCTCCTTTGTGTACTGCACAGTTTTCAGCAGGTGCAGCACCCGCTGCTCCGCCCAATCTCCTGCATCCAGAACGTAACCGCCCGCGTTGGGGGCGCACCAGTGGTAATAATCCGCATGGGGCAGGGCGTAGCGCTCCATGGCAGCCATCTGGGTGCCGCCGTGGGCCAGAATGACCAGTGTCTCTTCCCCATCGGCAAGGGCCCTGTCCACCAGTGCGGCAAAGGCCCTGCACACCCGCTCCGAAAAGACAGCCTTGGTCTCGCCGTCCGGGCAGGGGCTTTCGCAGTTGGCGTTCACCCAGGCCAGATAATCCGGGTCGTGCTCCATCTCAATGAAATTGCGGCCCTCAAAGCTGCCGAAGCACATCTCCTGCAGGTCTTTCACCTCCACGAGCCTTGCACCCGGGAAGAGCACCTCTGCGGTCTGCCGGGTGCGGCAGAGCGGGGTGATATAGACCGTTTCCGGCCGGAGATCCGCCTGCCGCAGCTGGGCGCGGCCCGCGGGACACAGGGGGATATCCCGCTGGCCCTGATAGCGCTTTTCGGCGTTGTAGGCCGTCAGGCCATGGCGCAGAAGATAGATCAGCATGGGGGCAGTTCTCCTTTCAATACTGTGGGGATGCCGCAGAACATCTGCACCACGCACCCGGCCCGGGCCGCCAGCAGGCAGGCCAGCCGCCCGGCAGCTTCCCGGGCGGCCCGCTCCCCTGCGTCCATGGGCACCACGCCGCCGCCCACCTCGGTGGCCATCACGATATCATAAGCGGAGAGCTCCTCCGCAAGCTTTTCCAGATCCTCGGCCTCTGCGGCCAGGGCCTGCACCTCCGCAATGCGGGTGCCGGGCAGGCGCTGCGCAAAGGTGCGCTTGCCGCTGTACAGCGGCCCGGTGATAAAGATCATAACAGTCCTCCCCACTGGCAGGCACACAGCGCCGCCAGCATCCACAGCTCGGCTTTCTGCAAAAACCACCCGGCCAGATCGCCGGTGATGCCGCCAAACTGCTTACCCGAAACAACATGATAGCGTGCAAACACCAGCAACGCCGCCAGCACCAGCGCCCAGCCGCCCAGTGCCAGCAGGGCGGCGCTGAGCAGAGCGGCCAGCACCATCAGCACCCGGCGGACCGTAGTCCGATCCGCCGCCGTGGCAAAGGTGTGGGCAAGGCCGGTGTTCTTTGCCATCGGGAACGATGCCACGGCCAGGCCCGAGAGGGCCCGTTCCAGCACAAGGGCCAGTGTCCAGCACAGGCCCACCCGGGGCGTAAAGTCCACGCAGGCGCAAAGGGCGAGGTAGGCCGCAAAATAACTGCACAGCCGGATCACCGCAAAGGCACCGCAGTGGGGGTCTTTGAGGATCTCCAGCTTCTTTTCCCGGTCGCCATAGCTGGAAAGGGCATCGCAGGTGTCGGCATAGCCATCCAGGTGGATGCCGCCCGTGACCCAGACCGGGATCAGGCAGAACCCCGCCGCTTTTGCGGGCATCGGCAGGGGCAGAGCGCCGCACAGGCACCACAGCCCGCCAATGACCACCCCGATGAGCGGGAAGGCACACATGGCATACCGCATGTTTTTCTGGTTCCACGCGAACTGCGGCACCGGCAGGGCCGAAAACATGGCAAAGGCCACTGCAATGGTCTGCAATCCAATCATTTTTCCACTCCTTTATAATAGACCGGGATGCCGCACACCACCCGCACCACATGGTCAGCCCGGGCGGCAAGGGCATTGTTCACCTGCGCCAGCGCTTTCAGGTAGCGCCCGGTGTCGCCTGCATAGTCGGCACCGCCGCTGAACACCTCGTTGGAGACCACGATGAGGTGCGCGCATTGTCCGGCCAATTGGTCCAGTCCTTCCAAAATGGCCGAAGCGGCATTTTCTCCCGCCCCGGCGGGGTCGTAGAGCTCGTTGGCGGTCAGGTTGCCCAGATCCTCCAACAGCACAGTTCCCCGGGCAGGCAGACGGATGTTCTCCAGATGCAGGGGGCACTCCACGGTCTCAAACTGCTTTGCCGCCCGCATCCTCCGGTGCTTTTTCACCCGGGCGGCACACTCGGCATCCCACACCTGCATGGTGGCGATGTAATAGCGCGGGAGCGCGGTTTTCAGCACCAGGCTCTCGGCATACCCGCTCTTACCGCTGGCGGCACCGCCCAATACCAGCGTCAGCATTGGGGGGTGTACGGCGTAATGCCGCCCTCCGTGAAGGAATAGCAATCGCGGTAAACGGCCAGCGCCATATCCCACAGCGGGATGCTTGCCACCGCTCCGGTGCCCTCGCCGAGATGGAGCCCGGCGGTGAGCAGGGGCACTTTGCCCAGCACTTCCAGCACCAGCCTTGCTGCCGGTTCGGTGGAGCAGTGGCTGGCAAACACGGCCTTTTCCGCGGCGGGGCAGAGCCGCACCGCGCACAGAGCCGCCACACCGCTGATGAAGCCATCCATCAGCACGGGCAGGCCTTCCAGCGCGCCGCCCAGAAAAACACCGCACAGCCCGGCGATGTCGAACCCGCCCAGCTTGGAGAGCACGTCCAGAGGGTCAGCGGCATCGGGCCGATTCCGCGCAATGCCCCGCCGGATGGCATCCAGCTTGCGGGCAAGCCCCGCGTCGGAAAGGCCCGCGCCCCGGCCTGTCATCCGCTCCACGGGCTGACCCAGCAGAACCGCAGCCACGGCGCTGGAGGTGGTGGTGTTGCCAATGCCCATCTCCCCCGTGGCCAGCAGCTGCACCCCCGCCGCCTTCTGCGCCCGGACAAGTCCGATGCCCGCCGCAATGGCATCCACCGCCTGCTGGCGGGTCATGGCAGGGCCGGTGGTGAAATCCGCCGTCCCGGCGGCAATGCGGCAGTTCTGCACTCCGGGCACCGGCTCCCCGGCCATGCCAAGGTCCACAGGCACCACTTCGCAGCGGGCCGTTTTTGCCATCTGGCAGACACTGGTGCGCCGGGCGGCAAGGTTCTCGGCCACGGCCCGGGTCACGCTCTGGTCCGTCTGGCTCACGCCCTGCGCCACCACGCCGTTGTCGGCGCAGAGCACCAGCACGGCCCGGCGGGAAAACGCCAGCTCTGCCGTGCCGGTCAGGGCGGCGGCATCCTCCAGCATGGTCTCCAGCCTGCCCAGCCCGCCCAGCGGCTTGGCCAGGCTGGCCCAGTGAGCATGGGCGGCGGTGCGGGCGGTCTCGTCCGGCCGGGTGATCCTGGAAAGAAGCTGTTTCAGTTCAAGCTCTGTCATTGGTCCTGTTCCTCTTGATGATAGTGTGCGGCGGCATCCACGAACCGCCGGGGCAGGGCCGTGCCCGCCCAATACAAATGCGGAAAGCCCGCATAGAAATGCTCGTTTGCAAAGCCGCAGTCCCATTGCTTCCCGTTGGGCTTTGCGGCGGTAAAGCCGGTGCCGTTGTCTGTGGAATCCCAGTGGTGGAACTCGTGCACGGGCAGACGCTCCCCGGCGCGGAACAGCATACTGTCGGTGCGGGCGGTCAATGCCGCGTATCCAAACCGCACCAGCCTTCCCACCCGGAAGCCCTGCCCCGGCAGGACACCTGCCATGGGCCAGCATTTTCCGTTGGCATCCTCCAGGCTCTGGCCCAGATAGAGAAAGCCCCCGCACTCGGCCACCGTGGGCAGACCGCGCTCCACAGCCCGGCGCACAGAGGCCAGCATGGAGCGATTCGCGCTCAACTGCCCGGCATACAGCTCCGGGTAGCCGCCGGGCAGATAGAGCCCGCCGATCTGCTCCGGCAGGGCGGAGTCCTGCAGGGGGCTGAACCAGCAGAGCTCCGCTCCCGCCCGCTCCAGTGCTTCCAGCGTTTCGGCGTAGGTGAAGCAAAACGCCGCATCCCTTGCAACGGCAATGGGAACGCGGGGGCGCTGTTCCTCTGCTCCCTGGGGCGGCAGCTCTCCCGCAGAGGGGAGCCGATCTGTGTGCACCAAAGGCGCTGCGCCTTCGGTCAGGGCAAAAAGCTTTTCCCAATCCACCACCAGCGCATCGGCCATCCGGCTGATCTTCTGCTGTAAGTCCGCGATCTCCCCGGCAGTTTTCAACCCTAAGTGGCGGCTCTCAAGGGCGGCATCCGGCAGGTGGGGCAGATAGCCCAGCACCGGCAGGCCGGTCTCCCGTTCCAGCATGGGAGCCAGCAGAGCATACAAATGGGGGGCGCAGTCATTGAGCAGGATGCCCGCCAGATGGCTGGGGGTGCGGAACTGTTTCAGTCCGTTGATCTGGGCCGCCAGCGTCAGGCTGGCCCCTCTGGGCTGGACCACCAGCAGCACCGGCAGGCCCAGCGTATCGGCCAGATGCCAGGCACTGGCGGTATCACTCACGCCGCCCAGTCCATCGTAAAAGCCCATGGCACCCTCGCACACGGCTGCCCCGTGCCCGGCGGCGGCCTGCGCATAGAGCGCGCGCACGGTCTCCGGCGCGGAGAAAAACAGGTCGAGGTTGTGGCTCTCCACCCCCAGCACGGCCCGGTGAAACATGGGGTCGATATAGTCCGGCCCGCTCTTGAAGGAGCAGGGGTCCTGCCCCCGCCGCTTGAGCGCCGCCAGCAGGGCGCAGGTCAGTGTGGTTTTGCCGCTGCCGGAACAGGGCGCGGCCACAAGAAATTGGATCATTTACGTTCTCCTGTGATAAGGAAGATGGGGTTATTGGCCATCAGCAGGTGGAGCCTGCCCGCAGGCCGGGTGCGGCTGACCGCGATCTGTGTTACCTCCGCAGCAAGGCCGTGGGCAGTCAGTGCGGCCACGGCGGCGCTCAGCGTTTCCAGCGCAATGGCAGAGATGCAGATGCGGGCGTTCGGATTCCGGGCAAGCACCGTGTTCACCACAGCCTCCATGCCCCCCTTGGTCCCGCCGATGAACACGGCATCCGGGGCGGGCAGGTCAGCCAGCGCGGCGGGGGCGCGGCCCTCCACCAGTGTCAGGTTGCAGGCGTGGAACGTTTCCCGGTTCTGCCGGATGAGCCCGCAGGCCTCCGGGTCACACTCCACGGCATACACATGCCCCCGGGGTGCGGCCAGTGCCAGCTCCACGCTCACGCTGCCGGTGCCCGCCCCCACATCCCACAGGGTATCGGCAGGCTGCACGGCCAGCTTGGCCAGCGCCGCCGCCCGCACCTCCTGCTTGGTCATGGGCACCTCTCCCCTGTGGAAGGCTTCATCCGGGAAGCCGGGCACCCGCCGGGGCGGCTGAGGAAGATGCTCCACAAGCAGAACACTCAGGCTTGCAAACTGCTTTTGCGCAAACTCCTGCGCCGTGCCGAACAGGATCTTTTCCTCTGCCCGGCCCAGCTCTTCGCCCACCAGCACATGGGCATCGCCCAGCCCGGCAGCAGCCAATCGGCCGCAGAGGGAGGCAGGCGTTTCTGCCCCGCCGGTCAGGAAAAACACAGGCTTTCCCCCGGCTGTCAGGCACTCGGCCACCGGGTCGCAGGCACAGCCGTGGGCCGAGACCAGCTTCCACTCCTGCCAGGAGCGGCCCACCGCAGCGGCCAGCAGCTGAACGCTGGAAAGCCCCGGCAGCACCCGGCAGGAGATGCCAAAGGCCCGCAGCATCGGCAGCAGCTGGGCCGCACCGGAATAAAACCCGGTGTCGCCGCTGTACACAAGGGCAGCATCCACCTCCGGGTCAGCCGCCAGCGCGGCAAGGACATCCTCAGGCTGATACAGGGCCTTCCGGTGATCCGTGCAGCCCTGCGGCAGCTGTTCCAGCAGGCGCTTTGCCCCCAGGATCAGTCCGGCGTTCTGCAGGGCGGCAAGGCCCTGCGCGGTCAGGCTTTCCGGCGTGCCCGACCCCATCCCGATGAGTGTGATCATTGCAGCATCTCCTTACAATGTGTCAGGATCTGTTCCGCCGTTTCGCCCTGCTCGGCCGGGCGGCGGATGACGATGAGCTGAGCCCCGGTGTCCTGCGCTGCCCGGGCTTTTTCTTCAAAGCCGCCCGCCGCGCCGCCATCTTTGGTAACGAGGAAGCGGATGGCAAACTGCTCCATCAGCGCCCGGTTCAGCGCATAGGAGAACGGCCCCTGCATGGCGATGATGTTCTTATGGGGGATATCTGCCCCCTCGCAGGCGGCAATGCCCTCCCGGGTGGGCAGGACACGGGGAAAAAGCCGTGCCGGTTCCAGCACAGCAAAGGCAGAAAGCTCCTTGGCCCCGGTGGCAAGCAGGACATTTCCCTGCGTCCGGGCCAGAAATCCCGCCGCATGGGCCGCAGAGGCAAACACCATGCTCCCGGCGGGCAGCGGGCTTTCGGGCCGGAGCAAGCGGCGGTACTCCGTGCCTGCTGTTTTGCAGGCTGCCCGGATGTTCCGGGTGGCCTCCACCGCATACGGATGGGTCGCGTCCACGCAGAGGTCAGCCCCCTGCAGCAGGGCGGTCATCTCCTCCGGGGTCAGCCGCCCGCAGTGGACGGTGATGCCGGACCTTTCGCCCTGTTCCTCGGCCCCCAGCGGGGTGGCCACGCTGACCAGTACCTCGGCCCCCAGTGCGGCCAGCTGCTTTGAAAACACACGGCCCTCGGTGGTGCCGCTGAATACCACGGCCCTCATGCGCGGTACCCCCGCGGCGTGACCATCCGCCCGCTCAGCTGGCGGGTCTGGGCGTTGCCGACAAACACGGTGGTGAACATATCCACCGGGGTGGTTTCCAGCGCAGCCAGCGTCAGAACGCGGCTTTCCTGCCCCTCCCGGCCAATGTTCCGCACAATGCCGCAGACCGTTCCGGGTGCTTTGCCGTTTGCCAGCAGGATGCGCACCGCCCGCGCCAGATAGTCCGGCCTCCCCTTGGAGGAGGGGTTGTACAGCGCAATGCAGAAATCCCCCATGGCTGCTGCCGCCAGCCGCCGCTCAATGACCTCCCACGGCGTAAGCCGGTCAGAGAGGGAGAGCACGCAGAAATCGTGGGCCAGCGGGGCACCCAGCACCGCACCGCCGCTCAGGGCGGCGGTCAGGCCGGGCACCACCTCCACCGTCACGTCCGGGAAGTGCTCGGCCAGCTCCAGCAGAGGGCTTGCCATGCCGTAGACCCCGGCATCTCCTGAGCAGACCAGCGCCACCGCCCTGCCGCTCCGGGCCGTTTCCAGCGCCCAACGGCAGCGGTCGATCTCCTTGGTCATGCCGGTGGAATAATAGAGCTTGTCCGGGAAGTAGGGGCGCACCAGATCCAGATAGACCGTATAGCCGCACAGCACCTCGGCTTGTGTTAAGGCGCTCTGCGCCTGTGCGGTCAGAAACCGGGGATCCCCGGGCCCAAGCCCGACAACAAAAACAACATTAGGCATCCTGCCACCTCCAATCCGGGGCAAAGGGACGAAGCGCCAGCGCAAAGGTCACGCCGTTGCCCGCCTGTTTGGGAAGAATGATCGTGCCGCCTGCCGCCAGCACCGCCGCCCGCTCGCAGACATTGTCCACACCGGTCACGCTCCGGACAAAGGCCGAAGGTGTGAACTGCCCGGGGGCATTCTGCAGCTGTGCGGCAGAATAGAACTGCACCGGCCAGCCGTGGGCTCTGCAAAATTCCAGCAGACCCGGCTCATGGGCTTTCAGGTCGATGCTGGCTGCCGCCGTGATGCACACTGCTGCAAGGCCGTGGGCCGCGCAGAACTGTGCAAAGGCCGCTTCCAGCTGTGCGGCGCTGGTCCCCCGCCTGCACCCGATGCCCAGCACACCGATCTTCGGGATCAGGTGCAGCGCATCGCCCGCCGGGAAAAGGGTCAGGGCAAAGTCGGCGCGCTCTGCCTCCCCCGCCGGGACCACCCCGGCAGGGGCCTGCCCGGCAATGGGGAATTCTGACCGGTACCGCACCGGCCCGCCCGCCAGCAGTCTGCTGCTGACGCGCTTGATGCGCCCCGGCTCCAGCACAGCGCAGTTCTGGTGCCTGGCCCACGCATCCACGGCAAACACACCATTGGCATCGGTGGCCGTGGTAATGACCGGCACCGCACCGCAGACCGCCGCCAGCGCACGGGCCAGATCGTTGGCCCCGCCCAGATGGCCCGAAAGGATCGGCACCGCAAAATGGCCGCACTCGTCCAGCACCACCACGGCAGGGTCCACCGCCTTGTTCCGGCAGTGGGGCGCAATGGCCCGCACCGCAATGCCCACAGCCCCCACAAAGATCAGGGCATCCGTATGGGCGAACTGCTCCGCAGTCCAATCGGCAAGGCCGGGCCCGCCATGGCCGCAGCGGGCCACAGTGCCGGGCAGGGCACTGGCCAGCTTTTGGGCCAGCGCCAGTCCTTTTTCCGTAAAGGCGAGATAGGCGCGGTTCACTGGTCTGCCCCCTTGCGGAACTCCGTCGTAAAGGTTGGGTCGTAGAGCTTGCTCCGCTCATATCGGGTGCCCAGAAACTCCCCCACCACAATGAGCGCCGTTTTGGTGATGCCGTTGGTGCGGGTGCTCCCGGCCAGCGTGCCCACGGTGCAGCGCACCACCTTCTGCTCCGGCCAGCTGGCCTTGTAGACCACGGCGGCAGGAGTCTCCGGCGTGTAGGCTCCGCCTGCCAGCAGGGCCTGCTGCACCTTGTCGATGAGGCCGATGGAGAGGAAGATCACCATGGTTGCCCCATGGGCGGCAAGGTTGGCCAGCTTCTCCTTTTCCGGCACCGGGGTGCGCCCCTCCATCCGGGTGATGATCACGGTCTGGCTGATGGTGGGCAGGGTGTACTCGGCGTTCAGCGCCGCCGCCGCCCCGCAAAAGCTGGACACGCCGGGGGTATCATCGTAGGGGATGCCATCCGCATCCAGTGCGTCCATCTGCTCCCGGATGGCCCCATACAGGCAGGGGTCGCCGGTGTGGAGCCGCACGGTGGTCCCGCCTGCGGCTTCCACCCGGCGCATCACGTCCAGCACCTGTTCCAGCGTCATCTCGGCGCTGTTGTAAACGGCGCACTCCGGCTTCGCCAGCCCCAGCAGAGCCGGGTTGACCAGACTGCCCGCATAAATGATGCAGTCGGCTTCCTGCAGCAGGGCCGCGCCCCGCCGGGTGATGAGGTCAGGTGCGCCGGGGCCTGCGCCTACAAAATGTACCATCTCAATGCTCCTTCCATTCGTTCAGCAGTTGTGCGGCAGTGTCGGTGGCTCCCAGCGGGCCGTGCTGGTTGGAAAACAGCACCGCCCCCACCCGGAACGCCCCGCAGGCCCGCCGGTCAAGGTGGAGCTGGACTGCCCGCAGCAGGCTTTCCAGCACCGGAGCCCGCAGGCCGGCGCTGTCCAGGAGTTCCAGACAGGCATCGGTGGTGGCAGCGTTCATCAGGGCGGCGCAGACTTCCCGGGAAGCGCCGCAGAGCGCCGCATGGGTGCAGAACAGCTCGGTGCGGCAGTCGGCAGTGTGGGAATGGGTGTTCATAATACCGCCCGCCACCTTGACCAACTTGCCCACATGGCCCACCAGAAGCACCTCTTCAAAGCGGGCCGCTGCAGCCATATCCAGCGTGTCACCGATAAAGTTTGAGGTTTTCACCACCGGAACAGCGTGAAACTCCGGGTATGTTTCGTGCAGATAATCCAGCCCGTAATTGCCGGGGGCCAGGATGAGCCGCCTGGGGCTGCCCGCCCGGAGAGCGGCCTGATTCATTTCCAGCTGGATGGTGTCCAGGATCGCCTGCTGGCTCATAGGCTCCACAATGCCGCTGGTTCCCAGCACCGAAAGTCCGCCCTCGACCCCGATGTGGGGGTTGAAGGTGCGCTTTGCCACCTCTTCCCCGCCCTCGATGGAGATGGTCACGGCAAAGCCGCCGGTGTAGCAGGCACTCTCGGCTTCCCTTTGCAGGGCCTCAGCGATCATCTGCCGGGGCACATGGTTGATGGCAGCTTCCCCCACCGGCTGGTCCAGCCCGGCCTTGGTCACCCGGCCCACGCCCTTGCCGCCGGAGATGCGGATCTCGGTGGTATTGGGCAGCAATTCTACGGCGGCGATAACGGGCAGGCCGGTGGTCACATCCACATCATCCCCGCCGTCCTTCTCAATGGCGCATTCAGCACCGGCTCCGGCGGGGCGGCAGTACAGCGGGGCCACCTCCACCACGATGCCCTTCGGCGTGCGCAGGGCAACGCTCTCCGGGGCATGGCCGGTGAGCAGGAGCCGCGCGGCCCCCGCCGCACCCAGCGCCGCGCAGGTGCCGGTGGTGTACCCGCAACGGAGCAGCTTCTGCCCACTGCGGACGTAATGTTCAAACTTTGGCCCGGCAGGCTTTTCCGGGCCGAACACGGCCTCATACTGCTCCTTGGTCAGGCTGTACAGCGCCCGGATGTTCTCCGGGGCAAAGGCCTCCTTCGGGGTCAGCACCCCCGAAACGCTGTGCGGGAACACGCAGACCACCGCATCCGCGATCTTCTGCGCCATGTCCAGCTCGTGCAGGCTGACGATCACGGCCAGCCCCTGCTCATGGGCCAGTTTCTGCAGGATGGTCAGCAGCTCGATCTTTCCCTTGACATCCAGAAAAGAGGTCGGCTCGTCCAGCAGCAGAACTCCGGGCTGCTGGCAGATGGCGCGGGCCAGCAGAACGCGCTGGCGCTGGCCGTCGCTGATGCAGTTGAAATCCCGGCCCGCCAGAGGGGAAGCCCCCACCAGTTCCAGCGCGTCCCGCACGGCCTGCCGGTCGGCATCGGACAGGATGCCCAGCCGCCCGGTATAGGGGATACGCCCGGCGGCGGCAAACTCAAAGCAGGAAGTCAGCTCGGTGCGGCGGGTGTGGGGCAGCATCAGGGCCAGCTTCCGGGCCCGGGCTGTGCCGGTGTAATCGGTCAGGCTGCGGCCATCCAGCAGGACAGCCCCGCCCAGGGGGGCCAGCTGGCCCGCCAGCGTTTTGAGCAGGGTGGATTTTCCCGCGCCGTTTGGCCCGATGAGGGCCAGGATCTGCCCCGGCACCGCCCCCAGCGTGATGCCGGAAGCAAGGGGCGCGCTGCCATAGCCGATGGCCAGCTCTTTCGTTTCACAGCGGTATTTCATCGCACACCCTCCTGACCCCGGCGCACCAGCAGCCAGATGACCACCGGTGCACCAAACACTGCCGTTACGGCGCTGATCGAAAGCTCGGTGGGGGCAAACATACTGCGGGCGATGAGGTCGCACAGCAGGCAGAAGGCGGCACCGCCCAGGCAGCACCCAGGCAGCACCACCAGCGGCCTTGCGCTGCCGAACAGCTGCTTGACCAGATGGGGCACCGCGATGCCCACAAAGGAGATGGGCCCCGCAAAGGCCGTGACACAGGCGGCCAGCAGGCTGGAAAGCAGCACCAGCAGCCGGGAAAAGGCTCTGACATTGATGCCCACGCTCCGGGCGTAGGCCTCCCCCATCTGGTAGGCGGCCATGGGCTTGGAAAGGCAGAACGCTGCCGCCAGAGCGGGCAGCACCACCAGCGCCGCCGCCTGCACATTGCCCCAGGTCATGCCGGAAAAGCTGCCCTGAGACCAGTTGTGGAGGTTGACGATGTTGCTGTCCTGGGCAAAGGCCACCACAAACTCCGTGACGGCTGAGCAGATGTAGCCGATCATTACGCCGCAGATGACAAGGATGCTCATCCGCTGCACCCGCCGGGAGACCGCCAGCACAAAGGCCATGGAGGCCATGGCCCCCGCAAAGGCGGCTGTGATCAGGGTAAGGGAGCTGGTGAGCAGGCCATGGTTCAGAAAAGCCACCATGACCAGCGCCACGGCCAGCTTGGCCCCGCTGGAAATGCCCATGACAAAGGGCCCTGCAATGGGGTTGGCAAAAAAGGTCTGCAGCAGGTAGCCCGCCGCCGAGAGCGCCGCCCCCAGCAGCACCACCATCACGGCCCGGGGCAGGCGCAGCTGGGTGATGATGCCCACGCTCAAAGCGTCCTGCCCGCGGCCGGTCAGGGCCGCCAGCACTGCCCCCGGTGTCAGGGACACACTGCCCCAGAACAGGTTGGCGGCAAACAGCACCGCCAGCAGCAGGGCAAGGATGCCGTAAGAAAGGATCAGGCGCTTTTTGCTGGTCATAGGTTACTCTACTTTCCTCAGAAATTGCAGGTCGGCGGGGTCGTTCTCCGTAAAGACACGGTGCAGGTCGAGCACAAAATCGACCAGCGCCGTACTCTGCTGGAAAAAGCTCTGGGTGGTGCACCAGACACTGCCGCTCTGCACGGCCTTGAACTCGGCCAGCAGGGGGCATTTTGCCACCAGTTCCTCGGTGGTATGCACCACGCCCTCAATGGTGCTGTTGTAAAGGAGCACATCCGCATCCTTTGCACCGGCATAAAAATCCTCCAGCGGCAGGTTCATGGTGGAAAGGTTGTTGCCGTTGTCGGTCAGGTCCGCAAACACATAGTCACCGCCCGCCATCTCGATCATCTGGGCCACATAGTCGCCGCCCTTGCGCACATTGGCAAGGTTGTTGGCTGTAATGGAGAAAAAGGCACAGCGCTTGCCGGTGGGAGCCTGCCCGGCCAGCGGTGCAAGGCGCTCCACCTGCCGGGCAAACTCCTGTTCCGCCAGCTCCTCTTTCCCCAGCAGGATGCCCCAGAACTTGAGCCATTCCAGCCGGGCCAGCGGGCCGCTCTCATAGCTGGAGCGCTCCACCAGCACCGGGATGCCAAACCGTTCCAGCTGCTCCTTGACCTCCGGGGTGTGGTAGATCATAGTGTTCTCGATGGCAAGGCCGCAGTTGGCCGCAAGGATCTTTTCGTAGTCCGGGGCGCTGTACTTGCCCGCATAGGCAATGCGCCCGGCCTCCATGGCGGCTCTGGCCTCATCCAGATACCAGCCCTCCGCCTGGGTGCCGGAAAGGGTCACGCTGTCCAGCCCATCCAGCGCGAGGAACAGGTCCATCACCGAGGTGGAGACAAGGTAGATGTTCCGGACGGGCTGACGCAGCACCGTCACGCTCTCGGGCAGGCCTTCCACCTCAGCGGCATCCTCCGGGGTCACAAGGAACTGCTCCCCCGATTCGGTCAGGGTCAGCATGGTATAGCCGCCCTCATAGCAGTCGGCAGTAAACTGTGTGGCGTAATCCAGCGGACAGGCATGGTCAAAGACCAGTTCTTCTGTGCTGGCAGGCGCTGTCTCGGAGGCGGCGCAACCCGACAGGGCCAGTACTGTAACAGGCAGAACGCGCAGGAATTGTTGTCTCGTCAGTTTCATCAGTTCAGCGCAAAGGTCAGCGTATACTCGATCTCATGGGGGGTGCTCATGGCTACGGTATCGGCAGTGACAGCCAGCGGGGTGCCCAGTGCAGAAACAGGGATCTCAAAGGTGGAGTTGCCCTCGGTGTTGGTGGGCAGATACTTCTCGCCGTCCACGATCATGTAATCATAATTGGGGCTGCTCCACAGGATGACAGCGGTCATTTTGCCGTCCGCCACGGTCAGGGCGGCAGGGCTTTCCACGGTGGCACGGCCAGAGCCGCCCTCCAGGGTCACATTGACACTGTATTCACCGTCCGCAGGAGTCTCGGCAGCTTCCTCAGCCTTGGGCTGTGCATTGCGGATGCTCACAGTGTGGTCATACCACTTGCCCTTGGTCCCGAGGAGTGCCAGCTGGAAGTCCTGGTCCACAGCGGCCACGGGGATATCATAGCCGTAGACCTCCTCCGAGGTGCCATCAGAGTAGGTGACAGTATCGGTGGTAGGCAGCAGCCAATCTTCCTTGTTGGCCTCGGCATCGGCGGCCATGCCAACGTACAGGTTGACGATCTTCTTGGAGGACAGACTGACATGGAAGGTCATCTGCCCGCTCTCCACGGTCAGGGTGCCCATGCCATTGCAGGCTTCGTTGGCGTGGAACATGCCGCTGTCGGTGTCGAACTCAGCCGTGTACACGCCGTCCGGCAGGGCGGCTTCGGTGCTTTCGGAAGCGGCGGCAGCGCTCACGGCAGAAGCGGCTTCCGAGCTGACAGCAGAGGAAGCAGTGGAAGAAGCCCCGCCGCAGCCGGTGAGGACGGCGGCCAGCATCAGAGAAGCAACGGACAGGGAAACAAACTGTTTGCAGTGCATAAACAAAATACCTCAAAAATTCAGAATTTGAAATGGGAGTGTTTCTCCTCATGCGGGGAAGCTCTCCATAAAAAATGCCCGAAAAGATCTCTCCCTTCGGGCATTGGAATGCGAAATATTAGCCGTTCAGGGAATCAATGGCGGCTTTGGTGTGCTCAATGTAGCGCTGCTGGATGTCCTCGATCTCACCCAGACCGGCGATCTGGCACTCCACGGACGCGAAGTCACCGGAGGCCTGGAACTGGCTCAGCCAGGAATCGTCATCCGCACCGGCCATATCGTTGTTGGCGTGGTCACCGGCAACGACCATCAGGGGGCGCAGGATGACCTTGGTGTAACCGGCGGCCTTGACAGCCTCGATGACGTTCTCGCAGGCGGTCTCCTCGGGCTCACCCTCCACCGTGCCGATGAACACGTTGCTGTAGCCCAGGGTCTGCATGGCGGTCTGCATCTGGCTGTAGCTCACTTTTGCGGTGTGGGAGGTGCCGTGGCCCATAAAGACAAAGGCGACCTTCTCCTCAGCAGCGGCCTCCAGGCTGTCGAAACCGGCATCCTTCACAGCGGCAGCGGTAACGGCCTTGGCAACAGCTTCCTTGTCGGCGTTGATGACGGCAGCGTCGGCACCGACCTCGCCCAGCAGGGGCTCAGCAACGGCGACGCTCTCGAACTTGTCCTTGTACTCGTCGATCATCTCCATCATCTCGTCGTACTCTGCACCGTGCATCAGGTGGGTGGGCTGGACGACCAAGTTCTTCACGCCGTTGGCCACAGCGCGGTCCAGAGCCTGCTGCATATTGTCGATCTTCTCGCCGTCGCGGGCCTGAACATGGTTGATGATGATCTGTGCGGTGAAGGCGCGGCGGACAGACCAATCGGGATAAGCGGCCTGCAGCGCATCCTCGATGCCCTTGATATCCTTCACTCGGCTGTCGTTGAAGGAGGTGCCGAAGGAGACCACCAGCAGCTCATTCTCGCCGATGTCGTCCTGATTGCGGCTGTCGTCCTTGGAAGCATCGCCGGTGTCGCGGCCAAAGTAGTCAGGGTCAGCCTCTTCGCCCTCGACCAGCTCCTTCTGGGCATCGGTCAGGGCATCCCATGCGGCCTTGGCGGCCTCACACTGGGCATCGGTGTCATCGGTGCGCTCCTGCACATAGATGGCATCGATCAGGTCTGCAACATTCTTTGCGGCCAATTCGTCAGCCTCCTCGCCGGAAACCTCGCTGCTGGCAGCAGATCCTGCCGTGCTGGAAGCAGTGGTGCTGCTTGCGGCACCGCCGCAGCCGGTCAGTACACCGGCGCAGAGGGCCAGAGCGGTCAGAGCGGCCGCTGCTTTGTGGATGGTGCGTTTTCTCATTTTTGTTCGTTCCTTTCCTGTTTTTGAACATGATTTTTGCTGAACAGAAGGTACAGGAAAGAGTGCCCGGCAAAACAAAAGGGGCCTTTCTGCTTGCGGGACGGCAAAGCAAAAAGGCCCTTTTCAGTTTTTTCAGGCTTTTTGGGTACAACCAATTCCTCGTGATCTGGGACTTGCGCCCCCGTACCAACAGCGGGCAGGTTTCCTGGCTGAAAGCTCAACATCCACCGCTGCCTTCCCGGAACATACGTTCCAGTGACCGGCGCAGCTGCACCCTGGCGGTAAACTCCCTTATCACAGTGACGAGATCGTGCGGGATTTGCACCCGCTTCCCTTTTAACGTGCCTGCCCCCGGCCAGAGCCGCGGGCGGTACGCACCTGCTGTTTTCTATTCAGTTCGCTGTTCAGTATAACATACTCAACGGAGGAATGCAATCACCACTCCGGGGAAACTTCCGGGCTCACAGGCGGTGTTTTTCCCCGATCAGGGCCACCGCCACATCGTTGACATTGGTGCCCGTTGCCCCGGTGATGATCAGGCCATCCACTGCTTTCAGGGCGTGGTAGGAATCGTTGTTCTGCAAAGCAGCGTATCCGCTCCAGCCCCCGGCCTCCAGCGCGGCAAGGGTATCCCCATCCACATAGCCGCCGGCGGCATCGGTGGGGCCGTCTGTGCCATCGCTGCCCACAGAGAACACCGCCGCGTTCAGCCCGGCAATGGCAGGCGCAGCCGCAAGGGCCAGCTCCTGATTTCTTCCCCCAAGCCCTTTTCCGGTCAGGTGAACGATGGTCTCGCCGCCCGCGATGTAGGCCAGCTTTTTCCCCTGCCCTGCCTGGGTGCGGACAATGGAGCCAAGAAAGCTGCCTGCTTCCCGTGCTTCGCAGCAGAGTTGGTCGGTCAGGAGAACCGGTTCATATCCCAGATTCCGGCAGGCACTGGCCGCGGCACGGCAAAGCTCCCGCACGCTGCCGGTGATCCGGGTGGTCACATTGTCCAGCGTTTTGGGCGTTTCCTGCGCCAGCAGGGCCCGGGCCTGTGCTGAGAGTGCCAGATGATACTTTTCGGCAACGGCAAGCGCCTGGGCGCAGGTGGAGGTATCCGGCACCGCCGGGCCGCTGGCGATCATATCCAGCGGGTCCCCCAGAATGTCGCTCAGCACGATGCTGAACACCTGCGCAGGGGCACAGCGCTGCGCGAACCGCCCGCCCTTCACACCGGAAAGCCGCTTGCGGATGGTATTCATCTCCACAATGTCGGCCCCGCTGGCCAGCAGCTGGCTCGTGATGTCCTGCAGCTCTGCCCCGGGAACGAGCGGCTGCTCGAACAGCGCACTGCCGCCGCCGGAAAGCAGGAACAGCACTGTATCCCCGGCGGTCAGCCCCTGCACCAGCTCCAGCGCCTTTTGGGTGGCCGCAAAACCGTTTGCATCCGGCACCGGGTGGCCCGCCTCATAGCAGGTCACACCTGGGATCTCACCTTTCACATGGCCGTACTTGGTCACGACCACGCCGCCATCCACCCGGCCCAGCGTTTCAACCGCCGCGTGTGCCATCTGCCAGGCCGCCTTGCCCGCCGCCACCAGAAGCACCCGGCCCTTCCCGGGCCGGAGATCCCGCAGCGCGCGGCGCACCGCCTCATCCGGCAGAACAGCGTTCAGGCTGGAACGAAGGATCACATCCGCATCCCGGCGCAGTGCAGCATTCATAGACTCGCCCTCCTTGCAGCGGTGCCCGCCCCTCCGGGACAGCGCACCAGAAACAGCCGAATAAAAAATCAAGACCGACGATCTCTTTTGAAATCGTCGGTCTTGTTTCAATCCGAGTGGCGAGAATCGAACTCACGGCCTCTTGAACCCCATTCAAGCGCGCTA
>ERZ1673738.3369-NODE-3369-length-17979-cov-5.558581_pt1 | contig 17979 bp, 21 predicted proteins | sample MGYA00580198_ERZ1673738 | MGnify/ENA primary metagenome ERZ1673738 (study PRJEB41218, sample SAMN15661784) | gut metagenome | host: Homo sapiens | place: Canada: London | collected 2015-08-20/2019-03-30 | study: EMG produced TPA metagenomics assembly of... | reverse complement strand
CATCTGGAAGAAATGATCAGGTACTCACATGCAATGGCTTTGTCTTATGTCTGGATTTACCTTCTGTTACTCAAATAAATATAAATGGCCCTCGCATATCGCGTGCAGGTAAAGAAATTCTTTCTATCGCTGACACGATTTCCCCTGCGACAGCAGAAGAAATCAAGGCTATCGGTGATATGGTATGGAAAACCTTCTCAACGAACCCCCCTAAAATGACAGCGCATGCCCTTGTTACTCAAGGAGAGTTCAGCAATCAGGAACTGGCGCGTTGGCCCCATTAAATGGGCTTTCCCCATCCCTCTTTTTAACCCCCTTTAAAAGACGATCCTCGCAGGGCCACCGTAGGGTGGCCCTATGCGTTTCCACAACCGGACGGGAACGCATCCGGCCGGTGCGCTGTGTACCGGCCGGGGCTTTTCCCCCCCGAGGTCGTCATGCCCCGTTCTGTTTCTCCCCGCCGGCAGCGTATGCTGTCCACCCTGCGTCCTTTCTATGATTTTCGCGGTCTGTCCCTGCTGGCCCTGTGCGCCGTCATCGGCCTGGTGACGGACCCTGCCGCCACCCTTGGCCTGGCCGGATACCTGGCCTATGTCATCGGCATGGCCGGGGCCGCGATCATGCTGGCCAAGATCGTCATGCCCTACCTGGACGTTTCCGAGCACGCGGCCTCGGCCCTCAATGAAGGCAACGTGGCCAGCGCCCTGGTGGTGCTGGCGCGCTCCCTGCTCATCATCGGCTTTCTGGTCTGCATCATGGCCTGGGGGAAGTGATGGCCGCCGGTTCCGCGTTGCTGGCCCTTCCCCTGCTGGCCCAGCTCTATCTGCCCATGCTCTATGATGAGCACCTGACCTACACCCCTGACTTCTACGACCCGGCCATCTACGCCGGGCAGGTGGAGCAGGAGACGTGCTACGGTCTTGGCAGCAAACGCTGCTGGAATCCGCGCACCGAGCTGAAAACATCCCGCGAGTACGGTTTTGGCCTGGGGCAGATCACCATTGCCTACGACAGCAAGGGCCGGGTGCGCTTCAACAACTTTGAAGACGTGAAGAAGCTGCACAAGGACCTCAGGCACTGGCGCTGGGAAGACCGCTACGACCCGCGACTCCAGCTGCGGGCGCTGGTCATCAAGAACCGCGCCAACTGGAACGCCCTCAAGGGCTGCGCCACGGACGAGGACAGGGCCGCCATGATGCTTTCCGCCTACAACGGAGGTCTGGGCGGCGTCCTGCAGGACAGGGCCTACTGTGGCCGCATCGCTGGCTGTGACCAAGGACGCTGGTTCGGCCATGTGGAGACCCACAGCCGCAAGTCCCGCAAGGGCATGGGCAAGGCCTACGCGGATAAGTCCCCCTACGGCATAAACCGCGCCTATGTGCGCAACGTCATGGGCGAAAAGCGGGAGCGCTACCGGGCGGCCCTACAGGAGCTTGCACGATGATGTGGCTTCTCAAGCTGCTGCCCGGCAGCCCTCTGGAATGGCTGCTGTTGGTCTTTGTCCTGGCCGCGGCCTTTGCCGCCGGGCTGGCCCGGGGCATGGATGCCCGGGAAGCCGAGCTGCTGCCCCAGCTGGAAGCTGTGAGCCGGGAGCGGGACGCCTGGCGTCTGACGGCCGCACAACGGCAGACAGGACTGGACGCCCAGACGGCCCTTGCCGATGCCTGCCTGAAGCGGGAGGCCGCGGCCCAGGCCGATGCCGCGGAACGCGAGGCCATCCTGGCCTTGCCGCCCGCCCCTCCCCATCCCACGGAGACCCTCCATGAAAATCCCCGTCGTGCGGCTGTGGCCCGTTATCTCAATCGTCCTCTGTAGCTGTGCGGCCCAGGCGCCGTCCCCGCCGCCCGTGGTCCTTGCCCCGGCACATTGCCCGGCCCCGGCCGTTCCCCTGCTGCCGCAGCTCGATCCGGCGGCCCCGCTGGAAGGGGACGCCAACCTGGAGGCATTGCTGCACCGGGATGCCGTCATGCGCCGTTACATCGGCGGTCTGCGGGCGGCCCTGGACTGCTGGGAGGCCCAGACAGACAGCGGAGGGACGCATGGAAACCCTGATTGATCTTTCCAAGGCCTTCGGCTGGCTGGCGGCCATCATCGTCAATCTGCTCATCGCCTGGATCGTCTGGAGCCTGCACAAAAAATTTATGAACCGTGACGATTGCGAGGCCAACCGCAAGGCGGACAAGAAAGAACGGGAACACTTCATCCAGCTGCTGACCACCCACGAGCAGGCCGTGCGCGAGCTGAACCTGCGTGTGGACCAGATGCCGCCGCAAGGCTCGGTGCATGATCTGGAAGTGCGTCTGGAACGCATGGATGGCGAACAAAAGCGCCTGGCCGAGGAGATCAGCGGCCTGCGCGGCATAATGGAACGCGTGGAGCGGCAGGTGGACCTGCTGTTCCGCGGGCACATGAAGGATTGAACCATGAGCGATATGCAGGACATCATCAGCAAGAACCGCCGTCTGGCCATCCTGCGCTTTCTGAGTGAGGAGCAGGACTACGCCATGAACACCAGCACCCTGCAGGCGGCCCTGCGGGCCATCGGCCACGGGGTGCCACGCGATACTGTGGAGGCCGATGCCCTCTGGCTGGCCGAACAGGGCCTTGCCCGTCGCCAGCGTCTGGATGTGGGCGTCACGGTGCTCACCGTCACCCCGCGCGGGGTGGAAGTGGCCCAGGGCATCGCCGGGCATCCCGGTGTGGACCGCCCCCTGCCGAGGTAGTGGCCATGCCCCGCACGAGCAAGGTCCGCCGCTTGCCCCCGGAGCTGCGCGAACAGCTCCACGCCATGCTGGACGCGGGTCATACCCTGGAAGAGATCACCGCCCACCTGAAGGCCCTGGGGGCGGACGTATCCCGCTCCGGCCTGGGCCGCTACAAGCAGCAGGTGGACAAGGTGGCGGCCCGCCTGCGCGAGTCCCGCGCCATGGCCGAGGCCGTCATGGAGCGTATGGGCGCCCAGGCCGCCACCGGCAAGAGCGGCGCGGCCCTCATCGAGATGCTGACCACCCTCACCAGCGATTACCTGTTGCGCCGCATGGATGACCCGGATGCCGAGATCGAGGTGGACGAGCTGCGTGCCCTGGCCCGTACCGTCAAGGAACGCGCGCAGGCCGCCCGTGCCACCCAGGATTACGACCTGAAACTGCGCGAGGAGGCCCGCCGCGAGGCCGAAGAAGCCATGCGCAAGGCCGTGGAAAAAGCCGCCAAAGAAAGCCCAGCCGCTGCCAGCCCGGCGGAAGTCTTTGCCCGCATCCAGGCCGTCTACAGGGGGGAAGCCTGATGGACAAGACCGGCAACGCTCCGGACACGCACGAAACGCGCATGGTGGGCCAAGGCGTGCCCTTTGAAAGGATACGCCGCATCACCGGCTACCTGGTGGGCCGTCTGGAACGCTTCAATGATGCCAAAAAGAAGGAGGTGGCCGACCGTGTCATCCATGGGTTCCGCCGCTGAGGCCCGTGCCATCCTCTATCCCTACCAGCGCCGCTGGATAGACGACCAGAGCCGCTTCAAGATCGGCATGTTCTCGCGCCAGACGGGCAAGACCTACACCAGCACGCTGGAGATCGCCGAGGACATGGTCAAGGCCGAAGTGGAAAAACGCCGTGTGCGCTGGGTCATCCTCTCGCGCGGGGAACGACAGGCCCGCGAAGCCATGGAGGAAGGCCTCAAGATACATCTGCGGGCCTACGGGGCCGCCTTCGAGAGCCTGGAGTCGGACTTTCACCTGGCGGACGCCACCTCCTGCAAGTCCCTGGAGGTGGTCATGGCTCACGGCTCCCGTGTGACCGCGCTGCCTGCCAACCCCGACACGGCCCGAGGCTTCAGCGCCAATGTCTTTCTGGACGAGTTCGCCTTCCATGCCGACAGCCGCAAGATCTGGGCGGCCCTCTTTCCTGTGGTCTCCCGTAACGGCCTGAAGCTGCGCGTGGTCTCCACGCCCAACGGCAAGGGCAACAAGTTCTACGACCTCATGACCTCCGCCGAGACGGCGGGCTGGTCCAAGCATGTGGTGGACATCTATCAGGCCGTGGCCGATGGCCTGCCGCGTGACGTGGAGGCCCTGCGGGCAGCCCTGAACGATCCCGACGCCTGGGCGCAGGAATACGAGCTGCAATGGCTGGACGAGGCCAGCGCCTGGCTGTCGTATGACCTCATCAATGCCGTGGAGCATGAGCGGGCGGGCATCCCGCAGAACTACGCGGGCGGCCCCTGCTATGTGGGGGTGGACATCGGCCGCCGGCACGACCTTTTTGTCATCTGGGTGCTGGAGGAAGTGGGCGACGTCTTATGGACGCGGGAACTGGTGACGCGACGCGGAGCCAGCTTTGCCGAGCAGGACCGCCTGCTGGACGATGTGTTCCGGCGTTACCGGGTGCTGCGTTGCTGCATGGACCAGACCGGCATGGGCGAAAAGCCCGTGGAAGACGCCCGCCGCCGTCACGGCAGCGGTCGTGTGGAAGGGGTTCTGTTCACATCGTCCAGCAAGCTGGCCCTGGCCACGGTGGGCAAGCAGGCCTTTGAGGACAGACGCCTGCGCATCCCGCAAGGGGACGAGGCACTGCGTAGCGACCTGCACAAATTGCAAAAGGTGGCCAGCCCTACGGGCGCGCCCCGCTTTGTGGCCGACTCCGACAGCGGGGGCCATGCAGACCGCGCCTGGGCCTGCTTTCTGGCTGTCAACGCGGCTACGGGGCCTGCCGTCGTCCTGCCGGATCATGCCGTGCCCTCCGGACCGGCCCGTGGGGGCCTTGGGCGCTTCACTGATCCCGACGCCGCCTTCATGCCTTACAGGAGAATGTTCTGATGCCCGACATCCTTGCCAACCCCAACGCCCTGCCTGCCCGGGCGGACATGCAGGTCCGTTCCGACGGCATACTTGATCTTGCCAACTTCGTGGCCGAAGTAGTGCCCGCTCCGGACAGCGTGCTGGCCTCCCTGGGCGGCGATCTGCGCGAATACGGCATACTGCGCCGTGATGACCAGGTGGCCGCCCTCATGCAGCAACGGCAGGACAAGCTGGTGGAAGCGGAATGGGAGGTTATCCCCGGCGGCGATGCGCCTGCGGACGTGGCGGCCGCGGACTTTTTGCGCGAGCAGCTGGCGGGCTTCAACTTTGACGCGGTCTGCCGCAAAATGCACGGTTCCCTGCTGTACGGCTACGGTGTGGCCGAATGTCTGTGGGGACGGGACGGCAGCCGCATCACCTTACGGGACATCCGCGTGCGCGCGCCCTGGCGTTTCGGCTTCGCCAAGGACAGGCAGCTGAAGCTGCTGGTGGAGAGCCGCTGGCTTGTCATGCCGCCGCGCAAATTCTGGCTGGTGACCTGGGGCGCGGAAGACGATGATAACCCTTACGGCATGGGCCTTGGGCACCAGTTGTGGTGGCCCGTGTACCTCAAGCGCAACGGCGCCCGCTTCTGGGCCGCCTACCTGGACCGCTTCGGGGTGCCTACCACCAAGGCCGTCTATCCTTCCGATGAATCGGAGGCCGAAAACGAGAAGCGCAAAAAGGACGCTCTGGCCGCTGCCCTGTCCCTGCGCAGCGAAGGGGCCGTGGCCCTGCCCGAGGGCTTCTACGTTTCCCTGGTGGAATCCACCAGCCGGGGCAGCGGGGACTTCAAGGACTTTCTGGCCTATTGGGACGATGCCATCGCCAAGATCATCCTTTCCCAGACCGGCACTTCGCGCATCGGCCAGTACAGCGGCACGGCCGAGGTCCACAGCGGTATCGGCACCAGCGTGGTCAAGGCTGACGCGGATATGCTGTGCCAGTCTTTCAATACCGGCCCGGCGGTCTGGCTGACGGAGTGGAACTTTCCTGGCGCACGACCGCCCCAGATCTGGCGCCGGGTGGAAGACCCCACCAGAGTCAGGGCCGATGCCCAGCGCGACAAGGATACGGCGGCCCTGGGCCTGGAACTGACCGACGACGAGATCGCCCGCCGCTACGGTGACGCTTGGCAGCGCAGGCGCGACGGGGCAAGCGCATCCGGGGCGGACTTCGCCGAAGCCGGCACGGAAGGCCATACCCCCGCCGAGCCCTACAGCGATACGCTGGCCCGGCAGGCCATTACGCTGGCCGATGCCCCGCAAACCTCCATGATCGATGCCATCCGCACGGAACTGGACAAGGCCGTGGCGGAAGGCGAGGACCTGGCCTCCTTTGCGGAGCGCATGCTTGCCCTGAACAAATTGTCCGGCGTGGATGATCTTGCCCAGATCCTCTACGGCGCCATGACCACGGCCCACCTGGCTGGCATCAGTGGCGAAGAATAAAAATAGGCGGTGCATTTTCATGCACCGCCCTTATATGGAGCCGGGGTGTCTTTTAATCATACGATAAAATACATTATTCGATGAAAGGGGAGACTCGCCGCCCCGTAAATTTTGCCTCACCGTACTAGCCGAACATTATGCCCGAATAGCCGACAAGCTCCCCTAAGCCAAAAATTTGGCCAAAGGCAGGTACTCCTTTCGGGAAGAATCCCTGTTGGGAACAATAAAATGAACTTCTGGATTGTCAACTATGTTTCTAGAAAAAATTGATAGTGTTGACACCCCCTTTGAGGATGCCATCGCGCATTTCCAGCGCAAGGTGCGCGTGCCGGTCACGACCTACCGGGACCTGCCCGCGCAGATGCACGCCAAGGCTTTCATGGTGGCCGGGGCCGCCAATGACGCCCTGCTGGCCGATTTTCAGCAAAGCCTGCTGCTGGCCATGAAACAGGGGACCACGCTTGCGGCCTTCCGTGACGACTTTGACCGCATGGTCAAAGCCCACGGCTGGCAGTACCGGGGTGAGCCGGGCTGGCGCAGCGCGGTCATCTTCAATACCAACATGCGCACGGCCAATATGGCCGGGCACTGGAAGCGCATGTGGGAAGATCGCGAGATGCACCCGTACCTGCGCTATGTGCAGGTGCAGCGTCCTACCAAGCGCCCGGAGCATGCCGTCTGGCACGGCGTCATCCTGCCCATCGAGGACCCCTTCTGGGACGCCCACTTTCCGCCCAACGGCTGGGGCTGCAAATGTACGGTGCAGAACGTGAGCAACGCCCGCATGGAGGCGAAGGCTGGCAGGTCAGCGAGAACGTGGAGACCCTTCCCGGAGACGTGCCGGAAGAGTGGGCCTACAATGTAGGCAAGGCGGAGCGGGTAAGTACCGGGCCGGAAAAAGCGGAGTGGGAGCCCATCGCCTCCAGCCGGGATTTCACAACCTACAAGCGTCCTGTTTCTGTGCCGCAGGATACGCCAAGGGCCGGGCTTGGTCCTGAAGCGGACGGACGCGGGGAAGTCATGGACGCGGTCAGGAAGATGCTTGGAGGACCGGTAAATACGTTCACCGGCCCGGATGGTCTGAGTGTCGGCATCACGGCCGCGACCTTGGGCGAACACCTCAAACCGGATCGAGCGCCCGCCATTCCCCTGTTGCCGGAGATCATAGAAGAGCCCTTCGAGATATGGCTCATGCCCTACCAGGACAGACTGACCGGGCGTGTGGAGCTGCGTCGGCGCTATATCAAGGCCTTCGCCATGCCCAAAAGCTTGTATGTGTGGTTCATCGCCGAGTGGCGCAAGGGAGAGCTGGGGGACGTGACCTTGATCCGCAGCTCCAAGGCACGGGAACTGCAGAAAATGCGGCGCGGCATCCTTGTCTATGGGCGTTAAAAAAGGCCCTCCACACGGAAGGGCCTTGCGTCCACACTCGCCGCCGATGGCGCAGGAACCCGGCGCGGCATGATGGATCGTCCCCGAACCGCGCCTTCGATAGCGTCATCATACGTGTTTTGCCCAAAACGTCAAATTTGCCCTGTGCCGCGTTTTTGTCCCGGCCCGGGCACTTGCCTGCCCCGGAGGGCTTCCGTCCCTCCTGCCCCGTTTACGAACGTTTATAAACACTCGTCCCAAGAAGCGTCGCAGCCTTTACGCTATGTCGGGCATGTGCTACCCGTCAGAAAAAAGGAGCGGACATGAAAATCGTTTGTGCAAGCCTGCTGGCCCTGTGTTGTCTGGCAGCCCCGGCGCATGCCGCCCAGGGATGGGACGGGACCGTGCCCGATGCCCTGGTCATCCTGCCCCCTGCGGAGGTGGATGGCGATGCGTATAACGCTATCCTGAAGCAGATGGCCGCCACGCTTTCCCCTGAATTGGGCAAGATCGGGGCGCGGGTCAATATCGTCCCCACCGACGCGGTGGCCCCCGTGTACGGGAACTCGTGGCCTGATTTCGCCCCGTATCAAAAATCCGTTCATGATCTCTATCTGGAACTGCGCAGCATAAAGAAGACAAAAGCCTTTGCCAGCCAGGGGATGAAATGCCCGGAAGCGCGTGCGTGGGGAGCCAAAGTCGCATCGGAACGCCAGCGATTTGCAAAAGCCAAGCTCCCTCCTTTCAGCGAGCAGGGCTTCGATGAGCTGGAGCGGCTGGCGCGGGCCTATGCGAAAAGCCGCACCAAACCGGCCTCGCCCCTTGATGTGCATATGGCAGAAGAAGACATCTATGATGCCAGGACAAACCTGGATACCATCGTGCGTTCGGTGACGGAATAAGCTCCGCTCCGACTGCCTGTCCCCCGCTCCTTTCCACGCTTGTCACGAAGCCCCGGCCCCGCGCCGGGGCTTCGCATTTTGTCCCCGACACACGCGCACCACCTTTTCAATCCCCCTTAAAAGACGCGCGGCCCTGCCTCGCGCATGATGGCAGCCGGGAGCGGTTCCCGCACAGGGAACAGGCTCCCCGGAAAGGAGCAGCCATCATGCCACAGACCATCCATATCTTCCGCCCCGGCCGCCATACGGCCATGCAGGGGACCACCATCGACTTTGGCGAGAGCGACCTGATCGCCACGGCCAAAGCCTACGACCCGGCTCGCCACGAGGCCCCGCTGGTCATCAGCCATCCTGCTGCCGATGCTCCGGCCTGGGGCTGGGTGGGCAGCCTCACGGCGGACACGCACGGCCTTTTTGCCGCGCCCCGCCAGCTGGATGCCAGCTTTGCCGAAATGGTGCGGGCCGGGCGCTTCAAAAAGATCTCGGCCAGCTTCTACGCGCCGGACAATCCCCACAATCCCGTGCCCGGCGTCTGGTATCTGCGTCATGTGGGCTTTCTGGGCGCCCAGCCCCCGGCGGTGAAGGGCCTTGCCCCGGTGAACTTTGCTGAAGGCGACACGGACGAGGGCTGCGTCAGCTTCGACTTTGCGGAATCGCCGGGCCTGTTGCGCTGGCTGGCCGATCTGTTCCGGGGCCTGCGCGAATACGTCGTGGAAAAGGACGGCACGGAGATGGCGGACAGGGCCATCCCCTCGTATGCCGTGAGCGGCCTTCAGGAGATGGCTGCGGCATCCGCGGCTCAGGCGGCCGAGATTCCCGCTTTTGCGGAAAACCTTACCCTTCCCAAGGAGAAGAGCATGCAGAAACAGGAAACGCCCCCGGCGGAAAACATCGACTTCGCCGAAGACGGCGGCAAGACCACCAGCATGAGTCCGGCCGCCTTCATGGCCGCCTTCCTGGAGCGCCTGCCCAAACAGGTGGATTTCAGCGAAGTCGCGCCCGGCGGCGAAGAAGCCCTGGATACCTCGTCCAATGACATTGCCCAGCGCGCCCTTGCCGAAGCCAAAGCCCCGTCAGGTGATATGACAACTACTTGTTTTCCAGGAACTATTGCTGTGGAAAGTGGGGGAATTTTTTCTGTAACTAATTGGGATAGTAAATGAAGACAGGTATCCTGACAAACAGGTTCCTTGGCAGATGAAGTGAACCCTGTGGCCGAATATGCTGGTTGCCGATCACAAGAAAAAGAAGAAACCGTGAAGCCTTTTGCATCTCCTGCTTCCATGCTGTTTGTGACCGTCATTACTGGTGGTTGTGGAAAAGAGCAGGGCAGAGCCGTTTTTCGGGGACCACGTTTCCCGTATTCGCTGACATCCTTTCCCTGCATGGAAGACAGATGCCGGACAAGGATATGCCGCAGCGTGGGAAGATCAGGTACGCCAGGTAACGAAGCATGCAGCAAGGCAAAAGCTGGCAGGCAAGCATTTTGGCTTCCTGACGGAAACATGTTCCCAGGCTCAGGCGTATCTCGGCATTCCCCAGACGTTTTTGGGCAGCAGCAGGTAGAGTACAACGAAAATAGAAGATGCGCCCCACACAAAGAAGATGCTGGCCGGAACGACGGGTTGTTGAGTGGGAGTGGGAAGTACCGTGCGGGTGGGCGGAAGAAGCGGCAGCGGATGGCATTTGAGGCACCTTTTGTACCACCTGTTTGACCCAAATTCGTAAAGGCAGGAAAAACAGGGGACAGGCTGGGCTTGCTGCGCTGCTCGAAACAACAAAAAAAGAAAGGGTTGCGGCTACTTGCCACAACCCTTGATGTCTTGCTGGTGCCGAGGGCGGGAATCGAACCCGCACGGCGGTTGCCACTACCACCTCAAGATAGCGTGTCTACCAATTCCACCACCTCGGCACAAGTGGAGTGATACAGAAAACCGGGTGGCTTGGCAAGAACTTTTTTGCATTTTGGAAAATTTTTTTTGAGCAGCCCTGCCGGAAAGGCTGGGGGCTTGCCTTGGGCCCGGCTAACCGGTACACCAAGAAACGGCAAACTTTGCTATTGTTTGGCATGGAGAGAAACCATGGATGACGGTGTTCGTACTTTTTTACAAAAAACAGGTCCTGTCCTTTGTGTCGATATCGGCAGCGGCACCCAGGATGTCCTTTTGGCCCGTCCGGGACTGGAAGTCCACAACTGGCCACGCTTCGTCCTGCCTTCACCGGCCCGTCTGGCCGCGCAGCGCATTCGTGAGCTGACCCTGCTCAAGCAGCCGGTATGGCTGTGCGGTGAAAATATCGGTGGCGGCTTTGGCCTTGCCGTGCGTGACCACATCAAGGCGGGGTTTGCTGTCTACAGTACCGCCAGTGCTGCCAGCGCCCTGCACGACAACCCCGAAGTCGTCCGCAGCATGGGCGTCCAGGTAGCGGAGCAGTGTCCGGCCGGTGCCGTGCCGGTGCCTCTTTCCGATTATTCCCCGGAATTTTTTGCCGGACTGCTGCGGCAGGCCGGGCTCCCGTTGCCGCATCTGGTACTGGCGGGCTGTCAGGATCATGGTTTTCATCCCAACGGCAACCGCATGGGACGCATGCAGGCCTGGACGGCCCTGCTGCAGGCATCGGCCCTGCCGGCCAACTGGATCTACGAACAGCCGCCGGCGGAATGCACCCGTCTGCTGGCCCTGCAGAAAAAAACTGGCGGTCCGGTGGCGGATACCGGGACCTGTGCCCTGCTGGGCGCCTTGTGCGTGCCGGAAGTCATGAAGCGGAGCTGGCGCGAAGGGATCACCATCATCAATGTGGGCAACAGCCACACGGTGGCGGCGCTGGTCTATCAGGGGCAGGTCCGCGGCATCTACGAGCATCATACCGGCATGCGTACCCTGCAGGAATACCTTGCGGATCTTGAGCAGTTCCGGCGTTCCTGGCTGCCGTGCGAGGAGGTCCTTGCACACGGAGGGCACGGGACGGCATTCGGTCCCTACTGTGAGGAGGCCGGAGGCTACGAACCCACCTATATACTGGGACCGAAGCGGGAATTTTTGCAGGGACAGGGACAGTTCCTGGCCCCGTATGGCGATATGATGCTGGCAGGCTGTTTTGGCCTGCTCTGGGGATGGGCGCACAGGGGCGACGCCGCCGGGCGTTTGTAATTCAAGATGGACAAGCAGCAATAAGGTTTTGACATGGAAGTTTTCGATGCAGCGGAATTGTGGAGCAGGGACCAGATCGAACACACCCAGCTGACGCGCCTCAAGGCCACCGTGGCCCATGTGCGCAAGAGCGAGTTCTATCGCCGCCGTCTGGATGAAGCCGGTGTGACGCCCGAGAGCATCACGTCGCTGGACGACATCCGGCGCATCCCCTTCACCACCAAGCAGGATCTGCGGGACCAGTATCCCACGGGGCTCCTGTGCGTACCGCGCAGCGAGATCGTGCGCATGCACTGCTCCAGTGGTACTACGGGCAGTCCTGTGGCCATCTGCCATACGCAGAACGACATCAATAGCTGGGCCGATCTGATGGCCCGCTGCCTCTATATGGTAGGCGTACGCCGTGATGACGTGTTCCAGAACATGTCCGGTTACGGCCTGTTCACCGGGGGCCTGGGGATCCATTTCGGTGCCGAGCGCCTGGGCTGCATGACCATCCCGGCCGGTCCCGGCAACTCGCGCCGCCAGATCAAGCTGGCCAAGGACTTCAAGACCACGGTCGCCCACATCCTGCCGTCCTATGCGCTCATCCTTGGCGAACATCTGCGCAATATGGGTGAGGACCCGCGCGACTTCCCCCTGCGCATCGCCGTGGTGGGGGCGGAGCCCTATACGGTGGAATTCCGGCGCCGCATCGAAGAACTTTTCGACATGAAGGCCTACAACTCCTACGGCCTCTCCGAGATGAACGGCCCGGGCGTGGCCTTTGAATGCCAGAACCAGAACGGCCTGCATGTCTGGGAAGACGCCTACCTGCCGGAGATCGTGGATCCCAAGACCGGCGAGCCCGTGCCCGACGGCGAGATCGGCGAACTGGTCATGACCTGCCTGTGCCGTCAGGGCATGCCCATCCTGCGTTACCGCACCCGCGACCTGACCCGTTTCCTGCCCGGGGAATGCTCCTGCGGCCGTCATCATCGCCGCATCGACCGCATCCTGGGCCGCGCGGACGACATGTTCATCATCAAGGGCGTCAACGTCTATCCCATGCAGATCGAACAGGTCATCATGACCTTCCCCGAAGTGGGGCAGAACTACTGCATCCTGCTGGAGAACGACGGTATCGGCGACGTCATGCGCGTGCAGGTGGAGATCCGCGACGAGTACTTCGTGGAAGACATGCGCTGCCTGCAGGGCCTGCAGAAGACCATCGCCCAACGGCTGCGTGACGAGATCCTGGTGACGCCACGCGTGGAACTGGTGCAGAGCAACAGCCTGCCCAGCAGCGAAGGCAAGGCCGTGCGCGTGTACGACAACCGCGTCAAGAAGTAGCCTGTATGGAAGGATTCATCGCGCTGGCCTCGTTCAGTCTGGCCTATGCGTTCATCGTCCTGCTGGGGCTGATCCTGCTGCTCAACATCCTTGGCCTGCCCGCCAACTGGGTGGTGGTGCTGCTGGTGGTGCTGTGGAAGTTCCTGCACCCGGCCGCCGGGGCCCTGGATGTCTGGTTCTGGATCATGTTCCTGGGCCTGGCTGTCCTGGGCGAGGTGCTGGAAATGGGCGTGCAGGTCATGAATGCCAAACGGCACGGCTCCAGCACGTCCGGCACCGTGGCCGGTATGGTGGGGGCCATCGCCGGGGCCATCTTCCTGGCACCGCTCTTTTTCGGGCTGGGGGCGTTCATCGGGGCTCTGGTGGGCGCCTGGCTGGGCTGCCTGGTCATGGAACTGCTGCGTGGCCGTCCCGGCAAGGAGGCCTTTGATGCGGCCTTCGGCACCATGATGGGGCGTTTTTTGGGAACGGTCTGCAAACTGGGCACGGGCAGCGCCATGGTCGTGCTGACGGCCCACCGCATCTGGCCGGATATGGCCCCGGTACCGCCGCCGTTGCGTCCTGTGGTGCCGGAACCCGGGCAGGTCGTGATGCTGCTGAAGAACTGGCTGTGTTGAGGTGATCATGTCACTGGATTTGTTGCAAGTTGTTTTGGTTCAGACGCGCTTTCCCGAGAATATCGGCATGGCTGCCCGCGCCTGTGTGAATATGGGCAGCCACAGCATCCGTCTGGTGGCGCCGGAACGCTGGGACAGGGAAAAAGCCCGCCCTCTGGCCACTCCCAAAGGGCAGGGCGTGCTGGATGACGTCCAGGTCCTGCCGGACGTGTCGGCTGCCGTGGCGGATTGCTCGCTGGTCATCGGGACGACGGCCCGGACAGGTGGCTGGCGGCGTTCCCTGCTTTCCCCCGAGCAGGCCGCGGGAGAAGTGGCCCAGGCCCTGGAGCGGGGAGAAAAGGTCGCCATCGTGTTCGGCCCTGAGGATCGGGGGCTGGATAATGATGCCATCCAGCATTGCCAGCGGCTGGTGACCATCCCCACCAATCCCGAGGCCAGCTCCCTCAATCTGGCGCAGTCGGTATTGCTGCTGCTGTATGAGTGCGCCAAGGCCGTACGGGCCCGCCAGCATGAGGCTGCGGGAGAAAAGGCTCCGGCAGAGGGAGGCTCCGGCCGCGTCATCTCCTCTGCCGACTACGAGCGTCTGCTGGACAATCTGAAGGACATGCTGCTGCATCTGGATTGCCTGCACGGGGACAACCCGGATTATTTCCTGATGCCGTGGCGGCGCCTGCTGGCCCGGGCCCAGGTGCGGCGGCATGAATACGACGCGCTGATGGGATTGTGCCGTCAGGTTCGTAACAAGCTGGATGGTGGCAGCAAAGCCTAGTCGTCTGACAAGCTGTAACCATGCTCCATGAACAGCCCCTGAAAAGGGGCTGTTTTTGTATCCTGCATCCTTGCAGGATGCTCCGCGCGGCGGGCAAAACCTGCAAAGGATATGACTGCCGGGCTCCCGGCTCCCGGAGATTACGGAGCAGGGCGGGAGAGTCTTTGATCCGGCCCGGGAAGGACAGAAGGGGAGAGGAGGGCACGGCGGTCGTCCCCGGAACTTTTGATGAAAAACGGTTGACGAACAGGCCTTCAAAGAAGACCATCTGCCCGTTCACGTGGCCGGCCGCTGTCATCTGTCTGTGTCCCGGTCAGAGCCAAAAGGAGAAAGATCCATGAGTGGGAAAAAAGTCCTCGTCATTTCTTCCAGCCCTCGCCGGATAGGCAATTCTGATCTGCTGGCCGATGCCTTTATCGAGGGAGCGCGGGAAGCCGGTCATACCGTGGAAAAGATAAACCTGCATGACAAAAAGATCGGTTTTTGCAAGGGCTGTCTCGGGTGTCAGAAAACGCAGCACTGCATCCTTCGGGACGATATGGATGACATCCTGCCGCGCATGCAGCAGGCCGAGGTGATCGCTTTTGCCAGCCCCGTGTATTTCTATTCGCTGTGCGGTCAGCTGAAGACCCTGCTGGATCGCACCAACCCCCTGTTCGCCGGGGACTATGCTTTCCGCGACATCTATTTGCTGGCCAGTGCTGCCGATACGGACGAAAAGACCTTGGAAGGCCCCAAGAAAGCCATGGAGGGCTGGGTGGTCTGTTTTGAAAAGACCCGGTTGTGCGGCGTGGTGCAGGCGCTTGGTGTGACGGAATCCGGCGACATCCGGAAAACGCCTGCGGCCCTGGACGCTGCCCGCGATATGGGCAGGAGCATCCGCTAGGGACTTTGCCTGTCTGCCGGATCCTCTGGCAGCAGAACAGGGCAGGGGACAGTGGCCTCCGTGTGCCTGTCTTGGCAGGCACCTTCAGGAGCGGCTGCTGTCCCCTGTTTTTTAGAAAAGACCTTGTTCAGGAACTGGCTTATTTGTCCGAAAGCCCTGTGACGCCTTCCAGCCACGCACCATCCAGACAGGCCTCACGCAGGCTGGCCCCACTCAGATCGGCTCCCCGAAGGCTGGCGCTTGTCAGATTCGCACCGTCCAGCAGGGCATTCTCCAGGATGGCACCATTCAGCCGGGCTTCCCGCAGGTCTGCATCACTCAGGTCTGCTTCATTGAGCGCCGCTCCGGCCAGATTGGCCCAGGAAAGATTGGCCTTTGCCAGCTCCGCGTTGACAAGGTTGGCCCCGGCCAGATCGGCCAGCTCCAGATTGGCGCCCCGCAAGTCGGCACCGGCGAAATTGGCCCCCCGCAGCTCGACGCCCCGAAAATCCTTGCCGGCCAGATCGGCATTGGCAAAATTTTTCCCCGCCATGCTTTGCGGGTGGGAATGCTGATGGCTCATCGAATCCCTCCTGAAACGGTTTTCGGTCATGATAGACCAGAGGGCTACTTTGCTACAACTGTTTTGTCGTGACGGATGCCTTGCTGCTCCCGCGAAGGGGTAAAGCCAGGATCTTGCAGGCGCGTCCTTCCTGAGGCGCGCAAGGGGGGAAGGAGTATGCAAGCAGGAGGGCGGAAAAGAAATACAGCAATGGGAGGACCGTGTCTTTATGCTTCCGGCAGAATGATGTATCCTGCATGGCATGGGCCGGATGCAGTGCTGTTTCGTCCGGCTGCGGATAGTTTAAAAAACATTTCGGAGAGTATCTGCCATGAAGAAAATGCTCGCCATCCTGATGATCCTGGGGCTCGTTTGCTCTTCCTCCGGTCTCGCCCTGAGTGCGCCTGCCCAGCAGGCCGCTCCGGCGGCGACCACGGCTCCGGCCCCTGCCGCCAAACCCGCCCCCAAGGCTGCGCCCCAAAAGATGGAGGCAGGCTATCGCGGCAACCCGGAAAGCAAGATCTATCACAACTCTTCCTGCCGCTATTATAAAGGCAAGAGCGTCAGCAAAACTTTTGCTTCTCCGGCGGATGCCAAGGCTGCCGGGTACCGCCCCTGTAAGGTCTGCAAGGGCTAGGTACACGCCTAGAGCTGGTTGTGAACGGCTTTTCCTGTACGGGCGGGCCCGTCGGGGAAGCCGTTTTTAGCTATCTTCTCCGGCTGTTTCGCCGTTATCAATGTTGCGATAAGAGGCGTACAGGGCCTGGTCTCTTCTGCTTGTGCTGGGATCAAGAGCAGGGGGAATGGGAGGACAGCCCCTGGATTGGCGGGAAAAGCCTGCCTCGTAGCGCATAGGACAGGCCACACGGAAGGTGTGAAAAAGAAAAAAGGAAGTTCTCGATTTTTTGCTTGACGGAGACCCGTCTTTCCCGTAGATACACCTCATCGCGTCCCCATCGTCTAGCCGGCCCAGGACAACGGCCTTTCACGCCGTCGACAGGGGTTCAAATCCCCTTGGGGACGCCAAATTTGAGTACAACAAAGAACGCCAAGATGCTTAACATCTTGGCGTTCTTTGTTTTTTATTTCCGGTACGGTTTCCCGAAGTCCAGCCTCGTCCGTTTGCATCCAAACATTTTATGGGTATATCCGTAGGTAGAAATGTAGTATGACATTTCTGATACTTACATGAATAACCGTGTGGAATCAAAAATATTTTTATCCATGTGGGTATCTCTTTGTCCAACGACAGCCTGGGAGTGCCCATCCCTCTTACCGATACCCATATCCGCAGTCTGAAGCCCGACCTGAGGCCCCGCAAATATTTCGACGGCGGCGGTCTGTTCCTCTTCATTCCCACCAGTGGAAGCAAGCTCTGGAGAATGTCCTACCGTTTTGACGGAAAGAGCAAGCTGCAATATCCTACCGTATCTCTCAAGGATGCCAGAGAGCGCCGCGAAGACGCGAAGCGCATGTTGTGCAGAGGCATCGACCCGTCAGGCCTAAACGTCAGATGCGGCAGGCCAGAGCCACGGCGGAACGCGACAGTTTTCAGAATATCGCCAGAGAATGGCATGAAATCCGCATGGTGGAGTTTTCTGAAAAGCATCCGAGAACCATCATGTACCGGCTGAAAACCGACATCTTTCCGCGTATCGGCAAAACGCATATTGCCAAGTTGGAAACACTGGATATTATGGACGTGATCAAGCCTCTGGAACAGAAGGGAAACTATGAGACTTCCCGGAGAGTGCTGCAAATCATCAATCAGGTATTCCGCGCTACCTTGTACCGACCACCGGCAAGGGAAATGAATCGCAGCCCTAGCAGATCATGCAGGCGTAGTTGCTAGGGAAGACATCATGGACACGGTGATCAGCCTGCACAGCCAGGGAATACAGTATGGCCGAAGGAGCACGTTTTGAGGTCCACCTGACCAAGGCACGGGGCATATTGGGTGATGACGCCAAACCGTTTGAGGTCAATCTGGTTACCGAAGGTAATGCACTGCATTGGCAGGTCAGAGAGCTGGAAGACGTTGAACTGAAAAGCTTGAGACGACTTTTAAAAGAAAGCTACAGCATTCTCGACTGCGCTGAGGAAATGGGGAAATCCAGAAGGGCTATCCAG
>ERZ1673738.3364-NODE-3364-length-17985-cov-9.104685_pt1 | contig 17985 bp, 12 predicted proteins | sample MGYA00580198_ERZ1673738 | MGnify/ENA primary metagenome ERZ1673738 (study PRJEB41218, sample SAMN15661784) | gut metagenome | host: Homo sapiens | place: Canada: London | collected 2015-08-20/2019-03-30 | study: EMG produced TPA metagenomics assembly of... | reverse complement strand
CCGCTCGTAGTACGACAAGTACAACTTCGGGCGTTTGCCTTGCCTAAACGAGCCGTGATGCGGTCGGTTTCTCATCCGCAAAAATGCTTCGCACCGAAAAGAGCGCAATTTTTGATGATTTTTTGCGAGCGTGAGGGTATGCCAGCCCGGAATAAAACGAATCTTGCCAAAATGCCGCAATTTTCGCGCTTTTTGTCAAATTCTCGCTTGAAGTACATATGTACGTCTGCGTTCGCCTTCACCAAAAATCATCGAAAATATCGGCGTTTTGGTCGCTTGCGAGTCTGACGGCGAATTTTTAGGCTAAGACGAGGCGCGCGAACGGGTTAATACTTGACCGTATAAGCCGTGAGCGTAACGACGTATTAGTCAAAAATACGCCGTCAGACCACGGTTCGTTTTATTTCGGGCTGGCATACTTGACGTACTGCGCCCGAACGGTCGCGGAAAATGGCGAAAAAGACGCCTTTTCGGTAATTAGTGATAACAAATGGAATCCCTAAGATCAAAAAACCGTAATAAATTTAACGTCCGGTAAATTTTAGGTTTACCGGGCGTTTTTTTAGTCGTAACGTAAACAGGCGAAATGAAATCGATACTTACGAATCGATACTTACGAGTGGATTATTTTCTTTATTGAATCGTAACTGCCGAGAACGTAAAGAGCCTGATCTTTTTCGAGTTTCATATCCGGGGTGAAAGACGAATCTAATTTCTGACCGTTTTTTATCGCGACGATATTCAGTTTGTATTTTTTTCTCACGTCAATTTCCGCAATGCTTTTCCCTATCCAGGCTTCGGGTACCGAAATTTCGAAAATCGAACACGATGAATCGATTTCTATATAATCGAGAATATGGTCGGAACAACAACGAATTGCCGTCCAGGCGGCGAGTTGTTTTTCCGGGAAAACCACTTCGTCCGCGCCGTTTCTGATCAGCAGTTTTGCCTGACCGTCCCTTTCCGCGCGCGAAATTACTTTTCTTGCTCCCATATCTTTAAGAAGACAGGTTGTTTCGAGCGAGCTTTGAAAATCGCCGCTGATCGCAACGATACAAACGTCGTAATTGTTAACGCCAAGGGTGGCGAGAAATTCCTCGCTTGTCGAGTCGCCTATCAGTCCGTTTGTGACGAGCGGCATAATTTTGTTCACTCTCGTTTCGTCGCGGTCCACGGCCATAACGTCGTGACCGAGATCGTTAAGTTTTTCGGCGATATGTTTTCCGAATCTGCCGAGTCCTATAAGTAATACCGATTTCTTTTTCATATAAACCTCCGTTTTCAACCTACGGCGATTTGTTCCGCAGGGAGCATTCCTTCATCCGCGTTGCGATTCTTTAGCGCGGCGTAAATAAGCGTTAAGCCGCCGACTCTGCCTGCGTACATCAGCGCGATAAGCAGTATCTTGGAAACTATTGACAACGACGGCGTTATGCCGAGAGTTAATCCGACCGTCGCTATTGCCGAAGCCGTTTCGAACAGGCACTCCTTAAGAGAAATCCCTTCAACAATACTGATAGACATTCCGACGAACAAAAACAACGTGACGTACATAACGGCGATTGCCGCCGCGTTTTTCACGATATCGTCCGTTATTCTTCGTTTTAAAACAGTGACGTGTTTTTTACGGTGAAATACCGAGTTTGCCGAAGCGAGAAGAATTGCGAACGTCGAAACTTTCATTCCGCCGGCCGTCGAGCCGGACGCCCCGCCGATAAGCATCAGAACGATCATCAGCGCGATTCCCGAGTCCGTGAACTTCGTAAGATCCGATGTGTTGAACCCCGCCGTTCTCGGCGAAACCGATTGAAAAAGCGACAATAAAATTCTTTCACCGAAAGAATAGTCCTGATATTCGAAGAAAAAGAAGTATACGGCAGGCAAAAGAATAAGCGCGGCGGAAGCGATGATTATAAGTTTGCTTTGAGTTCTGTATTTTTTAAACCGCCATTTATGCGTAACAACGTCTTCCCAGGTAAGAAAACCTATACCGCCGATTATTATGAGTAACATTATGACGATATTTACCACCGGGTCGGATTCATAAGAGGTGAGGGAAGAGAATTGACCGGTTTTATTGCCGAAAAGATCGAAACCGGCGTTGCAGAATGCCGAAACGGAATGAAACAATGCCAGCCATACGCCTTTCGCGCCGTAATCTCTGCAAAACGGGAATAAAAGAGCGATTGCGCCGATAAGTTCAATCAAAAGGATACCTTTTAGGGCAAAGCCGGTCAGCCTGACGATTCCTCCGACGTTTGGCGCGGCTATAGCCTCTTTCATTATGTTTCTGCCGAAAAGCCCTATTTTTTTGCCGGATAAAATTGCAAAAGCCGCGGCAATCGAAATAACTCCCATTCCGCCCGTTTGTATCAGAAGAATGATTATAACCTGACCGAAAACAGACCAGTGAGTCGCCGTGTCATACGTAACAAGTCCGGTGACGCAAGTAGCCGAGGTTGAGGTGAAAAGGGCGTTGATATATGGCGTCCATTCCCCGTTTGCTGATGCGAACGGTAATGACAGAAGAAAACTCCCGAGAAGAATTATCCCCGCAAAGCCGAGGAGTATCGTTAAAAAAGGTGATATTTTTTTCTTTATTTTATACAGCATTTTATATAAAATCTCATTGTTAAAATTTTTTTCAGTGATGATGAATAGAATCCTTACGCTAATTTCCATTCAAGAAATCGCAAAAAGATTATAGTCTTTTTTCTTGTGTTCGTCAATTATATTTTGCGATAATATCTTCTGTCCGCCGATTATAATCGGCAAAGCAAGAAAAAAGTGATAGTTTATAGAATTCCCGGTCACAGGCGATTGCGTTTTGGTGGGTTCTAACGCAATCACCTGCGGCTATGCAGTACATTCCTTATCGTCGTAAAAATAACTATTGATAAGAAATGCATTGCCTAAGCGTAAATAATTGACTTTAAGGGGCGTTTGTTGTAAAATAACGACGAGGTAACAAAAAATGACTTGGTGGATAATTGTGCTATCTGTATTGACGGGATATTTGCTCGGCTCGCTGAGTATGTCCGTCATCGTTTCGGAACTTATATATAAGAGCGACGTGAGAAAACACGGCAGCGGAAATGCCGGCGCGACGAATATGGCGAGGGTTTACGGCTGGAAAGGCGGACTTGCCGCGCTCGTCGGCGACATAGCGAAGGCTCTCATTGCGATGATCGGCGCTTATTATATGGGTTATATCGGTGATAAAACCAACGCTTTCGGAGTAGACTATATGTGTATCGCCGGCGCGGCTTGTATGCTCGGGCATGCTTTTCCGCTTTATTTCAAATTTAAAGGCGGAAAATGCGTAACCGTCGGCGCGGCGGTTGCGCTTATGGTCGACTGGAGGGTTTTTCTGATAGTCGTCGCGGCGTTTATAATCGTCGTTGCGATAACGAAAATTGTTTCGGTCAGTTCCATGACTGCGGCTTTTCTTCTTCCGGTAAGTTACAGTATTCTCGGCGTGCTTAAAGTTTTTGAACTTTGTCTGCCGAAACTTATATTATCTCTTTTCGTTGGTGTTCTTATTATTGTGTTGCATTATAAAAACATAGTAAGATTGTTCAAAGGCGAAGAGAAAAAGTTTTCTTTCAAGAAAAAATCAGACAAAGAATAATTCGTCGATAATCGGCAAAAATGCTTGTTTATCGACTTATAGCGAGGTTTTTATGGTGGTAAGCGTTCTCGGTTGCGGCAGATGGGGTTCGTTCATAAGTTGGTATCTGGCGGGTAGCGGTCACTCCGTAACAGAGTGGGGCAGGGCCGAAGGTAAGGCTTTTAACGAACTTAAAGAAAATGGCAGAAACGAATACGTCGAACTTGACGAACGAATTAATTTAACTTCCGATCTGGAGTATGCCGTAAAGAATTCCGAAGCGATAGTCATTTCGATTAAATCGCAAAGTTTAAGAGAGTTTTCCCGCGAAATCGCGACCTACGGCGCGAAAGATAAAAAAATAATCCTTTGTATGAAAGGGCTTGAAGAAAACACGGGCAAAAGACTTACCGAAATAATGATCGAAGAGGGTTACGATAAGGATAAAATAGCCGTGTGGGTAGGCCCCGGGCATATTCAGGAATTTACCCGAGGCAAACCGAATTGTATGGTTATCGACGGATATAACGCCGAACTCGTCCGCGAACTTGCCGACGAATTCAAAAGCAAACTTATCAGATTTTATTATGGCGAGGATATAATCGGCAGCGAGGTTGGCGCGGCGGCGAAAAACGTCATGGGAATTGCCGCCGGGATTCTGGACGGCGGAGGTCTTTGCACGCTCAAAGGTCCGCTTATGGCTCGCGGAGCGAGAGAGGTGTCGAGGTTGATAAAAGCGATGGGCGGCAACGAACTTTCGGCTTACGGGCTTTGCCATCTCGGTGATTATGAAACGACGTTGTTTTCCGAATATTCCAATAACAGGCGTTACGGCGAGGATTTGTATCTCAAAAAACCTTTCGCAAAACTTGCCGAAGGCGTGGCAACCGCAAAAGCGTTGAAAATCCTTGCGGAGAGATATAACGTTGAAATGCCTATCTCTCATGCCGTTTATAATATCATATATAATGAAAAAGACCCGCTCGACGAATTGCTTAAACTTTTCGAGCGTAAAACCGTTGAGGAATTTAAACCGACGGTTACGATTTAGCGGGGCGGGCGGAAATCTGCCCGCCAAGGCGTATCGTTTATTTGAAAAATTAAAACAAAAAAATTAAAAAATTGCCTAAAAAGGTTTTACTTTTTCAAAAAAATAGTATATAATCTTAGAGCATTGAGCGATAACTGGGTGTAGCGCAGTTTGGTAGCGCGCTTGAATGGGGTTCAAGAGGCCGGAAGTTCAAATCTTCTCACTCAGACCATATTAGGGCGATAAAAAAGATATTGCCCGCAAAAAGTCCGATTTTATCGGACTTTTTTCGTACTTAAAACCGAAATTAGAGTATCAAAAACCGTAGATATTTTTGTAGGTTTTTTAAAACTGACAAGATTTGAACTTCCGTAAGCGTGATTTTAGCGGCAAAAGAAAATATCTATCCGAAAATCATTGAAGAAGCAATGTGGCAAAAAGCGCAAGACATACACATGGCAAACCAACACGTCACGCTCGCAAGAAAGAAATCTAAGATTTTATCTTTTCGGGGAATCTTTATTGGGGGATTACCAGCGCGTTCTATGCCAGACAAGAATAAAACGAACCGTGGTTTGACGGCGAGTGTTTGACTAATACATCGTTACGCTCGCGGCTTATACGTAAAGTATTAACCCGTTCGCGTGCCTTGTCTTAGTCTAAAAATTCGCCGTCGGACTTGCTTGCAACCAAAACGCCGATATTTCCGATGATTTTTGGTAAAGGCGAACGCAGACGTACTATACGTACTTCAAGCGAGAATTTTACAAAAGCACGGAAATAGCGGCGTTTTGGCAAGGCTCATATTATTCTTGTCTGGCATAAGCGGCACGCGCGGAACGGTAGAAGTCGTAGACGATATCGGTACGGTGCATTGCGCATTCGATAGCGGGCGGAATCTCGGACTGATTGACGGCGAAGAATTTATAGGCAACGTTTTCGATCTTGAGGGCGAACACGTTCTGACAATTTGCGACGAGTGGGGCAATACCTGCGATTACAACGTTACGGTTATAAGGCACGCGCCCGATATTTTATACGCTGTAAATGACGGCGATACGAATACCGCCGAACTCGACAGAGTATATCGTTTTAACGATAAGTTGACCGTTTTGATAGACGATGTTTACGATTCGGATGCCATGTTCGTGGTGTATGACGATTACGAAAATATACTCAGCAAATTCTCGTTCGGCGAAACGTTTGAACTTGCGGACAGCGGAAAGTATTTCGTAAAGGCAGTCAACCGTTTCGGTTGGTCGGAATCGTTTTCAATCATTATATCTCGTAACGCGCCTGTCATTAAGGTGGATAAAAACGCAGAAGATAAAAGGCTTGATATTTCAATCGGCGAAAGCGAAGACAACCTCGGCTCGATTCAATCGATAGAAATTTATAAATCGACCGACGGGCAGGAAACGTGGGTTCAGCTCGATAAAGACGATTACGGTGTGATTATAGAAGCGGGAACGTATTTATTCTCTTTCAGAACAAGCGGTGTGTATAAGATTATCCTGACCGATGAATTCAGAACGGGTGATGCCGCCGTAATCGAAATCGTCGAGTATACGCAGCCGATGATTGACGCGACGTTAAACGGTGTTGTAAACGGCGGATACACTAACGGAGCGGTGTCCGTTGAATGGACGGATGAAGTTACCGTTACGGTTACGAAAGACGGAGAAACTTTCGAATACAACAGTGGCATTTAACTGAAAGACGACGGCGAATATGTCATCGTTTTTGAAAACTTCGACGGCGAAAAGTTGGTCTATAAGTTCGTTATCGACACAATCGCGCCCGAATTGACCGTTTCGGGAACGACTCGTGGAAGCAAAGGAAAAGACGACGTAAGCGTAATTTTTACCGAGAGCGATTTGATCGTTCAACTCTATAAAGACGGTGAACTCGCAGGCGATTACGCTTCCGAAACCTTAATCACGGAAAGTGGAAAATAATAGAATCAAAGCGGCGGATAAAAATAGCCGAGAATAGCAAACGAGAGAGCCAACAAAACGGCTCTCTCGTTAAAATTTTATTTAATTTACCTTACAAGGGCATAGTGTTTATCTTATCTGACAGGTGGCAGGTGTCACGATGAAAGGTGAATGTGAACCACCCATTTTAACTATGAAAGCAGAAGAAAATAGTTTGTTAGTTTGATGTTTATTCATAGATAAATGTTTTTGATTACCAACCTAATAGAGTTTTTATTTTTTAATAAAAGTGTTCTCAGGTTCTATGCCAGACAAGAATAATACGAACCTTGGTCTGACGGTGTGTTTTTGACTAATACTTCGTTGCACTCACGGGTTATACGGCCAGTATTAACCCGTTCGTGCGCCTTATCTTAGCCTAAAAACACGCCGTCAGACTTGCCGACAACAAAAACACCGATATTTTCGATGATTTGTTGCAAAGGCGAGAACGGTAGTACTGTACGTACATCGTCCGAGAATTTGCAAAAAAGCGCGTAAATAGCTGCGTTTTTGCAAGGTTCGTATTATTTTTGTCTGGCATCTTTCAGCAGATGACGGATTTTTCAATTTTGCTATATGCATGGCAGACAGAAGAACAGATTTTTAATCATATATATTTCCGTCGGTTTTTTCGTCTGATAAAGGCAAATCGTGGGCGTAGACTAACCGCTTTTCAATAATATACTTTTAAGACTAAGGTTTATGGGGGGGGAAGTGTGCTTTTTATGTGAGTTTTTTTAAACAATATTCATTTTTAGAAAAATTGTTTAGTTTTAGCAATATAAATATATTCATTAGGATATTTACATTCGCTTTTTATTGTTATATAATCTCTACCGAAGGTGAGGGTTGAATAGTGGCTGTATTATTTTAAAGTGACTTTTTTCTCTTGCGAGGGAGAGCAACCGAACATCTTTATGTATTGCTTATAAAATCCGGGGTAGGATTCAAATCCGCATCGCAAATAAATATCCGTGGGCTTAAACCCCTGTCGGATCATATCCTGAGCGTAAAGAAGCCTTTTTGAGTTGATGTATTTTTTAGGTGATATTTTGAGCTGGATTTGAAATTGTCTGAACAAATATTGCTCGCTGACATACAATTTATCGCTGACTTCTTTAATGCTTGCGATTGTAAATAGATTAGCGTTAATGTATTTTATCGCTTCGGTTATAAAAGGAGAAAGACCTGCGCCCGAACTTTCGCTGCTCAGATAGTTTTTTGCATTTCGTACGTTGTAAAAGAGTTCTGTGAGTAAGCAACGTAGCAAAACAATGAATGATTTCTCGTCATAATTGTTCTCGTAGTATTCAATTCGCGCGAACAACTCAGCTATAATGCTGCCTTTCGGGCAATTTAATATCTCCAACGAAGCGGGAATGCTTTTCAGTAGTTTTTCGTCAAGAAAATATTTATTAAAAGCCAGATTAAATCTTGAATATTCAGACGTGCTTTTCAGTTCGATGTAGTGATATTTTATCGGGCGGATAATAATAAGATCTCCGCGGTTAAGTTGGTACCGTTTATCTTCGAGCACATAAGTTGCGTCGCCTTTTTCAAAAAAGATTATTTCATAAGTGTTGTGTGAGTGTTTTTGAAAGTTCTCGGGGATAGATGTGGGATTTTTGTAGTGATAGTGGTTATATGTAAGGTAATCGGTTTCAATATCCATTTTTCCAAAACTCCTTAGGTAATAGATTAAAATCACTCTATACTCTTATATTTTACATTACAATATGGATATTTGCAAGCAAAATAATATAAATTAAAGTTTTTTTGGTTTAATATAGTTAATATCAGGAGGTAACGATATGAAAAGACTTAATCTTGCGATAATAGGTCAGGGCAGAAGCGGACGAGATATACACGGAGTATATTGCCGTTCTGAAAGAAACGCTTATTATAACGTGAAATACATAGTAGATTTTGACGAACGCCGTCGCAATCAGGCGAAGGATCTTTATCCCGGTTGCGAAACTTTTTCGGATTACAAAGAATTGTTTAATAAAGACGATATCGATCTTGTTGTGAACGCTTCGTTTTCCCATATGCACTTCGAGATAACGAAAGAACTCTTGGAGCATAGAAAAAACGTGCTTGTCGAAAAGCCTTTTGCAAGAAATATGTATGAGTGTGAAACGCTTATAAATACCGCAAAGAAAAGCGGCGTTGTACTCGCAGTATTTCAGAATACACAGCTTGCGCCGTTCTATTTGCACGCTTTAAAACTTGCGTCAGACGGAACGCTCGGCGAGGTTGAACAGGTAAGCATTCGTTATAACTCCCTTTCGAGAAGATGGGATTGGCAAACGCTTCAGAAATATATGGGCGGTAGCGCATATAATACGGGACCTCATCCCATAGCAATGGGGTTAGGTTTCCTCGGTTTCGATAAGAATTCAAAGGTAGTATATTCCAAGTTGGATACCTGTCTTACAAGCGGAGATGCCGAAGATTATGTTAAAATTTTGCTTGCTGCGCCGAATAAACCGCTTGTCGATATTGAAATGAATTCTATAGACGCATTCAGCGATTACAATATAAAAATTCAGGGATCAAAGGGGACGTTGAAAAGCAATCCAAAACATTATCAGTTGAAATACGTCGTTGACGGCGAAAATCCCGAACAACCGGTTCAGGAACATTTTCTCGAGGATGAAAACGGCAACCCGCTTTACTGCGTAGAAAAGCTCAAAACGCACGAAGAAAGCGGTGATTACGACGGAACCGCATTTGACGTCGGTACCGCCGGTATATATGAAAATCTCTATTATGCTATAACCGAGGGCAGAGAACTCGCTGTTCCGTTGTTCCATTCGGCAATGACGATAAATGTTGTGGAAGAGGCGCATGCCGCAAATCCGCTTAAAGTAAAATATTAAAAACAGGCGATTAAAAACCCGCCCGAAAGAAAGCAATTCTTTCGGGCGGATTTTTGGTATGCCAGACAAGAATAATACGAACCTTGGTCTGACGGTGTGTTTTTGACTAATAATTCGTTGCGTTCGCGTGTTATACTAAAGTATTAACGCACTCATGAGCCTTGTCTTACCTTAAAATGCATGCGCGACTTGCAGACAATTTTCTGCTTTTTACTTATTTTTTGATAAGATTTTCCGCTTGTTCTTTTAATTTTTGCAAAAGAATTTCGGCGTTTTGTTCGCTGTCGGCTTTCGTTTGAAAATAAATTTTGAGTTTAGGCTCTGTGCCGCTCGGGCGAACGGTTATTTTCACGTTTTTGCCCGCAAAGGCAAGAACGTTGCTTTTCGGAAGTCCGTTTAATCCGTTTAAATAATCTTTAACCGTAACCTTTTCGCCGCAAATCGTTTGCCACGGATTTTTACGAAGTTCGGCAACGATTTCGTCCATTTCGGCTTTGTCGTCTTTACCCGGAAAATCGAGCGAGAGTAGTGCGGTTTTGTAATAACCGTATTTTTCGTACAGCTCGTTAAGTTTTTCCGTAAGTGATTTGTTTTGCGAAGCGTAATAAGCTGTCATTTCGGCGATTATCATTGCTGCGGAAACCGCGTCCTTATCGCGGGCGTGAGTTCCGACGAGATAGCCGTAGCTTTCTTCCATTCCGAAAACGTATTGTTCGTCCGAAGTAAGCTGATCTATCGTTTCGCCTATATATTTAAAACCCGTAAGCACTTCTTTTACTTCCGCACCGTAAGCTTTCGCTATATCTCCGCTCATATCCGAAGTTACTATCGTTTTTACGAAAACAGGAGTTTTATCCGTCTTTTTGCGTAACGAAAATATGTAATTTTCCATCAAAACGCCGGTTTCGTTGCCGTTTAAAAGCTGATATCCGTTTTTCGTTTTTACGGCTATTCCGACTCGGTCTGCGTCCGGATCGGTTGCAAGCACTAAATCGGCGTTTTTCTTGTCGGCGAGTTCTACGGCGAGTTTAAGTGCAGCTTTTTCCTCGGGGTTAGGGTAAGGGCAAGTTGGGAAGTTTCCGTCCGGCTTTTCCTGATCGGGAACTACTATTACGTCTTTTATTTCTACATTCTTTAAAATCTCTCTCACAAGAATGTTTCCTGTGCCGTTAAGGGGAGTATAAACTATTTTCGGAGTGTTTATGCCGCTTAAAGAAAACAGCGAGTATTTTCGGATTTCCTTTAAGAATTCTCTCGGTATTGTATCGTCCAAAACCTCGATAATCGACCTATAGGGGGGTATTTTGTCAAAATAGCCGCAATTTTCTATCTCGGACAAAATATCTTTCGCCGCCCCGTCGGTTATCTGGCAACCCTTTTCGTTATACACTTTGTAGCCGTTGTATTCTTTGGGATTGTGGCTTGCCGTTATGACTATTCCCGCCGAAGTTTTTAGGTATCTCACGGCGAAAGACAAAACGGGCGTAGGCATAATAGTGTTAAAAATATAAGCCTTGATTCCCGCTTCGCTAAAAATATCTGCCGCGAGAAAAGCAAATTTGCGGGACATATTTCTGCTGTCGTAAGCGATGACGACGCTCTTGTTTCCGCTCGCTGTTTTATTGATATACGCCGCAAGTCCGCGCGTGGCTCGCCCGACGGTGTAAACGTTCATCCTGTTTGTACCCGCCCCGAGTTTTCCCCGAAGTCCTCCCGTGCCGAATTTCAGATCGCAATAAAACCTGTCGGTTATTTCTTTTTCGTTGTTTTCTATGCTTTTAAGCTCCGTTTCCGTCGTTTTGTCGTTTTTCACTGAGCTAAGCCAGTTTTTATAAACCGTCGTTATTGAAAAATTTGTGTTTTGCATTTTTGTGTGTCGCCTTTGAAATTGTTTTTTTAGTGAAATTATCCATTTGAAACAAGCGATTGTCAATTTAAAGAGGTAATTTTTTGGAGCTGTTTTCCGCTGTAAAACCGACGTAATCGCGAATTGTTTTCCGGTAAAATTTATATCGTATATAATTTATAAAGAAGTTTCGGAGTCGAGCGAATTTCTCACTTGTCTCGGAGAACGACCGAAATAGTTTTTGAATTCGCGGTTAAAATGCGATATCGTTTCGTAACCGCTTTCATAACAAATGTCGGTGACGGAAAGATCGGTCGATATGAGAAGCTTTAAAGCGGAGTCGAGTTTAAGCTGTTTTAAGTACGTTTTGTAGGTTTCTCCCGTGACGGCTTTAAACCTGGACGAGATGTAATTCGGGGTTCTGTCGAAAATTTTTGAGAGCGTTTCGAGCGACGGATTTTCTTTGTAATGTTCGTTTACATAATTTATAATGTTGTGCGTTACGTTCTTGCCCGAATCGGGCGCCGTCAGGGTTGCCGGTTGAGAAAACAGCAGTCGGATAAGAGCCGTTAAAAGAGAGTTCAGATAATCTGTGTTTCGATTTCCCTTTGCGATAAGCGAGCAGATTTCGTTGACGTCTACCGTCACGTCGTTGTCAAAAAAAGAGCAGGAGCCTTTCATCGACGCACAATTTGGAAAACAGCGTTTCATGGTGTCGTTGGAAATCTGCAGATTTGTTATATGTAAGGTCGTATCCGGGATAATATCGTGAAAGTCCTTCGGCGATAAGAAAAAAGCCGTATTTTTCTGAAACTTTATTGTTTTTCCGTTCAGATTTGAGACTCCCGAACCTTCGGTTATTATATCCAACTCGTAAAAATTATGAAAGTGCATACGAAAAATCGCTTCCCCGGATTTATACGTTACGCAAATCTCTTTCGACGGAGTAAATGTCTTTTTTAAAAATCTTTGTCTGGTTTTCATAAATCTATTATAATATTTCGCGCGGAAAGTTGAAAGCGTTTTACACTAAAACTGCGTTTATTAAAGTAAAATCGTATATTATGCATACAAAATCGTAAAATACGCCTTGAAAATATATGCTTGCGTTTGTATAATACTATTGAAAAATAAAAAAATACAGCCGAACAAAGCTTCGGACAAAGGAAAAAAATGGTAAATTACAGCGTAAACGATAAAATGTTCTGGCAGGACGTCGGCGATAAAAGCAAATATATCCGAAGATATGAAGGAAATCCGCTGATAGACTTGGAAAACAGCGAATTCTGGCATGTTTACAACAGCGCGATCGTTATTAAAGACGGAAAATATATCGGGGTGTTCCGTTGCGATGACAAAAGCGGCAGACCCGATTTGTTTATGGGGTACAGTAAAGACGGGATAAAGTGGGTTATCGAAAAAGAAAGCATAGTTTTTAAAAATAGGGACGGGAGCTTGTTTACCTATCCTTACGCCTACGATCCGAGAGTCGCGGAGATCGACGGCGTTTATTATATAATTTTCTGCGCGGACATTCAGGGCCCGAGCATTTACATCGCCGAAACCGTCGATTTTAAAAATTTTAAAATGCTCCCCACGGGCTTTTTGCCTTTTAACAGGAACGGCGCGTTGTTTCCCGAAAAAATCAGCGGCAAATATATAATGTTATCACGTCCGCATCCGTGCGGAACGGCCTATGGCAATATCTGGATAAGCGAGAGCGAAGATCTTATTCACTGGGGAAACCATAAACTTGTGATGAAGAATTTTTATCTCGGTGACAATTACTGGGAAAAGGTGAAGATAGGGGCTGGGCCTATTCCGATTAAGACTAAAGACGGTTGGATACTTATTTACCACGGAGTTCAGTCGACCTGTAACGGGTTAAATTACAGTGTGGGCGTGGCTCTTCTCGATCTGAACGATCCGTCAAAAGTTCTGAAACGCGCGGGCAGATACTTGCTTACTGCCGAAAAAGATTACGAAAAAACGGGCTTTACGCCTAACGTTTGTTTTCCATGTTCCGCGCTTTGCAATTCAAAAGGGCAGGTAACGATTTATTACGGCGTTGCCGATACTAATATGGCGATAGCGTTCACGACGGTAGACAAACTTCTCGAATTTGTGGATAAATATAACCGCTGAGCGCATATCGAAGGTAAAAATGTCTTATAGTCGGCTTATCGCGGCGTTTTGGCGGGTTCAAACGCAATCACCTGTGGCTAACAACTTTTGCTATTTCTCCGGAGCTTTTTTCTCTTACATAATATTCTCGTAGATAACAGCGTTCTTATATGGTAAAATGATTATAAACAACTATAAGTATGACTTTAAGATTCGCCACATCGCCAATTATAAACGCGTTAATGTGGCGGATGTTTTTATTTATCTCGAAACAAGTTTACGGGGCTTACCGTAACGACTAACAACGGCAACGTTCTTGACGCGTCCGAATACATTGTAGACGCAAGCAAAGTAGACTACACAAAGTCGGGCAATCATGAAATCGTAATTACTTACAAGTATGACAAGGCCGTAAGTGCCACGCTCACGATACACGTACCCCAAGCCGAAACGTATTCGTATCTGCTGGATAGGGACGCGACTCAGGGCGTGATACAGAAAGACGGCAAAGTCGTGGTAAAAGATCCCGACGGATACAGAGAAGAAGTCGATCTCGGCGGAACGCTCACACTGACGGCTGTACCCAATGAGGGATACAAGTTTGCCGGTTGGTATATAACCCACTCCAACTCCGGCTCCGATGAAAAACGCTTCTATTCGTCGAATGCGACCGAAACCTTTACGATAACCGATAACACCTACATTTTCGCGCAGTTTGCCGAAATGGAAAGAGTTACCTTAACCGTCATTGCGGGCGAACACGGAAATATTTACAACAATAATATCGAAGGATATTCTCCCGCCGAAAAACAACTGCAATTTGTGGTTACCAAGGATTCCAAGGTTAAAGTTTCTGCAAGCGGAGAGGCCGTTTACTTTAAATTCCTCGGTTGGTACGACGGCGAAGGCGAAACCGCCGCGCTTATTTCCGACAAAGACGTCGCCGAGTTCACCGTAACCGAAGACGCTACCGTTTATGCAAGATTCGACTATGCGTTCATCGTCAGCGCGAGAATAGAAAGTGACGGCGCGGGCGAGTTCGTAGGCGAAGGCATTACCGAATACGGCTTTTATGTCGACGATCTGCCGAATAACGCAAGCGTTACCGTCGAAGTTAAACCCAACGCGGGTTATCGCTTTATAGGCTGGTTCGAGGCTTCCGACAGCGCGGGTTACAATGCGGACGAGTTGCTTTCGACCGATCTTAAATACACCTTTACCGTAAGCGAAAAAACAGGAAACGTTCATCTGACCGCCATGTTTAGAGGCGCCGTTACCGAGATTAAACTTCACGACCTTAACGATTTCGGTTTCGATACCGACGAAAACGGCAATCCGAAAGAAGAATACGTGTTTAATCTTAACAGTGAACCTTGGGTTGATTTCGAACACATTACCGTACTCGGAAAAGTCGGCGACAAATACGAGAGACTTTGCCGCGGCTTGGAATACAGCATTGAAAGTACGATCGGCGTCAGCGAAAACAATGCGCTCGATACGAGCAAAGTCGGCACTTACACCGTTACTTACACCTATCTTGCCAACCCCGAGTTAAAAGCGGTAATCACTATCAGAATAGTGGAGCAATTCAACTTCCTTGCGCAGTGTCGCGAGCGTGACTGGGGTTATATCACCGAGAACGGCAAAAAGATCGATTTCGGCAACGGCAGAATGGTTGAAAAAGGAACGCAAATAACTCTTACCGCCGTCGCAAACGAGTGGTATAACTTCCTCGGCTGGTATTTCTATAACGATCAGCAAGCCGAAACGCTGATATCCGAGAACGCGACTTACACCTTTACGGTAAACAAGGATTTGTACGTTTTCGCCAAATTTGCCGAAAAAGAAATGTATAACTTTATCGCTTATTCAGCTCCTTATGACGGAGGGCGTATCACCGAAAACGGGCAGCCGGTCGAATTCGGCAACGGCAGAATGGTTGAAAAAGGAACGCAAATAACTCTTACCGCCGAGGCGAACGAAGGATTTACTTTCGTCGGATGGTATAAATCCGTTGACGATCAGACCGAAGAACTCATATCGGCGGACGCAACTTACACGTTTACCGTAAACGAAAGGATGTACGTTTACGCTAAATTTGAAAAAACAGGACAGACAGACTAATCGTTTAGTATAAAAACGAAGCGGGTAAGCGAAAAAAATTACCCGCTTCGGACAAAACGATCCGACAAAAAAACGAAAGGAGTTATTTTTATGAAAAACTGGATTCTTACTCACAAACTGCTGACCGTAATTCTGGCGTGCGTGATAGGCGTCGGCGCGGCATGCGCCGTGGCGATACCTATTGCGCTCATACACAAACATGAGTTTTCCGCCGAATGGACGACGGATGAAAACTATCACTGGCACAAATGCAAAGACGAAAAATGCAATGAAGTTTCCGATAAAGCGGCTCACGTTTTCGATAAGGAAACTGTTTCCGCAACGTATCTTGCAAGCGAAGCCACTTATACCGAAGCGGCAAAATATTACAAATCCTGCGTTTGCGGCGTAAAGGGCGCGGAAACGTTCGATCACGGCAGTTCGCTTTCCGCAAAGGAAAACGTCGTCGAACTTAAAGAGGGCGTTACGCTCGGTAAAGTTTATGACGGTGAAGTATACGCGCTCGCCGCGGAAGAAATAGCGAGAAAAGGCAACGGCGAAGTTACGATTATGTATCAACGCAAGGGCGGCGTAGATTTCGGCAACACTGCGCCGAAAAACGTCGGCGAATATACCGTTAAAGTCAGCGTTGCGGCAACCGCCGAATGGAAAGAAGCCGAAAAAACCTTTGATTTTGCAATAACCGCAAAGCCGCTTTCCGCAACGGCAACCAAAGAGTATGACGGTAACGCTGTTATGCCTGCAACACTTACGGGCGTTATTGACGGCGAAACGGTCACCGCAACAATCACGATGACAAGCAAAAACGTCGGCGCAACCGTCAAGGAAGTTGTGCTTGCAGGCGCGGACAAAGACAACTACACAATTGAAACGGGTGGCGTTACCGCAAGTATCACTCCCATGCCAATCAGCGTTGATTGGTGGAAAGAATACGATAATTCAAATATTTTTAAAGGCGATCCCACTGAATTGCTTGAAGGCGACGAAGTAACCATTACCGTTACAATGAGTAGTGCCGACGCCGGTGCGACGATTCAGAACGTCGCGCTTACCGGAAAAGACGCGGGCAATTACAGCCTTGCGGAAGAAGACGTCACCGCAGAGATCGGCAAAGCGGACATCGCCAACTTTGAAATCAGCAATGCGGCCGCGTTTGAAGAAGGGTTCTACGTCGGCGCAACGAATATCCCCAATCCCACAACAAATTACGTTGAAATCGGCACCGGTTACGGCGAAAAGACTATCGTCTGGGAAAAACAACTTGAAGATGGCGTTTGGAGTCGTAACCTTACAAAAGAAGAAGTATTAGAAAGCAAAACGGGAACGTTCCGGGTGCACATTAAATATGCGGAAGGCGCCAACTACAATTTCGGAGACACGTCCGTCATATTCACTTTAAATGTGAAACCAAGAAGGCTTACCGTTAATAACTTTACGGGTAAAACGTACGACGGTAAGCAGGTGGCGAACTTCACCTTTGATAACCTTGTTAAAAAATTAGGCGCAACTATAATTGACGGCGTAGAAAACTTCACGTCGGCTTCGGATTCCGGCGAGAAATATTTAGAGTTCCGCAGAAAAGACGAATTTTTGTGGACAAAGGTAACAGACGTCTACATTCCCAAGAACGCAGCCGAATATGAATACCGCATCGGCGTCACGGCAACGGACGAATGGGCGGCTGTGGTTTCCGAAGTAAACACGTTCACAATTAAACCGTATGAGTTCGTGCTTGAGCTTGGCTACGTTGAGAACCAAAACAATTTTTCAAGTGATGGAGGCAAAACGTTCAAACTCAGGACGTTCAGCGCGAAAAACGGAAAGGAAATTATCGAAGGTCAGGTAATCGAACTTTGGCTTAACAATGAAACAGTGGGGCTGGAAACAGTAAAAAGAGCTGACGGGAACTATTATTTAAAATACGATCAGAAAAAGAAAGCCGGGATTGATTCATTCTTCCTTAAAGTGACGAGTTCGGAAAACGTCTATATGGACAATTACACGGTTGTTCCCAAATATTCCGTGACGACAGTTGAGATGACGGTTGTTGAGTTTACAATCGGAAAGTCCACTTCCGGTAGGATCCGAGTGGCAAACCGGACAGAAAAATGGATACGCACGACTGTTGAAAAGGGATACTTCATGGTCGGACAAACGGTCGTGGTTTACAACAACGCCGGCACAAATGTGGGCGAAGCCACGATTACAGAAATCAAAGTCGGAAGCACAACAAGTGCAAGTGGTTGTGCCATTCCTTCCGACGGTGAAGTTATCATAACTTTGGATAAGGGATTTAGTGATCTAGTTGGTGGGGCTGGCAAAAGCAAAATCGAGATAAAATAACTTAAAAGTTATTATCTGATCAAAATAACGGATAAGCGGGCGTAAAA
>ERZ1673738.3350-NODE-3350-length-18060-cov-7.798445_pt1 | contig 18060 bp, 14 predicted proteins | sample MGYA00580198_ERZ1673738 | MGnify/ENA primary metagenome ERZ1673738 (study PRJEB41218, sample SAMN15661784) | gut metagenome | host: Homo sapiens | place: Canada: London | collected 2015-08-20/2019-03-30 | study: EMG produced TPA metagenomics assembly of... | reverse complement strand
GATAAAAGGGAGTGGAATTCATGCCGGACAGAGTGCTTTACGATAAGGTTCAGGAGGCAAAGAAACAGTTGAACCGTGTGATACGGGGAAAGGAACAGGTTCTGCAACTGCTGTTCGCCGCGCTTTTTGCGGAGGGGCACGTTCTGATGGAGGATGTTCCGGGGACTGGAAAGACGACGCTGGCAAAGGCGCTTGCGCTTTCCGTAACGGCGGATTTCAGCAGGATTCAATTTACGCCGGACCTGCTTCCCGCGGATATTCTGGGTTCCTCCATCTATTCCCCGAAAGAAGGGACTTTCTTTTTCCGTCAGGGACCTGTTTTCACGAATCTGCTTCTGGCGGATGAGATCAACCGGGCGTCTCCCCGTACACAGTCTGCATTGCTCGAAGCGATGAACGAACGGCAGGTTTCCATCGAAGGCAAGGAGCTGAAGCTCATCAAACCTTTTCTCGTGATTGCAACGCAGAATCCGATCGAATACTATGGAACCTATCCACTGCCGGAGGCGCAGCTCGACCGTTTTGCCATACGGCTTTCGCTCGGTTATCCCGATGAGGAATCCGAACTTCAGATACTCAAGGACCGCCGGGAGAACGATCCCCTTGAAGCGCTTCAGCCGGTTCTGGACTGCGATGAAATCCGGCGCATTCAGGAAGAGGTCAGGACGGTTGAAATCGAAGACTCCCTTGCCGACTACATGATGCAGGTCATCCGCGCGACGCGTGAAAGCAACGAGATCCGGCTCGGCGCCAGCCCGCGTGCGCTTCTGATGCTTTCACGATGTGCGCAGTCCATGGCATGGCTCGACAGCCGGATGTTTGTCAAACCGGACGATATTCTCGCTTTGATTCAGCCGCTTCTGGCACATCGTCTTGTGATGACGCTTGAGAGCAAACATGCCGGCATTACTCCGGCGATGGTGCTGGAAGAGATCGTAAAGAAAATCAGAATTCCGGTATAAAGATGCGGAAATTTGCCGACAGATGCAGACGTTTCTGGGAAGGGTTTCTCAACGGACCCCGCTGGTTTTCCGTGCCGTCCGCCGGAAAAAAAGGACGGTACGTCTCCTCCTCCCTCATGCTGTTTCTCTGGATTTATGCGCTGCTGGATCGTTTCCTGACGCCGCAGGGACGCATGTTCGGGGCGGTTTATCTTGCCGTATCGTTCTACTCGATGATTCTGACGCGCAGCCCCGCCGTCGTTCTGTTTTTCGTATTGTCCGGCGTCATTTTCTTCAACCTGATCACAGGGCTTCTTTTTTTCCCGCGCATCCGGATTGCGCGCAAAGTTCCCTCCCGTGTTTCCTGCGGTTCGGAGTTCCGGATATTTTATACTCTGTTCAACCGCTCTTTTCTTCCGTGTTTCGACCTTACCGCGGATTCTTCGCTTTCCATGAGAAATTTCAAGTGCATGGATCAGGCGGTCAGCCGCATGACGCTCATGCCGAAACAGGAGGGGACTTTCCCGCGCAGGTTCAAAATACTCAAGCGAGGCGTCTACAAGCTGCCCTGCCCGCTGATTGAAACGGGTTTTCCGTTCCAGTTGTTCAAATTGAGCCGGACTGCCGGTCAGGTTCAGCAGATCATCTGCCATCCGGCATATACTCAACTGCGTTCGCTCAGGCTGCCGGACGGTTCGGCGAAAAACAATGAAAGCGTCAACACGGTATCGGCGGAAGGGGAAAGCATGGATTTCTACGGGTGCCGTGAATACCGGACCGGAGATGATCCCCGGAAGATTCACTGGGTCGCGAGCGCGAAACACGCACAGTTTGTCGTCAAGGAGTTTCAGGAGGAGAAGCTGTCGCGGGCGGCGCTGGTCATGGATAATTCTCTGGCGGCGGGCAGGGAGCCGGTTCTTTCCATGCTGAAAAAACTGATTCAGTTGAAGCCGCTCGGCGGACGGTTCGACGACACTCTGTTTGAGGCGGCGGTTTCTCTGACGGCATCCATTGCCACGTCTCTTTCCGAAAATGATTTTGTTGTGGATATTTTTGCAGCAGGTTCGGAGATTCACCACTTCCGCACCGGACGCAACCATATGACGCAGGAAGCGTTTCTGGACCTTCTTGCTTCGTTGAAACCGACGACGGGAATCAGTCGTTTCAGCAGGATCACACCGGGGGAGATCAATGGAATCGCTTCCTCCGGCGCAGTCTACCTGATTCTCCTGAGCATTGACCCCGAATCGGAAAAACTTTATAAATCGCTTGTCAATACGGGGGCGCCGGTTCGGGTGTTTCTCATTACGTCAAAGGGCGGTCCGGCATGGGTGGAGACGATCCGTGCGGATGATATTCTGAACGGAAAGGCAGGTGAACTGTGAGGCAGGCTCCGGCTGATCCGTTTCAGAAGGGGATTGATTTCCGCGCGTTTCTGTTGAACGCGCTGCTGATTCTGCCCCCGGCGTTCCTGTACTCCATGAAAACGGATATGCCGCACATCATCCTGATCACGACGGCAATCCTGCTGATCTGCCTCTTCAAGAGAAGCTATCTGCCTTACAGCGACCGCCCGATTATTTACTGTGTCACGGCGGCGCTGGTCCTGACGGTGGTTCCGGATATGGTGGTCACGGTGGATGACGCGAGATTCGGGCTGTTCGACCTGATGCTCCGTTCCAGCCTTGCGGTCCCGATGCTTCTTTACTCTGCGGCTTTGAGCTGTTTCTTTCCGCCGAATCCTCACCGGACGGGGCTTACGGCGGCATTCGCTCTGGCGGCAATTCTGATCTGCGGCGATATTTTCAATTCGGCGGACCTGACGAACAACATCCTCTCTTTCCTTGATGTTCCGCTCCGCAATTACCGGACAACCTATGCCGTGACCGTCGTCATTCAGGCGCTGGCGCTCCCGTTCTACTTTTATACGACGACAAAAAGCATCTATCCGGCAAAGGCGCACAAGAGTGCCTCCGCGACCCGTTTCCTGATCCGTTTCCTCTGTATTGCGCTGATTCCCCTGTTTGCATTTTCCGTATCGAAATTTTATTATACTCACGCTTCGTTTTTCCGGAATCTGGAGTTCTATTTTCTGCGGGTCGGCATGAGCCGGCAGATGCGCGGCGGCGATATGATGATTCTTTCGAATTCGGTCAATCTGAATGCCACGATGCAGGCAAGTCTGCTCAAGAACCCGGACAAGGTGCTGATCCGGGCAAAGGCGGAAGCTCCTCCCGGTTATCTCCGGGGCGGGGTCTATACGAAGTACCGGAAAGGGGAATGGCTTTCCAATGCGTCCAGAACACCTCTCCAGTCTACCCGCCGCGCCACGATTCTTTCCGAAAATACGTTCACGGTGCAGGATTTTCCCGATGCCCCGAAAGCAGTCCCGGATGATCCGCGCGAGCTTCCGCCGGAACCGGTCCGCCGCGTCGAACTTTATTTCGACGGGCTTGTCACCCGCGGCGTTGTTCCTGTCCCCGGCAATACATACCGCCTTGATGCTGTCGCCGACGATGCGGAAATCACCAATCACGGCATTTTTTCGCTTAAACTGTGGAAAAATGACGGCGGATGCACGTTCTTCGTCACAGGCTATGACCCGCAGGCTGCTTATCCCGCGCCCGTTCCGGATAAGGCGCCGGCGCAGGAGCTGACCGAAGTTCCGCGCAGGCTCAGGCCGGTGCTGGAGCAGTTTGCCCGGAAGATTCAGGCAGGGAAAAGGATCAGGAGAGACCGTGATAAGCTTGCGGCGGTCATCGACGGCCTTTCCCGTTACCGTTATTCACTGGATTTTCAGCCGCCGGGGGATGGGACCGACCCTGTTGCGCATTTTCTCGCGGAAGAACGCAAGGGGCACTGTGAACTTTTCGCAACCTCCGCCGTCCTTCTGCTGCGGAGCATGGGACTGCCCGCACGCTATGTCACGGGACTGATCTGCGAGGAGCGCCATCCGTATTCGCAGTACTATATTGCCCGCGCCTCCAATGTCCATGCATGGGGAGAAGTTTACCTTGCCGATGAAAAACGCTGGGTTCTGGTGGAGGCTACTCCGCCGTCCGGCGACCTGCCGTCTGCGCGGAACACCCGGAAACAGGGAATCTTTTCTTCGGTTCTGGACCTGCTGAAACAGACTTTCCAGCAGGCGTTTGCGGATGTCCGCAGAGGATATTTCGCGGATGCGGTCCTGACGGTTATTGAGGCGGTTTCAGGTTTTCTGCCACGTCTTCTGCGGCATCCCGCCGTCCTGGCGGTTCTCCTTTTTTCCGCCGCCGTACTGCTTTACCGTTATTTCAGCCGGAGGAACCGGAAACGGCACAGAAAACGCCTGAACTGGGAAGTGCGTCTTCTTTCCGCCGCATTTGTTTCTTTCGAGCGGAAATACGCGGCGCAGTTCCATAAGAAACGCCCGAAAGAACAGACGCTTCAGAGTTTTTATGCGGATGCTCCGCGGGAAATCCGTGAATATATTGCCGAATATGAAGCCATGCGTTACCGTGAACAGCCGCCGGAACCTGGCCGGGTCCGCAGTTTTGCCGCGCGCGGCAAACTCCTTCTGAAAAATCTTCCGAAACGTTGATTTTACGGAAAAAACGGATTACATTATCTGTTCACGAAAAATCAACAGAACGGACCTTATGAGGATTTTCAGCAAAAAAATCAGACGCTTTTTTCCTGTTTACCTGCTTTTTTCACTGGCGGTGATTCTTTTTGCGGGTCTGCTTCTCGCGTTTAATATCTGGCTGGAATACTATGGCGTCCCTGTCTGTGTCATGACCGGGCTCTCAAACCGCCTGAAACAATACGGCGTGGAATTTTGCGCATCTTCCTGCAAGGCGGGAATTCTGAAGGGAATCGTATTCGAAAATATTGATATAAAAGGGAAAAACAGCTATGAATATCCATCGCTTCATGCGAAAAGACTTCAGCTTGCCGTTTCTCCGTGGCGCATTTTCGAGGGCGCGCTCCTGCCGGTGCGTGTGAAGATCGGAGACGGGCGGCTGAATCTGCCTCTGCTGCCTGAATTCGGAAAAGAGGGGGAGGCGGATCTCCTTTCCTTTACTGCCCTGAATGCCGACATCGGCGGCGATCCGGGCATGATCGTTCTGCATAAAGCCAAAGGAAAAATCCGGAATTTCGAGTTCTCCGTTTCCGGCACCCTGGACAATCTCCTGCATCTTGCCGGTGCGCGGGGAAGTGAGCTGCTTCATGACAAACTCATGGAGAAAGAATCTGAAAAAACGTTATCGCCGCGCTCTCTTAACTGGTACCGCCGGCTGATGGAAAATATTCCGCTTTCCATGCGAAAATACATCATCCGCTCCCTTGATAAACTCAGCGAGCGCAATTTTGAAGGAGTTCCGAAAATCAATGCGTTCCTCTCCCTTGATGCGAAAGACTTCAATAAAACGCGCGCGGAGGCTTCGCTTTTTTTCCCCGATGTCCAGTATGGCTACCTGAAGATCGGGGCGATTCATGAAAAACTTCTCCTGGAAAACGGAATTCTCCAGTTTCAGGACCTGCGGCTGGAGCTGGGCGACGGGGAATACATTTTGTCGCAGGGACGGTATGACAGCAGCATGAGCAGTATCAGCGGCACGTTTTCCGGAAGCTGTTCTCCCGAAAAAATGCTTCTGTTCGTCGATGAGGCAGCCCGTGAAACGCTGGCGGACAAGCTCAGACTTTCCGAAGCGAAGCTGATTGCGTTCAACGGCACGCTTCATCATCTTTCCATCCTGACCGGCAGTTACTCCGGCACAGTCGAACTCCGTATTCCGGTGATGACTTTCAATGGAGTGAGGCTTAAAAACGTATCCACAACCGTCGATATCGGCGATGACCTGATTTCCGGCAGGATCGTCAGCGATGATCCGGGAGGCAACGAGATCCGGTCAACCTATACGATCACCGGAAACACTTTCAAAGCGGTTGTCGAAGGTAAAACGCCGCCGCATGCCTTGCGCAACTTCCTTTCGGAGAGTGCGGCGGAGTTCATTTACGGCAGCATAAAATTCAAAAACAGGCAGGAGCGTCTGCATTTTACCGGCGAGATTACTTCGCATAATTGGAAAAGTTCTGAATTCGAGGGGAAAATCAGGCTGACTCTGCCTACCGTGATCTGCCACGGGCTGGAGGTCAATCAGACCGTGGCGGAACTGGCATTCACTCCGAATACGCTTGCAGTCAACAATATTGAGGCGAAGATCGACGACAGCCTCAGTATTTCCGGCAATATGAAGTGCCTCCTGAAAGACCGGCTGATTACGGCATCCGTCATATGCCGCGGTTCTCCCGGCAAGACGATCAAAATGCTTGATCCCCAGCACAAATCCTTCATCGAGAGCCTGACCGCCGATATCAAATGGCCCGCGAAAGGCAATCTGATGGAAACCAATGCCGACATCAGCATCAGTTACGGGAAAAACCCGGCATATTTCATAACCGGATCTCTGGTCATGACCGATTTTGAATACCGCGATATCCACTTCAATTATGGAGCCACCCGCTTTCTGATCGACTCCAACAAACTTCTGGTCCTTCCCGGCGCGATTCTTCAGACAAGGGACGGACAATCGCTCCTGACGGTTTCCTACCGGGGGGCGTCATCCGGCGAAGAGGAAGACCTTGCGCAGGAATTCATCTCTCCGAAAGGCATCCTGAACTTTTCGATCGACAGTACCATGTCCGGCAATGACATCATGCGCTGCCTCTATCCTGAATGGCGGAGCGAATTCATCGACTTCCCGCAGAGAATGAAAGTCACGGCATCCGGACTGATCGATTATAAAAACGAGATGAACACCCGCTTCACGGCGGAGATCAATAACGGAACCTGTTTCTGGAACGGCATCCGGATTACGGATGTGGATACGGGGGTCCGGTATGAAAACAATAGACTTTTCATCAAAAACGCCTCGGCGGCTGTCTGCAACGGCAGAATCGGCATGGACTATGAGTTTGATTTCAATACGAAAAGGGGACAGATCGATGCCAAACTGAAAGGCGCGCTCCTCTCCTCCGTGCTTCGGGAATTCCACATCGACATGCCCAATGCCTCGCGGACGAACGCATCGGTTTCCGCAGCCATGAACGCCGGATTATACTATAATGCAGAGGATCTTCTGCAGATGGACGGCGCCGGCGATTTGCAGATAAAAGGATCGGACCTTTGGTCAGTTCCGGTTCTGGGGGAGCTGCTGAAAATCCTCGGCAAGGCGTGGAACACAAACAATCTGGGCAGCATTACGGAAGTCAATGGCGAATTCAAGTTGCGCGGCGATGAACTTGCCACGACAAGCCTCAAATCCGACGGCAGCGTAGTTGCGCTCAATGCGAACGGTGTCTATCACTGGAATACGAACGAGTTCGATTTCCGTGTCCGTGCGGAACTCCTGAAAGGCACTCTGCCGTTTGAGACGCTTTCCACCGTCCTGACTCCAATCTCATGGATTCTCGAACGCCGTATCCAGGGTAAACTGGACTCCTACAAGTGGCAGGAATAAGAGCCGGACGCTCTTTTCCCTGAAATCTCTCTTTTTGACATGCGGAATGCGGTTTTTATCCATTCAAAAATGAAATTTCCGTGTAAGATTATAATATGCAAGCAAATTGATTTCTTCATCAAAACCGAAATTAACAAGGAGTATCAGTATGAAGATCGGAGCTCTTGCGAGTTCGTTGAGACTGCCCCTGCTGGAAACGTTCGATGCGTACCGGCAGATGGGTCTTCAAGGTGTCCAGATCGGCGTGAATATGGAATTTCTTGCCTGTCCCGATGAAAAGATCGAGGAAATCAAGGCGCGTTGTAAAATGGACGGGCTGACGATTTCCGCAATCTGCGGAGACATCGGCGGGCATGCGTTCCAGACGCAGGGGGAGAACATGAAGCGCGCAGAATTCCTCTGCCGTGTCGTGGATCTTGCAGGACGTCTTGAGACACATGTCATTACAACTCATATCGGGGTGGTTCCCGAAGACAGAAACGATCCGGTTTATCCGCTGATGCTCGAATCCATCCGCCATGCCGCGAACTATGCCGCAGACAGGGATGTCACATTCGCAATCGAAACCGGGCCGGAAAAACCGGAGACGCTGAAAACATTCATTGAGGAGGTCAACTCCAAAGGACTCGGAGTCAATCTTGATCCGGCAAACCTCCGCATGGTTTCCTGCGTCGATCCCGTACATGCGGTCGAAGTGCTCGGCAGATACATCGTGCATACTCATGCAAAGGACGGCATCAATCTGTTTCCCGGTTCCGCCGCGGCGGCATACGGCATGGTCAATCCCGATGGGACAAAGCGCGACCTCGGAGTCGAACCCGCAAGATACAAAGAGGTTCCGCTCGGGCAGGGGCAGGTCCCCTGGGACGGTTATCTCGCCGCACTGAAGAAGATCGGTTATGACGGATTCCTGACCATTGAGCGTGAATGCGGCGATGATCCGGCGGGTGACATCCGGCTGGCACAGAAATTTTTACTTGAAAAACTCGGCTGAGGAGCAGAATCATGGCGAAAAAACTGAAAGCCGCTCTGATCGGATTCGGCGGAATGGGGCATTTCCATGCCACGCAGTACAAGAAACAGAAGAATTGCGAGCTGGTTGCAATCTGCGATATCGACAAAAAGAAATTTGAAAAACTTTCCGCCGACATCAATCTCGGAAACAGCGGCGACGCCGATCTTTCCAACGTGCGTCAGTATCTTTCCTACGAAGACCTGATCAAAAACGAGAAGTTCGATTTCCTTGATATCTGCCTGCCCTGCCATCTCCATGCGGAATATGCGATCCGTGCAATGAAGGACGGTTATCATGTGTTGTGTGAAAAACCGATGGCACGGGATGTCAAGCTTGCGGATCAGATGATCGAAGTGTCGGAAAAGACGAAAAAATTCCTGATGATTGCCCAATGTCTCCGCTTTGAAAAGACATTCAATACGGTCAAGCAGGCGTATGACTCCGGAAAATACGGCAGGCTTCTGCGTCTTTCCATGACCCGCTGCGGCGGTGCTCCCTCACAGGGATGGTACCGTGACGTCAAGTGCAGCGGCGGTGCGATTCTTGACCTTCACCTGCATGACACCGATTTCATCAATTACATGATCGGAGTTCCCGACGCAGTCCTCACCAGCGGCGTGACGCGTGTCAGCGGAGGTTTTGACGATCTCATGACGACCTATTATTTTGATAACGGCCCGATCGTCAACTCCGAGGGAAGCTGGTGCCGCTCCAAATGGGGATGTACAACGGTTGCGGTTTTTGAGAAAGCCACGATGGAAATCGCCGCTCCGAAAGTGATCGTCCACATGGAGGACAAAAAAGACAAAGAGATCGACTGCACCGGAACCAATGGGTATTTCAATGAAATTGCTTATTTCAGTGAATGTATCCTGAAAAACAGACGTCCTGTGACTGCGTCCGTCGAAAGCACGCGCGACTCCATCCGCATTGTGCTTGCGGAAGAAAAGTCTGCACGGACCAACCGCAAGGTTTTCCTGAAAAAATAAAGGAATCATCCATGCGGGAAACTTTGACAGTGTTTCCCGCATGGACTCTGCGGATTTTATCTTTAATATGGAAAATCTGTCTCCGCTGATGCGATTTTACCGGATTTCAGAGCAGAAACAGCGGCGGAGGCTTGAAACTGCGGGCAGGAAAGATAGATTATCTCATTATGATACAATCAAGGTGAAATCATGAGACAGTTTATTTTTCTGCTATTCCTTCTTTGCTCCATACCGGGTGCCGTCTTCGCCGGCGAGAAGCAATCTGCCGGTCCTGTGCCGCCTGTGCTTCCTGCGCCATCCATTAAGGAGGCTGCCGAGAACGATCCTTATCTTTATAAGGATATCGCTTTTTTCCTGCGCGCTCTGGCGATCGTGAGGGAAAACTATGTGGATAAGGAGAAAGTCTCCGACAGCAAGCTTCTGAAAGCGGCGTTGCGGGGAATGCTTCAGGAACTGGATGAATTCAGCATGTATGAGGCTCCGGAGCGATTCAAAGCGATTCGGGAGGATACTGCCGGGCGTTTTGCCGGAATCGGACTGACGCTTTCCCGGCGCGGGAACGCGGTTCAGGTGGTTTCCGTCGTGGACGGGGCACCGGCTCAGAAAGCAGGGCTTCTCCCAGGAGACGTTCTGACGGAAGTCGCTGGAAAACCGGTGACGAAAATGACGTTTCAGGAGTGTGTCTCAATGCTGAAAGGCGCACCGGGAACCAAAGTGACGGTCAAGGTTTACCGCCGGAAAACCGATGCTTATCAAGAGTTTACATTGACCCGTGAATTCATTAAAATTCCATCGCTCCGCGGCGTCAGAATCATTGACGGAGAGTTCGGCTACCTCCGGATTACGAATTTCTCCAATCCGACTGCCGCCGATCTTGACAAGGCGCTGGAAGAGTTTGCGAAAAAGAAGGTCAGGGGAATCGTCATCGACCTGCGGAACAATCCGGGAGGACTTCTGAATTCGGCAATCGAAGTATGCAGCCGGTTCCTGAAAAAAGGCGAGCTTGTGGTTTACACGGAAGGGCAGTCCGCGCGTGCGAAACAGGAATTTCATGCCGTTGATGCGAAGAAATATCTGGATATCCCTCTGGTCCTGCTGGTCAACGGAAATTCCGCAAGCGCCGCGGAAATCTTTTCCGGGTGCCTTCAGGATCACAACCGCGCGGTTCTTCTCGGTACGAAAACTTTCGGAAAGGGTTCGGTCCAGACGGTTATTCCGCTGCCGGACAAAGGGGCGATGCGCCTGACGACCGCCAAATACTACACTCCGAGCCGTCGTGTCATTCACGGCAGAGGAATCACTCCCGACATCATCGTTCCCATGACGCCGGCTTCGGAGGCGGTTCTTGCGATGCAGCTGAATGTTGCGCCGGGCGAAGTTCACATGAAAAACGGCGGCGGCGTGAAGGATGTTCAGCTGGAAAGAGCGCTGGAGCTTCTCAAAGGGGTCAACCTTTTCATGAAAAACGGGAATATCAAGTGAATTTACCCGGAAAATTTAGTCTTCCGGACTTGTCTTTCTGCAAAAGAAAGTGCATATTTCCATACTTATGTTTCAACAACGACCCGAAAGGAAGCCAATGAGTAAGATAACGACACTGATTTTCTCTCTGTTCTCCCTGATATTTTTTGCAGGCTGTGCGCGGACCGTCATTCCTGAGGAGGTGCTTCAGCTTCCGGAATACACTCCGGTCTATACTTCGTACAATCTCTGGGCGAATGAGAAATCCGAAATTCCCAGCGCCAATATCCAGAAAGGGACCATTATCCCGTTCGGGACGGAGATCACATTCATCAATGCCAATGAGAATGAGATCAATTTCAAACGGGTCAGCGACGGCAAAGTTTTCAAGATTGTCTATGACAGGAATAAGAATATCATTCCGATTGAAATGTTCATCAAGCGCCTTTTTGTTTTCGACAATGCCGAGACGCTTGCCGCGGGAATTCGTCCGGTCATTTATGAGAAACTCAGACGCGGCATTGTGGAAAAGGGGATGACGCGCAATGAAGTGCTCCTTGCGTTCGGACCTCCGCCCGCCATGAGAACGCCGGTGGAATCCGTCGATACCTGGACTTACTGGACCGATGCCGGCGTTTCCAAGAAAGTCGTGTTTTTCGGAAACAGGGTCATTGAGATCATTGAGATTTAATGCGGAGCGGGTCAAATGAATAAGAGGACAGTTCTGGTTACGGGCGGCGGCGGTTTCATCGGATCGCACCTTTGCGAGCGGCTGCTTGCCGAAGGCATGGATGTCATTTGTCTGGACAATTTCTTTACGGGTTCGAAGAACAATATCCGTCATTTACTTGCCAATCCGTCATTTGAGCTGATCCGTCATGATATCACAACTCCGATCAGCCTTGAAGTTAATGCGATTTTCAATCTGGCGTGCCCGGCATCGCCCGTTCATTACCAGCATGACCCTGTTCAGACTGCCCGGACCAATGTGCTCGGTGCCATGAACATGCTGGAACTGGCGCGCCGTCTCAGAATTCCGATTCTTCAGGCGTCCACGTCCGAAATTTACGGCGATCCGAAAGTGCATCCGCAGAAGGAAACCTACTGGGGCAATGTGAATCCCATCGGCGTAAGGAGCTGTTACGACGAAGGCAAGCGGTGCGCCGAGACCCTGTTTTTCGACTACCACCGTCAATACGGGCTGGACATCAAAGTTGTGCGTATTTTCAACACCTATGGTCCGCGTATGCATCCGAATGACGGACGTGTCGTGAGCAATTTCATTATGCAGGCTCTGACGAAAAAGGATATCACGATCTACGGAGACGGTTCGCAGACGCGCAGTTTCTGCTATGTATCCGATCTGGTGGAGGCGCTGATCCGTGTCATGAATACTCCGAAATCTTTTTCCGGCCCCGTCAATCTCGGCAATCCGCAGGAGTTTACGGTTCGCCAGCTTGCGGAAAAGGTGCTTGAGCTGACCGGCAGCAAATCCAGATTGATTTTCAAAGAGCTTCCGCAGGATGATCCGGTCAAGCGCAAGCCGGACATTTCATTTGCAAGAAAGATTCTCAAATGGAAGCCGGAAATTACAGTTGACGAAGGGCTGACGTGGACCATTGCCTATTTCAACGATCTGATCAGAAATAAGAACAAGTAACATTTCAGACGGCGGGGAAGTGCCTGATGCCTTTGTTTTCATTTGCAGAGATATTGAGTGCCAGTGGAGGCGAGTTCGTCAATGTATCGGACTTTCATATTTCCGTTGATTCCGTTTCGACGGACTCCAGAGAAAAGACGAAGAATAGTCTTTTCATCGCTCTTTCCGGAGAGAATTTCGACGGGCACGATTATCTCCGGCAGGCAATCGCCAACGGCGCGGTTCTTCTCTGCATCGAAAAGGCAAAACTTGCCAAACTTCCGCCGGGGGTTCCCGCCGTACTGGTCAATTCTCCTCTGTGCGCCTATCAGGAACTGGCTCATCTTTACCGCCGCCGTTTCAAGAACCTGAAAGTCATTGCGCTGACCGGCTCCTGCGGCAAAACCAGCACGAAAGAGACTCTGTATGCGATTTTCGCACAGGTCTACGGCGCGGAACACGTCCTTGCGACGCAGGGCAATACGAACAATCAGATCGGGGTTCCGCAGAACATGATGCGCCTTACGCCGGAACATAAGGTCTGTATTCTTGAAATGGGAACCAATCACTTCGGGGAAATCGAACCCATTGCCGGGATCGCGGAACCGGACGTATCGCTGGTTGTTTCCATTGGAAGCTGTCACTTGGAGTATCTGAAAAATCTTGACGGCGTGGCGACGGAAAAATCGCATATTCTGCTGGCGCTTTCCAAAGACGGAACGGCGGTGATTCCGCAGGAGTCGCCCGGAAACGGAATCCTGCGTTCCGCCGCATCGAAAGCGGGGAGAATCCTGACGTTTGGCTATTCGGAAAAGTCAACGGTTCAGGTCATCTACAAAGGCGGCAACATCAACGGAAGTTCCTTTGAACTGATCAATCATGAAAACGGAGAGCGGGCGCTGGTCAACTGGAGTCTTTCCGGCAGGCATCAGGCGTGCAATGCGGCGGGGGCGGCGGCGGTTGCCGTTGCATTCGGAATTCCGCTTGCACAGATTGCCGGGGGAATCCGGCAGACCCGTCTGCCTGGAATGCGGATGCGTCAGGCGGAACACGGCGGTGCAACGTGGTTGAATGACGCTTACAATGCGAATCCGGACAGTATGCGGGCGTCTCTGGAATGGCTGAGCGAATTTGCTGATGAAGACAGGCTTCTGCTGGTGCTCGGCGACATGGGGGAGATTGGAAAAAGCGCGCTCAAGGAACACCTCAAGGTGCTTTATTATGCAAGACAGAAGTTTCCCGAAGCCCGGATTGCGGCGGTAGGCGCCCATATGTCGAAAGCGGTTGCGGTGATGAATTTGGTTTCCAGAAAGAATATCCTGCCGTTTCCCGTCACGGAGGAGGCGGTGGCGCCCATACGGCAGATGGTGAGGAAAGGCGATCTTGTATTCCTGAAAGCCTCCCGCCGCACAGGTCTGGAAGTGATTGAGCCGGAGGATTGAAGGTATGGGAAAAAATCTTTCGGCATACCTGAATGCTTTGGGGCCGCTGGTAAGGAAGTCCGTCATTCATGAACCGGAACAGGTGATCCGCGGAGTCGCCAACGACTCCCGTCGAGTCGGAAAAGATTTCATTTTCTGTGCGATCAAAGGCGCAAAAAGTGACGGACACTGTTTCATTTCCGACGCCGTCAGAAATGGTGCATCCGTCATTTTCGCCTCGGATGAGGTCTCGGTCCCGGAATGGATTTCCGTCATTTATGTTTCCGACTCCTACCATGCATGGGGAGTCCTCTGTGCCGAATTCTTCGACAATCCGGCGGATCATCTGGATATTTTCGCTGTCACGGGCACCAACGGGAAGACGTCGATTGCATTTATGCTGAAACGGATTCTGATGGCTCATGGTCTTGCCTGCGGGCTGATTTCCACGGTGGAGTATGACGACGGCGGCAAAGCTCCGCCGGAAGAAGCCGCGCGGACAACACCGGACTCTTACAGCATTCAGGAGCTTTTCGCGCGAATGCTTCGGAACGGCTGCCGCTGTGCCGTGATCGAGGCGTCCAGTCACGGGCTTCACCAGCACCGGACCGGCAATGTCCGGTTCGCCGGCGCGATCTTCACCAATCTGACGGGCGACCATCTGGATTACCATCATACAATGGAGGCGTATTATCAGGCGAAAAAACTGCTTTTCAGCGAAATGCTGCGTCCCGGCGCCCCGGCGGTCGTCAATATTGACGACGAATGGGGAAACCGCCTTGTGTCCGAGCTTCCGGGGAAAAGAGTCCTGACGCTTTCACGGAAAAATCCCGATGCCGACGGCTATATTCATTCAGTCAGCTTTTCAGACTCGGGTACGGAATTTTCCCTTCGTACAGCAGGAAGGGAGATCAGGATCAAATCCGTATTGATCGGTGAACATAACGTCTGCAATATGTCCCTCGCCGCTCTTGCGGCTTATGCCTGCGGCGTTCCAGCGGAACTGATTGCGGAGACGCTTTCCGCGCCAGACATCGCGCCGCCGGGGCGTCTTGAGCCGTTTGGTCTTCCTAACGGCGCACGCGCGTTTGTCGATTACGCTCATACTGACGATGCCCTGTTCCGCGTATTGACGGCGATCCGGGCATTCTGCAAAGGACGGATCATTACCGTTTTCGGCTGCGGCGGCGACCGTGACCGCACCAAACGCCCGCGAATGGCATCGGTCGTTTCAGAGCTTTCCGATATTTCCATTGTGACCAGTGACAATCCCCGCACGGAAGATCCCCGTGCCATTATTGCGGAGATTCTTCCCGGCATCAGGTCCGGAGCGGAATATTTCGCTGAACCGGACCGGCGGAGTGCGATTCTGAAAGCCGCCGCGATTTCCCGCAGGGACGACATTATCCTGATTGCCGGAAAGGGGCATGAGAATTATCAGGAGATCAACGGCATCAGACACCATTTCGACGACCGTGAAATCCTGCGTTCCATTCAGCAGAACCCACTGTGATCTGAAGAATCCGTGAGTGCGCTGTTTCCGCCGCCGTGGAAATTCCGGCGGAACCTGACTGTTTCTGTCTGCCGTACACAGACCTGCCGTTTTTTCTGTTTTCCCGAATGACAGGAACACGATCCTATCTGGAAAGAAATATTTGTACACAGCATACATATTTTTTTGTCATATCTTTGTGCAGAAAATGACAGAGTTGCCAGTCTATTGAATACATGACCCCCTTGTTTTTCTTTTATATCCGGTTATAATAATTTTTAAACAGGAGAATTCTATGGATGATAATAAATATACTTCGCGAAGAATTGCGGCTTTGCTGGAACAGTATATCATAGAAAATCAGATTGCAACCGGAGTCAAGATTGATTCTGCTGCACAGTTAGCCCGAAAATATGCTGTTTCCGCAAAAACTGCTGACAGGGCATTGAATTTACTGGCACGGCGAAATCTGATTACAAGGATTCATGGACGCGGTAATTTTGTAAAAGCATACGGAGAAACATACAATAACAAGCGGGTGGCATTTTTCTGCAATGTTATGCATAACCCGCAGGACGAAAGTATTTTCTCTACCGGGATTATTTTGGTGGAAATCTGCTGTTCCATACTCAAGGAATATGGAATAAAATATGAACTTTTATTTAAGGACGATCTGTTCAGCCGCAACAGTTTATTGAGCGAAAGTGATTTTATCAAATATGATGCATTGCTCATGTCTTCCATGTATAGAACCTGCATATCGGATTTTGCTTGTAAAGTCCCCGGAAATCTTATCCTTTACGGTGATGATAAAGTTCATATCGGACCGTGGCATCAGGTTGTTTATGATTATGAGCCGGGATTTTTGAAGGCACTGCAATATTGCCTGAAACATCATTACAGAAAATTTTTTATTCCCGGATTTTCCCGCGAGGTGGTAAGACACAGGCATCAGGCTCTGCTGTCCGTTGCCAGAAAACTGAAAATCCCGTATTCTAATTTTCAGTTTTATTATGCCAATGAATATTCTTCCGCAATTCTGGCGGGGCAGAACTGTGCCAGGTATTTTCTTCAGAATAAACTCAATGACCATGTGATAATTTCCAGCAGTGACTTAATCACTTTGGGAATGGTTGATGTTTTCAAACAGCAGAATCTGGTCAACAACAGTGATTACCGTATTATCAGTTATGACAATATGCAGGAACTTTTTACCGACGGCAAGATTAATTTAGATATGAACAGCATCACTCATCCCATCCATAAACATGCAGAAGCTCTGTGTTCCCTTCTGCTGGATCTGCTCAAGAAAGATACCTGTTTTTACCGTACCTATTTCACGCCTGCAACCGAATTGATTATAAGGCACCCTTTTTGTGGGCCTGCAAATAAAAAATAATGAACATGAATACAAAAAACAGGAGGTAAGGCAAATGGAAAGAAGAACCAGGCAGGAACTCAAAGCTGACAGAAGAAATAAATGCAGATTCACCCTTATAGAACTTCTTATTGTAATTGCGATCATCGCTATATTAGCGGCGATGCTTATGCCGGCACTCTCCGCTGCGCGTGATGTGGCACGCGGGGCAAAATGTATAGGCAATCTTAAGCAGATAAGTCTGGCTTTTATCAATTATGCCGGCGATTATAAAGAATTCAGCGTTCCGGGCAGAACAGGAAATGACCCTTTCAAAAACTATAACTATCTTGATTTGCTGGATAGTTATATCTGGGGAAAACAAATGGAGCGGAACAGTCTTTTAAAAGGCAATAATCTGCTTTGCCCTGTAACTGCTGAATATGCTGTTAATAAGATTAAGGACAAAACAAGGCTGGCAATACTGGCAGACATATGATTACTTACGGTTACAACAGAGCTCCCAGCCAAAGTGATTTTGATGCCGGGGTTGGGTTTTACGGTTGGAAAATTGAAGCAACAAGAAAGATTTCAAAAGTCGAATCTCCTTCCGGGACCGTTCTGTTTATGGATACATTCAACTGTGAGGCGGCAAGTGCTGCTCATGTCAAACTTGGAGGAAATACAAATTATCCTGAAATGAAGTACATAGATAAAACTCATGCCAGAAATGTGAATTATCTCTCTGCCGACGGGCATGTGGATAAAATTGATATTGATGCGATTCCTACTGTCCACAAGGGTTTCTGGACAGTAAAAGGCAATGATTAAATACAAACATTTTTCAACTATATTACTATAACAGGAGGAAGTATCAATGGTTTTCCGTAAAAAGATTTGTTTCAGTGCAATTGCGGCAATCATACTGTTAAATGTTGCATCTGCGACCGAGAAAAGCAATATATTGAGTTTATCTCTGGGCGACTTGTACGTGACCGGGCGCGGCATGGAAAAGATGGATTCTCCGGAAGCAGTGGAAGCAGGTCTCACCACATGGAAATCGATGTATCGTATCGGTATTGTCAACTGGCGCTTCATTGATTTTCAGATGGATCATTTTAATAAAGGCGGAGGATACATTGCCTGGCACTTCAAAGAATATACGGCAATGCGTAAACGCTTTAATGATAACGCCGTGTGCAAGTTTTATTGGTAAAAAACGAAAAAGAGCATGCTTGGGCT
>ERZ1673738.3342-NODE-3342-length-18090-cov-6.624342_pt1 | contig 18090 bp, 16 predicted proteins | sample MGYA00580198_ERZ1673738 | MGnify/ENA primary metagenome ERZ1673738 (study PRJEB41218, sample SAMN15661784) | gut metagenome | host: Homo sapiens | place: Canada: London | collected 2015-08-20/2019-03-30 | study: EMG produced TPA metagenomics assembly of... | reverse complement strand
TGCCGGGGTGCAGGTGACTCTCACCTGCCGCGGAGTATGAGGGCGCGCAGCCCTCGCGTCTTTTCCCATCCGCTTGACAAGCTTTCGTTTCATGATATAGTATTGCCCTTTCTATTGATTCAATATACTGGAAGGAATCATTATGTTTCTGGGGATTGCCGCCGGACTTGTTTCCGCACTGCTTCAATCAACTTCCTATATATGCAGTGCAAACTTCATGCTGAAATATAAATCTCCGCTGCGTCTCGTTATTTTTTCGCAACTGGTGATGGGAGCGTTTTGCCTGCCGTTTGTTCCATTCCTGTTTCCCCGTGAACTTCTGAACCGTCTGCCCGAATTCGCATTGTGGGTCGGAGCGTGGCTGTTATGTTTTTCCATCGGGCAGACCGCATTCTTCAACGCGCTGCGCTCCATTGAGTCCAGCCGGATTTCCTCTCTGCTCGGACTCAAGATTCTTGTTTTATCCGTGATTTATGTTCTGATGATGCGAATCCCGCTTTCAGGTTTGCAGTGGATCGCCGTATTCCTGAGCACTGCGGCGGCTGTCGGAATGAACTGGAGCGGCGGAGCACGTTTTTCCTTCAGGGGAATTCTCTGGCTGGCTGCCGCGCTGATTTTTTATTCTCTGACGGATATGACGGAAACACATCTTGTGAAAATGCCCCGGAGCGGGAACATGATCCTTGACAGTTGTGCAATCGGCGCGGTCTGTTACTCGATTCTCGGCATTGCGACACTGCCTTTCCTGCTGAAATTCCGCTGGACCGGCAAACAGTTCATCCGTTCCGCTCCGTTCGCTTTTGCATGGTATCTTTCACAGGTCGCGCTGTTTGTCTGTTTCGGAATGCTGGGGACGGTGTTCGGAAATGTGATTCAGGCGAGCCGCGGATTGATCTCCATTGCCATTGGAATGCTTCTGCTTCATTATGGATTTGGAAAACTGGATGCGAAAATCAGCGGTTCCATGTGGCTCCGCCGCGCGATTGCGGCAATCCTGATGACCGCGGGAATCATTCTGTATTCTCTCGCACAGTGGCATTCCTGAAAAAAGTCTGAGTTCATCCCCGCTTCACCGGATGTTCCGGATGCCGGCGCATTGCATTCCGCTCAAAATATGGCCGGATTCGGAAAACCAAACCTTGCAAAAAAGCAAACAGGATGTACACTAAATGAGTGTCTGTTGAAAATACCGAAGGGATCGGCCGGATAAGATGATGTTGAAGAAAATTCAGGATGGAAAAATAAAACTTGCCCTGATCGGACTGGGCTACGTGGGACTGCCGCTGGCTGTCGAATTCGGGAAAAAGTTCGATACCGTCGGATTCGATATCAAAGAGGAGCGCCTCGATATGCTCCGGCGCGGGGTGGACGCCACTCTGGAAACCGCAAGAGAAGACCTTGCAGCGGCGCATCGCCTGAAATATACTTCGAATCCGGACGACCTCCGGGACCGCGACATCTTCATCATTACGGTGCCGACTCCTGTGGACAAATACAAGCAGCCGGATCTGCTCCCGCTCTACCGCGCAAGCGAAACCGTCGGAAAAGTAATGCGCCCCGGTGCGGTGGTGATTTATGAAAGCACGGTTTTTCCCGGCTGCACCGAGGAGGAGTGTGTCCCTGTGCTGGAAAAATTCAGCGGACTGACATTCAATCGCGATTTCTTCTGCGGATACAGCCCTGAGCGGATCAATCCGGGAGACAAGGAGCATACTCTGACCAGAATCCTGAAAATCACATCGGGTTCCACCAGGGAGGCGGCGGATATCGTAGATGCCCTTTATCACTCGATTCTGGAAAAGGGCACCTACCGCGCAAGCAGCATCAAGGTGGCGGAAGCGGCAAAGGTCATCGAAAATTCCCAGCGGGATTTGAATATTGCGTTCGTCAACGAACTTGCAAAAATTTTTCATCTGATCGGAATCGACACCCATGAGGTGCTGGAAGCCGCCGCCACAAAATGGAACTTCCTGCCGTTCAAACCGGGGCTTGTCGGCGGACACTGCATCGGAGTCGATCCCTATTATCTCACGCATAAAGCGCAGGCGCTCGGATATCTGCCCGAAGTCATTCTTGCCGGACGCCGGATCAACGACGGCATGGGCCAGTATATCGCCGCCGAGGTCGTCAAGCTGATGATCAAGAAAGAACAGCGGATCGCCAAAGCCAAAGTGCTGGTCATGGGAATTACATTCAAGGAGAATTGCCCGGACATCCGGAATTCCCATGCCATCGACGTGGTGAGGGGACTGCATGATTTCGGCTGCCGCGTTACGGTTTTCGATCCGTGGGCGGACCCGGAAGATGTGATGCGCGAATACGGGCGGAAATCAGTCAAAGACGCCGCGGAGATTTCGGAAAAGGAATATGATGCGGTGGTCCTCGCCGTTGCGCACCGGGATTTCAGGGATTTCGATGTCAGGCGCTGCCTGAAAGAGAAGGCAGTCGTATTCGATATCAAGGGATTTCTTCCCAGAGAACTCGTGGACGGCAGGCTGTAACATGAAACCGGAACTCAAACAGGCGAAGATTCTGATTACGGGAGGAGCAGGATTCATCGGTTCCAACCTCATTGAGACTCTGCTTCAGATGGACAATGAGGTGGTGTGTCTTGACAATTTCATCACGGGGAAACGGGAGAACCTGGCTCCTTTCCTCGGCAATCCCGCATTCCGTCTGCTCGAAGGTGACATCCGCGATTTCGACACCTGCCGTAAAGCCGTTGCAAATATGGATTACGTCCTTCATGAAGCCGCGCTCGGCTCCGTGCCGCGTTCCATTGCCGATCCCGTGACCAGCACGGAAATCAATATTACGGGATTCGTCAATATGCTTTTTGCCGCTGTTCAGGCGAAAGTAAAGCGTTTTGTCTATGCGGCAAGCTCCTCCACCTACGGAGACAGCAGGGAACTGCCGAAAGTGGAAGACAGAATCGGGAAACCACTGTCTCCATACGCGATTACGAAATACGCCAATGAACTGTTCGCGGAAAATTTCAGCCGCATTTACGGAATTGAAACCATAGGACTGCGTTATTTCAACGTATTCGGCAAACGCCAGGACCCGTCGGGCGCATATGCGGCGGTCATCCCGAAGTTTGCCATGAGCCTGATCCGTCATGAAAGCCCGCTGATCAACGGCGACGGCAGTTACTCACGCGATTTCACCTATATCGACAATGTGGTTCAGGCGAATATCCGCGCGCTGCTGACACCAAACCGAGAGGCGGTCAACACCGTATATAATGTCGCATTCGGCAAACGGACCACCCTGACACAACTGTTCACCTGTTTGCGCGATGATTTCTCGATGTTTGACAGGGAAATTGCAAAAATCGCCCCGGTCTACGGCCCGGAGAGAACCGGAGATATTCCGCACTCTCTGGCTGACATCGGCAAGGCGCGCCGCCTTCTGGGATATGCCCCTGAGATCGATGTCGAAGAAGGATTGCGGAGGACATCGCGCTGGTATTTCGATCATCTCCGCTGAGACAATCTTACATTGCGCCGGATATTTCAGAAAAGGCACATAAAAAAGCCGGTCGGACGACCGGCTTTCCATTTTTCGTATTCGAGCAAGATCACTCTTTCAGTTTCGGGGCATCTTGAAAATACAAAATCAGAATCACCAGCAGGTTGAAAAACACCCAGCAGCCGAAGACGCCCGCCAGCATATATCTGGTCGGGATCAGGCGTTCCACCACAAGTGCAGGCATCGTGACCGGCGCATAGAATTCAAGAGTGGAAAGATAATCCTTCATCAGAAGCTCCTTCATCTCTGTGGTCTTGCGGGCGGCGGAAATCATATTCTGAATCGTTGCATCGAAGAGCTTTACGAACGCCTGGGAATCCGCCTGCGCAGTCTTTGCATCTTCACCTTTTTCCCTCAAAGCAGCCAGCATTTGCGAATAATACTGCTTCTGAGCTTCCAGGAGAGCAACCTCGTTGCCGCATTCCAAAGCGGCATTCACCAGTTTCTGATTCATGGCGCGGTTCGCATCGCTGCGTATCAATTTCGACAGTTCGGAGAAGAAAGAGGAGTCAAAATTGACCTGAGTGCCCTTGTCCATTTCCGTCTTTGCAGAATTTCCCGTATATTTTTCGCCGATCATCCGGATGGAATCCGTAATATTCCCAAGAATCGCTCTCTTTTCGTTCAGTTTCTGGTCAATATCCTGAAGACGGCTTGTCAGATAAGTCACATCCAGACCGGAATGAAGCTTCGGGTTCCGGAGCAGCATCTGCCGCAGGAGATTCAGTTGGTAATCCTGAATATGGCGAAAAGAGTCTATGATGTCATCAAGATATTCGCCGCCGGGCAGTGCAATGGCGCGGTTCATGGCAAGCGCCTTCAACTGATCGCAAAGCTCCAGCATCTGCGCATTGTAATACAGCGCCTGGTCGATCGCAATGAAGTAACTGGCAGCCCGGCTGTCCTTCACTTTCTGAGCGAGGTCACGGTCGAAATTGTTCAGCGGGATTTTCGCCGCTTCAAGTTTGCGGTACATCGCCGCCCATGTCGCGGGAATTTCATTGAGAATCTTGGCTGCCAGATTCGGGGGGATGCCGGCGCTGCGCATTGAGAGAACGTAATTGAACTTATTGTCGATCTTGGCAAGCGCCGCATTGTAATCGTCTTCAAATCTTTTCAGATCGACGGCGGTAAGATTCCTGCGCCCGAGTTTTTCACGGAATTCAGCACGGACCTGCGCCAGCTTTTCAGAATAATTTGTGATGGAGAAGAGGTTCTGGAAGTGATCGAAGTCAATCATGTCCTGAAGTTTGTTCTTTTCATAAACCTGCTTCAACACCACCGGATTGATGATGTCAGCGGGAACAAAAGGCTTGCCGCTGGGATAGATTACGATCATCTGTCCGCTTTTGCTTACGGTCGGCGGGAGATTTTTCATGTTCTGCATCACGGTCTCCACATCAGCCTCTCCGAGCATAATGCGGATATCCTGCGTGAAAATCTTATTTGACGGCAGCAGCGTATATCCGATGCCGAACAGGAGAACGGCAAGAACCAGGCTGACGATGCCATACAGGAGAATCGTATTCCTGCGCTGTTTCAAGAAATTCATCAGTAGTTGAAAAGAAAATTCATCCTGCGGCTGTTGTTCCATGGATCACTCCTGTTTTTAGTTTCACTCATCACTCATATTAATAATAAAAACGGTACTATAGCTTCAGATAAAAACCTTTGCAACCCCGTATTCATGAAAAAATCCGGTTTACGGAGCGGGCGGAACCGAATCTGTTATTTTCTTTCACGACAATGCACCGCCGCCTTTTCCGCTCCGTTTTCCGCTTCATTTTCCGGGTTCGGAGGGCGGGTGGCAAGATAGTCGTCAAACGCCGTTTCCGCAATCGTGAGTTTTACCAGCTGTATTTTTCTGTCGTCGCAGAAACTGCGCAGATGTTCCAGATTTTCGTCCGATGCGGAATCCGTGGCGATTACGATCTTCTCGAACGGATGGTCTTCGTAGATCTGTTCCACCTGATCCACTCCGCCGAAAACCTTGAATCCGTAAACCTTCAGCCCGTACAGCCCCGGATCGTCATCCATGATCCCGATTACGGATTCGGAAAAAGCTCTCCGGTTCGCACAGAAAAGATAACTGATGTAAACCCGGCAGTTCAGTCCGCCGCCGTAGATCACGATGCGCTGGAGCATGGAAGGCTCCTGATATTGCAGATACAGTTTGCGGAACAGGAAGCCTTCTCCGTAATGGACGAGAAAACGTTCAAAGCAGATCAGCGTCAGGTTCAGCAAAGTGAAAAGAAGACAGCCTCCGATGAAGCGGCGCAGGCTTATATGCTCCACGGCAAGCATCGCGTCATAGCAGAAGTAATAAAGCAGTGTGCAGGAAATGGCGGAGCCGATCAGAATCGACAAGGCAAGATGCCAGTAATTATTCAATCCCGCGCGCAGCCAGTAAATCCGGTATACCCGTGAAAAACAGAGCACCAGCACCGGAGGGACAAACGCATAAAGAAAGAAGGAGAAATGCTGGAACTGCCCGATCAGAATGATGAATGTAATCAGGAAGGAGAGCCCGATCAGGAAAAAGTCGATGAACGGGTGAATCATATTGACCAGAATTCCCTGCTTCGGCTTGGCAAGCCCTTTCTGGATCAGAAGCGCGGAGTCGTAAATTTCCACGATGGCAAGCTGGCGGATCATGATGAGGATGGCGATTACAAGCGTCACATAGGCAACGGCGGGCATGGAGTCGCGCAGCGTCAGGAACAGCAGGGCTATTCCGGCGAAGACACATGCCATGAGATACATCATGAACGCCGTCGTCGTCTGCTTTTTGGTCTGCCGGAGCAGACGATGATGCAGATGATCCTGATCGCCGTCCATGATTCCTCCCGCTTCGGGATTCAGAAGCTTGCGCGTGCTGCGCCGCCAGATTGCCAGAACCACGTCGAACAACGGCACACCGACCGCCAGAATCGGCAGAAGAAGCGAAGTGACAGTGACCACCTTGTCAATGGTCGAAAGCCCGATGATGGCGAAAATCAATCCGAGAAAGGTGCTGCCGGTGTCTCCCAGGAAAATACGGGCGGGATAAAAATTGTACCGCAGGAAACCGAGACAGGCTCCGGCAAGAATCAGCATGCAGACCGCCTCGGCATTCGGCCCGCCCACAAGAATGAACCAGATTGCCATGCAGCCGGAGGAAACGATCGCCAGTCCCGACGCCAGTCCGTCCAGTCCGTCGATCAGGTTGAATGCATTGATGATCACAATCACCCAGATGAACTGGAACAGGAGAGACAGATAACCGGAAATTTCCCAGCCGAAAATGGAATATTTCTGGTCGCCGGTGTACCAGATGATCAGAACCACAAAGAACTGCACCAGAAGTTTCTGCCACGATTTCATTTCACGGCGGTCATCGATCAAACCGAGTCCGCAAAGTACGACGGCGGGCCAGAACAGGCGCCAGAACAGCGGCAGGACAGCCTGTGAACTTTTCCCGCCGAAGCCATAGAGCGCCAGCGTAATGAAAAAAGCGAAGATCACGGCAATTCCGCCGCCGCGCGGCACCGGATTCTTATGGATGTGCCGTCCGCCCGGTTTATCGACATATCCCAGGCGGGGCAGGATACGGATGCATAAGTAGGTGAAAATAAGAGAGAGAAAAATAGCCAGCATCGGGTAAATGAACAAACCCGCATAATTTTCGAAAAATTCCAGCATCATCCGCACCCGCACATAATTTGAAACAATAGAAACGTCTATAAAGATACAGCATTTCCGGCGATTATTCAAATGCGGAACCGGAAAATCATCCGTTTTTACGGTTCCCGCTCCCGCCCTGAATTCAGGAACTTTTTCCATGCAGGATTGTAAAATATCTGATTTCATGGTATTGTAAGGAGATGAAAGATTATCGAGGTTGCAATTTATGGAAAAAGTGAAAATTCTGACAGTGGGGGCGGGAGCGGTCGGCGCCTATTTTACGGGACGGCTGGCTCAGGCGGGGGCGGAAGTCTCGGTTGTGGTGCGTTCGGATTACGACGCGGTTAAAGCAAACGGATTTGAGATCATCAGCGAGCTGGGGAATTTCCATTTCCAACCTCACGGTGTTTACCGTTCCGCCGATGAATATCCCGATACGGCGGACTATGTATTCCTGACTTCCAAATTCTTCCCGGAAACGGACGAGGCTGCCATGCTTCGCGGCGCCCTGAAAAATTCCCGGACCGTGCTTGTCCTGATTCAGAACGGAATCGGAATCGAGGATCAACTTGCGGAGGCTTTCCCGGAAACCGAGATCCTGAGTTCCATTGCCTATATCGGGGCGACGCGGCTCAAACCGGGAGTCGTCCGGCAGAAAGGCGCTTCGGAACTGAAATTCGGGCGTTTCGGCGGCGGCGCTTCGGAAGCGGGGCGGCGTCTGGAAAAACTCTTTGTGGAAACGGACGGCGTCAAGGCTTCATTCGTGGAAAATATCGCATGGTTCCGCTGGAATAAACTGCTTTGGAACCTGCCGTATAATCCGGTTTCCGTGCTTGGCGGCGGACTCGATACCCGCCGGATGACCGACCGGGGCGCTGTCGAAGCGCTGACCCGCGCACTGATGGAGGAGGTACGCCTTGTCGCCGCGGCGGAAGGAGCGGAACTCCCGGAAACGCTGGTGGACCGGAATGTGGAATTCACCCGCAACTTCCCTCCGTATAAAACCAGTATGCTGGTGGATTTTGAAGCGGGACGGCGGATGGAAGTGGAAGCCATTCTCGGCAATGTATACCGTCTGGCGCAGAAGCATCATATTTCCGTTCCCCATATGCAGACCTGTTATGCCCTGTTGTCGGCGATTGCGGAAAAGGCATAAGACTGGAATACGGAAGCAATGGGGAAAAATACGGCGGCGCATCTGACCGCGTTTCTTACGATCCTGATCTGGGGCACTACTTTCATTGCCACGAAGGTGCTGCTGCGGGATTTCACTCCGGTCGAGATTCTTTTTTCACGGTTTACGCTGGGATTTCTGGCGCTCTCCTGTGTGCCGGGCGGAATTCATTTCACAACGTTCCGCAATGAACTGCTTTTCGCCGGAGCCGGATTCTCCGGAGTCACGCTTTACTTTCTCTTTGAAAATATCGCATTGCAGTATACGCTGGTGTCCAATGTGGGAATTCTTGTGACGATCGCCCCGTTCTTCACGGCGCTTCTTTCGCGTTTCTTCGGAAAAAAAGAGCCGCTTTATCCCGCATTTTTCATCGGGTTCCTGCTTGCGCTGGGGGGAATCGCCCTGATTTCCTTCAACGGGAGCGTGATCCTGAAACTGAATCCCGCCGGCGATATTCTCGCCATTCTCGCTGCTCTGGTATGGGCGGTCTATTCGATCTTCATGAAACGGATCGGAGAACTGGGATATCCCATGATCCCCGCCACGCGCCGCGTCTTTTTTTACGGACTCCTGCTGATGATCCCCGCACTCTTTTTCATGGATTTCCACCCGGCGCTCCGGCAGATGTTGAAACCGGTCAATCTGTTCAACTTTGCCTATCTCGGGCTCGGCGCCTCCGCGCTCTGTTTCGCCACATGGAACTGGTCCCTGAAAATTCTGGGGGCGGTCCGCGTCAGCATTTACATTTATCTGGTTCCCGTGATCGCAGTCATCGCCGCCGTGTTGATCCTGCACGAAAGAATGACGCCGATGGCATTGGCAGGCATCATCCTTACCCTGTTCGGACTCTTCGTTTCGGAAATCAGAAACACCGGTCCTCTCATGAAACGGATGCTGAGCCGGAAATAACTGCGGAAACTGTTCTCCGTCTCCGCTTTTTTTATTTTCCGGCATTCGTAATATCCTGAAAATATGCTATATTAACCCTTTCATAGAAGTGAGGTAGGCAAGATGGAAAATGAACTATCGGGACTGCCGCGGGGACGTGTCCTGTGGCTGCTGTTTTTCAACTTCTTTAAAATCGCATTGTTTGTCGTAGGCGGCGGTTACGCCATCATTCTGGCTGCGGAGGATATCTTTATCCGCAAACTGCACTGGCTTCGTGACGGGGAACTCATGGACATGCTTGCGATCATCCAGACGATTCCCGGTCTGATGGCGGGCAACGCCGCAATCTATGTCGGGTACCGCGCTTCAGGCGCGCTCGGCGCTCTGGTCGCCCTGATCGGTGTTGCGATGCCCTCTTTCCTGATCATTACAGCCGTGGCAATGGGATTTTCCCACCTGCCGATGGATAATATTTACGTTCAGGGCGCCTTTATCGGCGTGCGGAGCGCACTCGGCGGACTGGTCCTCGCGGCGCTGCTGCGCACCTGGAAAAAGATGATGACGGACTGGTTTGCCTATGTGATTGCGTTCGGCTGTTTCGGCGGCGTCATTTTCGGCAGCCTGAATCCGGCATGGCTTCTTCTGGGAGCGATGGCGGCGGGAATCGTCTACCTCAAATTCACATGCAGGAAGATCACGGAAGCGGATCTTGCGGAAGGGAATAAGCAGGCATGACGAACATATTTCATATCTTTCTGCTGTTCTGTTACTTCGGACTTCTCTGCTTCGGCGGGGGGAACGCCCTGACTCCGCTCTATATTGACCATCTGGTCAATGAACAGCACTGGATGACTCTGCAGGAGTTCGGCGACCTGACCGCGATTTCCCAGATGACTCCGGGCCCGATCGGAGTGAACGCCGCGACTTTCTTCGGATTCCGGCGGGGCGGCATCCCCGGTGCGTTCGTGGCGACAATCGGGCTTCTGGTGCCGTCATATTTTCTGGTGATTCTCGCTTTGCGCTCTCTGAAACGCTGGGAAAAAAGTTTTCTTGTGCAGGGGATCATGACCGGAATCCATCCGGCAACGACGGGCATGATCCTGGCGGCGCTTCTGATCTTCATGCAGATGTCCGTTTTCAGTGCGGAGATTCCGTGGGGATACTGGCTCGGAATTGTCAAAAACGCACCGGAAACGGCATTCTTCGTGCGTCCGCTTGCCGTGGTGATTTTCTGTGCGGCGACCTGGCTGCTCTACAAAGGCAGAATTTCTATTATGAGCGTGATTTTCGGTTCCGCCGCCGTCGGTGCGCTCGGAGCCGCCGCCGGGCTGTCCTGAACGGTTACAGGACTTTGGAAAAGAAGTCGCGCAGACGCGGATTCGCCGGATTGTCGAAAAAGTGATCCGGGGTCCCTTCTTCCACGATCTTTCCCTGATCCATGAACATGACACGGGTTGCAATCTCACGGGCAAATCCGATCTCATGTGTGACCACCACCATCGTCATGCCTTCCTCCGCAAGCTCCTTCATGAGTGACAGCACCTCGCCGACCATTTCCGGGTCGAGAGCGGAAGTCGGTTCATCGAACAGGATTACATCGGGATTCATCGCAAGGGAACGCACGATTGCAATCCGCTGCTTCTGCCCGCCGGAAAGCTGCTGGGGATAGGCATTGCGTTTTTCGTAAAGCCCGATCCGTTTCAGCAGTGTGTCGGCTTTTGCAATGGCCTCCGCTTTAGTGAAACGCCCTGTTTTTACGGGTGCCAGCGTAATGTTCTCAAGAATGGTCAGGTGCGGAAACAGATTGAAGTGCTGGAAGACCATGCCGACCTGCTGCCGGAACCGGTTGATGTCGGCATGCGGCCTGTTGATCTGTTTTTCCTTGAACCAGATTTCGCCGGAGGTCGGTTCTTCGAGCAGATTCAGGCAGCGCAGGAACGTGCTCTTGCCGGAACCGGAGGGTCCGACGATGAAAACCACTTCTCCGTGGTGAATTTCCGTGGATACATCATGTACCGCATGAAGCGAGTTGAATCGTTTTACAAGGTTCCTGACCCGGAATACAGGCTGGGAAAGATCGGCTTTACTCATTGTTTTTCAACCTCCGTTCCAGTTTGCCCAGCAGAAAGCTGAACAGCATGACAACTGCAAGATAAATCACTGCGACGGCGATCAGCGGCATGAACGCCGTGTAAGTCTGGCTCCGGATGATGTCTCCGGCTTTTGTCAGGTCCTGAAGCGCGATATAACCGGATACACTGGTCTCTTTCAGGAGCACGATAAACTCGTTTCCGAGAGCGGGAAGCACGTTCTTGAACGCCTGCGGCAGAATAATGTAAACCATGGTTTGCAGATAGCTCAGACCGAGACTGCGCCCCGCTTCGAACTGCCCTTTGTCAATGGACATGATGCCGCTGCGGATGATCTCCGCCACGTAGGCGCCGGAATTGACGCCGAAAGCAACGATTGCCACCAGAACTTTGCTGACATTGACCGAACCGAAGATCACAAAATAGATGATCAGAAGCTGAACGACAACCGGAGTGCCCCGGATCACAGTCAGATAGATTTTGCAGAGCAGATTCAGAAAACGCAATTTGCCGGTTTTATCATGTGTGGAGCGGATTACCGCAACGGTGAAACCGAGAAGAATGCCGAGCAGGACAGCGGAAAATGCGATTTCAAGCGTGACCAGAAAACCGTCGCTGAGATATTTCCAGCGGTCGTCCTTGATGAAGTTGATGTAAAACGAGTCGCTGAAATCAGTCCATGACGCCCGGAACCAGTTGATGATACTCTGCATAACTACGCCTCAAAAGGAATCATTTGATATATTTCGCCTTGATTTCCGCAAGTTTGCCGTTCTCTTTCATCTTTTTGATGGCGGCATTGACCTGTTCCAGCAGTTTCGTATTTTTCTTGCTGATGGCGACGGCATATTCTTCGGTCGTCAGCGGCATATCCAGTATTTTCAGATTCCGGCGCATGGAAACATGAACCTTGGAAGGCTCACCGTCCAGCACAACCGCATCCAGTTTGCCGGCTTCCAGCGCCGCGACGGCAAGCGCGCCGTTCGGAAAACGCTCCGGCTCCTGAATATGTTTCGTCACATAGGTATCCCCGGTGGTTCCATGCTGCACACCAATCCGTTTGCCTTTCAGGTCTTTTGCCTCTTTGACCGCGGAGTTTTCCGGGACAATGATGACCTGTTTCGCTTCAACATAAGGGAGGGAAAAATTGACCTGCCGTTTCCGGTCCTCCGTAACAGTAATACCGGATGCCGCGACATCCGCCTTGCCCGTCACGACAGCGGAGATCACAGAGTCGAAGCTCATATCCTCAACGACCAGCTCTTTTCCGATCTCCTGCGCGACAGCCTGCATGAGATCGACATCAATTCCGACGATCCTGCCGCCTTCGCGGAATTCGTAAGGCGGAAACGTCGCCTCCGTGACCATAACGATTTTATTGGACCGGTCCGGCCCGCAGGAACAGAGCAGGAACATCATTGCAAGAACGGCAAAAGCCGCAAAAATTCCGGTTGATCTCATTACAGCATCTCCTTCATGTCAGCAGAATAAACTTAAAAATGAATAATATAAATCTTGGAGAAGGCAATTGCAATGCGAAAAATGCTCTTTCAGAAAAAAAGTGCTTCCGTAAACGGGAGATATCGTAAATTCCGGACTCATCTTCTGTTGCAGCTCCGCATCTGGACACGGTGTTCCCCTTCCTGCATTGTCATAGTAAATGCCACGGTAAAATGATTCGCTTTTTTGACGGCAGGCAGACACATTATTTTTAATATATTTTTTATCTGTTTTCCTGTTTCCTGCTTGTTCTTGCGGAATGTTGCAAGTATATTCCTGTTGTCCGGGGAGTATCCCGGAAAGTTTCAACAGTTCTTTACAGGAGGAAAATCATGAGAAATGTCTGCAAATGGTTGTCAATGCTGATCCTGACGGTGATTCTTGCGGGATTGTCCGCCGCGGAGATTCCGGCGGGAAAGGTTTACAGAAAGGCGGAATATGATCTTGCCTACAAACTGCTGGAAACCATGGATGCGAAGAAACAGTTTGACATTATGAAAAACGGAATGCTGGAGATGCAGCTGAAAACCGCTCCCCAGTTGACTCTCTACAAGGAGATTTTTGTAAAGTTTTTTGAAAAATATCTCGTTTTTGATTCTCTGAAAAGAGAATTGGCGGATATTTATCTGGATATGTTCACTCCGGAGGAGATCAAGGATTTGATTGCATTTTATGAGACTCCGCTCGGTAAGAAAATAATCGAAAAAACTCCGGAACTGACCCTGCGTTCCGCGCAAGTCGGACAGAACGCCGTGGCGAAACATCTTCTTGAATTGCAGAATGAGTTGAAGAAAGCCATTGAGGCGGAACAGAAAAAGAGCGCCGCGCCGGCAGTTCAGTCTGTCCGGCAAAAGTAACGACGGCAAGCTGTTGCATGTATGGATCGACGGGAGTTCCCTGAAATCCCCGCCGTTTTTTTTCCGGGGCTTTGTGAGAGCTCAAACTGCTTTTTCATGAGCTCTCCACATTGTTTCAGAATCCGAACCCGGAAAAAAGATCGTCTTCCGTCTCTGGCGGCGGTTCCGCCTGCTTTGCTGCGGAAAGCGATGCCAGCCAGTCGTTGAGCTGCATGACCTTGACTCCGAGTTTCGCTGCTTTCTGCGTCTTGGAGGAGCTGGAATCGCCCTCGGCAGTCACCAGCAGAGACAGGGCGGAGGTCACGGAATCGGCAGGTTCATAGCCGTGTGCCGCCGCCAGTTTCTCGTAATAAGAACGTTTTTCCGGCATCTTGCCGGTGAAGCAGACCGTCGGCTTCTTTTCCTCCGCGCTGTTTTTGGTGATCTGGACATTGACGCAGGAAAGCAGTCCGTCGATGAATTCTTTCTGTATTTTGAGTTCCTGTTCGATTGCCGCCGCCCGCTCCGGCCCGATCCCGTCAATTTCCGCAAGAGCCGCGGCATTCATGGATTCGAGTTCGGAGAGAGTGTAGTTTTTCAGGATACTCTTTGCGATATTCGGGCCGATGCCTTTGATGTTCAGCGACGCCAGCACCTGCCAGTCGGGAACATTCCGCGCCGCCTGAATCTCGTTGTAGAGGTTGGTGGCGGAGAGCGCCTGAAACCCTTCCAGCTTCATGATATCGGTAATTTTGAGTTTGAAGATATCGTTCAGGTCCTTGACTCCGAGTATGCTCATCATCTTACGGATATTAGGCTCGCCGAGACGTTCGATTCCTATGTTCTTTACCGCCGCAAGCAGTCGCATGACACGTGTCTCCGGGCATTCCGGATTCACGCAGCGCAGTTCCGGCAGGTCCCGGACCAGCGTATGACGGCAGGAGGGGCATTCCGTAATGATGCATGGCTTCCGTTCTGCCTCCGCACCGGGTTCGGAGGAGACAATGTAGGGGATGACGTCGCCCGCCCGCTCGACTGTTACGGTGTCACCGATCATGATATCCTTGTCGATGACGTTCTGGAGATTGTGGAGCGTCACATGGCGGATAGTCGTGCCGCTGATTTCCACCGGTTCGATTTCAGCTACGGGAGTGAGGCAGTTTTTCCCGAAACTCCATTCCACATTCAGGAGTCTGGATTCTCTGCGCACACCGCTGAACTTGAATGCGATCTGACCTCGCGGATGATGCGCCGTATTGCCGAGAGAACGCGAATAAACTTCATCGGCAAGTTTGATTACGATGCCGTCCATCGGATAAGGCATGGCTTCGATCTTCTGCACCAGATCGTCCCACGAAGAACGAAGCGCCCCGTAAGTGACAGTCCATGAGTGAAGCGAGTAATCCACCAGGGTAAGCTTGGCGTGCTGGTGAAGCATCATGGCGATGTCCTTGAGTCCCATGATTCCGGCGGCGGCGTTGCGTGAGTTCTTGTAGGTGCCGCCGCTGCGGTTGTGGATTCTGGAATAGAGATTTCTGAAGTCGTCATCGCGAATCACGATTTCGCCGCGTGCCTGTTCCTTGAACTCGGCAAGCGGCATGATCCCTTTCGGGTGTTCCAGTTCGATCAGCGGCACCTTGTCACTGATGTTTTCCCCGGTTTCGCCATCGCCGCGCGTCGCAAGGATGCCGCCTGCCCAGATTGCGGAAATGCCGTCGTATTTCGGCTGGATGAGCAGTTTTTCATCCGGAGTGCGCGCATATTTTGCCGCCCATTCCATGACTTCATCAAGAGAGTAGGCTTTGTCGAGGGAAAGCATGGGGTCGCGGTGAATGACTTTGCCGGAACTTGCCACGACGGGCGCGTTGACTGCGGAAAGCAGTGGATGCGACGGATTGAGTTCCGCCAGGCGCCGCATCAGAAAGTCGTATTGATCGTCCGTGATTTCCGGTTCGGCTTCCGCCCAGTATTTCCTGTTGTGATATTCGATCAGCTCCGCGAGCTGTTTTTCATTCAGCTGCCGTATTTCATTTTCGTCAAACATTGCTTTGATCCCCTCTTGAATAGGGTGAAAATATAATCAGTTTTCCTGCACTATACAAGAAAAGAACGGAGAAAACGGCAGGAGAAAAAAGGTTTTTCCTTATTCCTGATTCCGGACAGGCGCATTCTCGTGTTCCGGATTTCCGGCGGACTCGCATCGGTGACATATTGCGTTTTTTTCTCTTTTAAAAATCAACCGCCTGTAAAATCGGAAAAAGAATACTATATTGACGGCAAACGCGAGGAGTATGCCCGACGATGCGCCTGACAGAAGAAATGACACTGAAACGGGGAGACTACAACTGTTTCCGCAACAGTTTTTGCGGAACGGAATTTTTCCCGGAGCATAAACATTGTTTTTTTGAGTTTTTTCTGGTGATTTCCGGAGTCCTGCTCCATCGGCTGAACGGTGTGGATTACCGTCTGAATCCGGGGAGCATCCAGTTGCTCCAGCCGGAGGATGCTCATGCCCTGCGGAGCGCCGATCCCGGAGGACAGGTGGAAATTTATAATGTCAACGTAGCATCTCATGAATTTCTGAAGAACCTGTATTTTGTATCTCCGTCGAAAGGAAATATACTGCTGGACGGCGTTCAGATCATCTCCGGTATTCCCGATTACGAATGGCGGTCGCTGATTTCCAAAGCGGAGACTCTTGCCGTGCATCAGCATGAAGTCCATCATTCCGCAGAACTGCGGTACTCGCTTTGCCGTCTGCTGACACAGGAAGTGATCTACCTGCTCCTGCGGCGCAATGCGCGGGAGACCCATACTGTTGTTCCGTGGCTGGAAAACGCGATGCGTGAAATGGAAAAACGGGAAAATTACCTGCATGGTTTTCCCCGTTTCGTAGAACTTTCAGGGCGTTCGCCGGAGCATTTGTGCCGGACCATGCGGCTTTACTACGGAAAGTCTCCGCAGCAGTGGATTATTGAACTGCGTCTTCGGAATGCGGCTGTGCTTCTGGAGCATTCCTCCATGAATGTGAGCAGGATTGCCCATGCTTCCGGCTTCTGCAATCTTTCTTATTTCCGCCGCTGCTTCCAGCGGCAGTATGGCATTGCGCCGTTGGCATACCGGCGGAAACTGCACGATTGCGATTGAACCGGAATATTCCTTAAATACATGCAGGGAACATTGCAGAACTGCAATTGAAAAAACTTTTCTTGCCGCCGGAATCGGAAAAGTCATAAGTACTTGCGGATAAATGGTGCCGAAGAAGGGACTTGAACCCTTACGCCCGTAAGAGCGCCAGATTTTGAGTCTAGCATTATTGAATATAACTTATTTGCAATGGAGTAAATACGGTGTAAAATAACATATGATATATTACACTATATTATACGATAGAAAGGTATTTTTCATGACAGAATTAAAGCGGAAGAAGCGGGCGAAGGGACAGGGCAGCATATTCTTGCGGAATGGAATTTACCAGCTGGAATATATGGTAAACAGGCAACGCAAAAAAGTATCTCTCGGCGTGTCGCATAAGGCAGATAAACGCGATGCAGACGGAAATCTTATCAAAGGGGCGGAAACTCTTGCCCGTGAAATGCTGCAACCGGCAAAGGATGCGCGCACAAAAGAAGAAGTCCTGATGCAGATTGCCGCACAACGGAACCTGATTCAACCCGATGCGCTGAAAATAGACTCTGCGTTTGATGTTTTTGAGACGCTTTATAAGCGGGACCACGCAATAACGCCTGATACCTGGCTGAACTATGTCCGGCAGTGGAACCGCTTTGAAGTGTGGCTGAAATCAAATTATCCGGGAATTACGGAACTGCGGCTTGTCACGGAAGAAATTGCACGGGAATACTGGACCTTGTTTCAGGAACTGTCCGCGTCTACCGCGAACCAGCATTTAACGACCTTGAAAGCCGTGTTTCATACTTTGAAGAAACAGGCAGACTTGTTCCGCAACCCGTTTGAGGATATCCCGCGGCGCAGTGCGGACGGAATCAGCAGAAAATACCTGTCCGAAGCGGAAGCGGCAAAAATTATGCAGAGTTTTGAACCGGGCGGCGCCAATGCGCTGCTTGATCCTGCTTATAAAATCCTTTTTGAACATGGGCGGAACCTTGGCCAGCGCCTGGAAGATTGCGTGCTCCTGAAATGGCAGGCGGTATGTTTCAAAACGCCGCGGCAGATACAACTTATGCCTCTGAAAACACAAAGGATCAAAAGAATTGTCACGATCCCGATTTTCCCGCCATATTCCACGCTGTTGGAAAAGCTGTATCAGGAACGCGATCCGGCGTCTGTTTATGTGTTGCCTCGCTTGGCATCCGGGTATCTGCGGAATCCGGACACTGCGCCTCTCCCCTAGGTTGGACAACTTTTATGAAAAGATTGGTGTAAAGAC
>ERZ1673738.3334-NODE-3334-length-18128-cov-5.020417_pt1 | contig 18128 bp, 18 predicted proteins | sample MGYA00580198_ERZ1673738 | MGnify/ENA primary metagenome ERZ1673738 (study PRJEB41218, sample SAMN15661784) | gut metagenome | host: Homo sapiens | place: Canada: London | collected 2015-08-20/2019-03-30 | study: EMG produced TPA metagenomics assembly of... | reverse complement strand
GTCGCAGCCCTGCATTCGGCGGTAGCGGGCGATGGCGTCGCTGGCCACGGTGCAGTAGCTGTGGCCGATGTGCGCGTTGCCCGAGGGATAATAAATGGGCGTCGTGATGTAGAACGTCTTTTTCTCCATAATGCTTGAACCCTCCAACGTATCGGAATTTCCGAGGTACTCTTTTCATTGTACAATAAAAATCCGCGCCAGGCAAGAGCGGCTTTCGGAAAAACCGCTTCCCGGCGCGGAAATCTGCATGTGAAACAGCGCAAAAAGGGAGATTTATTCTTCGGAGCCGCCGGAGCTTTCGCCGTAGATAAATTCGCGGAGCAGGCGGCTGTTTTCCTCCACGTCGACGCCGAGCACGCGCGCCCCGCTCGGGAGCGTCAGATCCTCGTACGTTCCCTCGTTCGGCACGCACATCGTCACCTGTTCATACTCGAGCACCTGCGGCGCGATGGACGTCAGATACAGGATATCGCCGTCGGTGAGGTTCGTCGTAACGTACGGCAGATAGTCGAAGGCGACCGTGCCCATCTCCGTGAGGCCGAGGCTCTTGAACTGCGTGAGCATCGCCTCCACCACCTGGCGCTGACGGCCTGTCCGCCCGAAATCGCTGTCGGTAGCGCGGATACGGGCATAATAGAGCGCTTCGGAGCCGGAAAGATGGTTGACGCCCTCCGTCCAGTGACTGCCGATGTTGCGGTTGCCCTCGGCGGCCACGGCGGCGTTCATGTCGATATCAATGCCGCCCATCTTGTCAATCACGGCGGCAAAATTCTCAAAATCGATTTCGATATACTTGTCGATGTTCACGCGGAAGTTGTTCTCGAGCGTCTGCATCGTGAGGGCCGCGCCGCCGTTCGCATAGGCCGCGTTCAGGCGGGACTGTCCGACGGTCGGGATTTCGAGATACATATCGCGCAGGAAGGACGTGAGCTTGAGCTGCTTGTTTTTCGTATCGATCGATACGAGCATCGAGGTGTCCGACCGGCTGGACAGGCCGTCGTCGCCCTTGTCCTTGCCAATCAGCAGAATGTTGATGACGCTGGAATCCTCCAGCACGCTCCACGCAGGCGCGGCGCTCGGCTGCTCCTCATACTGCGAGGTATCGATCTCCGGGCGATCGAGCCGCCCCATCGCGAACGTAAAGCCTACATACAGAAGGCCGCACACCGCCGCAAGGACGAGAACCACCGCCAGAAAAGCCTTTCCGGCGCTCTTTTTCTTTCGTTTCCTCTTGGGAACCTTTTTGCGGGATGGCTGCGACACACGATGATCGCTGTGGCTGTAAATGTCGCGATCCACATAATGATACCGGTCGATCTCGCCTCCCGGGGCGCGCCTTTGCTGGGGCGCGCGGGAGCGGGCGCCGTTGGAACGTTGTGCCATGCTTCTTCCTCCGTTTCCCCCTGTGGGGCCGTACCGTTCTATCCGATACGGTTTCCATTCTAGGAGATTTTATGCTGAAAGTCAAGCGCATCGCCTGCGCCCTATAGAAGGAGACGCATCAGGAGGCCAAAAGGTTTCAACCGCGCGCGCTGCTTTTTTCAGCCGAGCGCGCTGTCTCCCGCGCGGAAAAACACAGCCTTGCCTTTGCGCGCGGATCGTGCTACCATGAAAAGAAACCGCTTCCCCTCCCGTCCACTGCGCCGGGCGCACCGGAGACGGGAGAACCGGAGCCAGCCATTTACAGAAAGGCGGTGTTTCCGTATGGCCGGAAAACCCTCGTCCAACCGCCGCCGCACGAACCGGAAAACGCTCCTGGTCCGCATTGTGGCGGGACTTATCGCTCTTTTGATGATCGCCTCCATCGCCCTGTCGGTGCTGTATTTTTAGGCAGCCCGGAGATTCTTTTCCCCTTCTGCAAAAAGGGGCGACGGCTCCCCGGAAGCTGCCGGAAAACCGTTCTCCTCAAATTCCATCGCAGTCTGCGGCCCATACATCACTTCCCTCTTTTGCATAAAGAACAACGCGGGCACATAGCAAGACCCCCTTGCGGTACAGGCCGCAAGGGGGTCGATTTTCTGCACCAGGGCAGGCAGCCGGAGGCTGCGTGCGCGAATTGCTGACCGCAGGTCCGCGGGTTAGTCTGCGTACTTGTCGTTGTCGTTCCAGGCGTACATCTTACGCAGCTCGGCGCCGACCTCTTCCAGCTGATGGGAAGCGGCGATGCGGCGGCAGGCGTTGAAGTGGGCGCGGCCGTTCTTGTTCTCGGCGATCCACTTGGAAGCGAAGGTGCCGTCCTGAATCTCGGAGAGGATCTTCTTCATCTCCTTCTTGGTGTCCTCAGTGATGAGGCGCTTGCCGGTCTCGTAATCGCCGAACTCAGCGGTGTCGGAGATGGAGTAGCGCATCTTCTTGAAGCCGCCGTTGTAGATGAGGTCAACGATGAGCTTCATCTCATGGATGCACTCGAAGTAGGCGTTCTCCGGAGCGTAGCCCGCCTCGACGAGCGTCTCGAAGCCAGCCTGCATCAGAGCGGTGACGCCGCCGCACAGGACAGCCTGCTCGCCGAAGAGGTCGGTCTCGGTCTCGATCTTGAAGGTGGTCTCCATCAGAGCCGCTCTGGCAGCGCCGATGCCCGCGCCGTAGGCGAGGCCGATGTCGAGGCAGTGGCCGGTGTAGTCCTGCTCAACAGCGATCAGAGCCGGAACGCCCTTGCCCTCAACGAACTCGCTGCGGACGGTGTGGCCCGGGCCCTTCGGGGCGATCATGAAGACGTCGACGTTCTTCGGGGGAACGATCTGGCCGAAGTGGATGTTAAAGCCATGCGCAAACGCAATGGCCTTGCCCTCGGTGAGGTTCGGCGCAATGTCCTTCTTGTACATGTCAGCCTGGCGCTCGTCGGGGATGAGGATCATGATGATGTCGGCGGCCTTGGTAGCCTCCGGAACCGTCATGACGGTCAGACCGGCCTTCTTGGCGCGCTCCGCGCTCTTGCTGCCCTCATAGAGGCCGACAATGACGTTCACGCCGCTGTCGTGCAGGTTCAGCGCATGGGCATGGCCCTGGCTGCCGTAGCCGATGATGGCGACGGTCTTACCCTTGAGGACGTTGATGTCGCAGTCCGCGTTGTAATAAATCTTAGGCATAGCTTTTTCCTCCTTGCCTTGCGGCAGAAAAATAGATATGAAGAACGAAACCTCGCGGGGGGCGGGGTTGGGCCTTTCACGAAATTATTTCTTCCCCGAGGGAGCGGTCACGCCGGAGCCCTTCTCGAGTGCGATGGTGCCCGCGCGGCAGATTTCCTTGATGCCGAACGGATGCAGAAGCGCGATGCACGTCTCCGTCTCCTCCGCCGTGGCGGCGAGCTGGAGCGTGAGGCTGTTCGTCGTGACGTCGACGATGCCGGCGTTCATAAGCTGGGCAATCTGCATGATCTCGAGGCGCTGCTTGGTGTTGCAGTTCACCTTGATGAGCGACAGCTCGCGGCTGATAAACGCCTCGGGCTGGAGCACCTTGACCTTGATGACGGGAATCACCTTGTTGAGCTGCTTCTCCACCTGCTCGACGATGTACTCGTCGCCGTTGACAACGATGGTCATGCGGGAGATCTCGGGATGCTCCGTCACGCCGACGGCGAGGCTGTCAATGTTGAAGCCGCGCCTCGCGAAGAGGCCGGCCACCTTCGACAGGACGCCTGGCTGGTTTTCCACAAGAACGGAAAGGGTGGTTTTCATCGCCGGAGCCTCCTTCCTCAAATACTCGGCACGTCGGGATCGACGGTGCAGACCAGAATAAAGGGGCCGTCCGTCTCGAGCATCTTCACGGCAAGCTCCTTCGCCTGCTCGTTCGTCTCCGCCCGTGCGGCGGGGATGCCGTAGGCCTCGGCGAGCTTGACGAAATCAGGATCGCCGCGAAGAACGGTCGCCATGTACCGCTTGCCGTACAGCCGGTCCTGGAACTCCTTGACCATGCCGAGACGGCCGTTTTCCATGACGATGATCTTCACCGCCGCGCCCTCCTGGCAGAGGGTGCCGAGCTCGCACATGCTCATCTGGAACGAGCCGTCGCCGCACACGGCCACCACCTGGCGGTGGGGCTTGGCGAGCTTCGCGCCGATGGCCGCCGGGATGGAATAGCCCATCGTGCCGAGGCCGCCGCTCGTGAGGAACCGGCCCTCCTTGACGTTGAAGTTGCGGGCCGCCCAAATCTGGTTCTGGCCGACGTCCGCGACAAGAATCGCGTTGTCCTGCATCATGGCGGAGAGATCGCGGATAAAGACGCGGGGCTCCACACTGTCGGTGCGGGGTTCGCCGCGGCTGGGATAGGTTTTCTTGTAGCCGAGCGTCTGATCGAGCCACTCCTTGGGCACGGTGTTCTTCACCTGCTCCGCGAGCGCCCGCATCACGATGCGGATATCGCCGACGATCGGGATATCGACCGGCATGTTCTTGCCGATCTCGGCGGGATCAATATCAATATGAATCACGACAGCCTTCTCGGCGATCTGCTGGGGAGCGGAGACGGCCCGGTCGCCGACGCGCGCGCCGCAGAGGATGACGAGGTCGGCCTCCTTCATGGCGCGGTTGGCGCTTGAACGGCCGTGCATGCCGATCATGCCGAGGTAATACGGATTGTCCATCGGAATCACGCCGATGCCCATCATCGTGGCGCACACCGGAATGCCGCTGTTTTTCGCGAAAGCGATGAGCTCCTCGCGGGCTCCCGCGAGCACCACGCCGCCGCCGCAGCAGATGATCGGGCGCTGCGCCTTCTCGATGGCCTCAACGGCCTTGCGGATCTGGATCGCGTGGCCCTGCGTGCGCGGCTTGTAACCGATGATGGCGGCCTTTTCCGGGTAGACAAACTCGGGAACCTCCGCCTGCTGGATATCGACGGGCACGTCAATCAAAACGGGGCCGGGGCGGCCGGTGGACGCGATATGGAACGCTTCCTTGAAAACGCGCGGGAGATCCTCGGCGCGCTTGACCAGATAGGAGTGTTTGGTGAAGGGCTCGCAGGCGCCGGTGATGTCGGCCTCCTGAAAGACGTCGCGGCCGAGCAGCTCCGAATTGACCTGCCCCGTAATGGCCACGAGAGGGACGCTGTCCATGTAGGCTGTGGCGATGCCGGTAATGAGATTCGTCGCGCCGGGGCCGGAGGTGGCGATACACACGCCGGGCTTTCCGGAGGAACGGGCGTAGCCGCTGGCGGCATGAGCCGCATTCTGCTCCTCGCGGACGAGAACATGGCGGATCTTCGACTGATAGAGGAAATCATAGAACGGGCAGATTGCCGCGCCCGGATATCCGAAGGCAATCTCTACGCCTTCAAGCTCCAGACATTTCACCATCATTTCCGCGCCGCTTACCATGAGGCACCATCCTTTCCATATGATTTGACTCGCAGCCCGACGGGCCGCGGGATGGAAAAGCCGAGCCGGACACCACTCATTATAAAAGCAATTGCGGCCTCCGTCAAGACTTTATCGCGCTAATAAGTTGAACCTGCAAATTCCTGTTTTTGGCGGTTTCGCTGTCAACAAAAAAGCCCGCCCCAAGCGTATTGCTTAGGGCGGACTGAAAATCCGCGGTACCACCTAACTTCGGGGAAAGATCCCCGCACTCTGCCGGCGGGCAAACTGCCAGCCGCCGCCCCGGTAACGGAGGGGACGCCGCCGGAGCCTACTGAAAAGCCGTTCGGTCCGGAGCTCAAGGGCCACGTTCGGCGGGCGCGTCACGGAGCTTTCCACCAGCCAGCTCCTCTCTTGGCATCGGCGCGCGCTTACTATTCCCTGTCAAAGCCTTTGTCTGATTTCCCATTATTCTACAGCTTCCGCCGTGAAATGTCAAGAGGATTTCACAAAAAGATGTATGACTTCATAAAAAGAGGTATGACCTCAGGCCATCCGGGGAAGCAGCCTCGCCGAGTGAGCCCTCGCCGGCCAGCTCGCCGGGGGCTCCGTAGCCGTAGGCCGCGCCGAGAAACGCCGTCCCGGCCTCGCGCGCGCCCTCGCGATCGTACTTCGTGTCGCCAATCATAACGGCGCGTCCGGGGGGTACGCCGAGCCCCGCGCAGGCCGATTCAATGAGGCCGCGCTTGCCCATGCCCTTCTCGTCCTCCCGGTTGCCGGAGAGAAAATCGACACGCTCGAGAATGCCGAAGCTCTCGCAGACAGCGTGGGCCATTCCCGCGGGCTTGGCCGTCGCGACGGCGAGCTTTACGCCCGCGGCGCGCAGGTCATCGAGCAGGGGCAGGATGCCGGGATAGACGGAGCACTCGAGGAAACCGCCGTCGCGATAGTGCTTCCGGTAGCGCACGACGGCCTCCTCGGCCTGTTCGGGCGTGAGCCCGCAGAACTCGGTGTAGCTGTACCACAGCGGCGGACCGATGAAGCGCCGCAGCGTCGCCTCGTCCGGGATGGGAAGTCCCATCTCGCCGAGGGCAAGACAGGCGCAGTGCATGATGCCGGGATGGGACTCGGTGAGCGTGCCGTCGAGGTCGAACAGGACGGCGTCAAAACGCGGCGTCACGGCTTCGGGAGGCGGGCTTCCGCCTTCGCGGGAAACGTAGCGGCCTTCACGGAGACGCGCTCATGCGTGCCGGTGGCGATCACGCCCGCGTCGTCGCGGGCTTCGAGAGTAAAGCGAAACACACGGCCCTCCTGCGCAACGAGCGTCGCCGTGGCGGTGACGTGCGCGCCGGGAGCGGTGGGAGCGTCGTGGGAGAGAGAAAGCTTCGTGCCGACGGAAGTAATGCCCTCGTCGAGGTATTTCTGCGCGAGAAGGGCCGCGGACTGCTCAAACAGCGCGGCGACAGCGGGGGTCGCAAGGACCGGAAGCGAGCCGGAACCAACGGAGCAGGCAAGCATATCCTGCGTCACGACGGCCTCTGTGGAGAGGGATGTGGGGTTTGACATTTGCAATTCCTCCGATTTATAATGAATGATACTTTCAACGCTATTTTACCACAACTCATTTTATTTGTCACGGAGGAACGCCTATGCAAATCGGTTCCCTCACCCTCGACGGCTTCGCCCTCCTTGCGCCGATGGCGGGCGTCACGGACGAGGCCTTCCGAACCCTCTGCGCACGCTACGGCGCAGCCGCCACCGTCACCGAGATGGTTTCCGCGAAGGCGCTGCACTATCACGATAAAAAGACGCCCGAGCTCATGCACCTCAACCGCGGCGAGCATCCCGCCGGGATTCAGATCTTCGGTTACGAGCCTGAGATCATGGCTGAGGCGGCGAAAATCTGCATGGAGTATGAGCCGGATTTCATCGATATCAATATGGGCTGCCCCGCCCCCAAGATCGCCAACAACGGCTCCGGTTCCGCCCTCATGAAGAGCCCTCTGCTCTGCCGCGCGATTGTTTCCGCCGTCGTGCGCGCCGTGCCGGTTCCCGTCACGGTGAAAATCCGCAAGGGCTGGGACAAAAACTCCGTCAACGCCGTCGAGATCGCGAAAATCTGCGAGGACGCGGGAGCCTCCGCCGTCACCGTCCACGGCCGCACCCGCGACGAAATGTACGCCCCGCCCGCCGACTGGGATATCATCCGGCAGGTGAAGGAGGCCGTCTCCATCCCCGTCATCGGCAACGGCGACGTCGACTCCCCCGCCGCCGCCGCGAAAATGCTTGAGACCACCGGCTGCGACGCCGTCATGGTCGGCCGCGCGGCCCTCGGCAACCCATGGATTTTCCAGCAGATCAACGCCTGTCTCATCGATCAGACGCAGATCATTCCTGCGCCCGGCATCTTTGAGCGGCTGACCGTCATGGTCAGGCATATCGAGCACATGTGCGAGCTCAAGGGCGAGGCCCGCGCCATGAACGAGGCCAGAAAGCACGTCGGCTGGTACATGAAGGGCGTGCGCGGAGCCGCCGAATTCCGCCGCCGCGCCGGGGAGCTCTCCTCCCGCGAGGATCTCTTCCTGCTCGTCCGCGACGTCGTCGAGGCCCAGCAGGCCCAGCCGTAACGAAAGCGTCCCGCCCTACGCGCCCGCCCGGCTTTGTTGTGCCCGGCGGGCGCTTTTTTGCGGCGGCCCTTGACAATCACATGTATGACAAGTATAATACTTGTATGATTACTCCGCGCAGCGGAGAGACGACGGAAAGGACGGCGGTACACCATGAAAAGCGAATCCATCATCAACGGCCTGCAGAATGCGCCGCACCGCGCGCTGTTCAACGCGCTCGGCTTCACCAGAGAGGAAATGAGACGGCCCCTGATCGGCATTGTAAGCTCCCAGAATGAGATCGTGCCGGGCCATATGAATATTGACAAAATCGTGGAAGCAGTCAAGCTCGGCGTCGCGATGGCGGGCGGCACCCCGGCGGTGTTCCCGGCGATCGCGGTATGCGACGGCATCGCGATGGGCCACGCGGGCATGAAGTATTCCCTCGTGACGCGCGATCTGATCGCCGACTCCACCGAGTGCATGGCGATGGCGCACGGCTTTGACGGCCTCGTCATGGTGCCGAACTGCGACAAGAACGTCCCCGGCCTGCTGATGGCGGCGGCCCGCCTGAACCTGCCGACGATTTTCGTCAGCGGCGGCCCGATGCTCGCGGGCACGGTGAAGGGCTGCAAGGTCAGCTTCTCCGCGGCCAGCGAGGCTGTGGGCGCTTACGCGGCGGGCAGGATCGACGACGACGAGCTGCTCGAGTACGAGGAGAAGACCTGCCCGACGTGCGGATCCTGCTCCGGCATGTACACGGCCAACTCGATGAACTGCCTGACCGAGGTGCTCGGCATGGGCCTGCCCGGCAACGGCACGATTCCCGCCGTCTACTCCGAGCGCATCCGCCTCGCGAAGCACGCCGGCATGCAGATCATGGAGCTGGTGCGCAAAAACATCCGTCCCCGCGACATCATGACCGAGGGCGCGTTCCGCAACGCGCTGACGATGGACATGGCCATCGGCTGCAGCACGAACAGCATGCTGCATCTCCCCGCCATCGCGCACGAGGCCGGGATTGAGCTGAATATGGACATGGCGAACGACATCAGCGACCATACGCCGAACATCTGCCACCTCGCCCCGGCCGGCCCGCACCACATCGAGGATCTCTACGAGGCGGGCGGCGTCTGCGCCGTAATGCACGAGATCAGCAAGCTCGGCCTGCTGCAGACGGACCTCCTCACCTGCACCGGCAAGACCGTCGGCGAGAACATTGCGAACAGCGTCAACAAGAACCCCGAGGTCATCCGTCCGGTCGAGAACCCGTACAGCAAGACGGGCGGCATCGCCGTGCTGCGCGGCAACCTCGCCCCCGACTCCTGCGTCGTCAAGCGCTCTGCCGTCGCGCCCGAAATGCTCCAGCACTCCGGCCCGGCCCGCGTCTTTGACTGCGAGGAGGACGCCATGGAGGCCATCATGGGCGGCAAGATCGTCGACGGCGACGTCGTTGTTATCCGCTACGAAGGCCCGAAGGGCGGTCCCGGCATGCGTGAGATGCTCAACCCGACGTCCGCCATCATGGGACGCGGCCTCGGCTCGACGGTCGCCCTCATCACGGACGGCCGCTTCTCCGGCGCGACCCGCGGCGCGGCCATCGGCCACGTCTCCCCGGAGGCTGCCGTCGGCGGCCCGATCGCGCTCGTCGAGGAGGGCGATATCATCGACGTGGATATCACGAACAACACGCTGAATGTGCGCGTCTCCGACGAGGAGCTCGCCGCCCGCCGTGCGAAGTGGCAGCCGCGCGCCCCGCGCATCACGACCGGCTACCTCGCCCGCTACGCGGCCCTCGTGACCTCCGGCAATACCGGCGCGATCCTGAAGGCTCCCGAGGCGTAACAGACTTTTGAAAGCAGGCCGGACGCTGCCCGGCGCAAAAAGATACGGCAAGATACGGCTCCCTCCATGCAGACAGCGGCGGCGCAGCGCCGCCGCCCGCCCCGGAGGGAGCCTTGTTTTTCCGGGAAAACGGATTGTTCTCCCCCTTTGCGGTAAACCGGCCGGGAAAGCCGCAAAGAGAACCCGTGAGAAACAGCGCACGGGCTTCGCCCGTCCTCATCCGATTTCCACGCAACCCCGGCCCGCTCTGCAAAAAAATGCTGTGCAACGGGAATCCGCAGTGGTATACTAATAATAAAACAGAAATCTTTTCCGTCCGTCTGGACTTGCCGGAAGCGTGTGAGCGTCGGTTCCTCTGCTTCCGGACAAGCCCCGGGCGGAGCAACAGCAGGAGGAATTCCATTATGAGCAACAAAGTGATCGCCGCACAGAACGCCCCCGCCGCCCTCGGGCCGTACTCGCACGCCGTTCTTGCGGGCAATACGCTGTATATTTCCGGCCAGCTCGGTCTGGATCCGGCCACGGGCGCGCTCGCCGCTTCCGTCACGGAACAGGCGGAACAGGGACTGAAGAACCTCGGCGCGATTCTGCAGGCCGCCGGGATGGATTACGGCGACGTCGTCAAAACGACCGTGTTCCTTGCCGATATGGGCGACTTCGCCGCCGTCAACGAGGTCTACGCCCGTTTCTTCACCTCCAACTTCCCGGCCCGCTCCTGCGTACAGGTCGCCGCTCTGCCGAAGGGCGCGCTGTTCGAGGCCGAGGCTGTGGCCGTCAAGGGCTGAGGCGAATGCAGAGGAATCACAGAGAAAAGGGGCCTGCCGGACGCCGCACGGCAGGCCCTGCCTCTATCCACGGATCCACGCGGCGATCTTCTTCCCGTCCCGGCCCGGGACACGATACGGCGGATCCGCGCCCGCCGCGGCGGCAGGAAAACGGCGGCGCGCCGCACGCGAAAGGCCGCATTTCCCGCCGTCCGGAGCAGCCGGAGGCCGCACGCGCGCGGACACAGGCCCTCGCCCGGAAGCCTGAGACTCCGGCTCCCGCACAGGAGCGCGGCGCACAGCGGCCGAAAAGCGAGCGCTGCCCGTATTTCCGCAAATGCGGCGGCTGCCAGCTGCAAAATATGGAATACGCCGACCAGCTCAGCTGGAAGCAGGCTCTCGTCGTGCGCCTGCTCGGGCGGTTCTGCCGGGTCAGCCCCATCCTCGGAATGGAGGATCCGCAGCACTACCGCTGCAAGGTGCAGGCGGCGTTCGGCGTGGTGCGCGGGAAATTTGTCAGCGGAATCTACCAGTCGAGCACGCATCACATCGTACAGGTGGAGCATTGCATGATCGAGGACGAGAACGCCGGAAACATCATCGCCGACATCCGCCGCCTCCTGCCGAAATTCCACATCGTCCCGTACAACGAGGACACCGGGCGCGGCGTGCTGCGCCATGTACTTGTCCGCCGCGGCTGGGCGACGGGCCAATATCTTGTGGCCCTTGTCTGCGCGACGCCCGTCCTCCCCGCGAAAAACAACTTTCTGCGCGCCCTTTTGAAGCTGCACCCGGAGGTCACGACGGTCGTGCTGAACGTCAACCGCAGGCACACGAGCATGGTTCTCGGCGACGAGGAGCACGTCCTTTACGGCCCCGGCGTGATTGAGGACGAGCTGTGCGGGCTGACGTTCCGCATCTCGGCCTCGTCGTTCTATCAGGTCAATCCGGTGCAGACGGAGCGGCTGTACCGCGCGGCGATTGAGATGGCGGAGCTCGCCGGGAACGAGACCGTCCTTGACGCGTACTGCGGCGTGGGAACCATCGGGCTTGCCGCGAGCGCGTCCGTGCCGCAGGGAAGGGTGATCGGCGTGGAGCTGAATCCCGCCGCCGCCCGCGACGCCGCGGAGAACGCGAAGCGCAACGGCGTGACGAACGCGCGCTTTTACGCGGGGGACGCGGGCGAGTTCCTGCAGGACGCCGCCGAAGCCGGGGAGCGCGTCGACGTGGTGCTGATGGACCCGCCGCGCGCGGGCAGCAGCCGCGACTTCCTCGAGGCCGTCTGCCGCATGGCTCCCTCCCGCGTCGTCTACATCTCCTGCAACCCCGAGACGCAGGCGCGCGACGTCGCGTATCTGACGGCCCACGGCTACCGCGTCCGCCGCTGCCAGCCCGTCGACATGTTCCCATGGACGCATCATGTGGAGACGGTTGTCTTGCTTTCCAAGGGTGAAATCGACTCAAAGAAAGTGCGTGTAGAGTTCTCGTTGGAGGACATGGATATGTCCGGATTCCAGAAGGGCGCGACATATGAGCAGATCAAGACGTATGTGCTGGAGCATAGCGGTTTGAAGGTATCTTCTCTGTACATCTCCCAGGTCAAGCGGAAGTGCGGTCTGGATGTAGGACAGAATTATAACCTGTCAAAGAAGGAAGATGCTAAAGTACCGCAGTGTCCGCCGGAAAAAGAGCGGGCAATCAGGGATGCACTGAAATTTTTCCATCTCATATAGAAAGTTAAAAGCTGTACCACAGAATTAGAGATTTCACGGTACAGCTTTTATTTTTGGCGTTGTTAGACTTTTTGCTGCTTTTTCTTTGCCGAAGGGATAATCTCTTCATGGAAAAAGTAGTTGACCACGATAGGTGGATCGTTGAACGGGCGTTTGATGGAATCATCATCACGGACATACAGCAACTCTTCTTCCTGACAGAACTGCCGCATCTGTGCATCCAGCATTGACCAGTAGCTGCGGTCTTTTTTGTTGTAAATGGCATCGTACAGCGGCAGCAGGTCTGGATGTTTGTCCGTGATATAGTCAAAAATCGTTTTCTTATAACCGCCCCGCAGGTTCAGGTTTTCCAGCCAGACCAGATTACACTGATCTTTCGCCCGGCGGATGATGGCGGGCAGGTCGGTGATGCCGGGGAAGATGGGCGAGATAAAGCAGGTAGTACGCACTCCAGCTTCGTGAAAGGCTTTCATGGCTGTCAGCCGCCGCTCAATGCTCACGGCATTGTCCATATCCGCCCGGAAATCTTCATCCAATGTATTGATTGACCAGGACACACGCGCATTTGGAAATGTCTTGATGAGGTCGAGGTCACGCAACACCAGATCGGATTTGGTAGCGATGCTGACAGTACAGCCGCTGCCCTGCATCTGTTCCAGCAGAGCGCGTGTCCGACAGGCGGTTTCTTCCAACGGCTGGTATGGATCGCAGACCGAGCCGATGAACAGTTCCTTCCCGGCATATTTCTCCGGGTGCTTTATTTCCGGCCAGTGTTTAATATCTACAAAAGTTCCCCATGGTTCCGGGTGGTTCGTAAAACGCTTCATAAAGGAAGCGTAACAGTATTTACAACCATGTTCACAGCCCGTGTAGGGATTGACGGAATAATCTGCTACCGGCAGATTGGATTTGGTGAGGACGCTTTTTACTTCAATATTGTGGATCGTTGGTTCCATTGTAGGTATACTCCTTTTGATTTTGCGCATTTTCATGGGGCAGTTCCATCATATCCTTCATATCAGAAAAACCTATTCTTTGATACAGCGGCCTGCCCGCTTCTGAGGTTTCCAGGTATATTTTTGAAATATGGTGTTCGCGGGCCTGTTCTACAAGCCATCTGACAAGCCTGCTGGCTATGCCATGCCCACGAAATTGAGGTCTGACATAGACATTCATCAGGTAAGCGCATTTACCGGAAGGGTTATCCGGCGAGGGCATTTCGTGATAGAGGCACATCCCGCCGCAGCCGACGATTTCTTCCCCTATATAGACGAAGCAGGCGATATGCCCGCCCTGCGGCAATTCTTTCTGATAGTAGCGGCGGTTTTCGGCTTCCAGCTCCGCCAATGGCTGATCTGCCGGGATGGAGAATACTTCGTGCAGTACCTCCATCCGCCAGCGCATCAGCAGGTCAAGGTCTTGGAGTTCTGCTTTCCGAATTACAACGTCCATTACATCACCCCTGCTTTCATTACCACAGGCAGACGGGAAACATCGGGCTTTCCGTTGACATTGAGCGGAATCTGCTTCATTTTTACAAAAAATTCGGGGATCATAAAGGCAGTCAGATGATCTTCCAGTTCTTTCCGCACTTTGGAAATCTTCAGCTGGTCATCTGCGGGAACCACATAGGCGGTCATGTAAGAAAGCCCATCTTCATCGGTAAATGCTCTGACAACAGCCTGCTGGACATTTTGGCACTGGTAGAGGCGGGATTCTACTTCTGCGACTTCTACCCGCTTGCCATAAATCATAATCTGGTTATCTTTGCGGTGCAGGAATGCAATATTCCCGTCCGGCAGGATATAGCCCAGGTCACCGCTGCGGTACATGACGCTGCCATCCGGCTGCTGCTCGAAAACCTTGTTTTCTTCCGCATGGTCGCCAATATATCCCAAAGAGACGCCATCCCCATAAATACAGATTTCACCGGTTTGGCCTTTTGGCACTTCGTTCCCGCTCTGATCGAGAATCCGGATCTGCGCACCCAGTACAGGATGCCCGATAGGGTAAGTGCCATCTTCCAAAACCGTACCGCCGTTGCAGCGGTAGTAGGAGGCGCAGACCGTCGTCTCAGAAGGGCCGTAGGTGTTATAAACTTCCGCTTTGTCCAGCAAATGATCCACATAGACGCCCCGCAGTACATCACCGCCGCTGATGAGCAGGCGCAGGGAGGACGGGATTTCCCGCAGATGGTTCATCTCTGCCAGCAGATAAGGGAACCCGCTGAGCATGGTCACATGGCGGCGCTCCACGAAATTCATCAGCGTATGAATATCCGTTTTGTCCTCATCCGCCGGAATTGCCAGCGCCGCGCCGTTTAGAAGACTGGCAAACACTTCTTCCACGAAGATGTCAAAGGAGCAGACCGAATATTGCAGCATGATGTCACCGGGGCCGGGATGAAATTCATTAGCGAATGCCCGGACATAATGGCAGACATTCCGGTTGGTCACGCAGACACCCTTGGGACGTCCGGTAGTACCGGATGTATAAAGCACATAAGCAGGGCGTTCCGGATCGGAGATTGCGTTCCGTTTCCAGGAAGGCGTTTCAACGCCGCAGATTTCACAGTCCGTATAGCGAATGGGAAAACCGCCCAGCTTATCTGTAAAAGGCTGCTCCGTCAGCACAAAGTCAACTGCGGCTTCCTCCATCATATCGTGGATGCGCCCTGTGGGGAAATCCGGCTCTGCCGGGATATAACGTCCGCCGCATTTGAGCACCGCCAGAATGGAGGCAATCATTTCGGCCCGATGCCGCATTACGATGCCGATACTGTGAATTTCTGCCGGGAAGCTGCACGCAATCATATCCACCATGTTGGAGAGTTCACCAAAAGTCATGGTGCGGCTGTTTTCAATGATGGCAGGTTCTTGTCCATGCTCTTTTACTACTTCTTGAAAAAGCGAATAAATCGTATCCATTTTTAATTCTCCTCATCGTTTGTTCTGTTTAATATCCATTGAAGTCCTGCCGCTGTCCGCGGCACGCCGTCTTTGAAGTGGTTGCCGGGATTTAACTGGAAGGTCGTGTCAATTCCCTGCCCATGATAGAACGCCTCAATGGTCTCGGTGTTCTGCTGGACACATTTCAGGAATTTGTTCCGGGTATGACATTCCCGGTCACCCAGCGAAAAGTACATACAGTCCGGCTTTTTCAAAGGCGTGTGGGAAGCGATGTAATCTTTGATTCCCGGAAACCACAGGGAACCGGACATACTGGCAACCCGTGAAAAAATGTCTGTCTGATAAATCGAATAAACCGCAAACAGTCCGGCCAGTGAATATCCCGCGATCCCCCGCCAGGAAGGGATACCCGGCAATGCTTTTTCCGCCTCCGGCAGAATTTGATTGAGCAGAAGTTTCAAATAATCATCGGCTCCTCCGGTGCAGGGTGTGTCTTTTTCGGATATGGGCGGAATGTCCCAGGGAGCCATATCGTGATCCCATTCCAGATTGCTGACTGCAACCAGTGAAAAATCCGGGCAGCCGGTTTCCTGTAAATGCTTAAAAACCTGTTTCCCTTCGCGGCCGTAGGTATTCAGATAAATCACCGGCCTGTCTGGTGCTGCACTTGCAAACACATCTACTCTTTTTTGTTCTATGTTGAAGGAAGTCATCTTGCTGCCTCCTCTCTTGACGATTCCTTGTATAAATATTATACTGTATCTGAAAACGGAATCAAGTACGCAGAAAGTTCGTACATAGTATCAAACTACTGACTAAGGCTAAAAACAGGAGGAATGGATATGGATCATGTGATGACATATGAGGAATATTTGCGGGATGTCAAAAAAGGAATTGTGACCGATCTGGGCAACTGCCCGGTCACGCCGCTGCTTCTGATGCTTCAGGGAAAGTGGAAAACACAGATTCTCTACGAGCTGTGCATTCACGATACCGTCCGCTTTGGTACTCTGAAAAAGGAGTTGCCTGGTATCACCAACACCATGCTGACCAACTCCTTACGGGAACTGGAACGGGATGGGTTTATCAATCGGGTGCAGTTCAATGAGATCCCGCCCCATGTGGAGTATTCCTTTACGGAGCGGGGACGTGACCTGATGCCGATTTTCTATCAGATTATGCTCTGGGGCTTCAAGCATGAAAAAGACAACCTGCCAAAGGACAATGAAAATGAGGAATAAGCCGTCCGTATCATATCGCAGCGAGATCATCGCTTATGCGGAGAAACAGTATGGAACCACGCCGGAATATCTCTGGCAATCTATACCGGGTTACGCGGTTCTCCGCCACGGGGACAGCCGGAAATGGTACGGGCTGATCATGGATGTTCCCGCAGAGAAGCTGGGAATGAGTGGGAAAAACGTAGTTGATATTATTGAGATCAAATGTGATCCGATTTTAAGTGGTTCCCTGACAGGTGGCAAAGGTATCCGTCCCGCTTACCATATGAAGCAGGGTAGCTGGATTTCTGTTTTATTGGATGGCTCGGTGGAGAAAACTTTAGTTTTCTCTTTGCTGGATATGAGCTATAAACTCACTTCAAAACGGAGAAAGGGAAAAGAACTTCTGAGCGGACGGCAGGAATGGATTGTTCCGGTAAATCCGAAGTATTACGACTTGCAAAAAGCGTTTTCGGAAAATGAGGAAATCATCTGGAAGCAAAGCAGCAATATTTCGGTTGGCGATGTTATCTTCCTGTATGTTACGGCTCCGGTTTCCGCAGTCCTGTATCGGTGCGAAGCCACAGAGGTCAATATCCCTTATCATTATGATGATGGCAACGTACATATGGATCATGTGATGAGATTGAGAAAGCTGGAACAGTACGAGCCGTCTTTTCTCCCATTTGAGAAGCTAAAAACCTATGGGATCGGCACAATACGCGGGCCGCGAAGAATGCCCCACAGTCTGATTTGTGAACTGGAAAGGAACCGGCATGAGCAGTGATATTTGGAATCCCTGGCATGGCTGCCGCAAATACAGCGAGGGCTGCGACCACTGCTATATGTACTATCTGGACAGCGAGAGGGGCAAATCAGGCGGGGAGATTTATAAGGTCAAGACGAATTTCAACCTGCCGCTGAAAAAAGACCGGCAGGGAAATTATAAAATTAAAAGCGGAGAAAGTTTGCGGGTATGTATGACCAGCGACTTTTTTCTGGAAGAAGCGGATGCCTGGCGGGATGAAGTCTGGGATATGATCCGCTTACGACCGGATGTACGGTTCTGGCTCCTGACAAAGCGTGCGCATCGTATCCGGGAGTACCTGCCCTGGGATTGGCTGGACGGATGGGAGAATGTTTCCATCAATGTGACGGCGGAAAATCAACTGCGGGCGGATGAAAGGCTATCAATACTCCTGGATATTCCGGCAAAACATAAAGGCGTTATGATTGCTCCATTTATCGGAAAAATTGATTTGGAACCATATCTGGCTTCCGGCCAGTTGAAAACCGTATTTGCAGACGGAGAAAACTATGATGGTGCAAGGCCGCTCCACTATGAATGGGTTAAGCTGCTGTATGACCAATGCCGGAAATATAATGTTCCTTTCTCGTTTTTTGGAACGGGAAATGTTTTTATCAAGGACGGAAAAGAGTATCACATCTGCAAGGCTTATCAACACGTTCAGGCGCTGCGCTCCGGGCTGCAATATCCTGCCGTTGAACAGGACTGCCCCATTCAAACACGCTGCCGTACCTGCAAGCGGAGAAATTCATGTAATGGATGCCGGTGGTGCGGAAGGTGTTGAATATCCGCCGATTACACTCTGGGTCATCCAATAGGGGCGAGCAGCATCCCTGTTGGCAAAGGAATTCCAAAGGGGAACGGAGTTCTCCTTTGTCTGGGGTGTTCAGAGGGGATGCGTTCCCCTTTGACTGGAAGAATCCAAAGAAACCGGCGGTTTCGTGGCACACGAC
>ERZ1673738.3312-NODE-3312-length-18254-cov-7.367383_pt1 | contig 18254 bp, 14 predicted proteins | sample MGYA00580198_ERZ1673738 | MGnify/ENA primary metagenome ERZ1673738 (study PRJEB41218, sample SAMN15661784) | gut metagenome | host: Homo sapiens | place: Canada: London | collected 2015-08-20/2019-03-30 | study: EMG produced TPA metagenomics assembly of... | reverse complement strand
CAACGAAGTGGGTCTCGTTTGAGAGCTTGTCAAAAATATTTTTTTGACAAGCTCAAACGAAGCCCGCCGGAGCGGGCTTCGTTTCTATTTTGTGCGGGAAAAAGCGGCTTATTCCGCCTTCTGCGCGGTCTCGGCGAGGAGCTTTTTGATCTCGGCCACGCCGTAGTATTTCTCAAAATGCACACCGTCGGAGAGCACGAGCGTCGGCGCGCCCTTGATGCCGTATTCGCGGCAGAGATCGGGGTGTTCCTCGGCGGTCAGATTCTCGTAGGCAAATCCGGCCTTGTCGAGCATTTTCTCGGCCACGCGGCAGTTCGGGCAGGTCGTGCGGGTGAAGAGCTGCGCGGTATGCGCCGCGGAAACGGTGCCGACCTCTTCGGGCTGCATGCCGTGGGCGACGGTGCCGTCGCCGCAGCAGGCCTCGTGGCGGTGGATGCCGCCGGTGAAGTGGCTGTGGCCGATGTTGTACTCCTTGCGGTCCTTGAACTCCTGCACCTTGCCGTCGTTCCAGTTCTGCACGGGGCGGTAGTAGCCGGTGATGCGGCTCCAGACCTCGGTGTCCTTGCCGCACTTGGGGCAGGTGAAGTGCTCACCGGTAATGTAGCCGTGGTCGTGGCAGACGGAGTACGTCGGGCTCATCGTGTAGTACGGCAGCTTGTAGTTCTCGGCAATCTTGCGCACGAGATCGGCGGCGGCGCGCCAGTCGGGCAGCTTTTCGCCGAGGAAGGCGTGGAACACCGTGCCGGAGGTGTACAGCGTCTGGAGATCGTCCTGAATATCCAGCGCGGAGAAAATATCCTCCGTGTAGCCCACGGGCAGGTGAGAGCTGTTGGTGTAGTACGGGGTGCCGTTCATGTTGGCGGTGATGATCTCGGGGTAGCGGTTGCGGTCGTGCTTGGCAAGACGGTAGGACGTGCTCTCCGCCGGGGTCGCTTCCAGGTTGTAGAGATCGCCGTACTTTTCCTGATAATCGCTCAGGCGCTCGCGCATGTGGTTGAGAACGGCCTTGGTGAACTCCTGCGCCTCGGGATCGGTGAGGTCCTTGTGCAGCCAGCGGGCGTTGAGGCACGCCTCGTTCATGCCGACGAGACCGATCGTGGAGAAGTGGTTCTCAAAGGTGCCGAGATAGTACTTCGTGTAGGGATAAAGCCCGGCGTCGAGGAGCTTGGTGATAACGGTGCGCTTGGTCTTGAGCGAGCGGGCCGCGATGTCCATCATGTGGTCGAGCCGCTGGTAGAACTCGTCCTCGGTTTTGGAGAGATAGGCGATGCGCGGCATGTTGATCGTCACGACGCCGACCGAGCCGGTGCTCTCGCCGGAGCCGAAGAAGCCGCCGGATTTCTTGCGCAGCTCGCGCAGATCCAGCCTCAGACGGCAGCACATCGAGCGCACGTCGCTCGGCTCCATGTCGGAGTTGATGTAGTTGGAGAAGTACGGCGTGCCGTACTTGGCGGTCATCTCAAAGAGAAGGCGGTTGTTCTCGGTCTCGCTCCAGTCAAAATCCTTGGTGATGGAGTAGGTCGGGATCGGGTACTGGAAGCCGCGGCCGTTGGCGTCGCCCTCGGTCATGATCTCGATGAACGCCTTGTTCACCATGTCCATTTCCTTCTGGCAGTCGCCGTAGGTAAAGTCCTGCTCCTTGCCGCCGACGATCGCGGGCAGATCGCGCAGGTCGGCCGGAACGGTCCAGTCGAGCGTGATGTTGGAGAACGGCGCCTGCGTGCCCCAGCGGGACGGCGTGTTCACACCGAAGATGAACGACTGGATGCACTGCTTGACTTCCTTCTGGGAGAGCTTGTCCACGCGCACGAACGGCGCGAGATACGTGTCGAACGAGGAGAACGCCTGCGCGCCCGCCCATTCGTTCTGCATGATGCCAAGGAAGTTGACCATCTGGTTGCACAGCGTGCTCAGATGGCTCGCCGGGGTGGAGTTGATCTTACCCGGAATGCCGAGACCCTGCTGGATGAGCTGCTTCAGACTCCAGCCGGCGCAGTAGCCGGTGAGCATGCTCAGATCGTGCAGATGCAGATCGCCGTTGCGGTGGGCGTTGGCGATTTCTTCGTCGTACACCTCGCTCAGCCAGTAGTTGGCGGTGATCGCGCCGGAGTTCGAGAGGATGAGACCGCCGACGGAGTAGGTGACGGTGGAGTTTTCCTTCACGCGCCAGTCGTTGATCTTGAGATAGTTATCAACGGTCTTCTTATAGTCGAGCACCGTGTCGCTCACGGCGCGGAGATTCTCGTGCTGCTTGCGGTAGAGGATGTACGCCTTGGCAACGTTCTCGTAGCCGCCGCGGGAGAGGACACTCTCAACGCTGTCCTGGATATCCTCGATGTGGATGAGCTCGTCGGTGATCTTCGGCTGGAAATCCGCCGTGACCATAACGGCCAGAAAATCGATGACGCTCTGGTTATAATTGGTTTCGGTGGCGTCGAACGCCTTTTTCATCGCGTTGGCGATCTTGCTGATCTCAAAGTCAACGATCCTGCCGTCGCGCTTCACAACCCGGTACATAGTCTTCCTCCATATATTTCTATAATTTTAATCAAAGTAACGCGCGCCGCATGTCCTGTCCGCCGCGCTCCATTATCATATCATCGAGTCTTGACGGTGTCAATATATAGTGTTTGATTTTTATTATTTGTTTCTTTTACCACTAAATATAGTGCCGCCGCCCCGAAAACGGCGGGGCGGCGGCATATATTGCGGAGACGGGGATCAGTCCATGCCGCGGATCTCGGCCTTCGGTATGGCGGGCAGCAGTATCGCCCGGAACGACTCCATCTCCTCGCGCGTGAAGGCGGCGCAGCCGCCGGAGATCACGTCGCCGGAATCCTTGAATGCCTGAAGGAAATACTTCTCGTTCCCCGGCAGCCACGCGGCGATATCGGCAAAATCCTCCGCCGAGTGCAGGCCGCGTACGACCGTCGTGCGGAATTCAAAATCGGCATCGCCGTCCATGAGCATCCGGGCGCATTCCTCCACGGCGGCCAGGCCGGGACGCAGCGTGCCGGTGACGGCGGAATAGTTCTCCCGTCCGGCTTTGATGTCCATGGCGACATAGTCGGCGAGCTTTTCGCTCAAAATGGCGCGGAGCATGGCGGGGTTCGTGCCGTTCGTATCGAGCTTCACGGCAAAACCGAGAGCTTTGATCTTCCGCAGAAACTCCGGCAGATCGCGCTGTAGCGTCGGCTCGCCGCCGGTGACGGCAACGCCGTCGAGCAGCCCCTTCCGGTGGGCGAGAAACGAGAAGATCTCCTCCTCCGGGATCACCGGCTGGCTCTCGGGCTCGAGCACGAGCGAGGCGTTGTGGCAGAAGGGGCAGCGCCACGGGCAGTGCGCGGTGAACACCGTGCAAGCGGTATGACCCGGATAGTCGAGCAGCGTTAATTTCTGCAAACCGTGAATGACCATATCTTGCCCTCCTTTTGCCGAACGATACAATATCATGTATGAGCCCGGATTGCAATTGGCAAATACGGCGAAAAAACGCGCCGCGCCGCGCTTGACAGAAAGCGCGCGCCTTTTTATACTCAAAGAGAACAAAACGGGCGAAATGGAGAAGAATTATGAGTGCGTTTTTTCTGACCGGCGCGGTGCAGACCGGCAAAAGCACGGCCATCCGCCGCTTTTTCTGTGCAAATTCTGCGCTCCGGCGGGGCGGTTTTCTCACCGTGAGCATCCCGACGGGGACCGGATTTGACGTTTTCATCGTCCCGCCCGTGTGGACGGAGTGCGATCTCACGCCGGACGCCCTCGTCGGGCGGCGCGGCGGCGCTTACGAAAAGCACCCGGAGCATTTTGACGGCCGCGGCTGCGCGCTGCTCGCGGAGCGGGAATGCGACATTATCCTCATGGACGAGCTTGGGCGCATGGAGCTGGACGCGCACGCGTTCCGCGCCGCGGTGCTCGCGGCGATACATTCCGGCACGCCGGTGCTCGGCGTCATCAAGCCGGAGCATAATGCGTTTCTGGACGAGGTGCGTGCGCAGGACGGCGTGGAGCTTTTCCCGCTTACGATAGAAAACCGCGAGGAAGCCCCCGCGGCGATCGCGGCATGGTATGCGCGTGCTTCGCGCGAAAAGCGGGCATAATGCGGCAGGGGGGATGAGCTTGGAGAAAAAGCATACGCTGTGGGACGTCCTCTGCCGGATCGTGCAGAGCGTCTTTCTTGCCGCGGAGATCACGGTTTTCGCTGACCTGCTGTTCGCCGCGGGGGAGAAGCCTCTGCCGCGCGCGGCGTTCTGGGGGCTGTTTCTTGCCGCAGCGGCGGCGCTCTCGCTCTGGCGGGGGTTCACGCGAAAGGGGCGGTGCATCGCATTCCTTTCCATAGCGGGCGCGGCCGTCCTCTCGGCGCTCGCGCTCTTCGCCGCGTGGAGCGCCGCGGCGCCGAAAACGGCGTACGAAGCGCCGGAGACGGAGCCGAAAGCGATCTTTTCCGAAAAGCGCGTGCTCGCCGTCGTGCCGCACGAGGACGACGATCTCAATCTCCTGAGCGGAGTGACGGGGCAGTTCACCGGCGCCGGAAGCGAGGTGTACGTTGTGTTCGTCTCGACCGGCGACGCCGCCGGATTGGGGGAGAAGCGCGTATACGAGGCAATCAACGCGCTCTCGCTCGACGGCGTACCGGAGGAGAATATCATCTTCCTCGGCTACGGCGACAGCATCCCGGACGACGGGATACACATTTATAATGCAGCGCCAAACGCCGTGACGCCGTCGCTGAGCGGGCGGACGGAGACGCACGCCGCGCCGAACCACGAAGCGTACCGCGAGGGGACGCCGTATACGCGCGAAAACCTGCTCGGCGATCTGCGCAGCGTGATCGAGGAGATCCGCGCCGACGTGATCTTCTGCGTGGATTATGATGAGAACATCGACCACCGCGCGGTGACGATGTTTTTCGATGAAGCGCTCGGCGAAATACTGACCGCTGCGCCGGACTACGACCCGCTCGTGCTCAAGGGCTTTACCTACTCCACGGCGTTCCACGCCCCGGCGGACTTTTATGATTCCGTGAATCTGCTCTCCACGGTAAACCCTGACGGGGCGCGCATGGAAAACGGCGTGTTCCGTTGGGACGCGCGCGTGCGCCTGCCGATGGACGGCCGCGCTCTTTCGCGCTCGATCACGGAATGCCGGAGCTTTGCCGTTTCAAGAGAATACGAAAGCCAGATGCTCTGGCGCATTGCGCCGCGCATCATCAACGGCGATAAGGTGTTCTGGCAGCGATGCACCGGCTCGCTTCTGTACGGCGCGGCGGTGTGCGTATCGTCCGGCAGCGGCGCGGAGCTTACGGACTTCCGGCTGCTCCACTCGGAGGACCTTGCCGGAAGGGAGCTGCCGTACGGCGCCGTGTGGACGCCGGAGAACGGCGACACCGCGCGCGAAGCGGAGTTCACGTTTCCCGCCGCGGACGTGACGGAGGTGCGGCTCTACGATAACCCCTCGCCGGAGGATAACGTCCTCGCCGCGGAGATCGTGTTCCCGAGCGGGAACCGGTACGCCGTCGGCGCGCTCGACCCCGCCGGTACGTTGGTGCCGGTGGACGAGCCGGACTGCGAAGGCTTCACCGTCCGGCTGCTGGAAACGGAGGGCGAGCACGCGGGACTTACCGAAGCGGAGGCGTATTCCGGCGCGCACGATGTAATGCCGCCGCTTATAAAGCTCACAGACGGGGACGGAAATTTCATCTACGACTACCGGCTCTCCCGCGGGGAGACGGAGGCGGTGCTCTCGCTCTACGCCCTGAGCGCGAGAGATGATTTGACCGGCTATACCGTGACCTGCGAGGGCGAGGGCTGCGCCGCGGCGGTCCGGGACGGCGCGCTTTCCGTGACCTGCCCGCGCGGAAAGAGCTGTACCGTCACGGTGACGGACGAAACGGGTACGCTTTCGGACAGCGTATACGTTGCGCACGAGACCGCTACCATTCGCTTTGTCAGCGCGATAGAGAGCTATTGCGCGAACGGCATCCCGAAAACAAACCTCTATTCTCTCGCCGTGCATTACTACAAACACTTCATCCTCGGCTGGGAATAAAAAACCTCCCGGCGGACAATTCGTCCGCCGGGAGGTTCTGCATTATAGAGCGGGGTTTGTTTGATTCAGTAGAACGTCGCAACTTCCTGCTCCGGCACGTCGCACGGCTTGATGGACACCATGTGCAGCACCGGGCCGGGGCCTTCGTACACGTCCGGCAGAGTGCGGATGTCGATGCGGGCGGTGAGCTTGTACCAGGCAAGGTTTTTGATCTCTTCCGTATCCGCGGCTTCCGCGGCGAGCGGGATGAAGCGGATATCGTTCGCGCAGCAGGTCATCACGTCGCGCCCGAAGTAGAAGTATCCCTTCTTCAGACTGCGGGATTTCGTGATCGCCTTGCCCTTGAGAGAGACGGTCTTGTTCCGGTATTTCTCCGGCTGGTCCATGATATCCTGGAGAAAGATCGCATAGTCCGCGTCGCCGATCTCGCAGACGGGGGCGTTGAGATCGTAGGGGAGGGGGAGCTCAATGTCGTCGTAGCTGATCTTGCCGTCCGGCGTTTCAAAGGCAATATCGCACCGGCGGTTGATGGCGCGGATGATCTTGTGCGCCTGCATTTTGAGATCCTCGTCGCCCTCGGGGAAGCGGTTGAGCACCGCCAGCTCGCAGCTCTGGAGCTTGTCCACCATGAGCTGGCGCATGTTGTTATTGTAATTGAGGAACGTGCGCGCGTCGATGAACAGAAATTCCTGCGCCACGATCCACTCCTTCGGCATGTTCGTATAGAGCGTGTCGAGCGTCCACATGCCGTTGTACTCCACCATGACGTAGGAGCAGCGGTGCTTTTTCAAAAGCGCCGCGAGATTTTCGGTCGTAAGATCGCTCTCGCTCTCGATCGTCTCGGTGAACACGGTCGGCGCGGCGAACGCTGAGGGATCGTATTCCTCTACGCCCTCCTCGCACACGAGAAGGAGGATGCGGTCGCCGTTATTAAAGCTCGCGTCCTCGAGTGTCTGCTGGGCGAACTTCGTCTTGCCGGACTCCAGAAAGCCGGTGAAGAGATATACGGGGACTTGTTTTGCCATGGCTTATTCTCCCTTTCAGCGGAAGAGCCCGGCGACGGCGTCCTCGTGCAGCTCGTGGCCGATGACGCACAGCCGCCCCGTCACACCGGCGCTGCCGCGGCGGATGTTGATCTCGCCCGGCGTGTAGTCAAAGTGGATCCACTCGCCCTCGCTCGCGGCGACGATGCCCTTCGCGCGCAGCACGGCGCCGTATTTGGCCTCGTCCTCGAGCGCGGCGAGCGCAGCGCGCAGACCGTCCTCGGTGAACTTCTTCGCCGTTTCCATGCCCCAGGACGTGAACACCTCGTCCGCGTCGTGGCCGTGGTGATGGTGATGATGACCGCAGCCGCACTCGTGATCGTGGTCGTGCTCGTCGTGATCGTGATGGTGGTGCTCATGGTCGTGGCCGCAGCCGCATTCCTCGCCGTGATCGTGATGATGCTCGTGCTCATGCTCATCGTGGTCGTGGCGATGATGCTCGTGCTCATGCCCGTTATCATCCTCGTCATCATCCTCGTCATCGTCGTGATGGCAGCCGCAGGAGCAGTTGCCGTTTTCATCGAAATGATGATGGTGCTCGTGCTCTTCGTGCTCGTGGTCGTGATGATGGTGATGCTCGTGCTCGTCCTCGTCCTCTTCGTGCTCGCGCTCAATGCTTTCAAGCGCGGCGGTGAGCGTGTCGCGCTTTTCCATCGCGTCGAGGATCTGCGCGCCGGAGAGCTCGTCCCACGGCGTCGTGATGATGACGGCGCCGGGATTCTTCTCGCGCAGCAGCGCGACGCACTCGGCGAGCTTTTCCTCCTTGATGCCCGCGGTGCGGGAGAGGATGATGCACCCGGCGGATTCGACCTGGTTGTTGAAAAATTCGCCGAAGTTGCGCATATACATTTTGCATTTGCCCGCGTCTACGACGGTGCAGAGCGCGTTGATCGTAAGCTCGCCGTCCGACGCCTGCTCCACGGCGGTCACGATGTCGGAGAGCTTGCCGACGCCCGAGGGCTCGATGAGGATGCGGTCGGGGGCGTAGCGCTCGCAGACCTCGTGCAGAGCGGCGCGGAAATCACCCGTAAGGCTGCAGCAGATGCAGCCGGAGTTCATCTCCGTCACCTCAATGCCGGCGTCCTTCATGAAGCCGCCGTCCACGCCGATCTCGCCGAACTCGTTCTCAATGAGGACGAGCTTTTCGCCCGCGTAGGCTTCCGCGATCAGCTTTTTGATGAGCGTGGTCTTGCCCGCGCCGAGGAAACCGGAAAATACATCAACTTTTGTCATACATATAACCTCTTTCTGCTGGAAGCAGCCTGTTTTTCCAATAAAATATTATAACACGTTCGTCAAGGGGGTATTTCTGCCATTGCCTGACTTTTTACGGAAAAATGAATTGTAATAATATAAATGTATGCTATAATGAATAAATGTCCGTTTTACTCCATTCCACTCTTATTTATTTCCGATCCACTCAGCAAATTTTTTGAGAGGTAGACAAATTGGAACAGAAAAAGAAGTCCGCTCGCACGATGCGCGTGCTCGGCACGCTGCTTGAGGGCAGCGGAAAATACTTCGCCGTGTGCATCCTTCTGGGACTGCTGCTCACGGTGGTTGAAATGATCGCGCCGCAGGTCATCCGCGTAACGGTGGACTCGGTGATCGACTCGCAGCCGATGGATCTGCCCGCGTGGGCGCTCCGGTGGGTGGAGTCGCTCGGCGGCGTGGCGTTTCTGCGCGCGAACATGTGGTTTATCGCGCTCATTCTTGCGCTTGCGGGTCTCGTCGCGGCGCTGCTGCGCTATGGCGCGAACATGTTCAACGCCAAAGCGGGCGAAACGCTCGTCAAGACCGCGCGTGACCGGCTCTTCCACCACATTGAATGCCTGCCGTGGAAGTGGCACGCCGAGCATCCGACCGGCGACATCATCCAGCGCTGCACGAGCGACGTCGAGCGCATTAAAAACTTTTTCCAGGAGCAGTTCATCTCCGTTTTCCAGATCATCGTGCGCATTATCCTTGCGCTGACGCTTATGACGCTGATGAACGCGAAGCTCTCCATCGTCGCGTGGGTCATCGCGCCGATCATCGTGCTCTACTCCGTGCTCTTCCATAACAAGATCCGCGCGCGCTTTACCGAGTGCGACGAGAACGAGGGCGTTCTCTCCACGATCGCGCAGGAAAACCTCACGGGCGTGCGCGTTGTGCGCGCGTTCGGGCGCGAAAAGTTTGAGCGCGACCGGTTCGAGGCGCAGAACAACAAGTATACCGAGTGCTGGATCAGCCTGACCCGGACGCTCTCGGATTTCTGGGCGGTGGGCGATTTTACGAGCTGCCTGCAGATCCTGCTCGTGGTCGTGCTCGGCACGGTCTCGTGCGTGAACGGCAATCTGACGGCGGGCGAATTTGTGTCGTTCTCGCTTTATAACACGATGCTCATCGGCCCTGTGCGCCGTCTCGGCCGCATCATTTCCGAAATGAGCAAGGCGGGCGTCTCCATCGACCGTCTCGGCGAGGTTTTGGAAGCCGAGACCGAGCAGGACGCGCCCAACGCCGCCGAAGCGCCGATGGACAAGGACATCACCTTTGAAAACGTCAGCTTCCATTACGGCGAGGACGGCCCGGACGTGCTCGAAAACGTCAGCTTCACCGTACCTGCCGGAAAGAGCTTCGGTATTCTCGGCGGCACCGGCTCCGGCAAGAGCAGCCTGCTGCTTCTGCTCTGCCGTCTGTACGCGCCCACGGAGGGCAAGATCACCGTCGGCGGCGTGGACATTGCCGATATGCCCGCGCGTTATGTGCGCGAGAACGTCGGCGTAGTGCTGCAGGAGCCGTTCCTCTTCTCCCGCTCGGTGCAGGAGAACATCGGCATCTGCGGCGCGAGCGACGCGGAGATCCGTGCCGCCGCCGTCACCGCCTGCGTGGACGGGGATATCACCCGGTTTTCGCAGGGCTACGACACCATGGTCGGTGAGCGCGGCGTGTCGCTCTCCGGCGGACAGAAGCAGCGCGTGGCCATCGCCCGTATGCTGACAAAGAAAACGCCGGTCATCGTTTTTGACGATTCGCTCTCCGCCGTCGATACGGAGACGGACGAGAAGATCCGCTCGGCGCTCGACCGTGATCTCGGCGGCGCGACGACGATCATCATCTCCCACCGCATCACAACGCTGCTCGACTGCGACAACATTCTCGTGCTCGAAAAGGGCCGCGTAAGTCAGCTCGGCTCCCCGAAGGAGCTGCTGGCCCAGCCGGGCATTTTCCGCAAGATCTACGACATGCAGATGTCCATCGGAGAGGAGGAAGGAGCATGAACGAGCAGAAAAAGACCAAAGGAGCGAAATGGTTCGGCATCCCCAACCTCGTCCCGTATATGAGACCCTACGGCAAGCTCATCTTCTGGATGGTACTCATGGCGTTTTACGGCAGCGCCATGGACGCGGTCATCCCGCTCTTCCAGCAGTACGCCATCGATCATTACATCGCCGACTCGACCCTTGCGGGGCTCGGCTGGTTCATCGGCGCGTATGTCGTCGTCATCCTCACGCAGACGGCCTCCAACTATATCTCCGCCTTCGGCGCGTGTAAGCTGGAGCTGTCCGTCGGCCGCGATCTCAAGCGCGAGAGCTTCAACCATCTGCAGACGCTCTCGTTCTCCTACTTCAACCAGAACAGCGTCGGCTATGTCCACGCGCGCGTTATGTCCGATACCGACCGCATCGCGAGCACGCTCGCCTGGAGCATGGCCGAGGGCGTGTGGCATTCGGCGTATCTCGTGTGCGCCATCGTTATGATGCTCATCCTCAACTGGAAAATGGCGCTGTGCGTGCTCGTGATCGTGCCGATCGTGGCGATCTCGTCCATGTACTTCCAGAAGAAGCTCGTGTTCTTCCACCGGCAGGTGCGCGAGAAAAACTCCCGCATCACCGGCGCCTTCAACGAGGGCATCACCGGCGCGACGACGACGAAAACGCTCGTTGTTGAGGACAAGATGGAGAAGGAATTCGATGAACTGACCGCCGACATGAAAAAGGTCAGCGTCCGCGCGATGCACTTCCGCGCGATCTTCATTTCCACAACAACGCTCGCTGCCTCTCTCGCGCTCGCGCTCGTCCTCTGGCGCGGCGGCATCGTCACGCGCGAGGGCGTGATGCTCATCGGCACGCTCACCGTGTTTATGAACTATGCGCAGGGCATGATGGAGCCGATCCAGTGGCTCGTGCAGGCGCTCTCCAGCCTTGTGAACGTGCAGGTCAACGTCGAGCGCTTCACCACGCTCATGGAGACGAAGTCCGATGTGCAGGATACGCCGGAGGTCGTGGAGAAGTACGGCGACACGTTCAGCCCCAAAAAGGAAAACTGGGAGGAGCTGCACGGCGATATAGAGTTCAAAGATGTGACCTTCCGCTACCCCGACGGCGACGAGAACATTCTCGAGCACTTCAACCTGAAAGTGCCGCAGGGAACGAACGTCGCCATCGTCGGCGAGACAGGCGCGGGCAAATCCACGCTCGTGAATCTCGTCTGCCGGTTCTATGAGCCGACGGAGGGGCAGGTGCTCATCGACGGGCGCGACGCGCGGGAGCGCAGCCAGCTCTGGCTCCACTCGAACATCGGCTACGTGCTCCAGACGCCGCACCTCTTCTCCGGCACGGTGCTCGAAAACCTCCGCTACGGCCGCGAGAACGCGACCATGGGGGAGATCGAAGCGGCGGTCAGAGCCGTCTCCGCCGAAGGGATCATTGAGAGACTGCCGGACGGCTATCAGAGCGACGTCGGCGAGGGCGGCAACAGCCTCTCGACCGGCGAGAAGCAGCTTCTGTCCTTCGCCCGCGCGCTGCTTGCCGATCCGCGCATCTTCGTACTCGACGAGGCGACGTCCTCCGTCGATACGGTCACGGAGCGGCTCATCCAGGACGCCATCGAGAAGGTCATGGACGGGCGCACGTCGTTTGTGATCGCGCACCGCCTCTCCACGATCCGCCGCGCGGACGTCATCCTTGTGGTGAACGCCGGCAAGATCGTTGAGCGCGGCAGCCACGCCGAGCTCATGGCGAAAAAGGGCGTGTACTACGGCCTTTACACCCGCCAGTACAGAGAAGAGCAGATCCAGGCCTCCATGGAATAATACAAAAAACTCCGTATGCCGAAGCATACGGAGTTTTTCAGACTGTCAAAAAAGCCTCGCAGAGTTTGCGCCCGCAGGCGCAAATAAAGTTCTGATCATTTTCTCCGGCGACATGTGCGTCGGAGAAAATACATTTCGGCTCGCAAACGTGCGAGTTGTGCGCCAACGGCGCACAGCGAGTGCGCTGCGGCGAGCCGCAGCCTTTTCAAACGAGAGCCCAGCGCAGCGGGTCTCGTTTGAGAGCGTGTCAAAAATATTTTTTTGACACGCTCAAAAACTCCGTATGCCGAAGCATACGGAGTTTTTGCATCTATTATCTGCTCACGGCTTCTGCCCTCGCTTCGCCGCGCGGCGCAGCGTGACGATGCCGATGGCATTGGATACGGCCGCGCCGAGATCGAAGGCAAACGTCACATAGTTTTTGAAAACAAAGTCATAGACCGCCCAGCAGAGCACCGTGAGGATGAGTACGATCTTGAGCTGCACCTCGTCCTTGAGATCGAGAAACCATGTATAGGCGCACGTAGCCGCGGCGGGCAGCAGCCCAAGCCAGCCGTCGGAGTTGAAGGCAAACAGCAGCGCGAGCTGCGCGGCGATGAACGCGATCTTCCATGGCGTCGTAAACTCTTTTTTCATGCAGAAGAGATTGCGCGCGATGCCGATAATGTTGGCCGTGATGCCCGTGAACGCGCCGAGAATGGCGTTCGATGCGCTCAGCACGCCGTACTGGAAGCACTGCACGGTGAGGATCTGCTTTTTCGTTTTCAGAAAGCCGGTCGAGACCATGATGGCCGCGCCGATGAGCGCAACGATGTTGCCGAGAAGTACCGTATTCATCCGAAGTCCTCCGAAGAAATGCCCCCGTCCTGCTTAGGGCAGGATGGGGGCATTGAGTTTATGCCTTGAGATCAAGCGTTCAGAAACTTACTCGCCGCGGACGGAGGCGATGTGAGCAAGCAGACGCATCATGTTGCAGGTGAAGCCGTACTCGTTGTCGTACCAGGCGCAGAGCTTCATGAAGTGGCCGTTCAGAGCGATGCCGGCCTGCGCGTCAAAGATGCTGGAGTGGGTCTCGCCGATGATGTCGGAAGAGACGATGGGCTGATCCTCGTAAGCCATGACGTCCTTCAGCTCGCCTTCGCAGGCGGCCTTCATCGCAGCGCAGACTTCCTCGTAGGTGGTCTCCTTGGCGAGAGACACGGTCAGGTCAACGATGGAGCCGTCCGGAGCGGGGATACGCATGGACATGCCGGTCAGCTTGCCCTGCAGCTCGGGGATGACCTTGCCGACGGCCTTCGCAGCGCCGGTGGTGGAGGGGATGATGTTGTCGTAGGTGCTGCGGCCGAGACGCCAGTTCTTCTTGGAGTACTCGTCAACGATGCTCTGCGTGGCGGTGGCGGCGTGGACGGTGGTCATGAGGCCTTCGACGATGCCGAAGTTGTCGTGCAGGACCTTCGCCATAGGAGCGAGGCAGTTGGTGGTGCAGGAAGCGGCGGAGGCGACCTTCAGGTCGGCGGTGTAGGTCTTGTGGTTGACACCGTAAACGAACATCGGGGTCTTGTCCTTCGCGGGGGCGCTCATCAGCACGAACTTCGCGCCGGCGTCCAGATGGGGCTGCACGCTCTCGGCAGTGAGGAACTTGCCGGTGCACTCAACAACGTAAGGAACGTTCAGCTCGCCCCAGCCAAGGGTGGAGGGGTCGCGGCTGCTGAGGAGCAGGATGGGCTTGCCGTCAACGATCAGGTGATGCTCGTCATAGGAGACGGTGCCTTCCCACTTGCCGTGGACGGAGTCATGGGAGAAAACGTAAGCGATCTGCTCAGGAGTCTTGTCCGGAGCGTTGATAGCAACGACCTCCATGTCGCCGCGGCGCAGAGCCACGCGGGCCGCCAGACGGCCGATGCGTCCGAATCCGCTGATACCAATTCTAATCATGTGTGTATCCTCCTGTAAAAAATTTTTTGATCTCTTTTCTAACCGGCTGCATTTTACAACATTTCCGCACATAGAACAAGTGTTTTTTTCAAACAATATTAAATAATTCTCGACAGTTAGTTAGTGAATATGTATAGAAAACGCAAAAAACAAAAAATCGTAGTATCCACGCCGCAAAATTTGTGGTATGATACGGGCAATAATCCAGCGCAGAAAGGGAAAACTGCTGATATGGAAAAAGTGGAAATCTCCGGCGCGGCGCTTGCGCCGCTGTTCCGGCTGAGCCGGGACGCTGTCTGCGGCATCGCACAGGGCCGCTTCGTGTTCTCCAATCCGGCGGCATGCCGGCTGTTCGGCGCGGACGTTACCGGCGAGAGCGCCGCGGAGCGCTTCCCGGATCTGGAGGAAACCGGCTGGGGCGACAGCTTTGCTGCCGTGCTCACCATCGGCGATACACCGAGAAACATTACCGCCGTGCGCAGCGGCGAGATCCTTGTCCTCACGATCCGGACGGAGGAGCCGGAAACGCTGCCGGTGCCGCCGACGGCGCTGCGGCAGATGCGCTCGGCGGCGTTCAATCTCCGGCTGTCGATCGAGCAGCTGCTGAAGGACGAGCCGGAAACCTGGGATGAGGACTATGACGAGGAGCGGGCGAAAGTCAGCGCGGTCCTCTACCACAGCTACTATAAGCTCCTCCATGTCACCAACCAGCTTGCCGATCTCAATGCGCTTGCTGCCGACGATAAGCTCTCGTGGCCGAAGCCTCTCTCGTTCGGCGATCTCATCGCCGATCTGGTGGACTCGGCGGAGATCTTCCTGCGGCGGCGGAACATCACGTTCCGGTTCGACCCGGCGGGGGAGAGCCTTTTCGTGATCGGCGAGCAGAGCAAGCTCGAGCAGCTCCTGCTCATCCTCATCGCCGACTGCGTCCGCCGCACCGGCGACGGCGGGAAGATCGTCTTCCGGCTGAGACAGTTCGGCCGCCGCTGCCAGCTCACCGTCTGCGACGACGGTCCGGGCCTGACGGAGGAAGAGCTTGCCGAGGCCTTCGCGCCGCGGCGGGAGGATACACTCACCGGCGCGCCGGATGCGGGGCTCGGTCTCACGATCGCGCAGGGGCTCGCGCGGCTCCACGGCGGCGTTCTTGTCCTCCGGAACGGTGAGAGTGGCGAAACGAGCATGCACCTGCAGCTCCCGCTGACGGGAAAGCTGCCGCTGTGTGACGCCCACCCGATCGCCGCCGGTCCGGAGCTGATCCTGACGGAGCTCAGCGAGCTGCTGCCGTCGGAGATGTATCAGAGAAAGTACAGAGATTGATAAATAACAGTCTGCCGCCGGAGGAGCGATCCTCCGACGGCAGTTTTTATGCTTCGATACCGAAAAGGCGGCAGCCGTTTTCCTGCGTGATGCGCGTCATTTCCTCCGCGGAAACGCCCTTGAGAGCGGCGATCTTCTCCAGCACATAGACGAGCAGCGACGAGTCGTTGCGCTTCCCGCGGCACGGTTCGGGCGCCATATACGGGCTGTCCGTCTCGACGAGGATGCGCTCGAGCGGCGTCACGGCGAGCACCTCGGCGGCCTTTTTGTTGCTCTTGTAAGTGACGGGACCGTCAAAGCCGAGATACCAGCCGCGCCGGATGAGCTCCTTCGCCATTTCCGCGCTGCCGGAAAAGCAGTGGAACACGCCGCGCGCCTCGGGGTAGTTCATCACGATTTCAAGGCAATCGCCGTGCGCCTCGCGGTCGTGCACGATCACGGGCAGCTCACGCTCAATGGCGAGCGAGAGCTGCCGCTCAAACATCTCCTTTTGCAGCGCCTTGTGCTCGGTGTCCCAGTAATAGTCCAGCCCGATCTCACCGATGGCGACCACCTTCGGCTGCGCGCAGAGCGAGCGCAGCAGCGCTATGCTCTCGCCGTTCCAGCTCTGCCATTCCTCCGGGTGCCAGCCCACGGCGGCGTATACGAACGGGAACTCCTGCGCGAGCGCGCACGCCGCGCGGGAGCTTTCACCGTCGCAGCCGGGATCGACGATGAGCGAAACGCCCTTTGCCGGCATCGCGGAGAGAACTTCCCGCCGGTCGGCGTCGAATTTTTTGTCGTCATAGTGGGCGTGGGTATCAAAGATCATGGGACGCACCTTCCTCTCGGGCACATTCTACCACGGGAGAGAAGCCGCGGCAAGTTGCTTTCCCGCGGGGGATGGGGTATACTTTTTAAAACCGGCTCCCTCCATGAGGGAGCTGTCAGCGGCAAAGCTGCTGACTGAGGGAGTGCATCCCATGGAGGAACAGAGCATGACAAAAGCCGAAAAGCGCTGCGAATGGCTCACGGACAAGTACATACTCTGCCTTCTCGCGCTCTTTCCGCTCTTCACCGGCTTTCACGGCTATGCGAACCTTACGGCGGCAAAATTCTGGCTGTATACCGGCGTGACGGCGCTCTGGGCGCTCGGCATCGCGGCGTGCCTCTGCACCGGCGCGCGCCTTTTTGCAAAAAAGCCGGACGCGTTTTTCTATTTAACGTGCGCGTTCCTCGTCTGGAATCTCGTTTCCGCAGCGCTCAGCCCGTGGCGGGAGAAAACGTTTCTCGGCGCGGGGCGGTACGACGGGCTTTTCACGCAGTTTCTCTATGCGCTCACGGCGCTCGGCATAGCCCGCTGGGGACGGAAAAAGATCATCTATGTCCGTGTGTTCGGAGCAAGCGTATTTCTCTGCTGCGCTGTGGCGCTTTGGCAGATCGCGGGCGGAAACCCGCTCGGGCTGTACCCGAACGGCTGGCGCTTTGCCGACGCGGGAACGCTCTATTCCGGCATGTATCTCGGCACGGTGGGCAATACCCTGATCCTCGGCTCCGTGCTTTCGCTCGCGGTGCCGGTGCTCGTATATACGGCGGTCAAAAAGCGCGGGTACGATCTTCTTTTGCTGCTCCCCGCGGCAATGACGCTCTATATCCTGTACCGGAGCGAGTGCTCGTCCGCGTGGGTCGCGCTGCCCGGCTCATGCGCGCTGATGCTGCCGAAGCTCGCACGCGAACGGCGGCGGAGGTATATTCTGGCGGCGGAGGGCGCTTTTATGATCGCGGCACTGCTCGCGGTGTATTTTTATCCGGGGCAGAGCGGGACGCTGTATGAAGCCTCGCGCCTGCTCCACGGCGAGGCGGACGCCTCGTTCGGCTCGCACCGCGTGGAGATCTGGCGTGAGGTCTGCGCGCTCATCGCGCAGCGGCCGGTGTTCGGCGGCGGGCCGGGCACGGCGGCGGCGCGGCTGCACATCGAGTTCACGCGCTTCGTGCCGGAGACGGGACGGACGCTCGGAACGTATGTTACGAACGCGCACAACGAGTATCTCGGCTATGCGATGAATCTCGGGTGGCCAGGGCTCGCGCTTTATCTCGGCATGGTGGGCGTCACGTTTTTCCGCCCGCGGGAGAACGGGGAGAGCGCCGCGTGGCTCTGGGGCGCCGCGGCGTACTGGATGCAGGCATTTTTCGCGCTCGGTCTTGTCGTGAGCGCGCCGCTTCTGTGGCTCGCGTGGGGGCTGGTGCCGGCGCCGGAGGAAAGGAGCGGAGGACATGAACATTGCTCTGGAAAAGATCACGCTTGAAGGAATGAACGAGCTTGACCGCGATTTTCAGCGCGACCCGGCCACGTTTGCGGACATGAGCCTCTTTTCCGCGTATCGCTGCTCTCCGGAAGAGACGCGAAAGCGGTTCGAGCGCTACGGCGCGCCCGACCGGCGGCATTTTCTCATTCGGCTCGACGGGCGTCCGGTGGGCGAGACCGGCATCAAGCATATCGACTGGGAGAAGCGGGAGGGCGAGCTTTCCATCCATACGGCATCATTGAGAGAGGGGAATATACCTCGCTGAAATCCGAAAACGACAAGTAGCCCTGATGCCTCTATCTGAGAAGCAAAAAGCAAACGCAACGGTGCCGAAACACTTCGGGATGATGTAACTGAATACAAAAGGGCAAGCATCAAAAATGGATGCTTGTCCTTTTATATCCGACGCATTATGTTAAGATGTGCAGTAGATGCTCCATTTTACCATCCCACTCTCTGCTGGAATCGGCGCACTCTTTCAGCTCAGTTTCGATTTCAGTATTTATCGGCAAGTTTTTCTTATAGCGGATGGTATGCTCAAGGCTTGCCCAGAAG
>ERZ1673738.3311-NODE-3311-length-18263-cov-123.305525_pt1 | contig 18263 bp, 13 predicted proteins | sample MGYA00580198_ERZ1673738 | MGnify/ENA primary metagenome ERZ1673738 (study PRJEB41218, sample SAMN15661784) | gut metagenome | host: Homo sapiens | place: Canada: London | collected 2015-08-20/2019-03-30 | study: EMG produced TPA metagenomics assembly of... | reverse complement strand
AAGCGTCCCTGCCAGTAACTTTGCGCGTCCGCAGACGCGCCCCCAAGCTGCTCTTTCCCTCAAGATTCCAAATCATTTCATGACAATTGAAACCCCATACAGGGCATTTGCGCACCCTGTATGGGGTTTTAATATATAGCCGGATTACCTTCTGCGCTTCGGGCGGTGCGTTCCAATCAGCAGGAACGCCATCACGCCTGCCGCAATGCCGCCGTACAGCTTGAGTTCGTGGCTCCAGCCGTATCCAGCAATCACCGCTTTTGCCTGCAGGCGCTGACCGAAGTTCAGCTCCTTCCCCAGCAAATCGGACAGGGAAACATGCCCTAATCCCGGCAAATCAACGCCGCCATCAATCAGGGCATTCAGCGAGAAGTTAAATTCACCGACACCGGGCAGGTTGCCGTCCACATGAATCGCCATCATATCCTTCACCGTATCGGGGTCAATGTCGTGACCCACGGCAGTGCGGAAAACGGGGTTCAGCACGCGGTAGTAGTCGCTGGTTTCAAACGTATCAGCGGCATAGAAGCCCAGCGCACACGCCAGCACACCCAGAATCAGGATAAGCGCAAATAGTTTTCTCATTTGCTTTATCCCTTACCTGTTGGGCATGTTATAGCGGGACATGAAGTCCTTCTTGATGGCTTCCAGCTTCGCCTGATCCTGCGCGCGCTGCGTGCGGGCGCTCTCCTGAATCTTCTTCGTTTCGTCCAGCCCCGTCATAATGGTGCGCCAAGTGGTTTCCAGCGTATCCGCCTTGATAGAACTGCCAGAGGCAAGGCGCGTGGTGATTTTCGCCTGCTCCACCGTGTTGCGGGCGTTCTTCAGCAGCATTTCGTTCGTCCGCTCATCCAGTGCGGAAATAGCATCCGCCTGAATCTTCTGCCGCTTGAGCATAATCGCCTGCGCAAGCGCCTGCTTAAAGACAGGCAGCGTGACGATAAACGCCGAGTTAATCTTGCGGACAAGGTTCATGTTGCTGAACTGGATCGTCTTAATCATGGGGATGGACTGCAAAGCGACGCTCTCCGCCGTGCGCAGGTCCTGCGTGCGCTGCTCCAGCATTGCCAGCGCCTGTTGAAGCGACTGCAATTCAAACGTGATGGACTGGTCGCCCGTTGCTTCCATCTGCTGCTGAAGCTGGGTCATGTAGTTCTGAATTTCCTGACAGCCCTGATCGCCCGCGACAATGTACTTCTCCAGCTCATGGAAGTAGCCCACGTTGGCTTGGAACATCGTCTCCAGCTTTTGATTCGACTGCTTGATTTCCCCTTCATACTGCTTCAGCTGGACGTAGATTTTGTCCACCTCGTTGCCCATTGTGTTGTACTTCGCCAGAATCTTGTCCAGCTGCTTGCGCAGGTTTCCGAACAGCTTGCCAAACAGCGACGGGTTTTCACGAATCTCGTTGATATCAAACTGATCCATGATTTTCGCCAGCGAATTGAGCATCTTGCTGGATTCATCCAGCTGGCTCATGTTCATGCTGCGCAGGACAACATCCGATGCCTTGGAGATTTCTTCCGCCGAGTGGCTGCCGAAGGTAACAATCGTGTTCAAGTCGTTGACGTCGATGCCGGCGGTCAGCGACTCAATTTCAGGCGAATGCGCAAGCTGCTTCTGCGTCGCCTGCTGATCCGCAATGATGTCATAGGGCTGCACTTCCATCAGCGCCGTTTCCGGCTTGGCGGCGACGGCCGTGGTCGGTGCGCCTGCGGGACGGTTGAAATTCATTGCCATTGTCAGTTACCTCTTTTCAGTATGTTTTCAAGCCACGAACGTTTGACTGGGGTCAGTGCGTTAAAATCCGGCACTTGCAAATCGTAGACGTATTCGCCGATTTGGTGCTCCACCGGATAATTTCCATTGAGGTAGCGCGCAATCGTCTGATACCCGGTCGGGACAAAGAGCGCAATGTCAAAGCCCACCAGATTCAGGAATGTCATCAGGATTGCATCCTCCAGCGAACACGGCTGTTCGCCCGTACACAGCACGACCATCTTGGGATTCTTCTTCGTAAAATCGAAACTTTGCAGCCGCCGGACGATATCGCGATTCATGTTCAGCACCGTCGCCAGCACCGTGTATTCCGTGCCGTTGGTGAACGTGCCTTTGATTATCCGCTCATCCAGCATCAGCTGCACCTTGTCAAACATATGCTCCTGCAGTTCTTCGCGCAGCAGAGCGAACGGATATTGGCGGTCTGCCTTGATTTCCTCGCGCTTCAGCCTGCCGTTTCGCAGCGTTTTCACCGCCAGCGGCTGAAACTGGTTGGCTGCGCCGGTTACAACATAGGGCAGCGAGGGAATCAGCATCGTGTCATCTCCCAGCAGAAGTTTGATTTTCTGCCAGTATGCCTCCACCTTGCCGTCCTCCACGCCGGAAACCTTTGCATACACCACGGGCATGTTGACCACTTGATTCACCGTGCTGAAATTCGCGCGGTATTTGAGTTCCTGACCCCAGAGGATGAACACCTCGTCGTAGGTGGTTTGCAGCGTAATCGCGTCCGCCCGCGAGAACTGCCGATTGCGGTAAATGCCCGAATCGGTGTAGAGAATCGACGTTAAGTCCTGCTCAGCGTTCGAGGCCATTGTGCGCATCTGCACGCTGCCGCCGTCGCGCGGGAATTTCGGCACGGGCATGGAGTCCTTGCCCGTCAATTCCAGCAGCTGGTCGCTCTGCACGGTGCACGGGCGGCTCAAATCGCACGCGAGAATCAGGATATCCACGGGGAGCTGGGCAAGGTACTGCACAAACAGCGCGTCATGCTGATTTCTGCACCCGCCCATCAGCACAAAGCACGGAATTTCGCTGCCCTTGTAGCCCTGAAACAGCGCCGCCTGATACTGCCGAATCCAGCAAAGCAGATACACAGCGGAAATCAGGAGGCGATTCAGGTTCGGTTCGGCTTTTGCCGCCGCCATCATCGTCCGGACGAACGCCTGCTGCATCAGCCGCTGCAGCTCCACGTTCGCACACGCGGGCAGATTCCCGGCAATGTCAATCATCAGCTCCTCCTGCGAGCGGTACGGGTGACGGCGGATTTGCGCCGCTTCCTCCGGGCCGGGCAGGGATAATCCGTCGTCGACAATGGCGATTCTGCGCCCCGTGCTGCGGAACTTCTGGTAGAACTGGAACAGGTCGCTGATGTACGTCTGCTTATCCGGCACGCCTTTTAAGCGGATGAACGCATGGTAGAACAGGCGGAAGTCGTCGCCGCGTTCCGCAATAGGGGTCAGGATTTCCTCATAGGATGCTTCCTTCATCCACGCATTCGTGCACGCCATCCGCGACGGCTTCGGGAAGTATGTTTCGGGGTCGCGCCGCTGCGGCACAGCGGGTGGCGTTGTCCGCATCGGCTGGTTCGGCGCTATCGCCGGACGCGGTACAGCGGGGGCAGGCTGGCGCATCGGCTGCGTGGATGTCAGCGGGCGCGGCGCAGGCTGCGACGGCTGGCGCATGTTTCCCGCCGCTGCCGCCGCCATTTCCTTGCGGAACTGCTTGAGTGTGAAATCCTTCGCGAAGGGCATCCCCTGCACGCTCAGCAGCTGCGACCATGCCGAGGCTGCATCCTGCTTCAAGTACGCCGCGTCGCCCTGCGGCTCCAGCAGCAGTATGTCCGTCCCCATCATCGACAAAATGCGCAGGAGAATCAGCTCATGCGCCGTAACCGCATTGCATTCGTAGAGAATGCGGGGCGGATTGTCGTCGCCCAGGAAGGGCATCAGGCGCTCGAATTTGTAGTACAGCCAGCACATCACCTTCATGTAGATGTTCCGGATGATGCTGTCCGTTTTTCCCTTCCGCTTCAATTCATCCATCTGGTCGCACATTGCTTCGGCAAACGAAACGCGATTTGCCTGACTCATGCGCGGCATCCACTTTTGCAGCGCTTGGGTAATGAACGCCGGATTCGGTTCAAACGCACTGCCCAGCATTTCCGTCAGGTAACTCAGCTGCCGCTCATCCGGATTGCCGATTTGCCCCTCAATGATAACGCCCTTTGCGCGCGCCGCTTCGTGGTAGCGCCAGAGAAAATCCTTGATTTCCGGACTCCATTGGCACAGGCGCACAAAGTATACCCCCGGCGCATTTCCCCTTTGGCGCATGGGCAGGAGCAAATCAGAAAGGTTGCTTGCGTTGATTCTGTTAGCCATGGCTGCCTCGTTCATAACGGCTCATTTTATACTTGTTCATCACAAATCCCAGCACCGAGCCGATCATGCCGCCCACGATATGCGCCATCTGCGAGATGTTATCCGCCGTGAAAAGCCCTTGATACGCCTGCTGCCCGATGTAAATCGCGGCAACAAGAATGAACGAAAGCGGAATCGTATGCTCTTCCGTGATGGTAATGGATGAGAGCAGAATCATCGCGAACACGATGCCGCTCGCCCCCAGCAGGCGAATGTTCGGGAAGAAAATCAGGTTCGCAAGCCCCGTCGCCAGTGCCGTCACCAGCATGATGAACACCATGTTGGACGTGCCGTACTTTTCCTCCAGCATCGGCCCCAGAATCAGGATATACATCATGTTGCCCATCAGGTGATTCCAGTTTGCGTGGCCAAAGACGTGGCAGACGCAGCGCAGATACGCCAGCGGATCGAGAAACGAGGAACGATAGACGCTGAACACAGCCCGATTGCTTGCCCCTTTTGTCAGGACATTCAGCAGCTGCACCGCAAAGCAAATCAGGACAAAGGACAAGATAGCGGGGGCGTTGTAACTAATCCGAAGGCGTTTGCTGTTCTTCATGCTCCTATTTTCCTCCGCAGACGCGCTGCATTTTGAAAAAAAGAGGAGGAAACGGGGTACGTCTCTTCCTCTGTCAGGCTATTTCCGCACCGTTATACATTCACGCCGAAGTTGATGCAGAGGGCTTCGAGTCCGCCCTGGAAACCGCTGCCGATGGCATTGAACTTCCATTCACCGTTGTGGCGGTAGATTTCCGCAACAACAATCGCCGTTTCAATGGAGAAATCCTCCTCCAAATCGTAGCGAATCAGCTCCATACCCGTGGATTCATCCACAACGCGGACGTACGCATTGCTGACCTGTCCGAAGTTCTGGCGGCGCTCGGCGGCGTCGTAGATGGTCACGGTGAAGTCAATCTTCTCCACGTTCGCCGGAACAGTGGCGAGGTCAACGAAAATCGTCTCGTCGTCGCCCTCCCCAGCGCCGGTTCTGTTGTCGCCGCCGTACCGTACCGCGCCGGATGGATCAGCCGGGTTGCTGTAAAACACGAAGTTCGAATCGTTCGCAACCTTGCCATTTGCGCCCAGCAGAAATGCAGAGGCATCCAAGTCAAAGTCATGTCCGCCGTCGTAGCGGTTCACGTCCCAGCCCAAGCCGACCATGATTTTGCTCAAGCCGGGGTTGCCCTTCGTCAAATCAACCTTCTGACCCTTCTTCAAATTCACTGCCATGATAATTCCTCCTTTTTATTGTCCGATGTCAGACCTTCTCTTTCAAGCAGCGCGCCGTTCACCGGAGAACATCATTCTGCTTTCATTATACACCTTTATTTCCATTTTTTCAAGCAATTCAACAGCTATTCCGAAAAAAGAACGACGCAAAAAACGGGCAGGCGTGTGTGCCTGCCCGCTATTAGGGTTACTTGTAGTCGCGATAACGGTAGTACGTCACCTGACGGCTCTTCTGCTCCGTGGTGGTCGTCTGATTCCACCACCAGTCCGCATAGCGCGTGTGGCCGCCCGACTCACCATTCGTTGCCAGCGGCTCATAGGTCGTCTTGTACTGCCATTCGCCAGTGCCGGCCTTGTAATTTTCGCCCGTATACTGTGCATAGGAGTAATACCACATGTTGTAGCCCGTGTTGTAGTACTTCCAGCGATTGTAGTGGTAGACCGTCACCGAGTAGTACTCGGTTTCCACCTTTGTTTCCACCTGACGGGTGCTGCTCGCGCTGACCGGGTTCGTCGACCAGCTGCTCCAGCTGCCCCATGCCTTGGGCGGCTGTGTCACAGGCGCAGGCGTTACAGGCACAGGCGTCACAGGCTTAGGCGTCACGGGCTTAGGCGTTACAGGCTTAGGCGTTACAGGCTTAGGCGTTACAGACTTAGGCGTGGGGGTAGAATTTTGCAGCGTCGTCACGCTGATTTCGTTCGACGTACCGCTCGCCGATTGCGCCACGATGCGGTATGTGTACTTCGTGCCTGCCTTCGCGCTGTTGTCCGTGTAGCTCTTGCTGCTGATGGTTGCCAACGTCGTCCACGAGCTGCTGCTGCCGCCCTTGCGCTGCACTTCGTACGTCACGCCGGACGTACCGCACGTCCACGAGAGGTCAACGGAGTTGATGCCCGCGCGGTTCAGCTGGAGGCTGATGGAGACGGAAGCCTTGGATGCGGTCGTGGGCTTTGCGGTGGTTTTCTGGGTAGGCTTGGGGGTGGCAGTGGGCTTCGGCGTTGCATTGGCGCTGGCATTCGATTTTGCCGTCGGTTCGGGGGTAGCCCATTCTCTCAATGCTGCAATGGCTTCCGCATGTTGACGCTCTGCCAGTGCTTTCAGCAGCTTTTTTGCCGTGTCATAATTTCCAGCTATCCACAAATCAGTTGCTTCGCTGTACTGCTCGTCTTCAATCCTTGTGACACGATACGAAACGTCCGCGCTGTTATAGCACTGGTCATACGCTGCCAGCGCTAAATCACGCTCGTTGTTGTTCTCGGCTTCGCGCCCCTCCAAATAGAGGGACAGGGTATCAACCGTCATCAGCGAAGTTTCCGTCTCGCCGCCGCTCTTTTCAACGAATGCTTTGTCAAATGTGTCCTTCATGGACTTTGAGTTCAGCACATACATCGTATGTTTTGCATCTTCAAACTCACCATTTTCAATGGCCAGCAGAACCCTGCAGTACAACTCCAGCGGCTTTTTCTTCGGGCCGCCTTTCGCATCTTTCAGCATTTCCAAGCAGACTTCCAAAACTTCGGTTTTTGTGCCTTCGTCCTCGCTCAACGGCAGAAGGTATTCTTCCTCCACCTTGCGCGCAATTTCGTTCAAGTCGTCGGTTTCCTCGTCCGCCAAGGCGGGTACGGCGGGCACGGCCGCCATCAGCAGCACGATGCCCAGCAGCAATGCCAAGATTCGTTTCATCGTCAAGTTCCACCTTTCTTTTCGTTTTTATTTGAGATCACGGTAACGGTAATACGTCACCTGATAGCTCTCCTGCTTGTAGCTGATTGACTCATTCCACCAGCCGCCGTTGTACTGCTGACGGCCGTCAATCTTGTTGACCTTCGCCAGCGGCTGACTGGTTGTTTTGTACTGCCATTCGCCTGAACCGGATTTGTAATTCGAACCTGTGTACTGTGTATACGAGTGCGTCCACTGTCCCCACGACGTGTTGTAGTAGTACCAGCGGGAATAGTTGTACACCGGCACCGAGCTGTACTGCGTTTCCACCTTCGTTTCCACCTGACGTGTACTGCTCGCACCGACCGGGTTCGTCGACCAGCTGCTCCAGCTGCCCCACGTCTTGGGCTTGGGCGTAGGAGTGGAATTTTGCAGCGTCGTCACGCTGACTTCGTTCGACGTGCCGATCGCCGATTGCGCCACGATGCGGTATGTGTACTTCGTGCCTGCCTGTGCGCTGTTGTCCGTGTAGCTCTTGCTGCTGATGGTTGCCAGCGTCGTCCACGAGCTGCTGCTGCCGTCCTTGCGCTGCACTTCGTACGTCACGCCGGACGTACCGCACGTCCACGAGAGGTCAACGGAGTTGATGCCCGCGCGGTTCAGCTGGAGGCTGATGGAGACGGAAGCCTTGGATGCGGTCGTGGGCTTTGCGGTGGTTTTCTGGGTAGGCTTGGGGGTGGCAGTGGGCTTCGGCGTTGCATTGGCGCTGGCATTCGATTTTGCCGTCGGCTTCGGCGTAGGTGTCGCCCAGTCTTTCAAGTCTTCAATCGCCCACGGATACTGCCGTTCCGCCAGCTTTTTCAGAATTTCTTTTGCCGAATCATACTTTCCTTGCCTTTTCATTTCAATGGCATCGTCGTATTGCTCATCTTCAATTTTCTTTATCCGATAGTACGCGTCTGCACGGTTGTTGCACTGGTCATACGCTGCCAGCGCCGCATCGCGTTCGTTGTTTTGCTCCGCCTCTCGCCCTTGCAGATAGAGTGCCAGCTCTTCAATCGTCAGCAGCGAGGTAATGCTCTCACCGCCACTTTTTTCAATAAATTCCTGATTGAACGTCTTCTTCATCGAGCCTTGGCTCAAAACAAACATCGTGTAATTGGCATCGTCAAAGTCGCCTTTTTCAATCGCCAAAAGGACTTGGCAGTACAGCTCCAGCGGCTTTTTCTTCGGGCCGCCTTTCGCATCTTTCAGCATTTCCAAGCAGACTTCCAAAACTTCGGTTTTTGTGCCTTCGTCCTCGCTCAACGGCAGAAGGTATTCTTCCTCCACCTTGCGCGCAATTTCGTTCAAGTCGTCGGTTTCCTCGTCCGCCAAGGCAGGCATGGCTGTCAGCAGCAGCGCAATGCCAAGGAGTAATGCTATGAGTCGTTTCATGTGGGGTTCCTTCCTTTCCTTAATATCCATAGATGCTGTTCACCGCATCTACAACCGCCTGTGATGTGATGGTTGCGTGTCAATGGTTTACGGGTCAATATACATAGTAATTTCTTCTGAAGCAATGTTCAGTGAGCCTACAATAACACGGTAGCGATACGTCTGTCCCGGCGTTAGTCCCCTATCATAAAAGTAATATGAGGCACCAGTGTATATAGTTGTCCACTTATTGTTCTCGCCTTCTTGTCGCTGCAATTTATACGTCACATTTTGTTTGGGCTCCCATGTAAGCTTCAGCGAATTGTTAGATACAAATTGCACCACCTGCAAATTAATCGCAACAGTTGGCTTTGGGATATTTACAATGAGTACCTTCGAGCTTTGTCCACCCACAACAATACGGTAGCTATACGTCTTTCCTTCCGTTACTGAACTATCAAAGCAAAAGTTTGTGTCGTCATCCGTTCTGCCTTGCAAAATAGTTACCCAATTGCTGCTTTCCCAGCCTTCTTGGCGCTGCAATTTGTACGGTACGCCAGATGCACTGCATTTCCAGTCAAGTCGCACCATATCTATCTGCACATGGCTTGTCCACAAATCAAGCTCAATTTTGGGCATTTCGGTGGGTATTACCATCGACATTGGTGTAAGTGCTCCCGTCGCCGTCGGCTTCGGCGTGGGTGTCGCCGTCGGTCTCGGCGTGGGCGTCGCCCAGTCCCGCAGCATCTGCTTCGCGTACGAATAATTCCGCTCCGCCAGCTTCTCCAGCATCGCGTGCGCCTCGTCGTAGCGGCCAGCGTCAATCAGGTCAATCGCATCGTCGTACTGCTTGCCCTCGATGGTCATCATTCGGTCAAGCACATCCGCTTTCGCCGCGCACTGCTCGTACGCCGTCATGGCTGCATCCCAGTCGCCGCGATACTCCGCTTCGCGCCCCTGCAGGTAGGCGCCAAGCTCATCCACCGTCAGGAACGACGTGATGCCCGCGCTGTGCTCGATAAACTCTCCTCGAAGTTCTTTTTCAGCAGCGTCAGTGTGTACATGCTCTGATTCGCGTCGTCGAAGTTCTCTTTCGCAATGTTCAGGAGGATTTTGCAGTAGATTTCCAGCGCCTTCTTGGATGGCCCGTTGCCGACGTTCTTGAGCAGCTCCAGGCATTCTTCCAGTGTCTGCGTACCTGCATCATCCGTCATGTCTTCCAGATAGTTCTCCACCCTTGCTGCAATCTCGTTCAGGTCGTCGTCTGCCGCCGCGACGCTCATCAGCAGCAGCGCAATGCCCAGAAGCAGCGCAACCATTCGTTTCATGACTTTCTCCATCCTCCCTTGAAATTTCCATGCTGTTGAATTACCAATTCAGCCAGTCGTCTGGTGATGGCAGCGTACTGTTGCCGCCACCTGATGACCACCAATCGTCGCTGTTGTCTGATGACGTTGAACTATTGCTTCCGCTCGATGATGTTGAACTGTTGCCGCCGCCCGCTGATAATGTCGGGTCAGGATCAGGCAAACTCAAAAATGGTGTCGGCGTTGGATTATGCGCGGGGCGATTCGTAGGTCTCGTAGTCGGCGCGGGCGGTGTAGCACCCGGCATGGCTGTCGGTGTCGCCGTTGCTCGAACCGGAGCTTGCGGCGTATTTGCCGTTGCTGGCTTCGGCGTAGTAGTCGCCTTCGTTGCTGCGGTCGGCTGTGCTGCCGCAGAAGCCACCCCCGCGCTGGATTGGTTCATCAGCAGCACCGCCGTGCCAGCGCCCGCCGCAACGCTCTCCTGAAGCACTGCGGACGACAAATCCACCCAAATCACAGGGCGAATCATCGTGTAGGTATAGCTCACGCTGCTTCCCACCAGCCCACCTTCCGGAGAGACGCGCGCGGCGCGGTTCTGCTCTCCGCCGGGCGAGCGCAGCCACCACCATGCGGCGTATTTGCCGTCGTAGGTGGGGTCATCGCTGGATACCCATGTACCGCGCGCAAGGGCATACGGGGTCGGGCTCGTCCGCGCCATCCGGTTGTTCTTGTCACCATACACCAAGCCAAAGTAATACTGCGCATCCGCATAGCTGAGCAGGAACACCATGTCCTGCGTGTCGCTACCGCCGTCGGTCGCCCAGCTGCTGTACCCCTGCGCGCGGCTGTTGTCCACGTCAGTCAGCAGAATCGCCGTCTGCTCCTCCTGCGTGAATGCGCGGTTCAGGAAGGTGTCATTCAGCCACGCACGCAGCGTGCAATCCTCCCACGTCACATTTGCCGACACCTGATTATACGGCTGCGCTTCCAGCCCGTAGCGGCTCAGCAGCAGCGCCTTGCTGCCGTCGCGCGCCAGCACTGCCCACTCGATGGGCGTGGAATCGTTGCCATTCTTCGTCTGCGGATAATGCCCGAACGTGACATAATTGCCGACGGTGAACAGCGCGTTCATCTTTGCGCTCACCTCCGCCGTGCGCGGCGTGGCGGTTGCTTCCACGCGCCCCATCTGATTCCGGCAGTACTGCAAATACTCGCCTGCCCCTTCGTACCCTTCCGCGTTCAGGGCAATCAGAATCGCTTCCGCCTCGGCATACTTGCCGCCCAGCATCAGGTCAACCGCCTTGTTGAAGCGGTGCATTTTGACGGCAGAAATCCGGTAGAGTGTGTCAAATTCGCCCGCGCACTGCTGATAGGCCTCAAGCGCCGCCTCATCGTCGCCCGCGCTTTCCGCAGCCCGCCCATCCAGATAGTACGACAGCATCTCCACCGTGGCAATGGACGTTTCGCCCGCCGAACCGACGATGCTCTCATCAAACGATGCCGCCACGTTCGGCAGCACCAGCAGACTCATCGCGCTCTTCGCCGTGTCAAAATCGCCGTCATCCAGCGCAACCAGCACCGTGCAGTACAATCGCATAGCGGATGCGGTTTTGCCGCCCATGCTCTCCAGCTCGCGGATGCAGTTCTGCAGCGCATCGGTGCTGCACTTTCTGCCTTGGGCGAGCGACAATTCATCAATATATGCTTCTACCTCCGGGATAATGGAAACCCGCAGCATTTCCTCCGAACAGGCGATGGATAGGCTCAGCAAAATCGCCAGCAGCACCAGCATAACCTTTTTCACCGGAATCTTACCCCCTATCAATTATTCTTCCTCGATGGAAACCGTCCCGTTCGCCACCAAATCGTCGCCGCAGTACATTTCCAGCGTGGCACTGCCGTAATACTGCGTGCCCTGCTTTTCCTCCCAGCGCTGTGCGAACAGGTCATCCAGCGGAAAATACATCTTAATCAGCAGATTCGGCAAAATGTAGCCTTCTTCTTTCTGAACCGCGTACACCTCTTCCTTCCCGATGCGGAGGATAACGCCCGTCATGATGTTTTCCGCCTGTGCCGATGCGGAACGCTGAAATTCCGCGTACAGCAGGTATTCCACGTCCTGATACGCCGTCGAGCCGTTGCGCAGCTGGATTTTCCACGGCATATCCACCGGCTGATAAACACCGTTCAGCAGCATTTCGTTGCGCGTCATGCCCTGCTCCAGCTTCTGGGCGATTTCCGCCTTGCTGGCAACGTACAGCGCCTGATACTGCCGCGTTGCGCTGCGGTTGCTCTCCACCGCCTTCGTCGTGAAGCGCAGGGTGGATGTGCCGGATGCCGTGCTGATTTCCGCCTCGTAGGTCGTCGCCGGAATCAGCCCCGTCAGCTCCACCGGCCAGCGGCTGATGCTCTGCTCCACCGCGTGATTGGGCGTGCCGAGCGCATAATAGCGGATTTGCGCCTGTTTTTCCTCTTTCGCCTGCAGGATGACATTCGTACAGTTTGCCGCCGCCACGGTGATATTCTCCTGATGGACAAGGCGCAGCAGCACCATCATTCCTGCCACCAGCATCACCGCCGCAATCGCCAGCACCCAGCGGACAAGATGCCCGCGCCGCTTGCTTTCCGGCACTTCTGCGGGCTTTTCCTCCTGCGCAGCGGGCGCTTCCGCCTCGTTCTGCGGAATCTGGAAGCCGTCCTGCGTGCGCTTGGTGTGCTCTGCCGTGCGCACAGCGGCGGTCTGGCTCGTCTGATAGACGCTCTGCGCCTGATGGTTGGAGCTGCTGAACGGGCGGCGCGGCTTGTGCGAGCTTGCCGACTGCGTGCCCCGGTCGCCATCCTCGTGCAGGGGCGTTTTCAGCGGCAGCTGGGCAATCGCCTGACACAATTCGCGCTTGAAATCCTCAACCCGCTGATAGCGCGCTTCCGGCTGAATCGCCGTGGCTTTCGCGATTACATCCGCAATCGGCGCAACGGCATCCGCGGGTGGCGGATAATGCCCCGCACCCTTGGCACAGGCTCGCTTCATCTCCTCATACGCCGCCGTGGTGGAAATGCCCGTCTTCTGGTAGGGCAGCTTGCCATCGTTGAACAGCAGATAGAACGTCATGCCCAGCGAGTAAATGTCACCCACAAACGACGGCACGGCTTCCTTCTGCAAATATTCCGGCGCACGGTAAAAGGATGTGCCGCCCGGCCGCCCCACGACGCTGCTGGACAAGTAGGACGCACAGCCGAAGTCGCTCAGCTTGTAGATACCGTCGCCATAGAGAATGTTCTCCAGCTTTACGTCCTCATGCACCAGATTCTTCGCGTGCAGCTGCTTGAGGGCTTCGGAAATATCCGTCGCAATCTGCGCCACATCCTGCAGCTTCAGCTTGCGGATTCGCTCCTTGAGCGGCTGAAGCCACTCCATGCGAATCAGCGCATCCACGCAAAGCTCATCCTCGTTGTCCATGATGGCATAGTCCTGAATATGCACAATCTGCGGCACGCTGCTCATGTCGTACATGACCTTGATTTCCGTGCTGAGCCGCCGGTGCGCTTCCGACATCTGCTGCTTGCTGTCCGTTTTGATGCGAATCCACTTCAGCGCCGCCGTTTCGCCCGTGTCCTCTTTGGCGATTTTGTACACCTTGCCGTATCCGCCCTCCCCGGACGGCAGCATGTCATGATTCAGCAGCTGCCAGCCTTGCAGCACCTGCTTCTCTTTCCATTCCTGCGGAAATGATTCCATAGCCCTTCCCTCATTTCCCGTTCGTTAATTCAAAATATGTCTGTCCCGCCAGTTCGCCGTCCAGATAGTATTCCACGCAGACCCTCGTCTCCGGCCAAGTGCGGTCGTTTGCCTGATACAGCGCATCCAGCAGCTTGTCCAGTACGTTTTCGCCACGCACGCTGTCCCAGCTCACAAAAAAGGGCCTCATTCCCGGCTGAACATTGCCTTGCTCCTGTCCCGCTTCGGATGCGTATGTACCATTTGCAGCTGTGCGAATCACCCACTGGCACGGCAAATCAATCTCCGCCGTTTCCGTCACGCTGAACGGCAGAATGACGAAATAGCTGTTTTCCTGCTGGCTGATGCTGCCGCGCGCCATCACGAACGCATCGCTGCTGTCCGTCATGAACTTCTCGCGCAGCTGCCAGTAGTCAAACGCCACAAGCATACTGCGGGATGCCGTTTCGATTTTCATGTCGCTGCACGTCATCCCCCAGCGGGAAAACGCCGCCGCCGCAGGAACCTGCACTTCCTGCGTCTGCGACTGCTTGTCGCTGTGCACTTCCTTCACGGATACCGCATACGCGACCTCCGGAATCAGGTTTTTGATGCTGATTTCCGTTTTGTCCCCCGCCTGCACCTGCTGGAAGACTTGCGGTGCGTCCTTCTGCTGAATCGTCACCTGATAGGCAGCGTTTTCCGTTGATTCTGCGCTGTCCGACCATGCAACGGTCAGCGCCGTGCCGTCAAGCTGGAGCGTCACGGTGATGTTCCGTGCATCATCCGCCAGCCACTTCCGGCACGCCGCCAGATAGCTTTCGCTGTCCTGCACCTTACCCAAATCCGCAAACGCCTTTTCCGCCTGCATCATCAGCGCGCGGTCGTTCTTTGCAAGCGCATCCCGATAGCGCTGCACCGCTTCTGCATACTGCTGGGCTTCGGCAATGTCTTCCAGCGTCTGATTGCACAGCGTCACCTTGTCCGTTTTGCCCAGCGCGGCATACAGTTCTTTCGCTTGCTGAACCTTCTCCGCGTTCTGCTCCTGCTTGCCCTCCTGCAGCAGCCGGTTCGCCGCCGCTTCGGATGTCTGCCGCTTCAACTGAAGGCACACTTCCAGCCGCGACACGGAATCCGCCGTGCCGCCCGCCTGTTCGTATGCCGTCACTGCCGCGTCATAGTCGCCGACGCTCTCCGCCTGCCGCCCCGTAGCGTAGCTCACCCACGCCGCCACGGACGATTGCCATCCAGTCGGCGCAAAGCCGCGCTGCTGAAGCACCTTGAGTTTGGAAATCACCAGCGCGTAGTCCGCCGATTCATCCGCCAAGGCAGACTGAATGTCCAGAAACGCCTTGTAGTCGTCCAGCGACTGAATCTGCCGCAAGTCGCGCTCCCGGTAGAACTCCGCCGCCTTGTCGTACTCCTCCGCCGCAAACAGCGCTTCAAATTCCTTCCTGTCCGCGACACCGGGGCCGTTGCCAATGTCAGCCGCAGCAATGTTCATCAGCATCACCGCGCAGAGGAAAAATGCCATCCACATGGTTCGCAGCCCCGGTTTCATCATCAATCAATCTCCTGTTACGGGAGCTTCATCAGTCTTGCCGCCGCTCTCAGTCGGGATAAAGGTTACTTGTTTCACTGCTCGATTTTTCGTAACCACCGCTTCATCGTGTGCAGACACTCAGCGTTCCGACCTTTCCTCGTTCCGATATTCCTATCTGTGCATAATCCCCTTAGGCTGTCCTATGAGCCTGTGCGCTTGGAAGTGCCTGTAACACTCCAAGGTTTTTCATAACGTCCATTTTTACTCAACCTCACGCACGCCGTACATTTACGACGATGACATTTCTGCCATATCACGCTATAGACCCTAACACTCGGACTTCGTCGGTCATGGATGACATCCTCACCATAGGGATTTTATAGACCTCCGGCGTATCATCTGCATATCCCACCTCTGGGACACTTTCCACAGCACATGACTGCCTGTTGGGGCAGATTTCCGCCGACTTCAGCGGGCTTTGCACGGCTCAATTTCTACAAATTTTGCCGCACACCGCAGTATCAAGGCAGGCGTTTCAGGGCGTTGCCCCCTCATTCCACCTGTTGGAATATCAGTTCTTCAAATCAATTTTCAAGCTCCTTTCAATCTTGCAGAATTTTGACTTGAGCGTAACCTTTTCAGTTACAAACGAGTCGCACGGACGTTCGTGCCCACGCCGTAGAGGCTCTGTACGTCCAGCCAAATTGCTTCGTTGCCGAGGGAGTCGCCTTCCTTGGCAGCCAATTCGGTGTTCCACGTTGCCGCCACCATCGTGGTGGAAACGTAGGTGCAGCCCGTGCGGGTGAAGCCCGTGCCGCCGTCGCCGACAACCATCTTATCCAGCCCAAACACGTCCATGTTCGGGAAGGTGATCTGGAAGCCGCCGTCGCGCTGCAGTTCCGACATCTGCTCCAGCGTCAGCTGAGAAAGGAAGGGTGCCCAGTCGGTGATATCGTAGCTGATGTTGCCGTTTTCGTCGGTGATGGTCTTTACGAAGTCTGCCAGCAGCACCACGTCATCCGCCGCCGTCTTTTCGGTCTCCGCGTATGCCGGGTAGGTGACACCGTTCACGGTCAGCACCGCGTCGAGGTCATCCCGCGTCTTCTGCCACGGCTTGCCGTTGTCATAGTCAGAAACTTCGCCAACTGCCTTGCCTTCCTTGGTGGGGTCGGGGTAGTTCAGCGTGTCGATAAACTCCTGCGTGCGCACCAGTTTCGCGTAGGTGGGCGCTTTCGGCCAAGTGCCTTCCCAGTCGGAGCGGGAGAGTTCCGTGCCCCAGCCAAGGCCTTCCACGTCGCTGTTGCCGAGGTTTTCGCCCTCTTCGAAAAAGAACGCAGACACTTCGTCGTACTGTTTGGTGGATTTTGCGCCGTCATACATATCGGGGTCACCCTTGGCGTCGATGGAAGCAATGATGGCATCGTCGCCGCAGTCATCCTCGTCGTAGTTGGCAGTTTCGCCGCCTACGTTCAGCACCAAAGAGGATTCCTGCCCGTTCCAGACGTTGGCGTTATCGCCTACATAGAGGCTGTAAGAGCCGCAGTCCAATTCGTAGGTGGTATAACCATTGTCGTTGCGGTCGCTGTAGTCGTAGGAAGCCATGTCGCGAACCTTCATCGATACGGTGATTTCCTCGGACGAACCCGCCGCCAGCAGGCTGGTCTTGGCGAAGTCCGCCAGCACCACATGCGCCTTTTCGATGCCCTCGTCGTAGTACGGTGCGCTGTAATACAGCTGCGCAATATCCTTGCCGGGCACGCTGCCGCTGTTGGTCACCTTAACGGTGAAGGTAATCTGCTTGTCAAGGTCATCCGCCGTCAGCAGATAGCCGTTCTCCACGGGCTGGCTGTCCAGCGTCGCGTCGACGACTTCCTTGGTGAAGGTGGTATAAGACAGGCCGTAGCCCAGCGGATACACCACATGCTCGCGATACCAGGAATCATTGCCGCATGCCGCCTTTTCGGTATAGCCGCGCGTCACCCAGTAGCGGTAGCCGATGTAAATGCCCTCTTCGTAGGCAATCTCGTACTTGCTCGTCACCAGCGCGCCCGACTCATCGTAGAGCTGGTTCGTGACCACGTTGCCGCTCGCATCCAGATACTCCGGCAGCACATTGCCGTCCGCGTCCAGCTTGGTCGCGTTGGCATTGTTCTTGCAGAAGTTCTCCCACGTCGGGTCAGCCTTGAAATCGGCAGCCCACGTATCCACCGTGCGGCCGGAGGGGTTGACTTCGCCGTTCAGGATGCGGCCAATCGGGCCGAAGCCGGACGCACCGGGCATGGATACCCACAGAATCGCGCCGATGCGCTCATCCTTCTCAAGGTCGCCCAGTTCCATAGACGTGCCGGAGTTGATCAGAACGATGACCTTGCTATACTGTGCGCACACCATGTCCAGCAGGTCGCGCTCGTTGTCATCCAGCTCCAGATAATGCTGGGTAGGATCGGAGCGGCCCTCAGTATCCTTGGATTCGCGGGGCAGGTCGAAACCCTCGCCGCCGACGCGGGAGAACATGAACACTGCCGCGTCGCAGTACTCGACAAAGGACGCTTTCAATTCATCATCATAGGCGCTGACGGGTGTTTCGCCGGTCTTATAGCCCGTGCTTTCGCGGGAGATGGAGAGCGACGAGCCGCGGCCCTCGCCGGAGCGCGCCGCATCCGCGTAGAACACCTTCAGCGCGGGGTTGAGCTCTAAGCCGCCAAGTTCCAGACCGTCGTAGAGGGAGTAGCTGCCTACGCCAGTCGAGGCTGCCGATCCGGAACCGCCGTAACCACTCTGGTTCGGATCAGCATTCTTGCCGAAAACGGAAATCTTGCCTGCTGCAAGCGGCAAAGTGCTGTTGATGTTCTTGAGCAGCACCACGCCCTCTTCAGCGATTTCCTGATTGACCGCTTCCGCCTGCGCAATGGCCTGCGCCGCGCTCGTTGCGGTGGACATGTACTGCGTGTCTTTGTAGGCATCGTTCTCTGCCAGCGCCGAGGGGCTCATGCCGCCCACGCTGGTCAGCAGCAGCGTTGCGCCAAGCAGTACCGCGCATCCGCGAACGCAGCAGCTTCTGAAAAACTGGGATTTCATATCCGTTCCTCCTTCACATGCCGATTGCATCCCTGCATCGGCTGTTGTTGAGTGTATTATATAATGTCTACTGACCAACCCAAAAAGCATTGCGACACAAGGCAATCCCGGC
>ERZ1673738.3310-NODE-3310-length-18265-cov-14.476112_pt1 | contig 18265 bp, 13 predicted proteins | sample MGYA00580198_ERZ1673738 | MGnify/ENA primary metagenome ERZ1673738 (study PRJEB41218, sample SAMN15661784) | gut metagenome | host: Homo sapiens | place: Canada: London | collected 2015-08-20/2019-03-30 | study: EMG produced TPA metagenomics assembly of... | reverse complement strand
TCATACAGTTTTCCTATATGATATGGTTAAGATAGTCAAGCAATTTTTAAATTTATAACCTTTATTTACGCTTCCTTTCAGCCCGTATTTTGCCCGTTTTATGCCGATGCCAGCGGGTCGGAATTTCCGCCAAAGGGGAAGCGTTTTGCGCGCGGGCGCGGGTTCGCCGCTTCATCATTCATGCGGTGTTCTCTTTCATTCCCATCTTTCGCGGGCGGAGGGAGGGACAAAAAATCCCGAACCGCTTCGGTTCGGGATTTGCGGCTTTCGGTTTTGCCGATGCCGGAAAATTTTTGGAAATCCGAAAACTTATTCGCCGTCGTCGCCGATGGCCTGCACAGGGCAGGATTCCATCGCTTCCGTGCAAAGGGCGGTTTCGTCGGCGTTCGAGGGCTGCTTGGCCACGAACGCGCAACCGGCGTCGCTCATCTCAAAAAGCCCTTCGGCCGTCGAGGTGCACAAAGCGCAACCTATGCACTGGGAGTCGACATAAAACTTGCCGGCTACATTGAATTCGTTTTTTTCGCTTTTGTCTGCCATAATGCCAGAGAATGGTAGAACGGCCGCGCGCCCCGTCAAGAGTTTTTTGGCGCGCGGAGAGTTCCGCAGGGGCGTCAGACGCCCGCGACGAGTTTGTGGAGCATATCGCCTACCGCCTGGATTTCCCCCGCGTATTTCAGGCGGGCAATCAAATCCTGCGGCAGGTTTGAAAAACCCGCCTGCGCGCCGGCGAGCATTCCGACCGCCACCCCGCGCCCCGTGGATTCCCCGCCGATGTTCGCGTTGGCGAATATCGCGGCGGAGAAATCTCCGCCGTATTTCAGGCTGATGTACAGGCTCAGCGGCAGGCCTTCCTCCACCGTGGCGAATATTCCCGTGGAGTTTACCGCCTGCGCGTCGTCGCGGTTTTTTATCCACCTGCGGTACGGAAACGCCAGCGAAAAGTGGCGGTCGGGCGTCATCTTCTCGTACATGGCGGTCTCTATGGAGTCGCCTTTTATTATGAATGATAAAAGTTCCGCCAGGAAAAACGCCGCCGAGTACGCGGATTCGCCGCTCGAAAACTTTTTCAGGGCGCGGTAGAGCCCCATTTGCGACTTTTCCGGATTGCGCATTATAAACAGCATCAGCGGCGCGAATGTCGCGATGTCGCCCATGTGTGCTTCCGGACAACCGTTGGTTTCGGGGTCCTTGCCCGCCGCGAGGTTTTCAAAATACCTCCGGTGGACGCTCGGAATGAAGGTGTCGCGGTGTCCGCCGGGGGTTGTCATCACGAGCCTGTACCGCTCCATCCAGTCGTCTATGTCGAATCCGCCCCTCTCGTACATCGACACCGCAAGGTGCAGCGCGAGATAGACGGGCAGGGTGTTTTCTCCGGCGTCCATGCCGCAGTGCGGGTGCGCGTCCCTCTCGCGCCACAGATGGCGGCGCGTTTCGCCTATATAGTCGCATTCCGGCGGAAGAATCGGCGCCGGAATAGTCCTTAGCGCGCTCTCCGGATGCGTAGGTTTTGGCTCCTTGAACTCCTTGACTTCGCCGTAGTCTTCATGCAACAGCCTTTCGCTCGAAAAGCCGTGGGTGGGCATCGCGGCGGCGTCTCCCAAAAACGCTCCCCACCATGCCCCGTAAAACCTGTCCGATGTCTCTTTTAACATAGTATCCTTTCCTGTTGCATATCAAAAATAACCAGTTAAAGTTTTGATGTCAATCCCAAACGTCCGCATTTTTTCCCGCGGCCCCCTCCGAAAATCGCGGAAAATTTTTCTTTGAATCGGCGCGCTTGTTGTGCGATATTCGCTGGAAACCGATGAAAATACCCTTTAACAGAATATTCCTCGAAGGCTCCGAAGTCCGCAATATCGAGGAGGCAATCGCCGCCGGCCACCTTCAAGGCGACGGCAAATTCATGAAAATCTGCGAGGAGAAAATCTCCGCAATGACGGGCGCCAAAGCCGCGCTTTTAACCAACTCCTGCACCGCCTCGCTCGACATGGCGGCGATGCTGTGCGATATTTCCGCGGGCGACGAGGTCATAGTGCCCTCATATACTTTCGTATCGAGCGCGAACGCCTTTGTGCTGCGCGGCGCAAAGCCCGTCTTCTGCGACATCTCCCCCGACACCCTCAATATCGACGCCTCGAAAATCGAGGAGCTCGTGACGCCGCGAACGCGCGCGATAGTCCCCGTCCACTATGCCGGCGTCGGCTGCGAAATGGACGAAATTCTCGCCGTGGCGAAAAAGTATTCGATGAAGGTTGTCGAGGACGCCGCGCAGGGGTTTTTTGCCTCCTACAAGGGCAGGGCGCTCGGAACTATCGGCGACTTCGGCTCGATAAGTTTTCACGGCACCAAAAACGTCGTCTGCGGCGAGGGCGGCGCGCTGCTTGTCAACGACCCCGAATTTCGCGACAGGGCGTGTTTCATTCGCGAAAAGGGAACCAACCGCATACAGTTCGTCGAGGGAAAAATCGACAAGTACACATGGGTGGACTACGGCGACAGTTTCATTCCCTCCGAGATTCTCGCGGCGTTTCTCGCCGCCCAGCTCGACGCCGCGGAGCGCCTGACTTCCGAGCGCGTCGCCGCGTGGGACTACTATTATTCGCGCCTTTCGGAACTCGAAGGGCGCGGCGACCTGCGGCTTGCGAAAATTCCGGACCATTGCCGCCACAACGCCCACATATTTTTTATCCTGGCAGATTCGCCCGACACCGAAAAGGAACTCGAGAAATTCATGAAGTCGCGCGAAATCGGCGTGGCGCAACATTACGCGCCCCTGCATCTATGCCCGATGGCGCGGCGCCTCGGGTGCGATTCCCGCCCCCTGCCGGTGTCCGAAACGCTGTCAAAAACCATGCTGCGCCTGCCGATTTTCTCCTCAATCTCCCGCGCGGAGCAAGATTTCGTCTGCGACTCCCTCAGCGAATTCTTCATCGGCAAACGGATTCCAGGCGCAAGGCGCGTCAGCCATTGAAGGGTGCGAGGCGCACTTCCATAGAAGGGGCTAACGCCCCTTACGAAGATTGGCTACGCCAATGCTTCTATCCCCTCCACGTTCCCAAAGAAAAACGAACCTACCAAGAGAGGTTTGTACAAACTTCCGGAGTTCGTTCCGAAAAATCCAGCTTTCCCGAAACGGAGCTATTCGCCAAAAGCATTCGCCAAATCGAAAGATTATTTTATCCGAAGCGCAGCGAGGCTATAAAATAAGGCTTTCGGGAAGGATAAAATGCGGCAACATTTTACCCCGCAGGGAATCAAACTTGCTATCGGAAGTTTTGGGGGTAGGCGCATTGGCTTTGCCAATCGCCGCAGGGGGGCGGCAGTACCGCTTCCATTGAAGGGGCTAACGCCCCTTACGAAGATTGGCTCCGCCAATACTTCTATCCCCTCTCCATTCTCAATAAAAAACGAACCTACCAAGAGAGGTTTGTACAAACTTCCGGAGTTCGTTCCGAAAAACCGTGGGTTCTCGATTTGGCGCAATGCTTTTGGAGCTAAAAACGTGGCGCAAGCGAAACGGCGGGTCGAAGCGTATTGACATACACGAGTGTCAACCGTTATCCGCTCCCGATAAAAACGAACCTCCCATAAAGAGAGGTTCGTTAACGCTTCCGGAGTTCGTTCCAAAAAAACAAGGGGTTCCAGATTTGGCGCAATGCTTTTGGATGAAGAGCGAGTATAGGAAAGCCGCCAAGGGCGCGTGGCGTATTAAACATACGCGAGCGGTCTTGGCGGCTTTCCTAACGGAGCTATTCGCCAAAAGCATTCGCCAAATCAGGCGTCTTTGAATTTTGAGACGAGCTCGTTTATTGTGGCCTTTGCGTCGCCGTAAATCATTCTGGTATTCGGCCTGAAAAACAGCCCGTTTTCGAGGCCGGAGAATCCCGCCCCTTTGCCGCGTTTTAGCGCGAGCACCGTCTTTGCCTTGAACGCCTCGATTATCGGCATTCCGTAGATCGGGCTTCCCTTGTCTTCCGCGGCGGCGGGGTTTACAACGTCGTTGGCGCCTATGACTATCGCAACGTCTGCGTTTTCGAGGATCTTGTTTGCCTCCTCCATTTCTTTGAGCTGTTCGTACGGCACGTCGGCCTCCGCGAGCAGCACGTTCATGTGCCCGGGCATGCGGCCGGCGACGGGATGTATTGCGAACGCGACTTCCGCGCCGTTGTTTTCGAGGATTTCAGCGAGCTCTTTGACCGCGTGCTGCGCCTGCGCCACCGCCATGCCGTAGCCCGGGATAAACACGACGCTTTGGGCGGCTTCGAGAATGTAGTACGCGTCGTCTGCCGAGATGGCTTTCATCTCGCCCTCGACTTTGTTTTTAGAGCCTCCCGCGGCGGAGCCGAAGCCCGAGAACAGGACATTGAAGAGCGTTCTGTTCATCGATTTGCACATTATGACGGTGAGGATTACGCCGCTGGCGCCGACGAGGGATCCGGCGACGATGAGCACGTTGTTTTGTATCACGAAGCCCGCCGCGCATGCCGCCAGGCCGGAGAGCGAATTGAGCAGCGAGATGACGACCGGCATGTCGCCCCCGCCGATAGGCATTACGGCTACTATGCCGAGGACGAGCGACATGGCTATCGCGGCGGCCATCATTTCATATCCTGTATGATAGTCTCCGACGATCACAAACGCCGCGGAAAATGCGAGCGCGAGCAGCGCGACTGCTGCGTTTACGATTTTTTGCCCTGCGTAAATTGCGGGTTTTCCGGAGATTTTTCCGGAGAGTTTTGCCCATGCGTACGCGGAACCCGTGAACGTCACGCCGCCGATGAGAATCGTGGCGATAATCGCGAATCTTGAAAATCCTCCGACCGCGGCGTGGGATACGCCGTCGTAATGGTATTCAGCCCACGCCACGAGGAGCGACGCCAGGCCGCCGAAACCGTTTAGGAGGGCGACCATCTCGGGCATGGAGGTCATCTTGACTTTCTTTGCGGCTATCCAGCCCGCGAGCGCGCCGAGCAGCAGGCCGCCGGCGAGGATCGCCCATGTGATTTTGTCGGTGGCGTCGAGAATCTTGTGGTCGAAGAGCGTGAACACTACCGCCACGAGCATGCCGACCGAAGACAGTATATTGCCCCTGCGGGCGGTTTCGGCCTTTCCGAGCATTTTTATGCCCAGAATGAATATTACGGCGGAAACTATGTAGGCGATATTTATGATTTGCGGGTTCATTGCTATTTGTCCCCCTTCTTTTTAAACATGGCGAGCATTCTGTCGGTGACGAGGTATCCGCCGACCACGTTTACGGTCGCCAGCACCAGCGCCGCGAATCCGAGGGCGGTGGCGGTCATGCTGTTGTCGGTGCCGCCCGTGGCGATGATAGCGCCGACTATGGTTATGCCGCTTATGGCGTTGGAGCCGCTCATAAGGGGCGTGTGCAGCTGGCTGGGAACCTTGGATATCAGCTCGAATCCGAGGAACACGGACAGCGTGAATATGAATAGCAGGAGAATCAGTTCCATGGTAAAATCCTCACATAAAGCGTTCGTCGGTTATCTTGCCGTCTCGGGCGACGACGCACGATTTCATAATCGGGTCCTCCATATTTACGCAAAATTCGCCGTCGGAGGTGAAGTGCTCTATAAAGTTATAGACGTTCGCCCCGTACATTTGGCTTGCGGTCGCGGGCACGGAGGCTTCCAGGCAGGTGTTGCCGATTATCATCACGCCATTGGGGGAGATTACGGTTTCGTCGGGCATTGAGCCCTCGACGTTGCCGCCGCTCTCGACCGCCATATCAACCACCACGCTGCCGGGTTTCATTCCGGCGACCATTTCGGCGGTTATTATGACGGGCGCCTTTCTCCCGAAAAGTTTTGCGGTGGTTATCACAACGTCAGCCTGAGCGCAGACTTTCGCCATGCCCTTGCGTTGGAGCTCGATTTGTTCGGGGGTGAGGGCCTTGGCGTATCCCTGCGCCGTCTGGCCCGTCTCGCCGAGGTCGATTTTCACGAACTTCGCGCCGAGGCTCTTGACCTGCTCTTCCACTACGGGGCGCGTGTCGAACGCCTCGACCCTCGCGCCGATTCGCTTGGCGGTGGCTATCGCCTGCAATCCCGCCACCCCGACGCCGACTATGAAGAATTTTAGCGGCGAAATCGTGCCCGCCGGAGTCATCATCATGGGCGCTATTTTGTTTATGGAAGTAGCCGCTTTCAGCACCGCGCAGTAGCCCGCGAGGTTGGACTGCGAGCTCAGCACGTCCATTTTTTGCGCTATCGTGCTGCGGGGGATCATCTCGAAGCTCGCCGCGGTCACTCCGGCGTCGGCGAACGCCTTTATGAGCGCCTTTTCATTGAACGGGTCGAGGAGGCTCAAATGGAATGACCCCCTCTTCAACTTGGCGATCCCGTCCGCGGAGGGCTTGCGCACCCCGACGACGAAATCCGCCGCGCCCGCCGCTTCGGAATCGGCGATTTCGGCGCCCGCTTCCGAATACTGCGCGTCGGAGAACCCCGCCTTCACGCCCGCGCCGCGACAGACTTTTACGGCCCAGCCGAGTTTGCCGAGCTTTTTTGCGTCCGCCGGCGTGACCGCCACGCGGGTTTCCCTCGGGTCTGTTTCTGCTGATACGAATAATGTCTTCATCTATATATTTATGTTGCGCCCCTCCGAAATGAAAATCAACCCATTTTTTAAGTTTACCGTTAACCAAAAAATCCGAAAATCGTAATTGCCCGCCGGAAGCGTCTCGGTTATTGCGACTTTCATGAAAAGGTTTTATCGCTCGCTTTGGAGGGCGTCGGAGCCCCGAAAGCGTCCGACTTTGCCGCGCGCCCCGCGCCGGAATGGCTGTTGAAAACCGTGATATGCCAGGTTCCCCTGCGCTCCTTCACCCAGGAGGGCACGCTCGCTGCGGCGGCCGAACGGCTCGGGCACCTCGCGGACGCGGGAATCGGCTGCGTGTACCTCCTGCCGATAGTCGAGTCCGACCCCCGACCAGAACAGGGAGTTTTGGAGTCCCCGCCAGAAAAGGAGCAACACGAACAACCCGTGCAATCCGTACAGGATAAAGAATTATTTTAAAATAGATTCCGAATACGGGACGGACGCCGACCTGAAAAAATTCGTGGACCGCGCGCACGGGCTCGGAATGAAAGTCGTGTTCGATCTGGTATACTACCATTGCGGGCCGACCGCGGACATCATAACCTCAAACCCCGATTTCGTGGCTCGCGACGAAAACGGCAAAGTCAAAAACGGGCTTTGGCTCTTCCCCGCGCTCAATTTCGACAATCCGAATCTGCTCGAATATCTCATATCAAATATGGAGCATTTTGTCCGCGAGTTTGACGTTGACGGATACCGCGCCGACGCGGAGGCCCACATTCCCATTGAATTTTGGGAAATGGCGCGCGGGAGGCTCGAAAGGATAAAGCCCGACATCGTCCTCATAGCCGAATCCTCCCGTCCTGAATGCCAGCTGAAAGCCTATGACGCCAACTACGGCTTCGGAATATCCGTAAACATGAAGGATTTTTTTGCGGGCTCCAAGAATGCGAAAGTTAGAACCGCCAAGGAGCTCTAAAAGAGGTTCGCGCAAAACCAGGCGCGCTATCCGAAGGGCGCGCGCGTAATGTACCATTACGACAACCACGACCTGTCCACCGACCACGGCAGGCCCGAGGCCGCGATGCCCTACGAAGCCGCCGACGCCATGACGGCTTTTCTCCTCGCTTTCGACGGAATTCCGATGCTGTTTGCTGGCAACGAAATCGCCGACAGGGCGGAGTACAGCCTTTTCGCCAACAGGTACCACAACCGCAGCGTTCTCGACTGGTCCGCGGCGTTTACCGACGCCGGAAAGCGCAGGCTTGGAATCGTGAAGGCAATGTCGAAAATCCGACGCGAACGCCCGGAATTTTCCTCGGGAGAGCTGAAATGGATAGATTCCGGAAACGACAGGGTGCTGGCTTTCAAGCGCAGTAAAGGCGATTCAAAAACTTTCGTGTTCGTGAGCGCCTCGCCGGAAGCGGTTGAGATTTCCGCAAAGCTTCCCGACAGCCCGAAGGCGTATTTCGCGCAGAGGGCGAAAGTTTAGGGCGGCGGGGATTCGGCGAAAGTTTCGCTGGAACCCTACGGGTTCGCGCTGGTTGAGTAGCGCAAAAAAATTTTTTGCCTTGCCGTTTCATGTTCCATTGCCCGCTCCCTGCGCCGAAAATCCGGATCGGGGCGTTTTTTGGGGGGCGTTGCGGAGTTCTGCGCGGCGGCGGGCGGGGGTAGTCTGTTTCCGCGGCGGTTTTCAAAAATATTTTTCCCCGAAATTCCCTGTGCCCGCCTTTTTTAGTTAAAGTACTTGACTTGCGGTTTCCCGAAATTTTATTGTCCAATCGATCAAACGTTTGAGGCGCGTGCCGCGTTCTCCGTTCCTGTAAAAATTATTTGCATATGAAAAGAAGAGATTTCCTGAAAACATTCGCGTCGGCGTCCGCGGCGATCGGCATGCCCGCTATCATTCCGGCTTCCGCGCTCGGCAAGGGCGGCGCGACCGCCCCCAGCGAGCGCGTGACGATGGGCTGCATCGGGCTCGGCACGCAGGGCACCGCCAACACCAAGAATTTTGCCGGCGACAAGCGCGTGCAGTTAGTCGGGCTTTGCGATGTCAACAACACCGAGGGCAGGCAGTACTATTGGTACGACAACAAGGACACCAAAGGCCTGCGCAACGCGCGCAAGCTCTTCGGAATGGACATTCCCGTGTACGCGGATTTCCGCGACATGCTCGCCAACGCCGACGTCGACGTCGTGATGACGGCGCTTCCCGACCACTGGCACGCCATAGTGGGAATAGCGTGCGTCAACGCCGGCAAGGACGTGTTCGGCGAAAAGCCCCTCACGCGCACCATACGCGAGGGCAAAGTTTTGCGCGACGCCGTGCTGAACTCCGGCCGCATATGGCAGACGGGCTCGTGGCAGAGGTCGCTTCCGGACTTCGTGCGCGCGGCGGAGATTATCCGCAACGGCTATCTCGGGCGCGTCACTCGCGTAAAGATAGGGCTGCCGTCGAATTTCAAGGCGGAAATCCTCAAACCCGTGCCCGTTCCCGAAGGTCTCGACTGGCAGATGTGGCAGGGCCCCGCCCAGCCGAGCTACTACAACCCATGCAAGACATTTACTCGATGGAGGGGGGTGTCGAATTACAGCGCGGGTAAGATCGCCGACTGGGGCGCGCACCACCTCGACATCGCCCACTGGGCGCTCGGATACGACGATTCCGGAGCCGAGGAGATCGTGCCTGAGTTCGTAGAATGGCCGAAGAGCGGATTCTCCGACCAGCCGCTGAAATTCAAGGTCGTCATGCACTACCCGGGCGGCGTCGAAATTGAAATATCCGACATGAACCGCAACGGCGTGCAGTTCTTCGGGACGAAGGGCATGCTCTTCGTCTCGCGGGAGACGCTTTATTCCGACCCGCTCGGAATCGCCGAGACGAGGATTCTGCCGACGGAGAGCAGGCTGTTCCCGATACGCAGCGGCGGCCATTTCACGGCGTTTATCGACAGCGTTCTCGACCGCCGCGCGGCGGTGACGGACATCGGAATCGCGCACCGCACCAACACCGGCTGCCTTCTGGCGGAAATCGCGTACCGCCTCAACCGCCCGATAAAGTGGGACGCCAAAAAAGAGGAAATCGTCGGAGACCCCGAGGCCGCCCGCATGTGCGACAGGGCGTACAGCGCGCCGTGGCAGCTTCAGGCGTAAACCGGAAAGGAGAATTTTTGCAGTTATGAAAACTTTCGGACTTTTTGCCGCGTTTGCGGCTGCGGCGGCTTTCTCGCCGGCTTTTGCGGACGTTTACGGCGATTTTGCCTCATACGATGCGGGCGGGGACAACGCCTGGTTTTTCGAGCTTTCGGCGCTCGCCCAGAAAAAGGGGTCGGCGGCGCAGGTTCGCGAAAATCTCGCCCGTGCAATGTCTTCCAATTCGGTATCCGACGCGGCTTTCCGCGACGCCTGCCTGATTTTGAAGCCCATCGCGGATTCGGACACGATTCCCGTGCTCGCGCCCGCGCTCAAAAATCCGGCGCGCGTGTCGTCGGCGTGCAATGTGCTCATGGGGCTCGGTTCCGGCGGTTTCGACGCCCTCAAATCCGCGCTGGAATCCGTTTCCGACAACCATTGCAGGGAGACCATAATCTCCACAATGGCGTCTTTCGGGGGCTCCGACGCGGCCGAGGCGATAGCGCCGTTTGCGCTCTCGGACGACGCGAAGCTCGCGGAATTCGCCACTGTCGCGCTCGGTACGATCGGGGATTCCGCCGTTTTGGAGGCTCTGGAAAAGAACGCCAAGAGCGCCGTCCCCGCCGTGAAAAAGGCGGCGGAAAACGCGTTCGTCTCCTTCGCCCGCCTGCGTTTTGCCGCGGGCGGCAGCGGCGACGCGCGCAGGGCGCTTTCCCTTGTCGGCGAGGACTGCGGTTCGGCGGTCAAGCTGCGCGCGCTGCTCGCCAAAAAGGGCGGCAACAGGTATCTGGACAAGCTCATAATGGACGGCGGAAAGCTTTCGGCCCCGGCGGGGCGCGCAATGAACGGCAGACGCGAATTTTCGGAGTCGTCTAAAATAATCGCGGCTTTCCCGAACCTCCCGCGCGAGGGCAAGCTCGCCGCGATGGGGACTTTCATGCTCTCCGGCGACACTCGCTTTTATCCGGCCATCGCGCCGGAGCTCGACTCCGCCGATCCCGACGTCCGCGCGGAGGCAATTTACGCGGCGCGCTTTATCTGCACCGACGAGGCCAACCTGCGCAAGATATGGGACATTTACAAGCAGTGGGAAAAGCCGTTTTCGCCGCTCGCCCGCAATGTGCTGAACGAAAACCCGAGCCTCGCGATGTCGGCCATATTGAAGGAAAAGGCAAAGGGCGACCTCATTGCCCTCGAAATCCTCGTAATCCGCGGCGACGTGGACGCCCGCAAAAGGCTTTGGGAAATGTTTGCCTCTCCCGACCGGTCCTCCCAAGTGGTGTCGACCGTGGAAAAGACGATTACGTACGGCGATCTTCCCGAATTCGCGCGCTTTCTGAAATCTTCCGACAAGTCGCTCGCGGCCGACGCTTCAAAGATTATAATAAAGAAGCTCGCCAAGAGCCGCGACAAGGCGTTTATGCGTTCCGCCCTCCCGCAGATAATGAATGGCGTCGCCGGCGAAGGGAGCGAACAGTACAAATTTATCTCCTCGAAGCTCGGGCTCTGAGGCCGCTTTTGCCGAAGGGCGCGCGGCGGATATTCCGCCCCGCGCCTTTTTTTGCGCGCTTCGAAAAGAGCGGGATTTGCGCCTGTCTTGTGAAAAAATTGGCGGCAGTGTATCGCGCCAAAAGGTTTGATAAGTTGTGCCACACGTTTCTGTTTCCGGAAAATCGGGTTTTACAAGGGTGTTGCAAGTCCTTTAAAACCCCTTTGCAAGAGCGGCAGGTTTTAGGAAGAAAAACCGTCAAACCTGAGCTTCAATATTACCCATCTTCCATCATTGATATTTAAAGGTTTTTAAGCCCATTTAAGACTATTTAAGCCTTCTTCATGCCTTTTGTCCCATATCAGCAGGGAATGAAGCCTCCGCGGCGGCGTCGCAGATTCCGCAGGTTGGCGGGGAAAGCGGGGCAGCGCTGGCGCGCAATCGACGGAAAATGCCCGCGGTCATTGGGGCGTAATTTGCCTGTCGGCGGCGGGATATTTGCGCGGCAACGCGGAAAAAAGCGTTTGACTTATTGTTCTTAGTGCGTTAACTTTTCCCTCAATGAAAACGAAATATTTTTCTTTATCGCCGGTTGTTTCCGCGCTTCTTTTCCTCGCCGCGCGCCTTATTTCGCCGTCGGCCTGCGCCTCCGAAAGCGGGCTCGACGTTTTGTGCGTCTACTATCCGCATTGGCACGTCTATCCCGACGGGGAAAAGTGGTTCGGGAAAGGCTGGACGGAATGGGAGTTCGTAAAAACGGGCAAGCCGCGCTTCAAGGGGCACAAACTTCCGTATTGCCCGATCCCCGGGTACCTCGACGGCAAGAATCCCGCGGATGTCGCGAAGGAAATCGACCTTGCCTCGAACGCCGGCATAACGGTGTTTCTGTACGACTGGTACTGGTACGGCGGAAAGCGCACGATGCAGGAGTCTCTTGAAGAGGGATTTTTGAAGGCTCCCAATCGGGACAAAATGAAGTTCGCAATAATGTGGGCCTACCACGACAGGGTAAACGCCTTCCGTCCCGACCCGACGGCCCCGCGCGAAGTTCTCATGAAGCTCGAGAGCACTCCGGAAGATTTCCGCGCCGCGCTCGACTATTGCATAAAGCATTATTTTAAAGAGCCCAACTATTACAAGGTCGGCGGCCGCCCGTTTTTTTCTATATACAACGCTCCGGATTTCGTAAAACGCCACGGAGGCGCGCAAAACGTGAAGAAACTCTTCGACGACGCTGCCGGCGCCATGCGCAAAAACGGCCTGCCGCCCGTCCACTGGAACGCCATGGTCGAAAGCGCGCCAGAGGCCGAAATTATGAAAGCCGCCGGATTTGAGAGCACCACGAGGTACGGAATAAACGCATACCACAGGGATCTCCTCCAAAAGGAGCCGGTAGACGGAATTTTCTACGATTACGCCGACGCCGTTCCCGCGCACGAAAGGCACTGGCGGAATATGGCGAAATCCCCGCTGCCCGACATTCCGATAGCGACGATGGGCTGGGATTCCTCGATGCGCTGCCGCAACGACGTCAAGCTGCCGTGGCCCGAGGGCGCGAAATATCCGTACAGCGGGTTTTATATCAACAATACTCCCGACATATTCGGGGAGATTCTGGCAAAGGCGAAGGCTTTCGCGCTCGCGGATCCGAGGAAACCCGGCGCCGTTCTCATAAACGCGTGGAACGAGTACACCGAGGGGTCGTACCTGCTGCCCGACATCCGCGACGGCGACGGCTATCTGCGCGCCGTGGCGTCCGTTTTCGGCAGGCGCCCCGCGGGCGAATACGTTTACTTCGACTGCGCCACGAAAAAACAGTGCCGCGTCCGCGCAGCCGATTTTGAAAACGTCCCTTACGGCCCGCACTACAAGAACAAGTTGGACGTGTGGCTGCCGAAGGGCGCAAAGGGAAAGTCGCCCGCCATAATCTACTTCCACGGCGGCGGCTGGTCTGCCGGAGCGATAACCGACAGGTTTGTGGGGGCGTCCCTCGACAAAATCCTGTCAAAGGGCGTCGCCGTCGTAGCCGCAAATTACAGATTCATACAGGACGCCCAGGACACCGGTGTTTTTCCGCCCGTCGCCGCCCCTATGGAGGACTGCGCGAAAGTTGTGGAATTTGTGAAAAAGAGCGCGGGCAAATGGAATATCGACCCGGACAGAATCGCCGTGAGCGGCGGGTCGGCGGGCGCGTGCTCCGCGCTCTACGCCGGACTTTCGCCGGACTGCGAAAGCGTGGCGGCGATAGGCGTGAACATTCCCCAGACCTCCCTCGATCCCGCGCAGATGCGCGAGTGGATACCGAACATAGCCTACGGCGCGCACGCGTTCGGGCGGCGGAATTTTAAAGAGTGGCTCGACGCGCGCGAAGAGCTGCTGCCGCACATAAAAAAATATTCCCCCGCGGGGCTTGTTGCGGGCGCCGCCAGGCGCGGGAGCCCGAAAAAGATTTTCCTGCAAAATTTCAGAAAGGAGGCCGCGGGAGAGGTTTCCAAAGACCCGACCCATTCTCCGAAGTTCTGCGAGAAGTTCGCGGAAATCTGTTCCGCCGAAAAGCTCGGCTGCCAAATCGTGTACGGCTCCGCCGAAAAGATGTTCGACGAGCTTTCGGACTACCTCGCCAATTTGAAATGATGTTGCGCTTTCGGGAGGCGCGCAAAAAGGCGGAAGGTTTTTCCTTCCGCCTTTTTAATTTCAGGCTACTTTTTCTTTTGCGGCGGCGGGGGCTGCAAAACCTGCCCGTCGGCGAGGAGCCTTTCGCGCAGTTTCGGATAGTCGACGTCCTGGGCGGCGCAGCCGGAATCTATTGCCATCGACGCCGCGGTCGCCGCGCTCTGCCCGAGAATCATGAACACCGGCTCCATTCTTATCGAGCCGAACGCCACGTGCGACGCCGAGAGTGCGACGGGCACGAACAGGTTTTCGCACTCGGACTTTTTCGGGACGATGCTCTTGTAGCTCACCGGATACGACTGCCTGACGGGTTTTTCAAATCCGCCCTCGACCGCGACTTTCCCGTCCTTTACGACCCTTTCGACGTGGTGCGAATCCATTTGGTAGCTGCCGAGCCCCACGGAGTCTTCGGCGGTTCTTTCGAGGGTGCAGTTTGCCTGCGTCATCACGTAGTCGGAAAGCAGCCGGCGCGCCTCGCGCACGTAGAGCTCGTGCGGCCAGTGCCCGGTCTCCGGAAATTCGTTTGCCTCGGGGCCGTAGGCGGCAACCCTCTCACGCAGGCCGGCGGGGACGGACGGGTCGTTCGCCAGAAAGTACATGAAGCCCTGCTGGTAGTTCACGTGGTCTTGGAAGATTTTTTCGCGCTCCTCGTAGGAACCCTCCGCCCATCCGAAGTTCGCGCCCACATGGTCTATCGAAATCGGGCCGGCGTTGTTGCAGTCGCCCTCGTTTATCTTTACGGGGCCGTGGCGGTAACGCAGGTCCCAGAAGTCGGCGGACGGTGCGGAATTGACATAGCGTTTGAGCAGCTCATACCTCTCGGGGCGGTAGTTGTCGGGCTTGGGCCACGGCGCCTTTTCCCCCTTTTTTGTAGCCCACATTCTGAAACAGTAGGATTGCAGTTTTTTGTCGCCCTTGCCGATATTGTCGGCCTTCGCGCCGCTCACGCCCTCTATTAGGCCGCTCGACGGGTCGCCCGGAACTTTGTACGGATCCACGGCGAACCTGGGTATGTGGCTGTGCTTTGAAAAATAGACGCCGTTGTATTTTTCGCCGAAGCGCGCGTTGTCTTCGCGCCCGACCATGTACGATACCCCCGCCTTCGCCATGAGGTCGCCCTCGTAGGTCGCGTCGACGAACATCTTGCCCTTTGCGCTGTCGCCGTTTTCAAACACGATTCTCTCGATTTTCCCGTCCTTCTTTTCGACTTTGTCGAGACGGTGTTCGAAGAAAACTGGAACCCCCGCCTCGTCGAGCAGTTCCAAAAACGCCTTTTCGGCCTCGGAGGGGCGGAAGCCGGTCATTTTGCCTATCTTTTTGTAGAGCTCCACCGCCATGCCCCCGATGGCGCTCTTCTTGCCGATGTCGGTTTCGGTGAGGCCCGCGGAGGTGAGTCCCCCTACGTGGCGCCTGAATACATAGAGGGCGGCGGTCTTGCCCATTCTCTTGGCCTGCACCGCGGCGCCCACTCCGGCGGGTGTGCCCCCATATACCACAACGTCGAATTCCCTTTCGGCGGGATTCGCGCTCTTTTCTACGGGATAATAGTATTTGAGCCCCGGGTTGGGGGTTGTCGGGGCGGGAAGGGCGTTTGCGCCCGCCGCGGCGATTGCGAGAGCCGCCGATGCCGCCAGAAGCGATGTCGTGATTTCTTTCATGCTGCGTTATGCGATTGGTGTTTTTGTTTAATCGTTTGCAAATTCTTTTGGCGCGCCGGATAGGGCTTCCAGCCTGTATTCTTTTACGCCGTTTTCGTGCAGGGGCAGGACTATCTCGCGGGATTTCCCGCCGGCGGTGTACGAAATTTTGTACTTGCCGTAGAATCCGCGGAATGCGAGCGACTGCGCGGCGGATTGGACGGCGGCTTTCGTCGTCCACTCCTCCTTTATAAGCCTGCGCAAGACCCCGTAGGACTTTTTCTTCTTGAAGTCGAAAGTCAGTATGCCCGACTTCCATTTGCCCTCGGCTTTGCTCGTGCCGTCCACCGTGTGCCACCACGTTATCGAACGGACGTTCGGATGGCTGAACCACAGGCGGTAAAATTTTTCGGCGACAAACGCCTGGTTTTCCTCGCCCTCGGGTCCGTCGGGCAGCCCGGGTATGGTGATTTCGGTGATTTGCAGCGGCAGCCCGAGCTCCGAGTACAAGTCGAGAACCGCGAACATAAATTCGGGCTGAAAGGCTTTCCCCCGCAGAATGTCTGCCCAGAGCCTTTCGGAAAACACGTGCAGTTGCAGCCCGATTTCGTCGACTTTGCAGCCGCGCAAAAGCAGGTTTTGCACGAGCAGAAACAGGGGGCTGTACTCGCGGTTTCTGTACCCGTTCTCCCACGCGTCCGAGAGCTCGTTGTATGCGAACGCCGCGCTTTCGGGCAGATGCTTGCGCGCCTCGACGAACGCCTTGTAGACGGGGTCTTTGTGCATGTATTTGCGCGTTTGGGCGTCGTAGAACGTGCAGAATTCGTTGGCGATGTTCCAGTACGGTATTTCTTCCCCGAAGCGTTCGCACAGTTTTTTGAAGTACCTGTCGCCCGCCGCCGCGCTCGCGTCCTCCGTCTTTGCAACCCAGTCGGGGAAGTGCCACTGCCTGTTGAACCACGCGAGGCAGTGCGCGCGGTATGTGAGGTCGAGATCCCTGAATTCGTCGAGCACGAACGCGGGGGCAGGGCGGAAGCGCATGAACGGGGCGTCTTTCTCAAACCTGTACTTCCCGGGCTCGGGTTCGTAAAATTTCCAGAGCGTGGAAATCGTCGCCCCGTTGAAGAGGTCTTCCCAGACGAGCTTTTTCATCTTCGAGACCCTCTCCATGTCCATTCCGCCGTCTTCGCCCTGCGTGGCGGCAAGCGCCATGGTCGGGGCGCCGAACACGAATTCGTGGCGGACGAGCTCGGCTTTGAGGTTTTCCACCGGCCTGTCGAAAGATATTTTGAAATCCCCCTTGCGGTTTTCCTCTATCCCGCGCTCTATGCGCGCCTTGACGGCGGGGTCGTCCCATATCGCCCTGAGGCTGTCCGAAACCCTCACGCCCGTTTCCGCCTCTTTCCCGAATACCGTTGCCCCCGCAAGAGCAACGGCCGTTATTGCAATAAATCTGAACGTTTTCATATGTAATATTTAACTGCGTTAACATTTGCGAGGCCGGCAGTCGAACGTTTTTTTCGCATACCTCGGCATTTCCGGATTTCCCGCGGTCGGGGCGGCCGGTTCCCCGTCCGCCGCGGTTTCCGCGCCGCCGCAAAATCAAAAAATGCGTGACAGGGCGCCGGTTTTATGTTTCCATTTTCAACCGCAAAGAAAGTGTGGGGCGCCCGCGCGCCTCCGCCGAACGAACAACCGGAAAAGGTAAAAATATATGATGAAAATAAAGACTCTCATGATCGCCGCGGTCGCTTTTGCGATGGCGGGTTGCGCGACGGATTCCGCCTGCGCAAAGGCCCCCAGGAAAAACATCGCCGTCCAGATGTACTCAATGCGCGACGACATCAAAAAGGACTACGACGGCTCCATAAAGAAACTCGGCGAAATGGGATTCACGGCGGTCGAGGCGGCGGGATACGGCAACGGCAAATTCTACGGCAAGACGCCGGAAGATTTCAAGGCGGGCATAGAGGCCGCGGGAATGAAGGTTCTCTCTTCGCACACGGCTAAGCAGCTCTCCAAGAAGGAGCTCGAAACGGGCGATTTCTCCGAGTCCATGAAGTGGTGGGACGAATGCATCGCCGCCCACAAGGCCGCCGGCATGAAGTACATCGTCGCCCCGTGGATGAGCGTTCCCAAGACCCTCAAAGACCTCAAAACCTATTGCGATTATTACAACGAAATCGGCAAGAGGTGCAAGGCCGCCGGCATTTCTTTCGGCTACCACAACCACGCCCATGAATTCCAGAAAGTCGAGGATAAAGTCATGTACGACTACATGCTCGAAAACACCGACCCCAATCTCGTATTCTTTGAAATGGACGTCTATTGGACGGTGAGGGGCCAGAAGGCGCCCGTGGACTACTTCAAGAAGTATCCCAAGCGTTTCAGGCTCCTTCACATTAAGGATGAAAAGGAGCTCGGCGAGAGCGGAATGGTCGGATTCGACGCAATATTCAAGCACGCCGGCGAAGCCGGAATGGAATATCCCGTCGTGGAAGTCGAACGTTACAGCTTTACTCCCGCCGAGAGCATCAAGAAGAGTCTAGACTATCTCAGAAAAGCCCCGTTTGTTTTGGCGAATTATTTTGGCGAATAGCTCCGTTAGGAAAGCCGCCAAGACCGCTCGCGTATGTCAAATACGCCACGCGCCCTTGGCGGCTTTCCTATACTCGCTCTTCATCCAAAATCATTGCGCCAAATCGGGGAAGCTGGGGTTTTTTGAAACGAACTCCGGAAGTGTTAACGAACCTCTCTTATAGGAGGTTCG
>ERZ1673738.3302-NODE-3302-length-18280-cov-6.663649_pt1 | contig 18280 bp, 24 predicted proteins | sample MGYA00580198_ERZ1673738 | MGnify/ENA primary metagenome ERZ1673738 (study PRJEB41218, sample SAMN15661784) | gut metagenome | host: Homo sapiens | place: Canada: London | collected 2015-08-20/2019-03-30 | study: EMG produced TPA metagenomics assembly of... | reverse complement strand
CCAAAACAGCGGACTTTACAGTCAGATCAGTTGCGGCGATATTTACCGCTATGTAACCGACTGCTGTCTGTAAAAATGTTCTCAATGCTCGCTTTACGCAATTTTTCTTTAAAATGTTCATTTGTGCATCTCCTTTTCCAAGTCCTCAATTCTATGATTTGCGACTTTTATCTGTTCTTCAACAACCGGCATTCGCCTTGCAAAATTATTGTGCTCCGCAACCTTGTTTTCAAGCTGCTGAATCCGATAATTTGTCATTTTGCTTGATACCAGAATACCTCCCAGAGAACCGCCCAGTGTTCCCAATAAGGATATTGCCGCTACTATTATTTCCGTCATAAGTTACACCTCCTAAATAACATACAATTTTAATCTCAACGTACCTGCTGTACCTGTGGAGTTGCTTTGCGTTAATGTGAATACTCCTGCACTTGTACAGGTGACTGTATAAGTGTAAATCCTTGTGCCCGTATAAATTTGTTTTGTAAACACTGCTCCTGCCGCAATAGCGGAAATCGGAATCACATCACAAAAGTTTACCGTCTCTCTTTCCGTCCAGCTTGCAGCCATATACACCTGTGAATATTTTACTATCTCAGCATTGGTTACCGTCAGACTGTTTTCACTTGTTGAGTTTTCAGCAAGAAGTGTTCCCGATTGGGACTGCTTTATGTGCGGCACAATTAAATCTCCGGTCAGCGTTCCTCCGGTCAATGGAAGATAGCTTTGTAAATCGGTATTGTCCTGTAGGATTCTCGGAGTTACCGTTGTCCAGCTGCTCGGAGCGTCCGCAGTATCGCCGAAATCTGACAGCGTTACATTTGTACCCCGCAAAACCGTTACTGCAAAAGCAGAACGGTATGTTCCGGTATATGCGCCAAAATAAAAATAACCGTTTTCACTGTCCTTATAATATCCAAAATTTACTGTACCCTCTTTGTGCGGCAGCAATGTTGTGACCGACATGGTCGGCTTGCTTCCACGGTTACTCAATTGTATCAGCCATGCACCTGGCTGAGGAGAACCAAAACTACCTGCGTCTGTTACAAGCAAGGTCGCTCCGCAGTTTCCAAGCGTATTGATATTGCTTGTTCTGGCAAACATTGAATATCTGGAAATGCTGTCATACGGACCCAATTCATAACGGCGGGTCTTGCCAGTCACGTCTATCGTTATATCCTGTGTTCCGTCAAATGATACTCCGTTGATCTTACGGGCTGTTTCAAGCTTTCGGGAAGACAATGCCGCACCTCCGGCGCTATCAGATGCTGCGTATTTATGAGTGTGGCCTAAATTTGATTTGTTGGCATCTAAATTATTTGCAGCTGTCTGCAATTCTTTAATACATTTTTCATTATTATAGAAAAAATAATTAAATACACTGGCAGGAGGTTTATATCCCCCTTGAAATCCTGTCTTTTTAAGGGTTGTACTTGGTTCGACCCCCTCATTTTCCCAATGTACGGGACTTGTAAAATTTGATTCCATTTGTTTCCTCCTTATCAAATAACATCAATTCCGCCGCTCGCAATCCCAAAATATCCGCCGAGCGTACCGCCTTCAACATCACAAAAGCCCTCATTTTCGTTATACTCATCTTCATAATCAGAAAATGTGAATGTGCCCTCATATAAATAATTTTGTAATGTTATACCCACAGGTAAAATAGATTTTATAAGTTTTGTTGTACTTTCAGGGCTGATGTCAATTTTAACAATCGCTTCCAATGGTAATTTAATCACATTAACCATACAAGGTTCTTGACTTTCTTCTATGTATATTTGTGATGGTTCACAATCGAATGTAACGCAAAGTGAATTAAGAACACTTGGGTAACTGCCGTTTGATAAATTTTGCATTAACTTAGCTTTAATCATCAGGATATATTGTTCATCTGTGGCTCTTCCTCTTGCCTGTCCAACTGTTTCTCCATACAAGTCTAGCGTTTTACCAGTAGCATTTTCAAGCTTGATCATGTTAAACAATTCTTGCAGTGTTTTCCTGTATTCTTCAAGAGTCAGTCGTTCTAATTCCAATAATTTAAAATTATTACTTTCCTTTGATTTACAAAACACATCAGGCAAATTTTTAACATGATTATCTTTTACAAATTCACTCATGTTTCCACCGCCACTTCAACATTTCGGCATTTTGCTATTTCCCAGTCATTAATTGCGATGTTGCCGTTCTTCTGGGAATTTTCTTTTTGTATTGATAATTCGGTTACTTCAACAACGCCGTTAACTGAATGTATCTGTCCGTATAAGCTGGACAAAATAACGTCTTTACCTACTCCTAAGCTATTAACATAAGTATTAAGATTGCTTTTTATCTCATCTATTCCAGACGCTGAATTAAAATCCGGATTTGCTTTGATTTTAACAGTTATGTCAATATTAATGTAAGAACAATGTGAAAAACTGATTTTATGTGAAAAACCGCCGTCATCAACTATAGTATAACTTTGTGTTCCGTATGTTTTTATGCCTAACGGCTTTTTTTCATAAATTGCTGTGGCTATTTCAAAATGATGATTTTCACCTCCGGCAACATAACATTCAAAACTATGCGGAGGTCTGCCTGAACTATCCGGTGTATCTTCCTCATTTACTGCAACTGAAACGCTTGTAACAGTCTCTACCCTCAGCAGCGCAGTACGCAATGCATTTTCATTACATGCACCCAATCCCTCTTTAGCATCTTTAAATCTTTGTCTTAATGAATAATCACTTTCTATATCTGTACCGATTTTTATAACGCTGACTCCCTGTACTTCTTCAACGTCAGCTGAAGGGTTTTTTATTATATTGATTCCACCGGCACTTACATTTCCCAGCGTCCCTGCTTCTGTACATTCAACACTTATAAAACATGTTCCGTCTGTTTCGATTATCGAATCTGCCGTATTATAATAATCAATTTCGCTTTCTGTACTGACAAGAAACCCAAAGGGAATTGTTGCTCCTGCTGTCCCCTTTACTTTTACCTTGTACTGCGCAGGGGTTGCAGAATTACGGCTGATTCCCACAAATGTACACAATCGGTCAAGACTTACTCCTGTAGCCGTGTTCGGAAATCTTGCATAATAAATAGCTTCAGCTTCTTCTTCAGCCAAAGCCTGATCGTATGCATTGATTCTTATTAATTTACCTAACGGTGTTGTTTCATCAGTTTCAATATCTTCACCGAATAACTCCTTTGCACGCTGAATCTTACTTTCTATAATATCGTCATATGTTCTTCGTGTATAACCCAGTTCATTTAACAATCACCGCACCTCCTAATTATACGAATTATCAATATTCAGAATTGTTCCGTCACTGCTTTCGGCTTGAAATGATATGTCAAGCTTTCTTGTATTACTGTCAAAGTCAGCTGAAAATTCAGTAATATTAAAGTCATCTACCTGCAACAGCCCCTGTTCAATTTCAGTTTTAACAACTTCATAATCAGGCGTATGTTTTCCAAGAATATTATCAAAGGTTATCCCCTCATCTTCATTTAAACACCACTCACCTTTGTTTGTTCCGATTACTGTTTGTATAGTTTGTTTTGTCAGCTCACTGCCGTTGATCATTTGTATCTGATTATCTTTGATCAAAATATCATTATTCTCATCAAGTGCAAAACCTGTCAAATTACCGCCTCCTATAAAACCCCGATTATTATGCAATCGCTCATATTGTGATGACCTACAGGCGGAAGAACGTTCTTTCCGCATTTTGCTTCTGTAATATCCCTGTCACAGCATACACATATAACTATATCGCCGTTCGTTACAGCACTTGCAGTTAATACACCGCCGTCAGCCGACAGCTTATATCTGGAATTTCTTGTAAACGGAACAGATGAAACGGGAGCGTACGGTCTTGCCGTACCTCCTATTTCTTTTGTCAGTCCAAGAGGTTGTATTTTAGCCTGATCTCCGGAAACACTCAATATCTTTGCTAGAAAAGCAGTATGCAGGTCTAGAAGTTTTTTGTTTATCATATCATCAAAAAATTTAAGATTTCCCATTTTTACACCTCAAAATACGCTTATAGTCGTTGTGCATTCACTTGATGAAAATGTATGCGTACCGCTTCTCACTCTGAATTTTCCTTTAGCAATTTCGCTTGATAGGTTTATTATCGCCGCCGTTGTCATACGGTGCTGTAACAGCATGGTTATGTTATACCCGTTTATAGTTTCCTTGAAATCCTCCGCTGTCATTTCTTCTTCGTATGGCTCAGGACTTCCTATCATTCCGGTGCTTGCCTGAACAGTAAAATTAATGTTATCGCCGTCCTTGATATGCCTTGCATATATCTTCCCTTTATTTACATACACCGAAACGCCGCAGACTTGTGCATATTTTTTAATATTTTCCATTAAATCCCCGTCAACTGTCTGCTCGTTCTTATACGTATAATCACGTCTCATTTTAAAAACCGCTGTCGGTATTCCCGTTTTGTCAATCAACGTTTTTAAAATATAACTAGCTTTTGTGTTTTGAGCAAATGATAAATTTTCAACAGTTCGCTTAGTAACATCATCTAAACATTTGATTGTTGTTATCTTATCCGCTCCTTCATGACGGGTAGTAACCTTATTTATAAAGCCTTTAAAAATTACTCCCGTATCATTTTTATACCCTGCTTCAATTGAAATACCTGATTTTATTTTCAGATTATTTATTGTAGCAGCCGAAAGATTATATACAATAATTTCAGCTTCATTGGCTTCCATATCATCGTCAAACGGAACAGTAAATTCAATGTCTAAATTATCCGACTTTATCGTTACATTCCCGCATTTTACAGTCGCTGTGCTGCCAAACACTCCTTTAGGTTCTATGCTGAATTTTTTTAAATCTTCGCTCCAATCTTTTGTTGCTTTAACAAGCATACTTTGCGTAGTACCCGAAGATTTTTGCGTTATTACCCTAGACATATTCATCACCTGCATTATCAATAGTTAAAAATACCGTTTCATTTAAGTTTTCAAACGTAACACTGCTCATGTTCCCACTTTCATCAATAGGAATAATTTCAACCTCCGGATATTTACCGCATACAAAAACATCTTTCCACAACGGTATACCGTAAATTATAGGTTCTCCTGCGCAAACTGTTTCACCGTCTTTTTCAAGAGAAAATGTAAACATATCAGCATAAGCGTTATAATTTACCGTTATGTTGAAAATTTCATCTGCTAAAGAAATCTCGAAGGTATAAGGTATAAGTTCCTTTGTGATTTCTATCCTGTCACGCATAATACTGTTACCTCCATTCTCATGATTTTCTCCCCCGCTTCTTTTAATTCAGATATAAAAAATGCACCCTGTTAAACAGAGTGCATATTGACATATTATGCCGATTATAGTATAATAATGTTTATGGGCATACCTGAAACGGTAGGCGGTCAATCCTGCTCCCGGAAGGGAGTGATTTACTATGAATAATTACGTAACATGGAGTGAATTATTCCAATTTGCATCTGTCTTTATAGCATTTGCAACATTTATGTACGCAATCTTTCATAAAAGGAAATAGCCGCCTGACTTCCAAATCATAAGGCGACTATTTATTTAGTTTACTTATCTGGGAGCGACCGTCTATCGGTATGCCCCTTTTTTATTATTATACATCAATTATGGAAATATGTCAACTGTTTATCTTAAAATTTCAGTTTTTATATCCCATTAGCAACTTTGAACCTACAATTAATGTGGTAGGATCACCTTTTTTTGAAAAGCATTTAGGGTTGTTGTCAATCACCCATTGGACAGATTTCCCTAATGACTTATAATTATTGTTAACAAGTCCCCATACTGTATTTCCTTTTTTTACAGTATGATATACGGCTTTATTATCTCCGCTCGTTACTTGTTTTGTGCTTTTTGAAGTAGTAGCTTTTGTTGTAGTACTGCTTTTGGTCTGCACATTTGCTTTATCAACCCAACCATAAACTTTTCCCCCATCATTTGAAATTAAATGATAGGGGTGCTTATTAGTATTGATAATCGTTACTTTACATGTACTTTTTCCCCTGTTTGCCGCAGGCTGAGAAGCAGTTGATGATACATACACGTTTCCGCCTGTAAAAATGACAACATCACCTGTTTTTATAGATGTCGATTTAGGCGTTGTCGATGTCTTATTAGTATTGTTGTTTGATTTTGTTGAGGTTGATTTATATGACGGTTGGGCAATCCTTACAACCCTAAGAGTCATATCAAAATCGCAGCCACCTGCTATAGTGTTCGGGTGGCTGTGGTTAAATGATTGAATTTGCACATTTACAACACTATTTCGTCCAATGTATTTGACTAACGAGCCGTTTTGCATAAGATTTTCAAGACCTACTACTATTGCATTGGCAGGCATGCTCCCTACTTTTACTATTTTGCCCGTCAGGGAAATTTCCTTTGGCGTTTTTCGTATGGTATCCGTAATGTCCAGTCCCTTTTCTACAGGATGTGTTGTGCTTTCAATACCGGACGTAACATTCTCCTCAGTTACATGGACATAATAATTATTTATTAATGCCATTATTATACCTCCCTTACTGTAGCGTTTTTACTTTCATAGCTTGAAAAAGTTTCCTCCAACGCTTCTGAAATCCATTTTTTCACCTTTCTTGCCATTGTTCTATCATCATTTGTTCCGGATATAGTCAAATTAAATGTCGGAGAATATGTGTGATTTTCAGATGTCGTGCTTCGGCTGTAGTTTGCAGGACTTGCAGAAGGAGCGTATCTGTTATTATCATCGGGAATTGCAGTCTGCCCCATTTTATCGGCTGTCTGTTGAATCTCAGGCAATGTACTCTTCATACCGTTAATCTGCCCCAGTCCGGTATATACACCTGTCTTATACAGCTCTCTGGACGGCGAATGTATATCAAGTGCATTATTCATGGTATTCTTTACAGTCTGGGCGATGGACTGTGCTGTGGATATAAGTCCACCACGTCTGCTTTCCATACCGTTAATCAGACCATTCATTACATTTACACCTGTAGAATACAAATCTAACCCGTCAATGCTTGACTTCATTTGAGACATTGTTGAAACAATGCTGACTGACATAGACTGTACTATTATAACAGCCTGTACGCTCATGGTTTTCAAATTAACAATTACAGTAGTTGACATTAACTTTGATATCAAAACAACTGATTTTTGCATTCCCGACATGTGCTGACAAGAAACTTTATTCATATTTGAGAAAGCCAAGATAACTGTTTCAGATATATTTTCCGCACTTTCGCCCATGCTGTCCAAGTTAAAACCGCTTGCAGACGTAACCAGTCCCATCATATTGGTTGTTACAGCCGCTGTTACTACAGGCATAATCAATGAAATGCCCTGCAATAATCCTAAGCCGATATTTGTACCGATTTCTGCAAATACTCGTGATGGGGAATGAACGTCAAATGCCTCTCTAGCTGCTTCTACCAGTTCTTGACAGGTCATATTAGTTGTATCAATGACATTGCCGTTTTCGTCTGTCATGCCTTGCAAAAGACCTGCTAATATCTGTTGACCTGTTTCCTGAAATTCTGGCGGTAAATTCTCAAATGACGTAAGTATAGTATCCGCATGCTGTTTCAAGTCATCGGAAACAGTTACCCCCTTATTTTTAGCTTCGTTAAGAGTCATAAAATAATTATTTAATGATTGCGTTGTCTCTTGATCAAAACTTGCAAAAGTTGTACGTATATTCTCAAAAAGTTTGTCGGTGTCCACTTTCACAGCCGTACTTGTACCATCCACAGATTTCTTATAATTTGTCAATTGCGATGACAAAGTATCGAAATTAACATTTGAATTTTTTACAAGTTCACCTGATTTTGCAAGTGCTGTATTATAAAGTGTACTAATAGAAGCATTTGATTTATCTAATCGAGCTTTATTATCTCTATTCAATTTATAAAGGTCGTTTTGATATCTGGCATCTGCCTGTTTTAATGCCTCAGACTTTGCTATTCCTGTAAGATTCTCATTACTTATAATCAATGAACGCTCAGCTTGATATTTATTATAAAGAGTTGTTCCTCTCTCATTAAATATGTCATTAATAGCTTCCACACTTGAATCATGTGCTTCCGTTCCGGTGGCTAATATATCTGCTATTTCTTGCTGGTCTAAATTACCATATTGAAGTTTTGAGTTTAATGCATTAATTTGCGAAGTTTGCTGGTCTGCATATACAGACAGTTTTTCTTCTTCCAGCCCCTGTATATCTTGTATGTATTTCTCAATATTCTTTATATCATCATCACGAACACCTTTTTGATCGTTTATTGCTGCTGTCAGAATATCAGTAATTGCTTGTTCTTTTTCTGCTATCATCTCATCTATACCGCTTATAGTATTTCCTTTATATGAAATTAATTTATCGTAATCAGGCAAAGTAACTTTAGCATTGTCAAATGCATCACGCATACTATGAATACTTCCGGTAACTTCATCAATATGCTGTTTCAGCATATCGGTATCATCTTTACCTTTAGAAAACTTTTTGGATAATAGTGTAAGTCCTCCAACCAATAACCCAATAGCCGAAACTACTTTTATTATTGGATTAGCATTCATGGCAAGGTTAAACAATTTTGTTGCAGCCGTTGCAATTTTTGTTTTTGCCGCTTGAAGTACAAGTAGTGTATTATGTACTTTAGTCACAGTATTTACCGCCGCAACAGCGACCTTGTATGCAATAAATCCTTTTGCAAGTGCTTCTATTACATCAGCCTTTGCACATGCTTTTATAATTTTAGCTATAAATTTAATCAAATCGGGAAGTTGCTTTAATAATGGTTTTACCGCTTCAAATAGTTCCCTGAATACGTCCAATAAAACAGGTAATGCCGCTGTTGCAAGTTCAAGCATTGCTGTCAATACCTCGCCAAACGCTTCGGCTAACGGAGGTAACAAGCCAACTATCGTATTAATAATATCTGAAAACAATCCCTTGTTATTAGATAAAATTTCGGAAAACGTTGAAACCGCATTCTTTATGGAATCAAATACCGTTACTGCAATATTTTTTAAATCTGTCAATGCAGTACCGCCGTTTACACTGTCATTTTTTAAGGCATTAAACAAAATACCAAACGCCGCAGTAACCAATGTCAATGGATTCAAAAGTCCGCTTAACGCTGAAATTATTTTTGTAAATTTACCAGCTGCTACAATTCCTCCCATGGCTGCTGCAATTCCTTTTGCCGCACCTATAAAAGTTTCTTTGTGAGAAACAACAAAGTTAATGGCTTCAATGAGTTTATCTAATAACGGTGATGTGCCCTTAAGCTTATTTAATCCGCTCATGCCGTCCTTTAATGAAGCTATAGCTTTAATAGCAAATTCAGCACCCTGTTCTATTTTATTGAAAAGCGGTACGCAAATCTTTTCGGCAAAGTTATTAATAACTTCACCCATGGCGGTAACATCTTCTTTGTTAGACTTTCTGAAATCTCTGAATTTCTGTATTGCGGGCTGCAAACCACTGGCGATTCCCTCACCAAGCGGTAAAAATATACTGTTTGTAGCAAATGATTTTAAGCTTGTCAGCATATTACCGAGATTGTTTGACAACTTCTCCATCGTACCGTCATAACGGCTGAATATTTTTTCAACCTCAGTCCAAGTTTGAGTTATGTCCTCTCCAGATTCTGCAAGTTTTTCAATCTTTGTTCTATCCTCACCTGAAATAGCGCCCATTTCCTGTAGTCGTGAAGTCATTTCGCCTACTGTACGCCCTGATTTCATAGCATCATACAATCGCCCAGTCCACAAAGCCACATCTTCAAATTGCTGTCCTGTTCCTGCCGCAACATCACCGATTATTCGTAAGCTGTCTCCTGTGGAAAGCGCATCACCTGTAAACACTTGCAATTGCTTACTAGCCGCAAAGATTTCATCACGAGTAAACGGTGTCATACCTGCAAAATCAGTTAATTCACTTACACGTTCATTCGCCTTTTCTGCACTGCCAAGAAGAACCTCAAATTGTGAAGTAATATTTTGACGGTCAACTACAATGCCCACTGACTGCTGTACGACAGCGCCCGTTGCAACACCTGCAACAAGACTTTTTATGTTGAACAGCTTTGAAGTTATAGAATCTGCGGCACTGCTTATATTACTAGCCACAGATTTAATTTTACTTCCAACATTACTAAACGCAGTTTTAATATTTGAAGCTACTTTTTGCGCACCTGAACCCAAGCTTTTAAATCCCGATAAAACAGAACTTGCACCGGATTTTATACTTGACAAGCCGGATTTTATTTTGTCAAAGGTTATGCTTTTTATAGATTTTTTTATGCTCTGAAACCCGCTTATAGTTTTTTCAAACCCGACTTTTCCGATACTCTTCAAGGCAGTGACAAAGCCTTTTGCGCCTGTTTGACCTCTTGATAATGTCGAGTACATCTCTTTGATATTGCTCGTCAAATTTGACATCTTGGTTTGCGCTAAATTTTTAATTTTGCTTGCTGTTTCAGAAATCTCATTTTTAATACTTGAAAATCCGTTTTTTACAGTACTCAGCGGATGAGCAATTGTACTGCCAAAAGATTTGATATTATCTTTAAGAGCTGTGATTCTTTCGTCAAATCTTTCGATAGATTCAGTAATACCGGAAAACTTCTTGACCGATTCTGTTGCCTGTTCTGAACTCTTTTTTACACCATCAATTCCCGATGTATCAATGCCGGTAGAAAATTCTTCTTTTACGCTTTTAACACCGCTTTCTAAATCTTCTATAGTTTCTTTTACCTGTTCTGAACTGCTTTTCATATCCGTGATTCCCGATGTATCAATGCCACTAATCAATGATTTTTTTAAATCATCAACTGGCTTTGATAATCCCTGAAAACCCTTAAATATTTCTTCTTTAAAATTCTCAAGCATTTTTAATGAATCTCTAATTCCGCCGTCATCAATATCAAATTCTACACTTACAACATCTTCTCTGATCACATTTGCCACTGCATCACCTCCCTTACTTCTTTTTCATGGATTTATTTATTGCTTCAATCTGTAAATCCAATGCCATATTAGCCTCGTCTATCTCATCTTGAGTCATTTGATGAAATACTTCATTGTAGGTAAAATGACATATATCACTTAACACCAAACGCCACATATCCCAATGGGATTTTACCTTACTTTTTATCTGTTGTTTCGTTCTTGTCTCGAAACTTGCCCTGCATTACCTGATGACCGAAATTTATAACTTCGTTGAATGTTTCAAGATTATCAAAATCATCAATTGTTAATCCCTTTGGTTCAACGATTACATTTTCCAGTATATATGTATTCAGTTTTTCAAGACTCGTATTTTGTGAATTGGCTATATAACAATTGTCGATCGCTCTGAAGTTTTCTGAAAGACCGTTAAACTGTGCCACATACTTTACACCGTCAACTGTTTTTTCTCTTGTATAAAATTTATTCTTTTCCATAATAAAATCCTCCTAAAATACATACAGACGGCAAACGCCGCCTGTTATGTTATTTATTTTTAATTAATTATTCAACTATGAAATCATACACCTGGAAAACGAATTCCATATCCTCGGCTTCTGCACCTTTTGCAAATTCAGGGAATGTTTTCAGATTTGCTTTTGTACCGCCCATTCTCTCGCCAAGTACCTTATCATTACACCAAATTGGAAACGGATCTGATCTTTTAGCAAGCGACATGAGAAATTTCTTCTGCGGACTGGTAGTCTGAATCGAAATAGTAATAGTACCCAATGAATTATTTTTTACACTTTTAACAACATCCCCCTGCGCTCCTACTGATGTTTCAAAGAGATCTTCGTCTTTCTCACCTGTTACCATATCCTCGCCTAATCCGGTAATATAAACTCCGTCCACTAATATAGTAGTGTTTTTTGCATCATAATTTCCTACAACCATGATTTGACTCCTCCTTTATATTGTTATTTCACCTTTAATTTCTACTGTATGAACAGCCCCGGCCAATGCAAACGAGAATGAACCGTTTACATATTTTCTTGCTTGTCTGTCATCTTCGCTAGTGCTATCACGCATTCCATAAGAAACCGTATAGTCTGCACCTCCGTCCTCAGCCTCGGCAATCATACCGTTATTATACGCAGTCTGCAATACATTCACTGCTACGCTTTCCAGCATCGCAATACCATTATTATCATACGGAATTTTTGCAGACGAATTTAAAAGCTTCTGCGTTTGATATGTAAGCTGCTGAATTATATAATCCTCACTGTCGATTATATCAATAAATTCACCGCTTGTTACAACGCCCTCGCTTGTCACATTGTCCCCTGCCTTGGTAACAAAGGTAATGCCGCCGCTCTTATGAATCTCGTCAATACGTGTATTTGAAACATTCTGCGGCTGAATGCCTTTCAGCACAAGATTCTTATATGTGAATGAGCCTGCTTCACGTCCTGACGTTTCGCCAACAAGAGCAGCTACAGGCATTACATATCCATTTGCGGAATCACAGTAAAATAATACTGTTCTGCTGTAATTTAAGGATTTTGTATCCGCATAATCATCACTATCTACCGGAACATTTGCAAAGAACATTTTACTTTCAAGAGTCTCAACCTTTGCTGCAACCGATGAAATAGTATCTGTTGATTCTTCACTGAACAAAACTAGCAGATGCCTCCAATCCCTAGATGTGTTGGAGCTGTCCGAAAGAAAATCCGATGCTGTTCCTGTTGTTGAACATACTGCAATTTTTTCGGGTGCATTTGCCTGCATAAAAATCAATTCAGCAGTTTTATATACATCTGTAGAAGAATTATACCCTGCATCAACCACCTCTGCTAAATCCCTGCATTCTTTATAGGCATTATTCTCCGCTGCTCCCTCTGAAAGAATCAGTGGAATACCAAACCCGATTTTACCCATTGGTTTAGTTAAATCAATTTTAACTTTTACGTCATACGCCATATTTATCTACCTCCTGTTAAATCAACTGTTTCAATGTATCCGCTGTCAGGTCTTTCAACTTCATCATATAAAACAAAAACAACATCAAATCCATTTTTATACTCATAATCAATGGTTATAACGTTGTCTCTATTGGTGATATTTGTAACCTGCTCAACAATAATATTATTTTCGCTTAGATATAACTTACCCGAATGGTCTAACCATTCCCTAGCTCTGCAAGCAAGCGTTACACTTTCATCGTTATTATCCGACTGTGCTGTGATACTCCACGTTTGCTTGACTACCTTTCTGTCCATACCGTCCTCATATTCACCGTATGTGCCTTTATTAGCACTGGCAAGAGTTGTAATGGTATACGAAACATAAGGATAAGAGGGCGGATCTTTATTTTGGTTGTTACGAATTACAGGCACATTCAAATACTTTTTTAATCCTCTACATACCGCATCACGAATATTTTTATAATCTATCATTCAGCTGTCTCCTTATCAAATGCACTTACATACTTTAGCGTATATTGATATACGCCTGTAAATTCTGCATTCTCCAATTCACTATCAATTTTATACCGTCTGTCTAGGTGTATCACCTCTGCACCATGTAATGCCCTGTCAATAGGTTCTTGCATAATAAGAATTCTGTCCTGACTTGTAAGTTTGCCTTCTGACCTGTAAATCTGATTTTCACTGTGTGCCATTATCGCACCGTGCAGCGTATGCTCTATTTTTTTACCTTTTACATATTCGCCGTTGTCATCATAACCGCCTTTGCTTTCACAAATAACCTTAAAATCGGTACTGTATTGTTCTATCAGAATGCTGAAATCAAAATACTGCATTTACTTTGTCCTCCATGAGATTTCATTAATCATATCGCCAGTATCATTAAGAAGATTAGAACTACCTTTTTGATCCACTGTATATGGATGATTAGGAGGGGTGGACAAACTGGCGGCATATTCTTTAATATGTGTTGCCATTTGTTCTCCAACCCAGTCAATAAGCTTATGACTGCCCATTTTGCCACTTATCACCTGTGATATGGCTTTTTCTGTCATATTAAGTATTTCATCAACGCATTCATCATGTCCGCTTCTTAAAAACGAACGCTCCGGAATTTTAATTACTGACGTGCTTTTTTTGAGATGTAACCCCTTGCTATGCAAATACGCCCTCATTTCCTGAGTTACTTTTATATTACATCCATACTCATGTATACCTGCAAGCCATGCGTGATCACCGTTAAAACAGCCAACCTCAACCCTTTTGCCATTCATATTAGATATGTTTTTTAACATGTCCTTAGTAATATCAAGCTTGGTTTTATATTTAACCTTTACTGCCATCTGTTTACTGCTCCCACAAACTTGACATCTGAAATCAAGTCGTCTCCTAAAATCTCATCAAGCAAGTTATTAAACCGTTCGTTTTTATCTTGTGAAAAAGACATGGAAAGGTTTGTTATAGTCTGACTGGCAACACCCTCATGTATGCCCATCAATTCAAGATACTTGGTAACAAACAGCTTTACTCTTGCGGGTATTTTATTTAAATCATCATCGCTGTTTTTATCAAATTTGATTGATGTTTTGGCTAAAACCAAATCTAAAGCCGTTTCAATGATAATTAAAGTTTTATCATTTATTTGTATTCCGAGATTTAGACTTTCCGCTTGTTCCTTCGTCATTTTCAGTCACTTCCTCTGTGGTTGTTGCGATTGTTTCAGACTCATCCGGTATTTTCTCATTGGGCTGATACCACTTACCGTTAACTTTTACAGAATAATCATATTTCATATTAAGCCACCTCCATTGCATAGCATTCATTCATACGTTCAAACGACGGCAGCACAATTTCAGATACCGTTGTTTTTGTATTTACCGGATCATCTGTAATTGTTACGGAAACTGCTACACCTGTGTTAACTATAGATACATCTGCATCAGATTTGGCAGTAAGCGTTCTTTCCTCTGGTGTTGTGCCATACCATGTAGTTCCTATTGCGCCATTTGGAAGCATCATAACGATATTATCAGGATAGAACTTTTTAGCAGTTCCGCTTTCGTTTTTAAACTGCTTATTGTAAATAATAATAGTAACGCTTAATTCTTCCTCTACATACTGCTTAACCTTTGCAGATGTGTAATTGACATTGGCAGTAGTATTCTGGGCAAGAATGCCGGAACGTACTTTTGCACTGTTCTTGATCATGTTGAATGTAGCTTTTGACATAAGCAGAATTTCCGGACGGTTTCCGCTTGCGGCTTCCTGTGCATCAAGTGCGGTTTCAATATCGAAAAGAGGATCGCATGTAGCTGATGTGCTCCACTTGTCTGCATCTGTAGTAATTTTAGCATAATGCTCCGCCTTCCAGCTACCGTCTGGGTCGTAATTGTATGTATAATCAACGTTGTTCGCCTTGATTTCAATACCCACGCTTCCGTTTAGCGGTGCAAGCAATTGCATTATCATTCTTTCGGGTACTACATTCGCACCATCGACCAATGTTTTAGTGTCATTAAAAATGTTATCAAGTACTTGTGCAGCATAAGGGTCTTTAGAATCCTGTACACGCATAATTTCCTGTTCATCTTTTTCCTTAACAAGCATAGACTCACGGAAAAACGGCATTTCTGTTTCACTCATTGAAATACCTACACGGTCACGGAATGTAGATTTTGCATCAAATGTTGATGGCATCAAAGATACGGCAAGTCCGTTATGACCTTTAATCCATTTCAAGTCTAAGCCTGCTTTTTTCTGTGAAGGGAAAAAGCCGGTACCCAAATACGGAATAGCATTGCTTGCCGCATTTGTATAATTAAGCGCAATAGCTTCAGCTGTAAATACGTCTGATAATTTCATGTTTGTTACCTCCTGTTACATAAAAGTAATCTGCTTTAGTACTGATTTTGCACCGATAGTCGGTGTGTTACCTGTTGTATCTTCGGACGGCTTTTCAGGTAATTTATCAGCCCTAATAAAACCGTGAATCACAACCGTCCCATTAGGATCGTCTGTCTTTTTAACATCGTGCAGTAACACCCCGATTGCCGTATCATCATTGGCTGGTATGATAGTACCGGCTTTAATGATTCCATCACTTCCTGCTGTTAATTTTGAACAATCATAAGGTATAGCCACATAATGATCGTTATAAAGAATTTCTTTTGTGTTTGTAATATTGGTATTTGTAAATTTCATTATTACTTACCTCCTCCGTAATATTTCAAAATTTCATTTGACTGCTTTTGCTTTTCTGCCCTTGCTTTACCCAGACTTTCAGCAACGGAATTACTTTTATTTCCGTTTTCTGCATTACCGTTTGAATTACCGCCGTTAGGATTTCTGCCGTTGTCTTTAAACGTCTTATTAACTTTGTCCTCAACAAATCTTTTTACCAGATCGCCAAATGCTTTTACCCTGTTATTAATTGATTCTTCATCATCGGCAATAATAAAATCGACAAGCTCAAGTGCCTTGTCGCTACCGTCATCAAGTCCTGCCGCTTTAATTGATTTAATAGCCAACAGACGGTTTTCTTTGTCCTTAAGCGCTTTTTCACGTTCCGCAAGAGTCTTTTCCTTTTCGGACATTTCAAGCTGTTTAAGTTCCTCAGCTGTCATTTTTTCCTTTTTGAGATTGTCAAGCTCTTTTTGTAATGCGGCATTTTTCTTGCTAATTTCAGCAGTAAGTTTATCTGCTCTGGCTTGCACAAGCTTGTCAAGGTCTGGCGTATTATTGCTTTGGCTGTCGGCATTATTGTCAGAACCATTATTGTCCTGATTACCGTTTATATTACCATTAGCAGTTCCAGAATCCGCACCGGATTCTCCTCCCTCTGCAAAAAATTGCATTGGAATTTTAAAAATTTCTCCCATTTTGCACCTCCATTTAAATTTCTAAGCAGTTTTACGTCATGCTTAGGACAGTGCGTGACCGACCGGGACTTGTCGGGCAAAGTTAACTTATATTTCAATTAACTGCTCGATGGTTTATTTTTGATTTTAGGTATAAAAATAGCACCTCGACTACTTGCCAAAGTGCTTGATTATGCTATTTTCTTAACGTGATTTACTGCTATGAATTCTTTTATTTGGTCATAACCCCAACCGCAGTCAATAAGACCGCTGACCATACATTCCATTGATTGAACCGCTTTTAATTCCTCAGCAGAAAAACAATCTCTTAAATTTTCTTTTTTGGATATTCCATAATATTCACGAAGCTTATTAGCATTCATACCAAACAAAACTTTATAAATGCAATTAGTATAAGTAGAATAAGCGTGACCGTGCATTCTTTCATTTTCCGTTGATTGCTGCAAAGCCTTTGTAAGTGACTGCCTTACTGCGATACCTTTTTCACGTTCGATAAGCTTACCCTGGAGCATACGTTCCATTGCATTAAACTGCTTGATGTATGCCTCCTTGAATTTCATAGCCTTTTCGCCGGTGTAACCCATTGCCAGAAGAGTGAATCCGTCACGGGTTACATAGTACATCGGCTGTTTCTTGTTTTGAGAATTTACATAAGAGGACAATCCAAAATTGGATTCTCTAAATTCATCTGAACATTCGAGTTCCTTTATGTCACGCAAAACGTGTGCATGATTTTTATCAAATGTCTCTGCAATGTCAAGACTGCTTACAACGGTTATTTCCTGTTTGTTTATTTTAGATACTTCTACTAGCATAATAATAATCCTTTCGTTATTTATTTTTGAGTATAAAAATAGCACCTCTTTAAGAGATGCTAATAAACTTATTGAATTTTGGATATAAGAAAACCGCCTCATGGGCGGTTATTCCTCAACTATTTCAAATTCTTCTATGGGATATAAATAATCTTCATTAGTTTCATCTATAACCCTGTATCTATCTTTCTCTTGCCCTAAGCAATTATAAATTTTACCCGTTATAAGCTCCATTGGATCGCTTATTGTCCCAATATATTTAACTTTCATCTAAATACCTCTTTACCTTCATCTTAATTTTTTCACCATCAGCCTCATACCAATGTATCTCTACAGTACGCTTTATTCCGTTTTCAATTATAATTCCTTCACCACGTACTTTTTGCCACTTATCTGCCTGTATTCCATAATTGCTTTCAAGAAAAATAGCCTCACGAATTGGAACATTAGTGCCCTCTCCAGCAAAAACCTTAATTTTAGTAATTGTTGAACCCTCTGCAAATTTTGCATGATTTCCATCAGGAAGTTTTACAGGGTAATTCTTTCCTGCTGCTCCAACACTGCGTCCGATAACTATGTTTTCTTTTATTATACCACTTCCACCTGATTTGTCAACAGATTTACCAGTTAATTCTTCAA
>ERZ1673738.3299-NODE-3299-length-18287-cov-13.812692_pt1 | contig 18287 bp, 13 predicted proteins | sample MGYA00580198_ERZ1673738 | MGnify/ENA primary metagenome ERZ1673738 (study PRJEB41218, sample SAMN15661784) | gut metagenome | host: Homo sapiens | place: Canada: London | collected 2015-08-20/2019-03-30 | study: EMG produced TPA metagenomics assembly of... | reverse complement strand
GATGTAGGAACAAGATGATAAACAACTCCGAAATGTAAAAACCCCAAGTAAAACGGTTGTGGTTTGATGTAGGAACAAGATGATAAACAACCGATACCCTGCGTAGTCCAACCGTACTTTGTTGTGGTTTGATGTAGGAACAAGATGATAAACAACAGGAGAGTACCTTCAATGTCTATGACAAACGCATCGATCGCGCCAACTCGGAACTGTAAAAGCTCATCATCGGACAGACGATGACCATCGAGGACGGCAGCAGCCTCTCACAATCAGAAACACACCTCGAGGTGTTCGAGAACCTGGTTGAAAGCGACTGCACCATGCTGCGCGACATCGTGAACAACCAGCTTATCCCGCGCATGGTAAAGCACGGCTTCCCTATCAAGGGAATGCGCTTCAAATGGGATGATGCTGTCGATTACACACCAGAGCAGCAGGTGGCATACGAGACCATGGTTGCCGACCGCTACGAAGTGGACCCGTCCTACTTTGCAGAGAAATACAGTATGCCTGTAGGCGAACGACGCAATGCACAGCCCATGTTACCGACAGGAGGGGATAATAATGATGAGGGAGACGATGGTAACAGCGAGCCGCAAGACGACTAGAAGAAACAACAGCAAAACACGCACGGCAGTTTTTTCGATTGAGCCCCAGTGATTACCTGGGGCTGCACCAACGCTATGCTCGTCTGTTAGGCGATACTCCACAAACCTTGTCGCTGTCGAAAGAGCAGGAGCAGGTACGCAAGCAGCTCTCTGAACTGTCCGACGGCATGATGCACACGCTCTATTCCCAGAACGGTTCGGAGTTCCGCATTGAGGTGTTGGCAGAACCGAAGGCTCAGGAGTTCATCAACGCCCATGCCGGCGCTTTGGATTCCTCTTTCAAGCAAGTGGAAATGTCTGATGTCATGCGCAAGCGCCTCCAACGGTCTGACTATATCTTCTCTGGCATGAAAACGTTCCACGAACTCTACGAGGCGTTCCCGTCCTTGCTGGATTCTAACGGCAACAGAAAGACGTTCGAAGCCTTTTTGAATGATGTTCGTAAGATCGACAAGACCTACAACTCCAACTATCTCCGTGCGGAGTACAACTTCGTACAATTGTCTGCGGAGATGGCTGCCAAGTGGGAACGGTTCTCGGAGGACGGCGACCGCTACAACCTCCAGTACCGCACGGCAAACGATAGCAAGGTGCGTCCGGAGCATGCTGCGCTTAATGGCGTGACGCTTCCGCCGTCAGACCCGTTTTGGGAGGAATACTATCCACCCAACGGATGGAACTGCCGTTGCACCGTAGTGCAGGTTCGCAAGTCCAAATATCCTGCCACACCCCATGAGGAGGCGATGGCACTGGGAGAGGAAGCTCTGCAGCGCGACACAAAGGGCATTTTCCATTTCAACCCAGGAACGGAAAACAAGACCGTACCCGACTACAATCCCTACACCATTCGTCGGTGCCGTGACTGCAACATCGCAAAGGGTAAAATCAAGTTGGCGAGATTTGTTCCAGAGAATGAGTTGTGTGCTGCATGCAAATGTTTACATTCTTGTTACGAGGCAAGTCAATACACCATTGACAATACTTATGGCGAGCGATTAAAAATCAGTGTACAAGCAGATCAAACAGAAGTGGAAGAGAATACACGGGCAGTTCATTCTCTTTTGTCATCATTTCCAAAAATGAATATGCAAATAAGGAAACACGTATATGAAGCAGGAGTGAAAAATCCCGAATATCTTATCAATGATAATATCGCAGATAGAAAAGGTATTGAATCACCCAACGGAGTCGCTTCTGGATTCAATAAAGCCATCAAGCAAGGTTGCTCAGTTGTAGTCCTTGATTTGGATATGCATCCAGATAAATTCAAGCAACTTCCAAGTATCAAGTTAGCATCAGCAATAAACAACCGTCACTTTGATTTCGAGAATGGTATCATAAGCGAGTGCTATATAATATACAATGGCAAGGCTGTTAAAATTACGACTGATTTCTTCTCTGGCGACAAGAGACTAACAAAGGAAAGAATAAGGACTGAATTAGAAAAAATAAAAGGTGACCGAAGTCACCTTTGAAAGTGTGAAAGGAAAGCTTGAAGTTATCGCGCCGTATCTTCGACATTCACACGCCACAAAATTAATAACAATTTTTCAAAACACAACAAGTTATAAACAAGATTTTCTCATTTCTAAAGAAAAGCAACCGCTACAAGCATCTTATCGGCGGTTTTCCGGTCGGTTTGAGTGCTTTGTCGCCATGGCCGGCCATCTATTCCGCCATCGTCGCAGCCTCATGTTTCGAACTCAAAGACAAGCTCCACGGCTGCCAATGGGACTGGATAGACTGGGCCTGCACAGTGCTCGGGGGCATCATTGCGATGTCGCTTTGGCTCATTGTGTAGCGCCCAGCCATTTTTTACACCGAGAATGAGTAACTTTGCAGCCTGGTAGAGTTTCCCATAGGCCGCGTGGTCTATCGCGGGTACAACAATGCGAACGCGAATGGCGGTGTCTCGTTTGCGAATGCGAACAACGATGCCTCGAATGCGAACACGAATGTCGGCTCGCGCCTGGAAATCTAGCTAATCGGCGTACAACGATGGGGACGTGTCCCCGATGCGGTGCCGAGGGAAACGAGCCACAGCAAAAGCACCTCGACGAGGTGGAAAGCTGAAACATCAAGTGCCGGGCAATGGAGTTTGGTAGGTCGGCAACGATTCGAAGAAGTCTGGCCCGGGGAAGGCCCTTATCTTCCATACAGAAAAGACCATGCACAGAGAAGGCTATATCATGCAAGAGGTGACGTCCTACGGCAATATGTCGGAGGCGTTTGTAACGATATAAGTTTTTCACGAAATTTATCCACTTATTCAAAAAATAGTCTTATATTTGCATATTGGAATAAAAACATAGAGAAACGATGAACAGAATAGACCTTCGTAAAGCAATGTTGGACGACAATAATTTCCGTATGAAAAAGATGGTCATTTTTCTTATGTTGCTCTGCATACAGATTTCTGCTTCTGTATGTCACGCACAGGTGAACGATTGGAAGAATTATCTTTCAAAGGCATGGGTCAGAAACATTGTTGTAGATGGCGACAAACTTTATCTGGGAACGGATGGCGGTCTGGCTATTTACGACAAAAACACTGGTCGATGCCAATTCCTTGATAGAACAAATGGATTGGCAGACAACAATATCGTTGGACTGGCTCACCACAATGGCAAGTGGTGGATAGGTGGCCAATACACAGGCATGAGCATTTATGATGAAAACTCATTTCAGAATTGGCAGTTCCCTTTTGCACTTCAAAGCTGTTTCGCCTTTGATGATGCATTAGATAAGGTGTATATTGGAGCAATACATGATATCTATATCCTGAAAGATAATTACTATACGGTTTACACTCCCGACCCCAAAGCAGACATACATTCCTATCCTGCTATCCAATCTCTTGTTCTTGATAAAAACGGTACACTGTGGTTTGGTGGCTTTACGTTTGGTTTCCTTTCCTCCAATGGAAATACCACGCTTCTAAACTGTGGCGCAAGTGAAGTTAACAATATAATAATCGACGATAAAGACAACAAATGGTTGGCAACTAACAGAGGGTTAATCAAGTATGACGGCACATCTTTCACTTCGTACAACACTTCAGGCGGACAACTGTCAAGTAACAATGTTAACGGATTAGCTTTCGACACGAATCGTAATTTATGGATGGGAAATTGGAACGTACTTGTCAAATATGACGGAAAACAACTCTCCTCTTACCCGCTTCCTTCAAACTACAGCAACGACTGGATATGCGACATTGCACCCGATGGTAACGATGTATGGGTAGCAACACGATTTCATGGATTGCTCAGATTCTATGACGGCACGTTTGAACAGACAGAACTGGAGAAGAATATATTGACGCAGAACCTGATGCACGAGGTTTCCACAGTCGACGAGAAAGGCAACGTGTGCTTTGCATCCAATGATTATCTTGCCCAATACACAGAGAAAGGGGAATGGAAACACCTGTTTCCTAATGCAAAGGACTATTACCCTGCTATTAACGCAGCTGCATACGATAAGCGAGGACGTTTGTGGGTTGCACCCAATAATAGCGATACCATACTGGCTGTTATAGAAAATGCCGATACAACTGTTTTCAAACGAGATAACACGCCATTTCAAACAGGGCAGTTAAAACAACTGGAATTCGATAGCAAAAACCATTTATGGGTTGGAGCATCAAATGGCTTATATAAATACGACGGCGTACAATGGTCTCAATACAACTCTTCAAATTCGCCAATGCCAGGCGACATGATAACATCCCTCGCTTTTGATAAGAGCGACAGGCTATGGGTTGGAATCGCGGACCTTGGAGTGTGCTCTTTTGATGGGCATAATTGGATGTGTCATGATACGATAAATTCCCCTATTCCATATAATTATGTTGACTGTATCGCTGTTGATTCGCATAACAGAGTATGGATGAATAGTAGATATAGTAGGAATGGAACGCCTGTAATGGGTAAAGATTATGGTGGTGGATTGGTTTGCTACGATGGCACGAATTGGAAAATCTATAACCAATATAACTCCAACATAGGCGGCAACTGCATCGTGGATATTGTAATAGACAAGCATGATGCCCTATGGATGGCAGTATCTGATATAGGTCTTGTACGCTTCGATGGGGAAAACCAATGGGATGCTTACACAATCTACAACAGTGGGCTGGCTAATCCGTGGCCAATTCAGGTGCAGATAGATGTCAAGCGAGATATGATTTGGCTCAGCTATGAAGCATCGGGAGGCATCTCTTCCGCCAAGATGAATCAAGGCACAGGTGTAGAAGGAATATTTGTAACGCCAAATGGTGCAAAAGCTATTTACACTATTGAGGGACGCAAAGTAAAAGCTATGACACCAGGGCAGCTTTATATCATGCGAGACGAGAACGGGAAAACAACAAAAGTTCTTGCTCGGTAGTATCAATAGCCAAAAAAAATATGGGACTACTCGATTTTATATACACGGGCGTGATAGCGCACTTTCTGAAAAAGAGACTGGGCGGATCGGGCCATCATTCCGCACACGACCATCACGACCACGCGCACGAGCATCATGGGGATCATGAGGACTACGACCATGAGGACGGTTGGCGTGAGGACTACGACCATGAGGACAGTTGGCGTGAGGACGAAGCCTTGGACCACGGCGACCGCGACCTCGACGATGTCATCTACAACAAATACATCCACGAAGACTATGACCACGACTGCGAGGACTGCGATCACGACGACTATGACCAGGACGGCTACGGAGAGCACGACGACTACGGAGAGCACGATCTGGACGGCTGGTATGGCGACGAATACTAAACGCCGAGGCTGAAAAAAAAGAGGCTGGTGGGGGAAAGGCGACCATGACCTTTCCCCCACCAGCCTGATGGGCCGCGGGGTGTGGCGGCGGAAGGAATCCTACTTTACTTCAGCACCTCGACGGAGCGCTTGACGAAGTCGTTGAGCGCGGCACCCTTGAGCATGCCGTTCTGGAGAAGGGCGAGATCGACCAACTGATGGATCAGGGTGTTGTCCTTGGCATAGTCGGCGACGATCTGGCGCTTCTTGCCGCGCTGGTCCTCCAGGGCCTTCTCCGTCTGGGAGAGGTCGTCCTTGTCGGCCTGGGAGATCTCCTCGGGCTTCTTGTCCTTCTGGGCCTGGCGCAGGGCGGCGAGGCGGGCCTCCTGGCCCTTAATCTCGCTGAGGACGGGCTTCATGGTCTCGGCCGTGGCAGCGGTCTCGTCGGCGAGGATCTGCTTGATGAGCGGGTGGTCGGCGTTGAGCACGAGCATGTAGCTGTCCGGCATCTGACCATAGAAGCCCATGCCCTGCTGGAAGCGGCTCATGTCCTTCATGCGGCGCATCCACTCGTTCTGCGTGATCACGGTCGGCTGGGCCGTCTCGCCAAGGGCCTGGACCTCGACGCCAAACTCGGTCTTGTCGAGACGGGGCATCTGGGAGCGGAAGGCCTCTGACAAATTGTCACGCTCGTCCTGGGAGAGTGTCAGTTCGTGGACCTCGTCCTTGGCGATGAGGCGATCGACGGTGTCGGAATCGACACGCACGAAGTGGCTCTTCTCCAGCTTCTGCTCGAGCAGGGAGACGGTCGGCACGTCGAGTTCGCCGTCGCAGAGCAGGACGCTGTAGCCCTTGGCCTTGGCGGCCTCGATGTAGGTGTATTGCTCCTCCTTGTTGACGGCGTAGAGATAGATGAGGTTGCCGTCCTTGTCGGTCTGGTTGTCCTTGATGAGCGTGCGATACTCGTCGAAGGTGAAGTATTTGCCCTCGGTGTCCTTCATCAGCGCAAAGTCCTTGGCGCGGTCGTAGAAGGCGTCGCGCTCGGAGAGCATGCCGTAGTTGATGAAGAGCTTGAGGTCGTCCCACTTCTCCTCATACTCCTTGCGGTTCTCCTTGAAGATGCTGCTCAGGCGGTCGGCGACCTTCTTGGTGATATAGGTCGAGATCTTCTTGACATTGGCGTCGCTCTGGAGGTAGCTGCGGCTGACGTTGAGCGGGATGTCGGGAGAGTCGATGACGCCGTGGAGCAGCGTCAGGAACTCGGGGACGATGCCCTCGACGTGGTCGGTGACGAAGACCTGGTTGCAGTAGAGCTGGATCTTGTTGCGCTGGAGCTCGATGTTGGACTTGATGCGCGGGAAGTAGAGGATGCCGGTGAGCGTGAAGGGGTAATCGACGTTGAGGTGGATCCAGAACAGGGGATCGTCGTTCATGGGGAAGAGCGTGTGGTAGAACCTCTTGTAGTCCTCGTCCTTGAGCGACGACGGCGACTTCGGCCAGAGGGGCTCGACGCTGTTGATGACGTTGTCCTCGTCGGTATCGACCTGCTTGCCGTCCTTCCACTCCGTCTTCTTGCCGAAGACCACGGGCACGGCCATAAACTTGCAGTACTTCGTGAGCAGCTGCTCGATGGTCGATTTCTGGAGATAGTCCTTGCTGTCGTCGTCGATGTGGAGGATGATGTCGGAACCGCGGTCGGCCTTCTCCACCTCGTCGATGGTGTATTCGGGGCTGCCGTCGCAGGTCCAGCGCACGGCCTGGCTGCCCTCGCGCCAGCTCTTGGTGACGATCTCGACCTTCTTGCTCACCATGAAGGCGGAGTAGAATCCGAGACCGAAATGGCCGATGATGGCCTCGGCCTTGTCCTTGTACTTGTCGAGGAAGTCGGTGACGCCGGAGAAGGCGATCTGGTTGATGTACTTGTCGATCTCCTCGGCCGTCATGCCGATGCCGCGGTCGGAGATGGTGAGCGTGCCGGCCTGCTCATCGAGGATGACGCGGACGGAGAGGTCGCCCAGGTCGCCGGAGAAGTCGCCTGCCGAGGCGAGGGTCTTCATCTTCTGCGTGGCGTCCACGGCGTTGCTGACCATCTCGCGAAGGAATATCTCGTGGTCGGAATACAGAAACTGCTTGATGACGGGGAAGATGTTCTCCGTCGTTACTCCAATATTACCTTTCTTTTCCATTATTGTGATATGAGTTTTTAAGATTCGTTTTAACTGTGTCATTGCAAATAGCGTGCCAAAACGAAAAATGGCCTGGAGGGCTCACGAAGCGTGATGGGGCACGCCGCGGGGTCCTGCCAGGCCTGGGAAAAGAGACGGAAAAAATAGAGTTGTGCGCGGGCGTTACCGGATGAAGAGGAGCTCGCGATACTTCGGCTGCGTCCAGAGCTCGTCGCTGACGCAGAGTTCCAGTTTGTCGATGTGGTAGCGGATGGCCTCCATCTTCGGCACCACCGTGTCGTGGTAGGCGACGGCCTTCTCGCGCTCGTCGGCGATGCGGTTGGCCACCTTGCGGGCGTTGACCAGCTCCTCCACGCCCTGCTCGATGGCCTGGGTGCGCTCGGCGATGTCCTCGATGATCTTCATGTTGCGCGAACTGAGCTTCTCGGCCTTCTCGGCAGGGAAGACGGCGCGCATGCTCTGCACGTTCTTGAGCAGCATGCTCTGGTAGTGGGTGGCCACGGGGATGATGTGGTTCATGGTGAGGTCGCCCATGACGCGGGCCTCGATCTGAATCTTCTTCGTGTAGGTCTCCCACTTCACCTCGTTGCGGGCCTCCAGCTCCTTGCGCGTCATGACGCCGAGGCTGGTGAACATGCGGACGGAGGACTCGCTAAGATAGTTGTCGAAGATGACGGGGCAGCTCGTCTCGCAGTCGAGGCCACGGCGGCGGGCCTCCTCGACCCACTCCTCGCTATAGCCGTTGCCATCGAAGCGGATGGGCTTGCAGGCCGTGATGTCCTCGCGCAGGACGCTGACGATGGCCTTCATGCGGTCCTCGCCCTGGGCGATGAGGGCATCGACGCGCGCCTTGAAGTCGGTCAGGGCCTCGGCCACGGCGCTATTGAGGGCGATCATCGCCGAGGCGCAGTTGGCCTCGGATCCCACGGCACGAAACTCGAAGCGGTTGCCGGTGAAGGCGAAGGGAGAGGTGCGGTTGCGGTCGGTGTTGTCGATCATCAGTTCGGGAATCTCGGGGATGTCCATCTTCAGGCCCTGCTTGCCGGCCATGATGAAGTCGTCCTCGCTGTCGCTCTGCTCGATGTGGTCGAGGAGCTCGGAGAGCTGCTTGCCGAGGAAGGAGGAGATGATGGCGGGAGGGGCCTCGTTGGCGCCGAGGCGGTGGGCGTTGGTGGCGCTCATGATGGAGGCCTTGAGCAGGCCGTTGTGGCGATAGACGCCCATCAGGGTCTCGACGATGAAGGTGACGAAGCGGAGCGTGGACTCGGGAGTCTTGCCGGGGGCGTGGAGCAGCACGCCGGTGTCGGTGGAGAGGCTCCAGTTGCAGTGTTTGCCGCTGCCGTTGATGCCGGCGAAGGGCTTCTCGTGGAGCAGGACGATGAAGCCGTGCTTGCGCGCCACCTTCTTCATCAGCGACATCAGGAGCATGTTGTGATCGACGGCGAGGTTGCAGTCCTCGAAGATGGGGGCAAACTCAAACTGGTTGGGGGCCACCTCGTTGTGGCGGGTCTTGCAGGGGATGGCGAGTTCGAGGGCCTGCACCTCCAGGTCCTTCATGAAGCTCTGCACGCGGTCGGGGATGGTGCCGAAATAGTGGTCGTCCATCTGCTGGTTCTTGGCCGACTCGTGGCCCATGAGGGTGCGGCCCGTCAGCATCAGGTCGGGGCGTGCGCTATAGAGGTCGGCATCGACGAGGAAGTACTCCTGCTCCCAACCGAGATTGGTCTTCACCTTGCTCACCTTCGGGTCGAAGTAGTGGCAGACGTCGGTGGCGGCCACGCTGAGGGCGTGGAGCGTGCGGAGCAAGGGGGCCTTGTAGTCGAGGGCCTCGCCCGTATAGGAGATGAAGATGGTGGGGATGCAGAGGGTGTCGTCGATGATGAAGACGGGGGAGGTGGGGTCCCAGGCGGAGTAGCCACGGGCCTCGAAGGTGTTGCGGATGCCGCCGCTGGGGAAAGAACTGGCGTCGGGCTCCTGCTGGACGAGCAACTTGCCCGAGAAGTCTTCGATCATCCCGCCCTTGCCGTCGTGCTCCACAAAGGCGTCGTGCTTCTCGGCGGTGCCGCCGGTCAGGGGCTGGAACCAGTGGGTGTAGTGGGTGACGCCCATCTCCATGGCCCACTGCTTCATGCCGGAGGCCACGGCATTGGCTATGGAGCGGTCGAGGGGCGTGCCGTTGTCGATGACGTCGGTGAGCTGGGTGTAGATGGCGGCGGGCAGGTATTTGTACATCTTAGCGCGGGTGAACACATACTTGCCAAAATACTCGGACGGACGCTCCTTGGGAACTTCCACCTCTAAGGGGCGCTTCTTGAACGCCTCCTCTACGACCTGAAATCTTAAATTCGACATATCCTGAACCTTAAAGTATAATATATAATGTTATCCTAATCATTATCGGCTACCTCACGGTAGAAACCAAAAGCAAAACGCCCGATCCTCATCCATGTGCCCAGGTGTCTCTCATGTCTGCCATTGCAGTAGTCGATCGTGTGTGGTCTATCCTAAACTGGGGGCAAAAATACAAATAAAATTTGAAAAGGCCCGCAACATACCGTTTTTTTTACGATTTATTCAACCAATCGGCCTTTCTATCGCCAGGAGCGCCCCACGAGAGGAGGGGCGCAGGCGTCAGAACGGCATACCGACAGCGAAATGGAAGGCGAAGTCGCGGCCCCAGCGGGGATGGAAGATGGGGTAATGGTCCTTGTGGTCGTCGTAGGCGGGATTGATCGCCTTCATGGCACCGTCGAGGCGGAGGATGAAGTAGCCGAAGTTGAGGCGCAGGCCGAGGCCGTAGGAGACGGCGATCTGCTTGAAGAAGGTGTCGAGCTGAAACTGGCCGCCGGGCTGCTCGGGATAGGATCGGAGCGTCCAGATGTTGCCCGCATCGACAAAGGCGGCGCCGTCGAACTTCCAGAACAAGTGGGTGCGATACTCGAGGTTGAGGTCGAGGCGCATGTCGCCGGTCTGATTGATGAAGTCGATGCGGCCGTCGCGGCCATGATACTTGCCGGGGCCGAGCTCGCGGACGCTCCAGCCGCGCACGGAGTTGGCACCACCGGAGAAGTAGCGCTTCTCGAAGGGCAGCACGGTGCTGTTGCCATAGGGCCACGCCACACCCAGGAGGCCGTGGAGGGCCAGCGTGTTGTGGGCGCTGAAACGCAGCAGGCGCGTGTATTCGAAGTCGAACTTGGCATACTGGGCGTAGGCGATATTGAAGAGCTGGCGCTGGCCGTGGCTGTTCTGCTTGAAGCGGAAGATCTGGGAGAAGCCGCTCAGCAGGTTGCCCGCCGTCTCGACGCTCGCACGGATGACGCGGTCGCCGGCGTTGTAGGTGAGGCCAAAGCCCGCCTTCATGATGAAGAGGTCCTCGTAGTTGTAGCGCAGGATGGCGTTGCGGTTGGAGACGCTGTCGAGGTAGTCGTGCTTGAAGGTGGCGCTGATCCAGGGCATATAGACGTAGCTGAGGTCGAGGACGTCAAGCTTGTACTGCACCCTGCCGTCGCGCGTCGGCCACCGATACTTGAGGCCGGCAGAGAAGACACGGCGATGGAACTCGGGGCGGTTTTGGAGATTCCAGGCCACGGAGAGCTCGGTCGAGGCCGTGCTGCCGCGACGGCCCTTACGCGAGAGGAAGGGAGTCATCAGGCGGGGCATCTGAAAACGGGCCTCGACGCCATACTCCTCGTAGTCGCCGCGCTCGTAGCCCTCCAGTCCCTTGATGGCCTCGAAGGCGCCACGGAGCTCGATGCTGAGGAGTTCGCTGCCGCGGAAGAGGTTGCGGTTCTGATAGGTCAGCGTGGCGGCTGCTCCGAAGTCGCCAGCCGTATTGGTGCCCTCGGGCTGGAAGGCGATGGTGTTGGGCTTGCGCATGGAGAGGCGGATGTCGGTGTCGAGGTTGTGGAGGGTGTCCTCGCGAAAGGTGATGTTGGTGTAGTGGACGGCGCCGAGCCGCGCGAAGTTGTTGTAGGTGCGCTGCAGGTCGGAGGCGCTAAACCACTCGCCGGCCTTGACCACCGTGTTTTCGGCCAGCACGCTGCGGCGCAGGGGCAGGTCGTAGCCGTCGCTGGATCGGTAGTGGATGGAACGCACGCGATAGCGGGGATGGGGCTTGGGGGGCGCGCTGCTGTTCTCGCGGTAGGGCAGGATGCGGCAGACGAGGTTGACGCCCTGCGTGCCCTGGAGGGAGTCGGCGGTATAGGTGACGAAGTCTTTGTGGAAACGGTAGAAGCCGGAGTCTTTGAGGACGGTGGCGATGCGCTTGCGGAGGTTGTCGAGGGAGGAGACGGTGAAGACCTCGCCCACCTGCTGATCGCCCGTGCCAAAGACGGGGGCAAGGACCTGGGCCACGGCGGAGTCGGGGATGTCGTAGCGGAAGGAACTGATGCGGTAGGGATCGCCGGGATGGAGGGTATAGATGGCCTTGAGCTTGCGGCCACGGACCTGGGTCTCGAAATCGACGTAACTGTTCATATAGCCCATGTTCTGCATGGCCAGACGCAGGTCGGCGCAGGACCGGGCGGCCTCCAGGGAGTCATAGACGACGGGCTCCTCGCCGATATGGCGCAGCGTGCGGTTGAGCCACTTCGTGGAGTCGCGGCCCGCCAGGGAGTAGGTGCCCAGGGGAATCTTGAAGAGGGAGAACCAATGGGAGTTGCCCTTTTGGCGGACGTACTGGCCAAACTGGGCGGCGTCGAGCTCCTTGCTGTCGGTGCGCACCTGGACGGCGTCGAGGAGGTAGCGGTCTTCGGGCACGAACTTGGACGTGGAGCAACCCGTCAGGGCCGTGGCTACCAGCGTGATCAGCAACAATAACAGGGGCGTATGTCGGTTCTTCCAATTCATAAAATTCATTATTTTGCGCAAAGTTAGCAAAAAAAACAGAGCCGTCGGGAATCATTGGCGCATTTTTTACTATATTTGCACTGTGATAACCAATAACCAAGTAAAAATCATCCGATCGCTATCGACGCGCAAGGGGCGCAAGACGACGGGCTGGTTCATGGCCGAAGGGCCGAAAGTGGTGGGCGACCTCCAGGCTGCTGGCTTCCGGCCGGTGGCCATCTACGACGAGATGGAGGACGTCAGACGCATCTCGCAACTGCAGCATCCGCAGGGGGTGGTGGGCGTCTTCGAGATACCCGCAGGACCTCGGGATGGGGCCGGGATCGACCCCAGCGAACTGACCCTCGTGCTCGACGGCGTGCAGGACCCGGGCAACCTGGGCACCATCATCCGCGTGGCCGACTGGTTTGGCGTGGGCGCCATCTGGTGCTCGCCCGACACGGCCGACTGCTGGAATCCGAAGGTCGTCCAGGCTACGATGGGAAGCATCGCGCGCGTGGCCATCCACTATGCGCCGCTCGTGCCGCTGATCGACGCGCTCGACAAGGACTGCCCCGTCTATACGACGCAGCTCGACGGCGAGAACATCTACGAGACGACGCTCAAGCCCCACGGCGTGATCGTGATGGGCAACGAGGGCAACGGGGTGACGGAGGAAGTGAGGCAACGGGCCACACGACCGCTGCTCATCCCCAATTTCCCCCAAGGCAGGACGACGGCCGAGTCGCTCAATGTGGCGATCGCCACTGCCCTGGTCTTAGGAGAGTTTCGGCGCAGGATGTTCTAAGACAGGAATGTTTTAGGACGGAATGTTCCAAGACAAGATTGTTCCAAGACAAGTTTGTTCCAGGACAGGATTGTTCCAGGACAGGATTGTTCCAGGACAGGAATGTTCCAGGCAGGATGATTTTCTAAGAAAAGCAATGGATAGAGAAGCACTGACAAGAGATCGCAGCGTGGCTCGCTGCATCGCCGAGGGCTACCGGCTCTTCACCGGCCAACAGCTGACGACGCTCCGCCGGACATGGAAACCGCTGGTAGCCTCATCGCTGGGATGGGCGCTGAGCATCACGACGGCGCTCTGCGGACAATGGATCGGGACGGCGCTGGCCCTGCTGCTGGCGCTGGCCGCACTGGTTGTTTTCAAGCGGACCATCCTGCAGTTGGTCGCGCCCATGCCGAAGTGTGGCAGGGCGGCCAAGCGCGTGCTGCGCCATCTGGGAAGCTACCTCACCTACGCCCTCCTATCGGGCATCATCGGCCTGGTGGTCTTCACGCTGCTGATGATCCCGGCCATCATCCTGCTCATAGAAGGCTACTTCGACTACACGCTGGCAGCGGAGGGCGACCCCAGGGTGCTGGGCATGGGCTACTGGGTGCTGACCACGGCAACGCTGACCTTCTGTCTCGCGCTGGTCTTCTACGCAATGATATGGAAGACGTTTGGCGAGGCCTATCTCTACGGGTCGATGGTGGCGCAGGACGAGGTAAGGAAAAGGCTGCAGGCGCGGACCACAACTTGGACGACGGCAGCAGGCTGACGGACGCCTATCCCCCACCCCTCCTCATATCATAACATCAACTCAAAAGAATGAAGAAACTATTTTTGTCGCTTCTTGCAGCACTTTCACTCCACGCCTACGGAGACAATGTTTACGGAATGGAAAACAACGACACGACGACCATACAGATTATAGAGACTTCCGACGTGCACGGTTGTTTCTTTCCCTACGACTTTATCAACCGCCGCGACCTGCCGGGTTCGCTGGCCCGCGTAAAAACCTACGTTGACCGGATGAGGGCGCAGTATGGGGCAGAGAACGTCTTTCTGCTCGACAATGGCGACATCCTGCAGGGCCAGCCCATCTGCTACTATTACAACTATGTGGCGACGGGACAGACCAACATCGCGGCACAATGTACGAACTACCTACAGTATGACGCCCAGACGCTGGGCAACCACGACGTGGAGACGGGCCACGGGGTCTATGACAAATGGATCAGGGAGAGCCACGCGCCGGTCCTGGGAGCCAACGTCATCGACACGCGGACGGGAAAACCCTACACCCTGCCCTATCGCGTACTGTGCAAGGACGGCAAGGTGAAGGTGGCGATCATCGGCATGATCACGCCAGCCATCCCCAGTTGGCTGAAGGAGAATCTGTGGAGCGGACTGCGCTTCGACGACATGGTGGCCACGGCACGGAGAACCATCCAGGAGGTGAAGGATCGGGAGCATCCGGACGTGATCGTCGGCCTCTTCCACTCGGGATGGGACGGAGGCATCGTGACGGAGGACTATACGGAGGACGCCTCGCGAAGGGTGGCCGAGGAGGTGGCGGGATTTGACGTCGTACTCTTCGGACACGACCACAGGCCGCACCAGTCGGTGGTGGAGAACGGCGAAGGTCAAGAGGTGGTCTGCCTGGACCCGGCCAACAACGCGCGCAAAGTGGCCTTGGCCACGATCCAACTCGTGGAGAGGGACGGACAATGGCGCGTGGCCAAGAAGGAGGGAAGTATCGTGGATGTGGCCGACCTGGAGCCCGACGCGGGATATATGGACCATTTCGCAGCGGCCATCGACAGCGTGAAGGCCTGGGCGGAGCAGCCGCTGGGCACGTTCAAACACGAGATCTCCACGCGCGACAGCTATTTTGGGTCGTCGGCCTTCAATGACCTCATTCTCAACCTCGAACTACAGATCACCAAGGCGGACATCGCCTTCAACGCGCCCCTGTCGCTCAGAGCCTCGATCAAGGCGGGAGAGGTGACGGTGGCGGATATGTTCAACCTCTATAAGTATGAGAACCAGCTCTACGTGATGCGGATGACGGGCGACGAGATACGCCGCCATCTGGAGATGAGCTACGACCAATGGGTGAACACGATGAAGAAGCCCGAGGACCATCTGCTGCTCTTCGACGACACGAGCGACGACGCGCAGCGACTGGGATTCAAAAACTTCCTCTTCAACTTCGACTCGGCGGCCGGCATCGACTACGAGGTGGACGTGACGAAGCCCAACGGACAAAAGGTGCGCATCCTCCAGATGAGTGACGGAAGACCGTTTGACCCGAACGCCTGGTATCGCGTGGCAATCAACAGCTACCGAGGCAACGGAGGCGGAGAACTGCTCACGAAGGGGGCGGGCATTCCACACGACTCACTGCAGAGCCGCATCCTCTGGGAGAGCGAACGCGACCAGCGCCACTACCTCATGGAGGAGATCAAGCGGATGGGGACGCTCGACCCGCAACCGAACAACAACTGGCGCTTCGTGCCGGAGGAATGGGTGAAGCCGGCGGCAGCAAGGGACTACGAGCTGCTCTTCGGAAAGAAGGAATAAGGAAAGTATTCGGAAAGAAGTTATAAAGAGAAGTCTTCGGAAAGAACAACGAGATCACGCACATCATGAAATATTGGTTCATATTCGTCAAGGATGCCGTCATGCTGGAGAAGAACGCGGACGGCAGTCGTACCATCCCCATGGCTGAGAATCCTCCCATCGAACTGAAGCCCTGGACGCACGTGATGGAGATAGCACCGATGGAGGACGGGACGGAGGTGAGGGCGGCCAGCATCGACTATCCCATCGCCGAGGATGATCGCTACGAGACATGCCCACTGCGCAAGTCGTTCTATCATCTGCCGACAGAACTCTATCTGAAGGCGGGAAAATGTCGCGAACTGCTCTACTGGGACCAAAACACGCAATACTGCGGTGTGTGTGGTGCGCCCACAAGGATGGACACCATCATTTCGAAGAAGTGTACGCATTGTGGCAAGGAGTTCTGGCCGCAATTGGCCACGGCCGTCATCGTGCTCGTACACCGGGGCGAAGAGGTGCTGCTCGTCCATGCGAAAAACTTCGTCAACAACCGCATCTATGGACTGGTGGCGGGATTTGTCGAGACGGGAGAGACGCTCGAAGAGGCCGTGAGGCGCGAGGTGATGGAGGAGACGCAACTCGACATCACCAACCTCCGCTATTTCGGCTCGCAACCCTGGCCCTTCCCCTGCGGACTGATGGTGGGATTCCACGCCGACTATGCGGGAGGCGAGATTCATCTGCAACGGTCCGAACTGGAGCGCGGAAGCTGGTTTGGCAGAGACAACCTGCCGCCGCTGCCCGAGAAGCTGAGCATCGCGCGAAAGCTCGTCGATGACTGGCTGGGAGAAGAATAGACACGGGAGACGCCACATGGGCAAAGCACAACACACATGGGTGGAAGGCGGAACCCACACATGGAAGGAACACAACTATTATATTGACCTACAATAAAAGATCGAAAAAATGAAGAAACAAGTTTTGGTGACAGGTGCCAACAAGGGCATCGGATATGAGATAGCACGCCATCTGGGAAAATCGGGATGGCAGGTAGTGGTCGGCGCACGCTGTGAAGACCGAGCACTGAAGGCCATGGAGGCCCTCCGCGCCGAGGGTGCCGACGTGGCGGGATGGCAGTATGTGAACCTTGCGGACAACGGGGAGATCGAGGTCTCGGCCCGCGAGATAGCGGAGAAGTATCCGGAGCTCTCGCTGCTGGTCAACAACGCGGGCATTCCGGGCGACATGTCGGTCAGGAGCTACGAGCAGTCGCTGCAGGACGTGATCGACACGGTGCAGGTCAACTATATCGGCACGTTCTATCTGACAAAGTTGCTGCTGCCGCTGCTGGAGAAAAACCAGGGCAGAATCTGTAACATCACCGTGCCAAGCACGTTTAGCCCCTACTGGCACCCGATGGCCTACGTGGCCAGCAAGGCGGGACAGAACACGATGATCGCCACGATGGGATGGGAGTTTGACCACTTCCACGTGCCCGTGGAGGCGTTTACCATCCACCCGGGAGCCACCTCCACCGACCTCAACGGCCACTACGACGGACCGGGATCGCACCAGCCCGACGTGATCGGCCAAAAGGTGGCGGAGATCATCAACGACGGAAAGCGACACAACGGGGAGTTTATCGAGCTCTACCCGATAGTGGATGAAGGCAACTACTAACCAAGTCCAAAACAACATAAAAAAACGAAGCCTATGAACTTCAAAGAATTGGCAACCGCGCGCTTCTCTGTGCGCAAATTCACCGACGAGGCGGTCTCGCAGGCCGACCTCGACGCGATCATGACGTGTGTGCAACTGGCTCCGTCGGCCTGCAACCGGCAGCCTTGGAAGTTTCTCCTTCTCGCCTCCGACGAGGCCAAGGAGAAGATACGCCAGTGCTACGACCGTCCTTGGTTTGCCTCCGCGCCGATCTATGTGCTCTGCATGAAGGACACGGCCAACGTGTGGGTGCGTCCCGACGACGGCAAGTCGCATGGCGACATCGACCTCGGAATAGCCGTGGAGCATCTGGCCTTGGCTGCCGCTGACCGTGGACTGGGCACCTGCTGGGTGTGCAACTACGATGTGGAGGCCGTGAAGCGCCTGTTTCCCGTAGAGGGATTCGAGGCAGTGGCGATCATTCCGCTGGGACACATCGCCGAGGACTGTCCGAACCCGGGAAAGAAAAGGAAGGGTCTCGACGAAATTTGGCAAAAACTGTAAATATTGAAGCCCTATGGAGTATAAAAAACGACTCACAAGATCGACGACCGACAAATGGCTGGCGGGCGTCTGTGGCGGTATAGCCGAGTATTTCGGATGGGACGTGGCGATCCTACGCATCGTCTATGTCGTCCTGACGACCTGCACGGCCTTCTGTGGCGTACTGGTGTATATCCTCCTTTGGATCTGCATGCCGAAGGAGACGAAGTATATAGAGTAAGGAGACAAAGCAAGAAGACTGCGGAAGATAGTCAGAAAGTAATTCTCCTGGTCCAAAGAGGGTGTGTCAAAACTCCCAATATAAATAAAAAAAACTCGTTGTACGTTC